>ERZ795057.17-NODE-17-length-159337-cov-9.821254_pt1 | contig 159337 bp, 122 predicted proteins | sample MGYA00375141_ERZ795057 | MGnify/ENA primary metagenome ERZ795057 (study PRJEB30186, sample SAMN05720163) | activated sludge metagenome | isolation source: Anaerobic digester | place: Hong Kong | collected 2015-01-26 ...
CGCTACTCTTTTTTTCCTCCTCCCTTTTGTAACACATCAATTGTAATCCTACAGGAATGACAGTTGAAATTTGGCGAAAGCATTGTAATCATAGACAATGTATTATATAATAAATGCATATTTGCTGAATGATTTTAACTTGGACTGCGATTTGCAATGAATCACAGCAGATGTGGAATTCGCGAAACAGTATGAACCGCCCGTATTCTAATTGGGGTGTATCCATTATCCGGTTTTATCGGGCTGTTTTGCGACAAACAGAAAGGAGCCGTTATGAAAACATTAAAACGCATATTTCTTATAGCCGTTGCTATGATGCTCATCGCTTTTAGTTTCGGCTGCAGTTTCAATTTCACCACGGCAACCATCACAAGCGCGATCATGACTGACAGTATCGATATAGACGGGATACCGGGTGATGAAGTGGCGTCCTTTGCAGCGGATGCGCCTATGCTCTATACTTCCGCGATACTTCAAAACGCGCCGGATCACACGCAAATTCGCATTGTTTGGGCGTACGTCACCGGCAAACAAGTGATGGATGAGGTCACACTCGACAGCGGAACGATCTCCGACCGCTATATTTATTCCAATTTTGAGCCGTCCGCGCTGCTGCCGGAAGGGGACTACCGGGTGGATTATTTTATCGATGATCATGAAATTCCCGATGCAACGGTGGCGTTTACCGTTACAGCTGCTGAATATGATGACACATGGAATGAACCCTCTGCCACGGCCGGCGCTGTCATCAGTGAAGCGCATATGACTTCATATATGGACGAGAACGGCGTTCCTGTGGATTCGATTGAAGTCGTACCGACTACGGGTACCTGGTATGTTTCCGTGATTCTGAGCAATACCCAGGCCGATACGATCCTTCATTTCGTTTGGTACAACATTGACGGAAGCGTGATTGACGTGGGGGACGTTGACCCGCAGGGCGCTACGGACGTTTATATTTACAGCACGCTGCAATTGTCCGGCGCGGCGCCGGAGGGTCAATATTATGTCGGCGTCTTCATCAACGACGCAACCGAACCCGCCGCAGCGGTCAGCTTTACTGCTTCGGATAACGCATAAAAAGCGCGGCATCCATTGAATGGTTCAAATCTGAAAAAGCAGCCCGATTTCAGACGGGCTGCTTTTTTGTTTCAAACAGGAGGAGTGAATGAATTGTACCTATGCCGCCTGAAGATACTTCATTGATATAGCGACGCAGACCGCAGAAATCATATCCGGAAAACAGGCGTTTCTGTCCCATATTTATAACAATTCAAAGAAGTGAATAATGGTGTTCTTGCGGGAATGAAAAATACGGAAGCTTTAATGAAATATCCCGTTTGTTTTGGCACTTTTGAATATGGGATATCTGTTATCCGGATGGCGAAAGTCCATAATACCTGGAATGAATTAACCGTTACAGAGATATGATCGTTTGTTTGGTATCAGATTTTCCGGCTAAGCGTTTACACGCAGTTTGCGTAGCGTAATTGTGATAAATACACCTGTTGCGGTCAGCATTAAAAAGTAAACCGTATAGGGTAGGATGGAGCCGCCGCCATTTCCCATCGCCGGAACGCTTGCCGCGCTGTAAACGCCCTGCGAGGTCGGGGCCGATGTCGTAATGTCGGACGCAACCGACGATACTGTCGAGGTAGCAGCCGATGATGTCATCGAGGCCGCAGCATTCACCGTCACGCTGATAGTGACTACTAATGAAAAGTGATTGGGATTTAATACATCGAGTGGCAGTGATACAACACCGCTAACCGTAAAGGTCTGTGCGGTTTTAACCGATGGGTTGTAAGTGCATGAAGTCATATTCCATATCACAGAGGAGACCTGGCTTCCGTTGTCGGTCACAAGCGTTACCACAGAGGGAAGGCCCAGCGCATTGATGGTTCTCGATGTGCCGTTTGCAAGACCCGTGATCGTCGAAGGCGGGGTAATGCCGATCAAATTACTGTATACGGGGGCAGGCGCACGAACTTTCAGTGTGAATGTTGTCACTGCAGAGGATGCGCTGTTTGTGGTAAGGTTGATTAAAGCGGTCAGCGTCACGGGGTAACTCCCTGCCCTAAGTCCTGCGGCGATGTCCAATTTCTTTGTCGTATTGTTCCAGACGATCTTACCGTTGTAGGTGTTGTCCTGCGTCACTGTCGGTGAGGGAATACCCCCTACCGTAAAGGTCCCTGTCGAAGTTGCCGTGTACCCCTCCGAAAGCGTCATTTCAGTCGGGCCGGATAGCGAAGCACTTTCGGTTACCGTCGTATAGTGTATGGTTCCGTTCCAGATCCTGTCCGAAAGCACTATGCCGGTGAATTCCGGTTTAAACCAGCCGTTTCCGGCGATGATTTTCAGATTTCCGTCTGAGTATTCGGTTCCGACAGGCATTTCGGTATATCTCATTACGGCGGTGGGGTGATCTTCCACCATCATATAAAATCCATAGCGTATCCCCGGTTGAAGGATGATGCCGCCGATATTGAGCGGAGTGGGGATGGATCTGTTGTTCGGTATGACGCCGGACTGCGTGCCTACAAGCGTCCATGCCGCAGCGTCCGTTTCATAACCCGCATAACCCCCCTCACGGTACCAGACACTGATTGTACAGGGGTCGCCGTCAACGTGGACGTCGAACGAGTTGATACGAACGGGGAGTGTCCCCGTGACTTCTACGTCAAACATATTACCCGCAGCGTTGCAGTTCGATGTAAAAGTGGTCGTCAACGCACCGGATGTGCCCACCGTCAACGTAACATTCAGCACCGCGTTAGGCAAAACGCCGTTGGCGGCGGTCAGCATCACGGGATAATTTCCGACCGCAAGCCCGGCCGCGATGTCTAGCTTTTTCGTCACATCGTTCCAGACGATTTTGTCGTTATAAGTCGTGTCCTGCGTTACTGTCGGTACAGGATCGCCGCTTACGGTGTAGGTATCCGTCGTTGTGGCGGAGTATCCCATGGTCAGCGTCGGTTCTGTCGGGCCGGATATGGTCGGCGCGGTACCCGGGGTCGAGGTCACGGCAAAAACTGAGGCGGGCATTAAGATCAGCATCATCAAAAGGCAGAGTATGCCTGCAAGTATTCGCTTTTTCATTTTTTGGGTCTCCTCATCGTCTTTTCGCCTTTTCGACAGTAGATTTACGGGGCCTCCTTTTTTTCACTGACGAATAGCGGCGTTTTTATATAACTATATTTTAATCATGTCGGTCGTGCTTTGTCAACAACAAAAACTTGCTCATACCGCGTCCGGCGAGAAATTCCGCGAGCGCGACAGCTGAATGATAGCCGTTTTTAACTTACCGGAGCGAAAAATTGAAAATCAGTGGTCGTTGTTTTGATTATACACTTTTTCGAACCAGAGTTCGCGGTTGGGGATCGGGCGGACCGGGACAAAATGGTGTTCGGCGGTCAGCTTTTCGAGATCGCAGGTGAGTTCGCCGACATAAGCATATTTCGGGTCGGATTCGGGGATTTGGGAAGGCCCTGCGGGTTCGAACGAGGCGGCATAGAGTGCGCTTCCACGGCTGACGCCGCCCTGTTTGGCGTACTGCTGCATGGCCGAGAGATAGGCGAACTGGGTTTGCAGAATGTCTCGGTTAATCAGCGCGTCTGTAATTTGGCCGGGAGCCGCCGCGGTGACTTTTTCGAATTTGATAAGATCATTCCTGCAGGCCTCGAGGGCAAATTCGAACGCATCCGGGTTGCGCAGCACCGAGGCAAAACGGGTCATGCGCTCCTGATACCGTTTGCGCAGGGAAAACAGGTCTTTTCCGCTGTTGGCGGTCAGATGACGGATTGTTTCGTTTAAGGCGGTGACAGAGGTTTCGCCCTGTTTGATAAAAAGTTCGGATTCGGGCAGTTCGCGGTAATGCTGTGAGATATACTGCGCGGCACGCAGTGAAGTCACCTGCGTGGAATTCAAAGCCGCACCGCCGGGCCGGTAAACGCCGAAAACGCCCGCAGCTTCGCCCGCTGCGAAAAAGTGGGGCAGGTTGGTCTCGCTGTTTGTGTCGATCAGCAGGCCGCCGTTGTTGTGCTGAGCACAGAGATCAATCTCGAGCGGTTCATGTTCAAGGTCAATGCCGTGGGATTGATATAGTTCAATCGCTTTTGGGTTTAACTTTTTCAGCCGTTCGATCGGGGTATCCGCCGTGACGGGTGTACCCGTTATTGCACCGGAACGGGTCAGATAATCCTTGGCTTCGGCGCCGAGAAGGCCGAGATTAAAAGGGCTGCGGGTGAAGTCCAAAAAGACCCGCCGGCCTTTTGCGCGTTCGGTGAAAACCGCTGCGTCGATCGCGGAAGAGCCGTTCAGCTTTTTTGCGTCGAAAGGCCATTCGTAGCCCTTTCTGAAGATGGCGTTGAGCTGACCGGTCGGGTTGGGGATGGTTCCGGAGAGAAAATCTTTTTCGTAGCCGCCGTCTTCGCCGATTGAAAAATAGCGCGGGATCACCTGCTGATAGGAACCGGAGACATTCCAGCGGAATTTCACCGAGGAAAGCCCGAACTGCCACTCGGTGAGGTTGACACCCTTGACGCCGGCCGCAAACGCCGCCCCGTGCGCGCAGGTCTGGCTTTCGGGATAGACAGCGGCGGCGTAAATGCCCGCGGGACCGCCGGTGGCCCAGATGATATTGGTGCAGCAAAACAGGGTGAGTCCGAAATCGGGCTGCGTCTGTTTTAATTTATCGATGGCAAGCAGGCCGAGGGCTTTTTCTTGGTCGCGGATGACGGTTACAACCCGAAAACCGTCGAAAATCGGGATATTTTTTGCGCGGACTTCCGCCTCCAGCGCCTCGGTCATCAATTTTGACGTCAGCGGGCCGCAGGAAGTTGCGCGGGAAGTATTGTCATGGTCGGTGCGATAGCCGACGTATTCGCCGAATTCGTTTTTCGGAAACGGCAGGCCCTGTTCGATGAGATGATAAAAACAGGACAGGGAATTCGCCGCCTCTGACAAAGCCAGATCGCCATGCATCGCGCCGCCGGAAAAATAGCGGTTGGCCATTTCGCCGATGCTGTCCGGCGTGTCGCCGGTGGTGGAAAGTTTATAATAGGTCTGCTTATCCGAACCGGTGTTACGGGAGGTACCCATGTTGATGCCTTCGGTCAGCAGGGCAATATCGGACTGCCCGTGCTTGACGAGTTGAACGGCGGCGTTGAATCCGGCCGCGCCGCTGCCGACAATGATGGTATTGAACAAGTGCAGCGGGTAACTTATACCGCTGATTTCAATTTGCATGGGACCGCCTCCTTTCATTTTGGCTTTGACATCTCTATAGAAAAATTGTAATATAGGAAACAGAGATTGTCAATCGGCGCGCCGCTTGCGGAAAGGAATAAATTTTATGATAAATCCCTATCCGGAGATCCCCTTTTTTTCTGAGGACTGTTCCGTTTTGAAAAAGCCGCTTGCGGTCGGGTTAAAAGCCGCGCCGGACCGGCTGGTCTGTCAACCGATGGAGGGTTGTGACGGAACCGCCGACGGCAGGCCGGGTGAGTTGACGCTGCGAAAATATCAACGTCTTGCGGCGGGCGGCAGCGGCTTGATCTGGGTCGAGGCCACCTCGATTTCCCGCGAAGCCCGCGCCAACCCCAGGCAATTATGGCTGACCCAAGAAAACAAAGAAAGTTTTAAGCAGTTGGTTGAACTGATACACACTTCCGCAGAAAAAGCGGGATTTGAAAAGCCGCTGCTGATTTTACAGGTGACGCACTCCGGGCGGTATGCAAAACCCGACGGAACGCCGAAACCGATCATCGCCTACCACAATCCGATTTTTGAAAAAGAACCGCTGCCCGACAACTGCATTATCAGCGACGATGAATTGGACGCGATGCCCGAAAAATTTGCCGCGACGGCGCGTTTGGCAGAGGAATGCGGCTTCGATGGGGTGGATATCAAGGCCTGCCACCGGTATTTGTTATGTGAGCTGCTGTCGGCATTTACCCGCCCGGGAAAATACGGCGGTTGTCTCGAAAACCGCACACGGCTGCTGTTTGACGCGATGGAAGCCGCGCGGCAGTCCTGCGGGTCGGATTTTATCGTCACGAGTCGGATCAATGTCTATGACGGATTTCCTTATCCGTACGGATTCGGCGTCAATGAGGACGGCGGGTTGGAAGTCGATCTGGCCGAGCCGATTCAACTGATCGAGAAATTGCAAAAAAGCGGTGTGAAGTTATTAAACATTACGATGGGAAATCCCTATGTTAACCCGCACGTCAACCGGCCGTTTAAAACGGGCGCTTACACGCCGGAGGAAAAAGCGACGGAAGGGGTCAGGCGAATGCTCGAAAACACGGCGGTCTTGCAAAAAAAATTCCCCGATCTGCCGCTGATCTGTTCGGGGATTTCGTATTTAGCGGAAAATGCGGCGCATGTCGCGGCGGGACTGATCGAAAACGGCGGTGCGGCGATGGCGGGATTCGGGCGGCTGACGCTGGCCTATCCCGACTATGCAAAAGATATCCTTAGAGAGAAATCGCTTGAACGCGGCAAGTGTTGTATCGCGTGCAGCAAGTGTTCGGAACTGATGCGGGCGGGCAGCGTGGCCGGGTGCGTGGTGCGGGACAGTGAGGTTTATCTGCCGATTTATAAACGGGACGTGCTGAAAGAGGGAATATAAGATGAAAATCGCACTGATTACGGGGTCTTCGCGGGGGATCGGGCTGGGCATTTTGAAAGCGCTGAACAAAGACGGCTATTTCACGGTCATGAGCAGCACCGGGTACAATGATCGGGTAAAGACCGCTTTGGAGGGGCTTGAAAACTGCGCCTATCTCCCGTGCGACATCTCCGATTCCGATTCCCGAAAGATGTTATTTGAGCGGATCGAAAACGACTACGGACGGCTGGACGTGTTGGTCAACAATGCCGGAGTCGCGCCCAAAGTCCGCGCCGATTTATTGGAAGTCGGCGAGGAGAGCTATGATTTTGTGGTCGATACCAACCAAAAGGGCACGTTTTTTGTCACGCAGGCGGCGGCGAATCTGATGGTCAAGGGGATAAAAACAAAAAGCGCGGGCTATTGCCCACGCATTGTCAATATCTCATCGGTTTCGGCTTACACTTCTTCGGTCAACCGCGCCGAATACTGCATTTCAAAAGCCGGGGTCTCGATGATTACGAAATTATTCGCAGATCGATTGGCCGAATACGGCATTCCGGTATTCGAGGTGCGTCCTGGCGTGATTGATACCGATATGACCGAGAAAGTTCATGAAAAATATGATCGGCTGATTGAAGACGGGCTGCTGCCGACAGCGCGCTGGGGTACGCCGGAAGACGTCGGGAACGCTGTATCGCTGTTGTGTTCGGGGAAACTGGATTACTCGACCGGACAGGTGATTGATGTCGACGGCGGGTTTCATTTGAGAAGATTGTAAATCGGAATCAGTAAAAAACCCGCGTGACCATTCGGTCACGCGGGTTTTAGTGAAGAGTGAAAAGATCAGGTACCGCGTGGCGGGAGATCCTATTCGACCACCCCCGCCCTTCGGGCACCCCTAAGGCGTCAAAGTCGCCCACAGGGCGGCATAGCGACGCCATGCAGAGGGGAATTTCAAAGCATTTCGATCAATTTGATTCCGTTAATAATTTGGTCGTCCGGGGTGGGGTTTTCGAGAATCCCGCCGCGGACGGCTTTGTTAAACTGATCATATTGATATTCGCCGATATGTCCGCCGAATTCGCGGTGTTCTTTGACCTGTTCGCCGTTGACGGAAGCGGACAGGTCGAGTTTGATTTTACCGTAAACGGCGTCCACCCCGCAGTTGCGGAAAATGGTGCCGTTTTCAAAGTTCAGCTCCAGCGTGTAGAGATAATGACGGCGGTCATCGATACAGAATGAGGCGAAGATGCTGCCGATGGAACCGTTTTTATGAATCAGGGAGAGTTGGGCGTTATCCGAAGTCGGGCGTTCGGTAAAAATACAGGATTGAAAGACCTGCAAATTTTCGATTTCGCCGAAATAGCGCGAGATGTCGTTGATCAGATAGATACCCAACCGATAGATCGGTGCGGCGGGACAGCGGTTGGGGTCGTCGTACCAACTGCCGTCGGGTTGCTCGCGGTAACGACACCAAGTCGAGGCGCGGTAGGCGATCGGTCTGCCGAGATGGTATTGCGAAATCAAGTCGTCGATTTGCCTGATATCCTCCGGCGGGGTTGGCGCGGGAGAATTGAGGTGGATGGTTCTGCCGAGGGAACGGGCTTTTTGCAAAATACGGCGGGCTTCTTCCGAACTGCGCTCAAACGGCTTGGTCGTCAGCACGTCGCGTCCGGTATCGAGGATTTGATCGATCAGTTTGGCGCGGCCTTCGGGTGCGGTGAACAGGCCGACCGCCTCGATCCCGGGGTCGGCGAGTAGTGTTTCAAGAGAAGTATAATACTTTGCAATGCCGTATTCGGCGGTAAGGCGTTTGGCGAGGGGTTCGTCCCGGTCGCAGAGCGCGGCGATCTCGATGAACGGTTGATTTTCGGGCTTTTGCAGGTCCTTGATCATCAGTTCGCCGAAATGCAGGCCGACAAGGCCGAGTTTGACGGGTTTGTTGTTCATCGGGATGGCCGTCCTTTCGCGGTTTTCGGGTTGGGAAATTTATTTTCCGTCTTCCGAATAATCGAAATAGTCGAAATCGGCGGGCGTTTTTTGCCCAGTCAGGTCTTGGCAGCACAGGCCGACAAACGCGCCGGTATAACCGGTCAGGGCACTGTGGTCATCGGTCAGGGCGACAGTGTCGAACACCGGGCCGATGGATTTGAATTCCTCGTTTGCAACCGAATAATAAAATTGCAGATCCCGGGTCTTGACCTCAACGCGCAGGCGGATTGCTTTATGTTCCGGTAGAGGGATATCGTCAATCGGATAGCTGTAGGCGTTATTGTCATTTGCCATGATACCCAGCATCTTTTTGCCGTCGTCGCGGCTGACGCGCAGGTAGAGGAAGTTGCCGGTGTCGTGCAGACAGACGAGTCCCGCCATCTGTCGGTATTCATTCGGCTCGAATTCGAGCAGGGTTTCGGCGGTGTAATTCCAACTCTGCTGGCGGCGGACGATCAGTGACTGGGGTACCGGTGCGGCAAACGACGGGCCGCCGTATAACCGCAGAAATCCGGGTCGGGCGGTCAGGGAGAGCTTTTCTTCGCCGAGCGCCGCATAGAGGGTTTGATAATGGATACGCAGCGTTTTTGAATCGAAATCATCCCGGGTGGGAAGTGCTTCAAAGGAGTGAGCCGGAAGATCGGGTGCGGGAACAATGAGTTGGGGCTTGGAACCGCCGCTTTCAAGCCGCAGCCAGCCGTCATTTGTCCAGCAGACCTTTTGCAGGCAGGTCTCGCGGCCTAAAATGCACTCGCGGGTGCCGGGGAAAGGTCTGGAGGCCAAATGAACCAAATACCACTCGCCGGTTTGGGTCTGCACAAGGTCGCCGTGACCCGCTTTTTGCAGCGGATAATCGGGAAAATCTTTCGTGGTGACGACGAGTCCGATCGGATCGTTTTCATAAGGGCCGAAAATGGATTTGGATCGCGCCATCGAGACCGCGTGGTTATAACCGGTGCCGCCCTCGGCGGTCATCAGATAATAATAACCGTTATGGCGATAAAGGTGTGGACCTTCGGTGGTTCCGAGTTCGGTGCCGGAGTAGATGTTTTGAATCGGGCCGATGAGTTTTTGCGCTTTGGGGTCGTATTCCTGCAGGAGGATACCGCCGAATTTCGGGTGGTCTTTGCGGAAATCCCAGCTCATATTGACAAGCCATTTGCGGCCATCTTCATCATGGAACAGCGAGGGGTCGAAACCGGTGCTGTTGAGCCGGATCGGTTCCGTCCACGGGCCTTCGATGGCCTTTGCGGTGATGAGATAATTATCGAGGTCTTTGAAAACACCCTGATGACCGTAGACTACCGTATAAATCAGATAAAATGTGCCTTTATCATACGAAAGACACGGTGCCCAGATACCGCCTCGGGATGGGATGCCGCGCAGGTCGAGATTCGTGAGCGGATGGGTCAGCAGCCGCCAATGCACAAGATCGCGCGAGTGGTGAATCTGCACACCCGGAACCCACTCGAAAGTCGAAGTGGCGATGTAGTAGTCGTCCCCGACCCGCAGAATCGAGGGGTCGGGATTGAAACCGGGCAGGATGGGGTTTTGAACGAGCTGCGTTTTCATAATTTGCCTCCGATGATTAAGGTTGCGGGTGTTTTTATAAGCAACTGCCAGAGTCGGGCGTGCAGGTTTTGGGCTTTGGCGGGAATGCCGTTTATGGCGATGATCGGTTCGCTGTTCGAGAGTAATAAGAGTTTTCCGGTTCCCGTGGTGCGGCAGGTGATGCCGTGTTCGGTCTGTTTCAATTCTGAAATTTTACCACCGATATAGTCGAGAATCGAGGGGTTTTGATAGGGCGTGCCGTAAACCGCCGTCATATGGTGTTCGCCGGAGGTATAAAATTCTTTGGGAATCGTGCAAGCGCCGAAAATCGGAACATTGTCCACGATCAAGTGCGAAAAATCGCCCATGCCTGTTCGGTCGAAACTCCAGCGGCCCCCGTAGGCCCAAAGGCCGTCTATTTTCGCGGACAGTCCGCCGGGCAGAACCGTGATCGTACCGCCGTCTGTCACAATACCCGCAAGGGATTCGAGGATCGTTCGGTACAGACCTGTGGCGCAGTTGAGATTCCACGCCTGCCCGAATTTTGTCCAGCCGGTTTCGGGGTCGAGGTCGTCAAAATCGGCGAGCTCCATGACCGCACGGCAACGATTCCACATGCGGCAGATCGTTTTGACATAACGGCGGGAGATGTCGAGAAAACGTTCATTATCTCCGTAAGCAAGGGCGCCGTACCGCATCAGTTTGAGCGCATGGATATCCCAGTGCAGATACCACGAATGGTGGACGCTCTCGGTGTGAGTGTGGGAATCGGATGCGGGCAGCGTGCGGATGCCCAAATCGGTCAGATAATTTTGTCCGATAAAGTCCGCAATTTGACCGATTTTCGGCAGATACAGCGCAAGGCCTTGCCGGCTGTGTGCGGCGAGATAATCATAGAGCGGGTAGATTTGATTGGGATTGCCGTGATCGTCGAGTCCGTCGAGCAGACCGCCGGTTGCGGGGTTGAAAAAGGCTTTCAGATAATTTGATTCGATCAGATCGGCGGTTTGAGCGGTAAGTTCGGCGGTTTCACTATCATTACAGGTGGTTGCGATTTCGGAAATCAGACGGGCGGCGAGATAAAACGCGCCGGTTTCAATCGAGGTGACGCCGGTTTCGGTTCGCCCCATTGCGCGGGGGTTATCGGGGTAGAAGCCGAGACCTTTAATAAAACCGCGGGAATCCGCTTTTTTCTTCAATCCGTTCCAGAGCTCCAAAACCGTCGGATAACACTCTTTTAAAAACAAGGCATCACCGGTTTCGCAAAAGTGCTGATATATCAGCGAGATCAACAGGCAATCGACAGCGCCGAACTGCATGGTCTGCAAGACCTCATAATCGCGGCCGTAACGGTGCGGCACACTGCTGTCACGCCAGCGGTGGGTGAGGAAAAATTCGATGATTGCCCGTTGCCCCTTGAGATCGCCCCATTTGGACAGTTCGTGGGCGGTGACGAGATTGTCCCAACCCCAGACCCAGTAATAGCTGCTCGCCGAGGCCCTTGTCATGCCGCTTTTTTGGGTGGCCGCCTGCACATAACCGGGCAGAGCATTAAAAATTTCATCAAGTTCGGTGTAGTCGTTGAAAGTGACAGAGGGTTGTTTTCCGGCGATTTTTTGATAGCGTAAAATCTGCTGTTTGGCAGCCTGCGAATAGGTGTTTTGAAAGCGCGCCGATTCGGCTTTGGCTTCTTCAACGCTGTCGCCGAACGAAAGGTTGAAGCGGATGGAGTTTGATTGAGCGGTAAAAGTCAGCGTATAAATGCCGTTTTCTTCGGTGGTTTGAACCGGATGAGCGCTGTCGAGAATTAAAACGGTGCGGGAATTGATGAAAAGCTCATCACTGTTTTTAACAGATTCGATCATCGGGGGAAGAACATCAAGGTTATTGACATCGAGCAGTGGGTCGGTGCCGAATATTTGGGTGTGTTGTGAGACTGGCACCAGATAAGCGCCTTTTTGTGAAACCCAATCGCTGAGCTTATAATGGTTTTCGCCGGTAAAGATCAGCGGAAAATCCCCTGTTTCTCTTTTCCAGACCATATGCCCGTGGACATTGGTATTCAGGGTACCGGAGTTGAAGCGGAGGGAAAAAGGTTTATTTTCTGTCAATTCGATATTGAAAAAGATGGATTTGCCCTGTGCCATGGCGAACAACTCACCTACAGAATGCTCGTTTTGAAGCAGTTCGGCGAAACAGCACCAAGGGGCGGCTTCGTATTTACCGAGGGTGAGCGGAATAAAGCCGTTTTGGGAAAATCCGAATTGCAAGGCGGGAGATGTGGTCGAACCGGTCAGAATTTGGGCGTTGCGGCTGACCGGCTGCTTGCCGTGATAATCCAGCCCCGAAAGACCGGTTTTGCAAAATCGCGCGGCGATGACCGCGTCGGTGATCCAGTTGTGCGGCACTGAGAGCCCCGCAAAGCCCGCCGGATAACGGATGGGATGGCTGCCGAGAAAAGATTTATAATCCATAGGCGCGCCTCACTCCGAAAAACGGAGAAGTTCCGTTTTGCCGCCATGCCGCCATTCGACACCGGAGAGATTGGGCAGCGGTGATACGGTGCCGATGGTTTCACCGGGTTTATGCGGATAAAGGAAGGTCAGGTAGGTGGAATTCGGGGCACAGGAGGTGCGCAGCAGGGTGATTTTCTCGCCCATCGGTTTCATCTCGCCCTCCCACATCCAACGGAAATTGTGCCAGTCCATGCCGAATGCGCGCAGAAACATCGGTTCGTCGAGGCCGTTATAGCTCCATTGGAAAGTTTGGTTATCTGGGCTTCCGAAAGTATGAACTGCGATATCGACGCCGAATTGGCCGGTGAAGTCCATACAATTATTTTTGCGCTGCATATCATCCGCGAATAAGAGAAGGTTCTGATTAAAGGGCAAATTACCGGTCACGCGGTCGCGGATGAGTAATGCGCCGCTTTCCTTTTGCCATAAAAGATCACGCTGCCAGCGGTGAGGCGGAATCTGATCGGGCGGAGGTTGGCGGCGGAAGTTCCAATCGGGGTCGCGGGTCGGCCAGAGCGGCCACTCCTGAACGCGGTCGATGGTGACTTCCAAGGAGGTGAAATCGGCTTCGGGGGTCGAGGAGAACGAACACAGACGGCCCCGGCTTTCGTCGGTTTTGCCGTCGACGGAGATGCGGTTATGCAAAAAGGTTGCGTCGACGCCGGGAAAGTACTGGCTGCCGATATCGGCTAAAATCGGAACACCTTTTTCGTACCAGATCAAAGAGCCCTCGTCGTGGTCGTAGTGCATGGCGGCCTTGCCCGCTTTGAGCAGCAGATAACCGGTCTCGGAACGCATGCAGGCGCCGAATTCGGGGAATTGTTTACTCTCGGGCGGGTCGTCGGGGGCTGCGGGCAGATCGCGGTCGATTAATGCGAGGGTTTTGAAGGTGGAATTGAGTTCGCCGCCGGCGTTGATGACCGGTTCCCCAGCCCGATTCCAGGCGCGCATCATTCGAGCGGAAAAAGCGGGGTTTTCGCGTGCGAGATTGGCTGCCCAAGCGAAGATGTTTTGAAAGCTCTGGGTCCAGTAGTTGGCGGCGGTGTCGCCGACGGTGGGCAGCATATGGATATTGCTGCGGATATCGAGCGGGGTTTGAATCGCGGCCAGAAAATCCATGGTCGACAGAAAACGGGAGTCGGTTGAAAAGTCCCGATAACCGCTGTTTTTGAGCGCGGTAAACAGTAAAATCAGATAATTCATCGAGTAGGCCTGATAATTCGGGGCCTCGATCCATGCGCCGCCGGGATAGACCGCGTAATCGAGTTCTTTATCGAGTTCGGTCTCGGCATAGGCAGCCCAAGCATCGGCGTCGGGGTGGCCTTTCAGCAGGCAGGCGAGGGTGCCGAGCGCTGAAAAATGATCGCTGTGGAAATTGCGGTTACCCTTGGAAAATCCGGCGCTCTCCGGCGGCCAATAGTCGGGGTCGGCCATACAATGGGCGATAAAAGCGAATTGCCGCAGGATATCGGTTTTTTCCTGCGATGAGACCGACAGAGAATCGGCAATCAGGTCGAAGTCGAGGGCGACCAGGCGGATGGGGCGGCTGAGGCGGATGCAGACCAGTTCGTGCAGGGAATAGCCGAAGCCGGTGAGCAGCAAAATTCGGGTGCGCAGCCACTCGGCAATCTCGTTTTTCGCAATTTCGGCATAGGTCTCGTCGCCGGTCAGCAGATAAACCCCGGCGGGGTCAAAGCCGTTGGGGTCGTCCTTATGCACTTGCAATGTCTCTCGCAGCCAAGGCCAGTTTTGAACCTGTTTGCGCAGCTGGGGAACGTCTTGGCTTTGAAGCAACAGGTGTGGATGGGTGTCGGCGGGTGTCCAATCACATTGCCGGCGCAGAGTATTTTCGAGGGATGGGCCGCCGTAGACCGCGCAGAGGGTATCTGCGTAATGAATTTTACCGATCGGGTTTTTCAGCATGTTTTCCCAGTTTTGATAGGCGGAAGTCAGTTTGACGCCTTCTATCAATGGGTCATCAGAGCGGAGCGAAAGCACCCAGACGCGCGAACCCTCGGAAACGGGCAAGTCAATTTGATTGGGTTTGACCACAGGACCTACGGTTTTGCCGTTTTGCCACTGAGAGGCGCAGACGGGAACGACGCAAAGAGAGATTTCGTTTTGATAATAAAGCTGCATCAGGGTTGCGGTGTCGGTATCCCAGGTGTAAAAGGGCTGCAGACGGATGGCGTCGTCGGTGCTTGGGGTATATTCAATCCGCTTCCACTCATCCGTGCGGCCTTTTTCGGCGAACGGCGAGTGCATGCGGGCGTAAATTTTTTCGGGAGTCCGGTCGGAGCGCAGTGTGAATTGCAAAGGTTCTTTGCAGGAGAACGACTCGATGATTTTAATATCTGCCGTATCTTTGAAAAATTCGAGGGTGATGTGCCAGGTGTCGCCGTTTTCAAATATGTAGTTTAAATTTGCCTCGACCGTAAGCGGGCGGCAAGTCAGATCGGTTTGCAGCATTGTGCCGCAAGGTATGTTTTGAAGTTCACCTGAAAGGCGGAGAGATTGATTGAAAAATCGCAGAATCGGTGACGGCGGGATTGTATAAGAGCCGCCGGACGGGAGGTCACAGGTGAATTCGGGGGTGCGGATGGAGAGAAAGCCGATTTCTTGAATGATTTCGGCAAAACAGGCATGCAGTGTTTTTATTTCGCGGATATCATATTCGAGCGTCTCGTTCGGGTTTAAAGAGAGCATCAAGCCGACAGTCAGAATATTTTCGTGCAGATCGAGAAAGTCGGCGGCGACCGGTGCGCCGGAGGACTCAAACAAGGATAATTGATCGAGGGAGACAGTGGTTGTGAGCGTGGTTTGCAGACGGACATACTGCCGAGGCCGGAAAATGCCCAGCGGTTCTCGGATTGTCAGTTTGCCGACTGTCAAAATGCTGCCTCCGTCACGGTGATGTCGAATGTGAAAATATCTTTTTCGCCGTTTTGGTCGGCGACGGTGATCATAAAATTGTTTATGCCCTTGTCGGCAGATGTCGGCGTGCCGTGCAGGTAGCCGTCGTAATCGCGGATTTGCAGCCACGCGGGGCCTTGGATCGAAAAAGTGAGCCGCTGGGCATGGTGAAAACCGGTGTACATCGGTTTGTCGGGCAAGCGGTTATAGAACAGTTTTCCGAGTGAGCGGACGGCTTTGACATAGACGGCGTATTCGCTGCCGACACGGGCGGTGGTTTGGATGGAATTTTCGAGAATAAACGGGTGCGGCAGAGCCACACAAGGCGTCGGAAGACCGCCGATGCCTGCGGCGTTGATCGCACGGATGCGATAATGGCCGTAAACCCAATCGGCTTGCGTGAGTTCGAGTTCGGTATTCGGCGTGATGCAGATCAGATTTGCGGGGTAAATTTCGCGGATTGCAGGAGAATCGGTGCGGTGCGCCCAGACCTCATAGGGGGTATGGCTCGGGGTGAAGCCGTCCTCGTCACTGCCGTAGACGGCATAGGTGAGATTTTCACCGGCGGGCTGCCAACGCAAAAATAATTTACGATCTTTTTGAATCAATTCAAGATCGGCGGGAATGGGCGGCGCATCCCAGATAAATGATTCGGGTTCGCTCCACGTACTCCAAATACCATCGGCGGTTTTGCCGCGTACCCGCCAAAAATAAGATTTTAAAGGCGGCAGAATCAATGAGGGGTCAATAGTGAGTTCGGGTTTTGTTACGCGTTGGTGGAAGATCGGCGCATACGGCCAAGCGAAATCGGCGCGGTCGCTGAGGAGGAATTCGTACTCGGCGGCGCCGTTTTCTTTCCATCGGAAGGGCTGGCCGGGGATAAAAGAGAGAAGTTTCGGCGGCGTTGGCGGAGAAACGGCGGACTCGCGGCAGATATGCGTAATTTTTAACGTGCTGTTCGGGTCGGCGCGCAGTTCGAGCGTGTTTTTGCCGGAACGCAATGCGGGCAGAGACGGGCGGCAGACCTGAAACAGAAGTTTGATTTCGTCAATTTTAAAATCGGCGTCTGCCGATTCTATGATCAATGTGCAGTGGTGGCTTGTTTTGGCGAAAGCATTGCAGACATTCTTGAAATCGAAGGAAAATTCGCCGGGCTGCGTGATTGAAAGATGGTTTTTCCCGGAGGCATGCAGAAAAACAGCAAGCTGACCGGAATTCAGTTTACCGTGGATGTAAAGCCCGGTGATCGGCCAGGGGCAGTCGTCCCAATAAACATAGGATGATTGATCTTTTTTCAGGGCATGGCTGCATGCCGCGCCGAGAAGCCGTTTTTCGCCGGAGACGAGATTTTGGTGCGGGAGCTTTTCGCCGATGAATTTATTATAATAAAAAACCAACTGCTGGCCGGGTTGGAGGGTAAAGGACATGTCGCGGGGATCCGTATAAGAAGAGATTCTGTCAGTGCGCCAGTGATCGCCGCTGCCGAAAAGAGAAGCGAGTTCCCCGATTTCGACCGGACCTGCACGGCGGGTCAAAAAAGAATCCAAACAAAGCTGTTCGTGGGATGCGACTTCTCCGATTTCGTCGAGAATAAAAGCGCCTTTGAAAAGGTGTCCGGCGTTCGGGTAGAGCGCGTCGAAATAACGGCTTTTCCCATCGAAAAACAGTTCTGTGACCGCGTGACTGCCGTCGGAAAGCGAACCGGTGCGGGTCGGAATACCCGCCGCGGCAGCAAGCAATGCCAATGAGCCGTTAAAACTCCCGCAGGCACCGCTGCCGAAACCGTTCAGAAAACGGATCAGCGAAAAATCGGGGCTGCGAAAATCCTGATCGGGCCAAGTGATGCCGAAGGTGAGATATTGCCTCAGAAACTGCCAGAGGGCAAGGGCTTTTTCACGGTCGGTGTTGTATTGCCCGCAGACGGTTTTCAGTAAACCGGGTAGGGATGAAAAATCGCACCCGTTTGCAGTCAGGGCATTCACCTTGACCGATGTGGCGGTGGGATTTTCGAGAATCAAGGCGAGGTTATTTTGAAAAGCGGGCGGGTCCGAGGGTTCGGCGGAAGTGTTTAGACTGTCGATGGTTGTCTGTGTCAAAATTCGATATTGACAAAATCCGCTTGAATCCGTCGTCAGGGTTTCGGTATACTGCTGTGCAGCGGCGTCAGCGCAAAGCGAGCTGTTTTCGACAGCGTTTTTCGGAGTTGCCGGAGCTTGCTGTTTTTCCGGGTTTTCACGCGTCGGTTTACTCATGTGATTTCTCCCTTGTCGCTTGCTTTATCAATATTTTACCACGGTTCGGCGTTTTCGGCAATCGGCTGATTGTCGTTTTTTATGATTGTGAAGATTCCGGCGGGAAAAACAGATCGGAGATCTGCAGGGATCCGGTCACATGTTCGGCAAAAAGCGCCGGTCCGAATGCGGTTTCGACCGGCTTCGGCGTAAACGGTTCTCCGATGACAAAGGGCTGCTGCGCGTTGAGTAGGAGTTCCAGCCCTTGAAAGTCGCCGTCGAGCGGAAGCACATAAATTGAAGCGTCCCGAAGGCCGTTGACCTCCAGTTTGTGCCGTTGGCGGTAACTGACCGGCGCGCGTTCTTTGCACTGCAAAACGCCGCCGACAGACTGACGGACGAATACGCGGCACGGGGCGTGAGCTGCGCGCGGCAGGCGATAGACCGAACGGCCGTTTTCCAAGATGGTCTCGAAACCGGTCAGAAGCGGTGCGCCCAAAGGTGTATTGAAATGAATATCCGTTGTGGTATCGGGATTGTAAGCGGAGAGCCAAAGAGCATTGCGGTTTCGGTGCAGGGTGATGACCGGAGCAGGCGTTTGCGGCGACCGCAGCACAAATCGGGTGCTGTAACCGAATTGTTCCGCGGCCAGCGCAAAATATCGGGCGAGCGGCGCGGTATCTTGGTCGGTTTCCGCGTTGGCAGAGGATGACCCCCGGCACCAGACAATTCCGCCGCCGTTTCGGTTCGGATCGGAAGTATGGGATAAGACGACGCGCGCTTGATCGTTTTGACGGACTACCGCAAGAGCGGAGAGGTTCGGCGAGCCGTCCGTCGATTCGGTGACGCCGCCGTCGGTTAAAACGCCGTCGTAAAAGAGCCGCGAAGAGTAGGTTCCGGTTCGGAAAATATCACCTTTAAAATGGGTTTCCAGTGCCATTTCACCGGTCAGGGGCGATTTGTTGCGAATTTTTAAGGCGTTTAACAGTTTTTCATCGGCGGACGAGAGCGCGCCGTACAGCATGATTTGGCCGCCGTTTTGAACAAAACGCAGAAGTGCATCGTTCAGCAGGCTGCTGTTTGCGGGTACGGGAACCACGAGAACCGAGTGCCGCAGAAAATCGGGACTATCGGCGAAAAGGCGGATAAAATCGTCGGAGGCGATTACGGTGTTGAGCGGAAGTCCGTTATTGATGGCCTGCACGATGAACCGATCCTCGAAAAACAGCTTGGCGATATTGCCGGAGGCGTTTTCGTGGTATTCGTTAAACGGATAGACCCAGACGAACGGGGCGGGTGCGTCGGGTGCAGTCTCGAATCCCTTAAGCAGGTGCGGGATGACCTCGTTGACGCAGTTTTCCGGCATTTCACCGAGGGAATTGTCGACGGTCAGCAGGTTCAGATGATCCGGCGTCACGGTCTGCCCCTGCGGGTTGATGCGGGATACCGAGAGCGGCAGATAGATGTCGTGGGGTTGGCTTTCATAACGATCCAGCCACGGGCTGTTCATCCACCACGGGTCGTGGAGATAAAAGCGGAACAGATAGCTGTCGGGATCGTTTTCGTAGGCGGGCAGTTTCGCGATGTGCGACAGGTAGCCCGCCAGTTCCAGCCCGAAATCGCCGTTGATTGCCGCCCAGGGCGAGTTCGGCGGGGCCAGAATGTTGAAATCGCCCGCGTAGATTTTTTCAAGATTGACCGCGTCGGTCGCAAAATCGATTCCGGTAGTCAGGTTGGTGCCGCGCGTTTGGACGGGCAGGTGAAATTCGCTGCGGAACAAGCGCCAGAAATCGAGAATGCGTCGTTGGGTTTCTTCGATTTTTTCGGGATAAAAGGTTTTGCCGTCGAAAGTCGCGCCATTGACGTTCCAGGTCTCGGTTCCGAAGCCGAATCCGTTAGAGAGCCACAGATAGTCAAACCCCAGATCGGTCAGAAACCGTTGCGCTTGTTTTCCGAAAAACGTGCCGAACGGCGTGTTATCCGGGATTCCGTCGGGATAGGCGGCGTATGCGTGGGAATCGGCATTGAGCGTCGCATAACAACAGACCATGCTTTTTTGACCCATGGAGGCGCCGACGCAGATTTCGCGGTGGCGGTTGTATTTAAAGTCGGATTTGGCGAATTCGGGGCCGGGGTCGAAGGTCTCGCCGACGAGGATCGGCTTGCCCGTCGCTTCGGTTCCGATCCGTTTCAAGGTGGTAATCAGACGTTTTAAAAAGCCGTTGGTGAAGGTCGGCGGGTTTTTGGTGTAGAGGTACCAGCGGGTGTGCAGGCCGACGCCGTCGGGATCGGTCTCTTTATTCAGGTTCAAAAGCGGATTCGCCCCGCCGATATAGCGGCACCATTCCAGTTCGGCGTCTTCGCGGCCGTCGTAATCGAGAATCTCACTGCCGTCTGCCGTCCACAGCAGCACGCAGACGGTCTGCGCGTGTTTGGTCAGCGGTTTCCACGCCTCGAACAGTTCTCGGCAGACCACCTCGACATCGTTTTGGTCGGTCGAGTGGAAGGGTTTTAAACTCATTTCCAGTGTGACGGCTTTTAAGGGTTTCATTTTCGGCTCCTCGTTTTCGGGCGTTTTTATCGGGTTTCGGTCGCGGTTTGAGATTAAAAACATTTTACCACAGTACAGCTTGATCGGCAACCCGAAACGACAGAGGCGCATTGACATGAAATCAAGTTTTATGGTAATATAAGCCAGATTGTGATTTCGGCAAAGGGATAGGGACGGGCGAACTAGAGTTTTCAGGCGAGGTGTGACCGTCGGTATAGAAAAAGGGGACAAGACGATGAAAAGAATCATTATGATTTGCCTGGCGCTTTTTATGGTTTTAGCCGGATGCGGACAAGCGGAGGTTTCATCGGCCGGTTCAAACATTGAATCGTCTGAGCTGGAGACAAGTTCGATGGTGAGTTCATCTGCGGAATCGGTGGTTTCGCAGGAGGCGTCATCTGAACCGGAGATCATAACACAATATACTTATGATGAGGGCTGTGTTTTTATAAGAAATAAAGATCAAGGATACGGCGTTTTAACAGACGGGAGAGAAATTCCGGCTTCTTCGGAGTATGAATCAGAAGTTGGCGTATACCGCTGCCAGTCGGTAACAGTTCAGGTGTATTCGAATGGAAAAGAAGAGATCATTGGAACCTCAGAACAATATAAAACCTATAATATCGCGTCATGGGATAATCGAGAGGAAGCACCACAGAAATTTGTTCAATACATTTTGGAAAGCTATATGAACACGGGATGGCATTGCGCTATCTCGGATTATAAAATTAACGATATCCAGGTAGAATCGGGCCTTGAATCCGGTTCGATTATTTTTACGGTGAATTACACAATAACACCGGCACCGTATGCCATCTCTTTTAAAACATATCAATACACATCTGGAAAAGCCGATCAGGAATCACTCACTATTACCCAGCGCATCACATTGGTTGAATATTATAAGGGGTGGTATTCGTATACTCGTGATACCGATCTAATTTACCCTTATCTGAAAGAAAGCCAGGACTACGGTGAATATGAAGACAGAACTGTATTGTTATATGAGACAGACAGATTCACTTATACTTTTATAAGAACTTATGCAGAAGAGCAAGATCCGAATGATTTACCGCAGTTCATCGGAACCTTGGAGCGCTATGATAAAACCAATGGCAGTGTATATGTGGTTTGGCGGACGCAGACGGTCACGATGGGATTTCTCGCACAATATGGAGACGATATCTATTTTTATGAATATGATTGTGGTAATTTTACCTGGTTTGATTGCGGGTTTATATGTATTTCCGAAAAAAACGGTGAAGTGATTGAAACAAAGGAATATCTGCGTTGTGCGGTAACCGATGAGTATATTTGTTGTGGAAATTATAACGACGATTCGCAGTTGATTCTTTATGTTTATTCCATGAAAGAGAAAAAATTTGTACACATTTGGGAGGATGCGATTCTTAGCTGTGACGATACAGAGTATACATGCCAGTGCATCGATGGAATTTTAATGTGGTACGATTTTGATTATGAGGAGAAATGGCATCATTTTAACATTGAGACCGGAGTTGATATAATGACGAATACTTATTGGGAATGGAGTCGTGAGGGATAATATGAAAAGAGCGTTTGCGGTATTGTTGTTATGTTTGATAACACTGAGTGGATGCGGACAGGCGAATGTTTCGGAGGAAAATGAGTCGGCACAAAGCGATACCTCGAAGCAGGTAATTGTTTCGGAAAGCTATTCTCTGGTTCAAGGCGATATATCCGAATTGATTGAAAGCGAACCGTCGACGGTTCCGAAGAATATATCGCTGACAGCGGGACTGCCGTATACATCGGAGGGCAAAATTGACTTTGAAAAAATCGCATTAGGATATAATTTGATTTATTCTGCCGAAGCAGAATATCATGGCGATTTTGATTATAAAGAGGCATTTCAGATCGTTATGTATTTTGGGATTTATGATTTTACGGAACATGTGAAAAGTCAACTCAAGCCGTATTTTAATGAGGACGAGTGGTGTATCACGCTGCCGGCGGACGCAGTGGACGAGTATATACTCTCGAAATTTGGCGTCTCCGTCGACCGGTCGCTAATTGAAGAATACAACTCCAAAACAGAGACCTATCTGATTTATCCTTTCGCGGGAGAATATTATTACGAGACTGAAGTGCTGTCGAGCAAGACACTTGGAAATGGACAATATGAGTTTTATATCAAGACCACAGGAGAACAATTGAATGAAGAAGGGACGCCGGTTCAATCGTGGGTGCAGCGGTTTGTGATCGATTGCACGAGTGATGATTATAAATATATCTCCGTGAGTTTGGAAGAAACCGATACGCATTGAATGATTGTTAGAAAAGAGGGATCAGAATATGAAAAAGGTGATCGTAGTTGCTTTGGCGGGTTTGCTGTTGTTGAGCGGGTGCGGACAAGCGGAGGTTTCCGTGAACAGTTCAAGCGCGGAATCGTCTGTGGAATCGGTGGTTTCGCAGGTGAGTGTTGAATCTTCAAATCAAACAGCAGTCGTTTCAGAGAGTCAGAATACGCATGAAATTGTTGGTGATGATATCTTTGAAGGCGACAGATACGTATCTCCGGAAATTCCGGAAGACACCTATTCGTTGATTCCTGAACGGGCGGCTCCGGTTAAGGACGACGCTTACTGGGAAGCGCTTTTAAACGATGTAGAGGAATGGACGGGTGATGATACACTTGAGGAGATATTCATTAGCCTTGCCGGGACATTGGAGATTATTGGTCTCCGCGAATATAATTTTGATAAAATTGAAAAAGACAAGATCGGCTGTTATGATGAGATGATTTTTGTTGCTTTGAGTTTCTCAACATTTGAAGAGTGGGAAGGAGAACTTGACCTCACTTGTTCACACAAATTTTATAAAGAAGAGATTATTGATAAATATGTATATTACCTGTTTAATCAGAAAATTGATTTTATGAAGGTGACCGGATATTCGCCGAGTCAGGCAGGGGTATGGGCGAATGAATTCGGCTACGGCGGCGGCGGTCGGGGACCTGAGATTGATCAGATTGAAGATACCGGAGATGGAAATTATACGGTTTTAATGACTTTTATCGATGAAGAAGATAACCATTTGCTTTGGAAGAGCGAGTATAAGTTTACGGTTGAGGGTAAACGGATTATTGTGAACTCGATTGAGATTTTAGAGATATATGACCAGGATTGGTTTTGAGACGGGATTGCTTAAAACGCAGGGAGAAATCGTATGAAAAAAATAATGAGGTTTGCTTTGGCGGGTTTATTGATGATCGCGGGTTGTGCGGGGCCGGGAACGTCGGGCGTGGGGTTAGATATTTCAGAAATTTCAGAGACACCGGTGGCGTCGCAAGTGTTTTCAGAACCTTCGGTATTAATACCGGAAGCATCTTCAGAGTTGTCTACAAGATCGGCGGCTTCGAAAACTGTGTCCGGAGAAACCGAAAAGATTGCAAGCGCGATAATTTTTATTTTGGATCAGAATAATTATAAAGCAGTGTCTTATGACGGAGAAATGATTCAGTTTTGGGGTTTGGGCAGTGAGATGCAATCAGGAGACAGATTGGAAAATGTCCGTATTAAGAAAAATTTCGCTGGAAATTGGTATGTGGCAGATGATATCAATCATTATTCGTGCAGATCACAATCGCCGATTGCCGCGGAGCAGGATAAAGCACCGGAGGTTTTTTGCCGATATTGGTTCGCGGGCAAACTGTTCAACGGACAAGGCGACGCGCTTTCGGATTATTCAATAAAGAGAATTACCGTTCTGGATGGTGGTAATGAACATATGATCCGGTTTCGTGTGGTGTATACCGTAACACCGGCACGGTACGCCACTAAGTTTTCGTGGTATCGTCTATATGAAGATAAAAAATTCGGAAGCATGGAACCTTCAAAAGAATTGACGGCGGATGTGACGCTGGTCGGTACCGATGGGCTGTGGATGCCGGTCAAAGAAACGATCTCGGAAATAAATAATTGGAATACTCCCCATGAAGTTTATCCGGATTATCTCTATGTAGCACCTCTTATTAATGTTCATTTCCAGAGCGATAAATACACCTATTATTCGGAATACCGGGTGGCTGTGGATAAAGATGGCACGAATCAGGAGAGCACAACACTGACCACGGTTTATGCATATCGAAACAGTGACCAAAAAGTGACTCCGGTGATTAAAGATATTGAGAATATGGAACTGGAGTTCTTAGATAAGGCCGGAGACAAAATAATCTTTTCATCCACTTGGCATCATCCTGAGGGAGAACCGGGCAGCGGACCGATTTATGTGATGGACGAAAGCACCCTAAAAGTTAAGGAAATCCCATGTGTTTGCATTTATACCGTCAGCGATCAGGGGATATATTACGGCGAGAGGTATAACGATGAGTATTACTCTCAATTGTGTTATTATGACTACGCCTCCGATAAAATCACAAAACTGCCCGGAGCATGCAAATCTCTCAGTGACTATCCGGTCATCAATGAGAGTACGCCCTTTTGCAGTTATGAGGGGAAATTGATCTGGTTTGTCGGAGATAAGTGGTTGTGTGTGGGGCCTGATTCCGATATGGTCTCCGAATACGTGTGGAAGTGAGTGCGACAAAATGGAGGAGCGCTTATGAAAAAGATCGTAACAGGTTTATTGTTCGTGTGCCTGCTGGTCGGATGTGCGGCGACAGGTGGGACTAGCTCGGGAATTTCGTCTGTTCCAACTTCACATCGTGCAAGTTCGGCGAGTTCTGCGGCTTCGATTGTCTCAAACAAGACTTCGTCCGCAGCAAGCAGCACAAGATCGTTACCATCTGAGGTTTCGTTTGCGGTCAGTATTGATTTTACGGGGCTGAGCGGCAATGAATATTATTTGGCGTGTCTTGAAGCGGGAAAATATGACGCCTTTGATATCAGAATCGGCGATCCGATCGGAAATGCCGAGAATGAATTCGGAAAGGGGGAACCGTATTATTACGGGCTAGGCGCGGATTGTTATTACTTCGAGAATGCGAATGTGACGGTAGCTTATGTAGAGGATTATATGTCATACCGAAATAAAATCTTGTTTATTGATATCATCGGAGTGGAAGGTGAGGTCACGGTTTTTGGCCTGACAACCGGAAAATCAACCCCGGAGGATGTTCAGGTAATTTTCGGTGAGAACCACAATATCGAGCATCATTCATACGGTTCTTCCTGTTATAATGAAGATGTTTATGATGAAGGGGAAGATTATGAAACGTTTGGTTATTGCAGTGATAACGGAAAACATTACATCAGATTTTTCTTTGAAAAAGGTAGTTTGAATTATATATCACTGGGGACGACATTTGCCGGAATTAAATACTGATATTGAATTGCTCCGACAGGTAAGAATGAAAACTAATTGACATTTCGTTGAGGTATCCGTATAATCTGGTAAGAATAAGCAAAGGGGTGCGGGAAATATGCGCATGAAAACCATCTATGCAAGCGAGACCGGGGCGAAACTTGACAGCGACGTTTATACCGGCGGAGGGACCGACGATACTGCGGCGCTGCAAAAGGCGCTGAATACGGCAAATACCGAGGGCGGCGTACGCCTGATCATGGACGGCGCGGCATTGATTACCGGGCTGACGGTCTATTCCAACACGACCATCGAATGCCTCAACGACGCCTGCGGGTTTTATCAGGCCGATAATTCCAATCAAGCGATGCTGATCAATGCGCACCCGTCGAAAGGTGAGCGGATTGACCGCAACATCAAATTGGTCGGCGGCACCTACAACCAAAACTGCCTGCATCAGGCGCACCATGTCCCGCCCGAAAAGCCCTATCCCGAGGGCGACTCGCTGGTCGTTCTGATCTCGTTTTTCGGCATCGAGAATTTATTGGTGCGCGACGTGGTCATCCGTAACCACCGCACCTTTGCGTTTTTAATCACCAACTGGGAAAAAATCGTGATGGAGAATATCCGCTTTGAGCTGCCGGATTATATCCGCTGCGGCAATCAGGACGGGATTCATGTGCAGGGACCCGGGCGGTTTCTGACGATTCGCAACGTACAGGGCAAGACCGGCGACGACATGATCGCGCTGAATGGCGACGAAGAGGCCAACGGCGAGGAACGCAACTGGATGCACCCGTATGCCACCGTCGGGCCGATGTCGGATATTGTCATTGACACGGTGTTATCCGATGACGCTTCGCAGGTCGTGCGGATTTTATCGCGTGAAAATCCGATTGATCGGGTTACGATTCGAAACGTCTCGGGCACTTACCGCAGTTTCGGATTTTATCTGCACGCGTGGGATCTGCGCAAAAAGGGCTTCCAAGGCGACTACGGCAATATCTTTATCGAAAATGTCGACCTGCGGCAGACCGAGGCCGACTATACCTATACCAGACGGTTTTTGTTCCGCATCTCCGGCAAGCACAAGTGCATGACGCTAAAAGATATCTATTACCGCGACCCGACCGACGACCGCTATCTGATTTGGCTCGAGGGCATCTCCGATATGAAGGGCATGGGATATGCACCGGCGCAGATCGATTCGCTGGTGATCGATGGGCTGCATATTCAGGATGAGGGTGACGCGCCGCAGACCTATCCGTATATCGCGGCCGAGGGCATGGTCAAACACATGGTCATCCGCAACAGCGAACTGTATTGCAAGGCCGGGAAAGAACCGGTGTTTTTGGCGACGGGTGAGGTGTCCGACATCGGGCGGCTGGCGATGTACAATGTGGTTTCGGAGAACGTCGGCACGCTGATTGACGACCCGGAGGGAAAAATCAAGGCGCTGGAACTGGACAGCGAGGACTGCGAGTAAGGGTTAGAACCTGAAAAGGTATTCACGGAGATCCGCAGGCTTTAATTAAGCCGAGATCCTTCGACTACGCGCAAAGCGCTTCGCTCAGGATGACATACACTGAGGACTGTGAGTGGAAGAAGCATAGGTAAGAAGATATGCGGCGGGCTGTGGTCAGCCCGCCCTACTTGTTTTTATCGGTTTTTTAAGGTATGATAGCAGGGTAAATCTTGAAACTATTTGTGAACGGAGATCAAGGGATTATGGCAAAACGGGCGGTTGTTTACGGGGCGGGGAAACTGGTGCGGTGTTTTATCAGCCAGATTCTGCACGCCAGCGGATATGAGATTGTGTTTTTGGAATTGGGCAAAGATCTGGTGCGCATGCTGAACGAGGCAAAACGCTATCCGGTGCGGCTCGTGACTAACGACGAGACCGTGGAATTTTACATCGACAGCTTCCGCGCCGAGGACAGTTCGCAGCCCGGGATTGCCGCAAAAGAAATGCTGGACGCCGATTTGATGGTAACCAGCGTTGGGGCGCGCAACCTGCAGTATATCGCGCAGCCGATTGCAGAGGGCATCAAAGCGCGCATTGACGCGGGGAAAGCGCCTTTAAACATCATTTTAGCCGAAAATCTGAACGACTCGGGCAACTATATGCGCGAGCAGGTATGCAAACACCTTGACGAAGCGACCATTGCGAAAATAGACGCAAACGTCGGATTTATCGAGGCCAGCATCGGGCGCATGGTGCCGGAACTGGCCAAGGGCGAAGCGGACGATCCGCTGTTGGTGCGCGGTGAGCCGTATGAGATTTTGCAGATCGACGGCGCGGCGGTGGTCGGCAAAAAGCCGGAACTGGTCAACACGCTGTTCTGCGACCCGATTGAGCCGTATATCCAGCGCAAATTGTTTGTGCATAACATGTGCCACTGCGCCTGCGCTTATCTGGCGGCGGGCAAATATGAATTTATCCACGAGGCCATGACCGATCCGGCGATTCGTTATTTGGTCGAGCAGGCCGGACTGGTTGGGGTGCGCTCCATCGCCGCCGAAGGGCAGATGGGCTATGATTCGCTGCTCGACTTTTTAATGAAGCTGCAATATCGGTTTTCTAATGTCAGTTTGCGTGACACGGTTGCGCGAGTGGGCGCCGACCCGGTTCGCAAGCTCGGCAACGACGACCGGATTACCGGGCTTTACCGGTTGGCCAAAAAACACGGTGTTGATACCTCGTTTTTGATGCCGGTGTATGCTGCGGCGCTTTGCTATCGCAATGAAGCGGACAAAGCGTCGATGCAGGTCAACGACGATTACAAAACAACCGGAGTGAAAGAGACGCTGAAAAAATATACCGAGATCGAATTTTCGGAAGAAGAAATTAAGCAAATTGAGACACAGATTGAAAATTTGCATAAAGGTGAGTTTACCGAACTTATCCGGCTGGCGGAATCGGCAAGAGCCAAGAACACCGAGACGACGTGAGGATGATATCAAAAAGGAGGTAAAACTTGAAAAAGGAAGAATTCGAAAAATACTATAAAAATGCAAAGCCCCTCTTTATTGATAAGGATGATTTAGAATCTATTAAACCATTAACAAAACAAAAATATCAGCCGGGCTTTGATAAATGGATTTTAAAATACGAAGCAGAAAAAGATATTGATGTATTTTTTAAAATCTTGCAATTTTCATATGCCGGTTATGATTATTATAAAGATAAAATTAACTTTATTGATGTTAAAAATCAAATATTGGCGGAGTTGCCTGAAAAAGACATAACGACTACAGACTTTGGGAAGGTAATTCATCATGCACTATACCCATATATAACTGATTCGCATTTTGTTTTTTTAATTGAGGGAGAGTATTCGTTCAAAAAGCTATACCGGGCTTATTTTACCGATTTGCTTTTAGAATTAAAAGATGATTCATATATTGTTATAAAAGGTAATGAAGACATTAAAGAAGGTTATTGTTTTTCATATAATCAAGTCAAAGATTATCTTTTTGAGACCTTGCCAGCAACAAATGGAAATAAAAGATACTTATTAGGAATCTATACATTGCAATTCCCTAACAATATCTCAATAAATGGATATGAGTTATTATTGCATCCATGTAAAACAGATGATATTCAACAAATAAAAGAAGGAGTTAAGATAGATATAATAAATGGTGTACCTATTGTACACCATTCCACATATAGTTTTAAATCACCTCAACCATCATTTGATGAATATCGAGAACTCGGTCAGAAATATAAAAATACCGAGTATTTAGTTTGGTCAATTTTATCAAATAACGGGGGGAATAGTGAATATCCTAAAAGCTTCATTATGGGGTTAAACGACTATGCTATATGGACTATGAGTGCCGCCGTACTTAATAATCCTTCTTTAGAGAATTTATTACCGTTAAAATCTTTTAAAATCTATGAGGAAGGCAGTATAAATTTAGCTTGCTCGAATTATAAGGGGACTTTATATATTATTCAAAACAAAAAAGTCGCTTCTTCCGGAGAATCAGCTATAATGTATGGGCGTTGTGTCAGAAATAAGGTCTTCGTAGGCAGTGCATCTATGGGATGCGGACAATTTGGAGATACGCTGCTATATAAACTGCCATACTCAAATCTCTTTTTTTCGATGGGATATAAAGTATTTAATATGAATGGGTTTGAGGAAGGGAAAGGAATCTATCCCGATTATTGGTTAGATAGTCAAGACCCAGTGAATGATGTAGTGAGATTTATTTTATTGCGTAAAGAATTATAAGTGATATTTTAGTGGCTTATTTGACAAGCCGCTTGTTTGTAAGTATAATTTCTATATATATTTGATATATTCAACTATAGATAGAAATCAGTTCAAAAACAAGGTTATTGTTTTCCGGATAGGGCGGATATAAGATGAAATCACAACGGCGCGGTTGTTTGATGAAAGGGGTCGAGCATATGACGGTTTATTTCGGAGAAAACCTCAAGCGGTTGAGAAAAGAAAAAGAGCTGACGCAGGAAAAACTGGCCGATTTTCTCGGGGTATCGTTTCAAGCGGTGAGCAAGTGGGAGCGCGGAGAGACCTTTCCGGATATCACGATGCTGCCGTCGATCGCCTCGTTCTTCGGAACGACGGTTGACGATATGCTGGGAGTTAATCGGGCGGAACGCGAGCAACGGGTGCAAAATTATATCGACGAATATTACAGGTTGTGGAAACCCGGGGAAATCGGTAAAGTGCGCGAAAAGATGAAAGAGGCGATCACCGAATTTCCGGGCGATTTCCGGCTGCTGGCACGGTATCTGAACGCGTTAATCGGTGAAAAAAACACGACAAACGAGGGCGCGCTTGAAATTTTGGATGAGGCACGGACGATTTATGAGAACATTAACGAGTACTGCACCGAAGACAGCATCCGGATTTGGGCGAAAAAGTTGATTTGCATGCTGTATAAGCGGTTGAGTTTCGTCGAAAACAGCGGGATTCAGCTCTCGGATATGGAGAAGATTCTTGACGAGATGCCGTTGATGCAGAACGGGCGCGACTATGTGGCGACTTTTCTTTATCCGCCCGGAGAACAAAAGAAAAACGCTTGTAAAAACGCAGTGCAGGAATTGATTTACCTGTTCGGCGGTGCGGTCAATAATGCGTTTTATTGGTCAAAGGAAATTTCGCCGGAGGAAAAGCTGGAAGCAGCGAAGACCGAGCTTGCCGTATATGAAATCGTCTATCCCGACGGCGATTACGGCAAGAGCTGGCTTCGTGCGATCAATACCTGCCTGTATGCGGGAAATTGGGCGTATCAGTGCGGAAATCCGGATCATGCGGTAGCATATTTGAAAAAAGGAGCTGAAATGGCAAAGAAGTTCGATGAACTGCCCGATCAGCTGGAGAAGAGTTCGCTGCTCACGAGAGGGTTGGATATCAAAAAGAGAGAAATTCCGGTGTACGGTGAGAATCTTCGAGAGCGTGCGAAGAAAGTGATCGGACAGTATACGTTTGAAGAGGAGTTCAGGGATTCAATCGGGTATAAAGAGGTTTTGGATATCTTGGAGGAATAAAAAGTCTGGGCGGGGAAAAATCCCCGCCTCGATTTTTTATAACCGAAAAGGGGGAATTTTCGGGCGGCCACATGGGGCCGCCCCTACGGTTGCGATGCGGGCGATTGCAAGTCGTAGAAAAATGACCACCCCGTCACTCCGTGCCACCCCTAAGGCGTCGCTGTCGACGCCTTAGAGAGGGGGATTTTTTTGAATACATACACAGATATACTCCTGTGGTTGCGATGCGGGCGATTGTGAATCGCCCTTCGATTATAGTGCGGGCGGATAATATCCGCCCCTATAGAAGATCACCGAGGTTGGCAGCGCGGATAGAAAGAACCGCTTTAAAGCGTTTCTCTTAAAGAATATTCCTGGCGAAATATTCTTCCCGTTTTATAAAGATCAACAGATTCTATTTCGCGTATGAAAACGGCGTCATAACGGCGGAACGGTCAAGACCGTTCCCTACAGAGAAAAAACGAGTGGGGAAACGCGGCTATGTAGCGATAGAATTCGCAGATTCTGCTTCGCGTTTGTGAGCGGGTACTGCCCGTCGGAGCGACGAGGTCGTCGCTCCCTACAAGACAATCACCAAGTATGGAAGCGCGCGCTATCGGGTGAACGGAACGCAGATTTCAAGACGCGTTTGAAACCGCCATGATGGCGGTGCGTATTGCAAGCGGCTTTAGCCGCATGCGGGTATCTCATCCGCCGGTTGCAAAATGGAGGGGTTTCGAATATAATAGGGAGGTGTGAAAACACGGATTTTAAAAATCCGTTTCGGAGGACGTTGATTCATGAAATTATTCGTTGATACCCCTGAAAATATCGCGCGCGCAGCCGCAAAAAAATACATAACGCTGCTGCGCGAGAAGCCCGACGCGGTGCTTGGATTCGCCACAGGATCGACGCCGCTGACGCTGTATAACGAGTTGGCGCGGCTGTACAAAACAGGGGAAATCAGTTTCAAACAGGCCAAAACATTTAATCTCGACGAATACGCCGGGATGAAAGGAATCGAAGAACAGAGCTACCGCCGGTTCATGGACGAAAATCTGTTTTCCAAAATCGACATTGCGCGAAGCAACACCCATGTGCCGTCCGGAATGGACATCGACGCCGCACCGCTTTATGATGAGGCGATTGAGGCGGCAGGCGGGATTGATCTGCAGCTGCTGGGCATCGGAAACGACGGGCATATCGGCTTCAACGAGCCGGGAACGCCGTTCGGCAGCAAAACCCACCACGTCAAACTGACTGAGATGACAAGGGAAGCCAACAAGCGGTTTTTCTCTTCCGTTGATGAGGTGCCGACGCATGCAATCACGATGGGCATTAAAACCGTGATGAACGCGAAAAAGATCATTTTTATCGCGTTGGGCGAAGATAAAGCAGACATCGTAAAGCAGGCGTTTTTAGGCGAAGTAACACCTGAAGTGCCGGCTTCGGTGCTGCAGTTGCATCCGTTTGTGGAAGTGTATTTGGACAAATCGGCGGCAAAGAAATTATAAGATCATCTTGAAAGTTTCACCGTCCGGTGCGAAGAAACACATGAAAAGGCGGTACAATCGGTATATCGGCGAAATCGCCGGAACACTTTATAAATCCATGATGTAAATTGAAAAAATATAATCATGAAGAGGGAGAGTGCCAATGGGCAAGTATTTCGGAACAGACGGATTTCGCGGAGAGGCCAACGTCGGCCTGACTGTAGATCACGCCTTTTTGATCGGCAATTATCTGGGTTGGTATTTCGGACGTGAGCACAAATGCAGCATTGTGATCGGCAAGGACACGCGCAGAAGCAGTTATATGTATGAGGCGGCACTGTGTTCGGGGATCACTGCGGCCGGTGCGGACGCGTATATCATGCACGTAACGACCACGCCGAGTGTCTCGTATGTGGCGCGCACCGAGGATTTCGACTGCGGTATTATGATTAGCGCAAGCCACAATCCGTTTCAGGACAACGGCATCAAGCTTTTAAACCGAAACGGTGAAAAGATGGACGCCGAGATCGAGGCCGAGATCGAACGTTATATCGACGGCGAGATCCCCCGGCTGCCGTATGCTACCGGTGAGAAGATCGGGCGCACCATCGACCATTATGCGGGCAGAAACCGCTATATCGGATATTTAATTTCGCTGGCAGTCAATTCATACAGGGGCAAAAAGGTGGGTCTGGATTGCGCCAACGGCAGCACCTGGATGATTGCAAAAAGCGTCTTTGACGCGCTGGGCGCCGATACTTACGTTATCAACAACACACCGGACGGCTTGAACGTCAACCGAAACTGCGGCTCGACGCACATTGATGGTTTGCGGAAATTTGTCGTCGGCAACGGGTTGGATATCGGATTCGCCTTTGACGGAGACGCCGACCGCTGTCTTGCGGTGGATGAAAACGGGGAAGTCGTCAACGGCGACAAAATCATGTACATTTGCGCGGCCAGCATGAAAAAGTTTGAACAGCTGGGCGATTCCAAAGTCGTTACGACCGTAATGTCGAATTTCGGGCTGTATAAGGCGCTCGATAAGCTGGGCATCGGGTATGAGAAAACCGCCGTCGGCGACAAATATGTCTATGAAAACATGGTCAAAAACGGCCATCTGATTGGCGGTGAACAATCGGGGCATATCATTTTCCGCAAATATGCCAACACCGGCGACGGGATTATTACGGCCATCAAAGTGATGCAGACGATGCTCGAGAACAAAACGCCGCTTTCCAAACTGACCGAACCGATGGTTGAATACCCGCAGGTGCTGAAAAATGTCCGTGTCAAAGACAAGGACGCGGCACTGAATGCCGCAGCGGTGAAAGAGGCGGTGGCGAAAGCTGAGGCACAACTGGGCGACAGCGGACGTGTCCTGCTGCGCAAGAGCGGTACCGAACCGGTGCTGCGCGTGATGGCGGAGGCGTCGGACGCAAAGGTCTGCGAGGAACTGGTGGACGGCATCATCGGTGCCATCGAAGGTGCGGGGATGTTGGCGTAACCGCGTCTCCGGGAAGATTCTTGTTTGCGAGATCCTTCGTTGCGTGTTTCCAAAACACGCTCCTCAGGATGACAGCTTTAGCGGAGGGATGAAAGATGAACTGTAAAACCGTTGACATGCTCGATTTGACCAAGACAAAAGCCGCACCGTTGCTGTTGGGCGTTGAATATCCCTGGGAAGCGCTTGACAAGCTGAAAAGCTTTATCCTCGAAATCGGCGCGTTTTTGCCGGAGAATGAGTATGATCACCCGCAGCCCGACGTCTGGATCGCGAAAGATGCCGTGATATTCGGATCGGCATTTGTCAAGGGACCGTGCATCATCGGGCATAAGACCGAGGTGCGGCAGTGTGCGTTTATCCGGGGCAGCGCGCTGGTCGGAGACGGATGTGTAGTCGGCAATTCAACGGAATTAAAAAATGTGATTTTATTCGATAATGTGCAGGTGCCGCATTTCAATTACATCGGCGATTCGATTTTGGGCTATAAGGCGCATATGGGCGCGGGCGCGGTCACTTCGAACGTCAAGAGCGACAAGACCGACGTGGTTGTCAAGGACGGCGGCGAATGCCTTGCGACAGGACGGCGTAAACTCGGTGCGATTTTGGGTGATTTCGTCGAGGTCGGCTGCAACAGCGTGTTGAACCCGGGAACGGTCATCGGGCGTAACACCAACATCTATCCGCTGTCATGCGTGCGCGGGGTGATCCCCGAGGGCAGCATCTATAAAACCGGCGGTGTGATTGTGAAAAAGCAATAAAATAATACATATTGTATATATAATCGATAAAAATACCCCGTGTGCAGGATTTTAATCTGCTTGCGGGGTATTTTTTAAAAGTCGTATTGAATTATTAATCAGGGGCGGAGATGACGATGTAATATTTCCAGAGCTGTTTCACGGCGGTGACCACTTCTCCTGCCAGAAAGTAACGATCCTTCCCCTTGGGTGAACCGTCGGGAAAGAACCTATCCCATGTGTTGGGGTCATAGACTTCAAAATAAGTGGTGCCATCGATAACCCGATACCCTTTGACGATTATGTAATGGTTGCTGTTGTTGATACCGTATTTATTGATGCGCTGCTCCGAACTGAAATCGGCGGAGATGTATTCCATGTCCAGCAAAAGTATGAGAATATTGCCTTGATTGAGTTCCTTTTTAAAAGAGAAAACGCTTGCTTTTTCATAAGAGAAAGGAATATCGCTCTGCTTGAGGTAAGACCCCATCACTTTTGCAGTCCAACCTTTCCCTGATAAAATGAATTGCGCACGCGCTTCTTCGACGGTTTCGGAGAAATTTTTGTCGTACCATTTAGCAGCCATGACACAGCAGGCCGGACCACAGTTCATTTTGCTGTGGGTTCCGGAATCGTATTGGTCAACATACCACTCGTAATCCCGGCCGTTGCAGACATAGCGGGTCTCATTTTCGCCGAGCCCCCATTTTTCAAGATTCTCGGTGGAGATCGGTGTCCCGACATTTTTACCGCACCCGGTGTAAAATAACATCAAAACCGCAAAAAGAACCGTAAAAATATGGATGGCCTTTCTCATAATGAAACCGTTCCCTTTCTTGAGAGGATCGTTTTATATCTGAATCGTCATGCCGTCGCAGGTGGGAATCATGCCCTCGGGGACGAGGCGGGCGGTGCGTTCGGCGTGGGTGTCGTGGTGCAGCGTTCGGGACATATGGGAGAGATAGATTTTGGTTTCGGGCGTTGTGATGCCGAAAGTAGCGAATGATTTTAACATCATGCGGATCATCGGGATACTATTGTGTTCCGCCATGCGGTAATCGCCGTCATAATCACCGACCGTCGCGTCGAGGATCATCGCGTCGAAGGCGGCGTCTTTCAGATAATAATAACTTTGGTGCAGCATCCATGCGCCGTCGCAGCCGTAGAAAAACTTTTTGCCGCCGCGCTTGAAGATATAATGCAGTGGAAACGCGTCGTGGTTGGCCATGACTGCACTGACCGTGGTGTCGCAGCAGTCGTATTCGGTTTCGGGTATGATGCCGATGACATGCGCGCCCGGGAATTTGAAGGTCGCATCGGCACGGCACCAGATGCGCGGCTTAGCGCCCGACATGAGAAGCATCGAGACGGCTTCCGGGCGGAAGTGATCGTCGTGCAGGTGGGTCAAAAAGATGTCGGTGATGTCTGAAAGCGGCGTCTTTGCAATGAGCAGCGCATCGTCTGTATGCGGGCCGCAGTCGATAAGAATATGCCCGTCGACCAACACCGACGAACAGCGCCGCACATCGTCGTCAAAACGGTTTTTATAGGTGGTTTCGAGTTCCGGAGAAAAGTCGGCGGCACCGGTACCGAGGAATTTGAGTTCGAAAGACATAAGACACCTCGCAAATGAAATTTCCGTATCGGATAAACAATGAATATATATACGGAATGTTTTATTCGGTGAGCATAAAACGGATTGATTCAATTATATTCGGCTTTTCTGCGGTTGTCAATCAAGCGCTTGGGGTGGTATAATGAATCATTAAGCGCGGAGGTGCCGGTGTGAAAAAGAGTATACAAACCGTGAAAATTATCGACACGCTCGGACCGAAAGCCGGATTTGCAGCAATTAAAAAAGCCGGATTCGACGCGGTGGATTACAGCATTGATTTATTGTTTTCCCGCAAAGAGATGTTAACGGGGAAACCGTCGGAGCGTTTCAAAGACGAAAATTTGATTCCGTTTATGACCGAGGTGCGCGATGCAGCCCGTGAAAACGGCATCGAATTCGGGCAGATGCATGCGCCGTTTCCGTCTTGGATTGACGGCGAACCGGCGATTACCGAAAATATCTTTGAGACGATTGTCAAAAGCATCGAGATGTGCGAATTCTGCGGCTGTACGCGGCTGGTCATCCATCCGGTTTATATCCCGGATGCGCGAAATCCGCTGTCCGCAACCGCTTCGTATGAGATCAACCTCCGACTGTTCGAGGCGTTGATTCCATATTTGAAAAAACATAATGTGATCGGATGTTTGGAGAACATGCCTTTGCGGGATCATGTGAAAAACCGGATCTATGCGGGGGTGTGTTCAAATGTACACGAGGCAAATGCGCTGCTCGATGAACTCAACGCTTTGGCAGGTGAGCGGCGGTTCGGGTTTTGTCTGGACACCGGGCATTTGAACCTGATCGGAGCGGATCAATACGAATTCATCACAGCACTCGGTGACCGGTTGGAAGCGCTGCATATTCAAGACAATAACGGTGAGGAAGATGAACATCTCGCGCCGTATATGGGTACGACAATCTGGGAGCGTTTCTTTGAGGGGATAAAGGCCGTCGATTACAAGGGCAATCTGAGTTTCGAAGCCGGAGGTGCGGTCGGAATTTATTTGCCCGACTTGCTGGAGAGCGTATTAAGATTGATGGGCGATACGGCCGATTATTTTTTAAAACGAATCAGGGAATAATGACGTATAAAATTCAGGAGGAACAAATCGATCATGCAAAAATGTATCCAAAGCGCTTTGATCACCGATGTGAAGGGACCGAAAGAGGGTTTTGCCACGATTAAAAAGGCCGGATTCGATGCGGTGGATTATAATATAGATTTGCTGTTTACCCGCAATGAAATGCTGAGCGGGAAGCCGTCGGAAAATTTTAAAGACGAGAATTTGATTCCGTTTATGACCGAGATTCGCAATGCCGCGCAGGAAAACGGAATCGCGTTCGGGCAGATGCACGCGCCGTTTCCGACTTGGATGGACGGGGAAACTGAAATCAATGAAAATATCTTTGCGACGATTGTCAAAAGTATTGAGATGTGTGCATTCTGCGGATGTCCGCGGTTGATCATTCATCCGGCTTTTATTCCGGGCGCCCGTGCGCCGATGTCAAAAAAGTGCGTACACGAAACCAATGTCAAATTTTATTCGGTGTTGATTCCGTATTTGAAAAAATACAATGTGATCGGCTGTTTGGAAAATTTGTTTTTACGGGATTATGAGAAAAAGCGGATTTATGCGGGGGCATGCTCCGATATACACGATACAAATGCTTTGCTTGATGAACTCAATGATATTGCAGGCGAAAGGCGGTTCGGATTTTGCCTGGACACCGGTCATCTGAATCTGATCGGCGCCGATCAATATGAATTCATCACGGCGCTCGGTGATCGGTTGGAGACCCTGCATATCCAGGACAACCACGGCACAGAGGATGAACATCTTGCGCCTTATATGGGCAACATCATTTGGGAACGGTTTTTTGAGGGTCTCAGAGCGATAAATTACCGAGGGAATTTGAGTTTTGAGACCTTCGGCGCGGTCAGGATTTATCCGCCTGAAATGGCCGAGAGTGTATTGAACCTGTTGGGTGACACCGCCGAATACTTTAAGCGTCGGGTTACGGAATAATAAAAACGCAATGCGGGAGGAAAGCAAATTGACTATGAAAAAATGCGTGCAGAGCGCCCGGATTACCGAGGTGATGGGGCTGAAAGAGGGTTTTGCCGCCATCAAACGGGCCGGGTTCGACGCGGTGGATTACAACATCGACCAACTGTATTCCGGGAGCGAGATTATGAGCGGAAAACCCGCGGAAAAGTTTAAAGATGAAAATCTGATTCCGTTTATGACCGAGGTTCGCGACGCGGCGCGCGAAAACGGTGTCGAATTCGCACAGATGCACGCGCCGTTTCCCTCTTGGGTCGACGGAAACGGAAAGGCCAGCAAGAATGTGTTTGCGGCAATCGTCAAGAGTATCGAGATGTGCGAATTCTGCGAATGCCCCCGGATGATCGTTCATCCCGGATTTGTTGGGAACGCCCGCTCACCGCTGTCCAAAGAGCGCGAACACGAGGCCAATATCAAATTGTATACCGAGCTGATGCCCTATCTGAAGAAACATAAAGTGATCGGTTGTTTGGAAAATATGTTCCGGTATGACTCGGAGAAAAAGAAGATTTATGCGGGAATTTGTTCGGATATGCACGAGACGATCACTATAATTGATGAGCTGAATGAAATCGCAGGAGAGCGGCTGTTCGGCTTTTGCCTGGACACAGGTCATTTGAATTTGATTGGTGTGGATCAATATGAATATATCATGACACTCGGCAACCGGTTGGAGACACTGCATATTCACGATAACCACGGTGTGGATGACGAGCACATCGCGCCCTATATGGGTAATATCATTTGGGATCGCTTTTGCAAGGGGCTGCACGATAGCGGTTACGAGGGTAATCTGAGTTTTGAGACCTTTGGCGCGCTCAACCTCTATCCCGATGAATTACGCGAAAGTGCATTGCGTCTGCTTGGGGATATCGCTGAGCTTTTTAAACGGAAAGTATGGCAGGATTGAGAAAAACTCTTTTCATAAAGGACGCTTTGTGATATAATACTGAAGTTGTTTGGATTTGTCACAAATATTTTAACAGGAGGAACACGATATGAAAAAACTTTTGTCTCTCATTCTCGCGCTTGCTCTGATACTGATGTTGCCCGGCTGCGGTTTACTCGGCAAGGCCATTTCCAAAGCCGAAAGCATTGCTTCGGATTTTGCCGAAAGCACCTATTCCGAACCCGATGAATATTCCGAACCCGAATACAGTTATGATGAAAATTATGATTATTCGGGAAGCGATACGATTTACGGGCAGATGACCGCTGAGGAAAAAGCGTCGTTCATCCAACAAGCCGCACTGTCCGGATGCACCGTGACGTTTAACGCCGACGGCAGCACCTCGTTCGCTTATGAAGACGGCTCCGTCACAACCCAGAATGCTGACGGCACATGGGTATATTCTGACGAAGACGGTACGAACATCACACAATTCGGTGGGGAATGGCCGGATAACGAGTTCACCCGTCTGGTGCCCAAGCCCGATTTCGGCGAACTGCTCGGTGCAGTTACAAGTGAGGATTCGTTCTATGTCTCGTTCACCAGTACCGATTTAAATCAGGTGCGTGCCTATATTGAGCAAGTGAAGGAAACGGGCTTTACGGTTGATGCGACGACAACCGATGAGTCGGCTTTCGGTATTGCGGTGGTCTCTTATACCGCCTATAACGCAGCGGGTTATAAAATCGAGATCGCCAGCACGATGGGTGTGAACGGCATCACGATTTCCAAGGAATAATTGAAGCATATTTTCAGACAGCGCGGCATTTGCCGCGCTGTTTTTATTTTGCTCTTGATTTTCTGTGGGTTTTCCTTATAATTAGGAATGATGAATTTTTGCGGTGAAAGGACAACAGAAATGAAAAACCAAAAACCACGCGTGCATCTGATCGGGAATGCGCATCTTGACCCCGTCTGGCTGTGGCGCTGGCAGGAGGGTTATGCCGAAATCAAGGCGACCTTTCAGAGCGCGCTTGACCGAATTGACCAGTTCGATGATTTTATCTTTACCACGGCCTGCGCCGCGTATTATCAGTGGATTGAAGAGTCCGAACCGGAGATGTTCGAAAAAATCAAGGCCGCCGTCAAGGCGGGGAAATGGTGCGTGGTCGGCGGTCAGTGGATTCAGCCCGACTGCAATATTCCCTCGGGTGAGAGCTTTGCGCGTCATGCGTTATACAGCCAGCGCTATTTCGAAAAGAAACTCGGCGTAAAGGCAAAGGTCGGCTACAACGTCGACTCGTTCGGTCACAACGGCAATCTGCCGCAGCTGTATCACAAGAGCGGTATTGAGGCCTACATCATGATGCGGCCGCACAATGGAGCAGAAAAACAATATCCGTTCGCGGACGGCATTCCGTTTTTGTGGGAAGGTATCGACGGTACCCGACTGCCGACATTTCATATTCCGACCCGATATGGCAGCGACATCAACGAAAACGAGCTGAAGATCATCGAGGATATCGCCGTCAAGAGCGGGCGGAGCGAATCGATGGCTTTTTTCGGCGTCGGGAATCACGGCGGCGGTCCGACCATCAGCAATATTGAGCGGCTGCACAAAGCGCAGGAAGAGGACCGGCCGGTTGAATATATCATCTCCACGCCGGATCAATATTTCGACGAGGTGATGAAAAAAGCCGAGTGCGAACCGCTGCCCGTGCTGACAGGCGATTTGCAGCACCACGCGAGCGGCTGCTATTCGACGCACACCGAGACCAAATATCTGAACCGTAAATCAGAACAGACCTTGATGGCCGCCGAGAAATGCGCCGTTCTGGCCAACCGCAAACTCGGATTGAAATATGACAATCTGCGGCTTGAAAAGGCCTGGGAAAAGGTTTTGTTCAATCAGTTCCATGACATTATGGGCGGCTGCTCCATCAAGCCTGCATACAGTGATTCTCGGGATTTTTACGGCGAGGCGCTCACCATCGCTTCCGAGACCTACAACATGGCGCTGCAGAAAATCTCCTGGGCGATTGATACCGACAAGGGCGTTCGGTTTTTATCGAAGGATAACGACTGGAAACTCTGGGAGATCGAAAATAAAGGTGTTCCGGTCGTCGTATACAACCCGCTGTCCTGGCCGGTGCGTGCAACGGTGCAGATCAACCGAAAGGACCTCGCCGGCCTGACCGACGAAACGGGCGGCGGGAAGCTGTTTCAAAAAGTGCGCGGGCCGCAGCTTAACAGCTCCGGCGACGCAAGCAATGTGATTTTCCAAGCCGATCTGCCGGCGATGGGCTACCGCACCTACTGGGCGTATCTGAACGAGGCGAAACCGGGTGAAAAACCGCTGCCGCTCAGAGCGACCGAATTTTATATGGAAAACAACTTTATCCGCATCGAATTCGACCATAAGACCGGATTTTTAAAAAGCATTTACGACAAGGTTTCGGGACTGGAACTGCTTGCGGGCGCCGGTGCGAAACCGGTCGTCGTCGACGAGACCGAACTCGACACCTGGGCACACAACGTTTTCACGTTCCGAAACGACATCGGCGCGTTCGAAAAAACCGAAATCCGTGTGATCGAGACCGGGCCGGTTCGCGCAAAAGTGATGGTCAGATCGGCTTACGGCTCCGCCAGCGAACTCACACAGATGTTCACGCTTTATGCCGACGGCAGAGATATCGAAGTGGACGCAAAGCTTTTCTGGAAAGAGAAGCACAAGCTGCTCAAGCTCGCGTTCGAGACCAAAGCCGTTGATTCGAAAGCGGTATTCGAAATCCCTTACGGGTTTATCACCAAACGGTCCGACGGAAAAGAGCAGCCGGCACAGTGTTGGGCTGCGGTTGAGGACGAAACGCGCGGCCTTGCGATTTTGAACGACGGGAAATACGCCTATGACGTCAAAGAGGGCGAAATCCGACTGACTGTGGTGCGCGGCGCGATTTATGCCGATCATTTCGGCGGAAGCGGGCGCGACGATTTGTGCGATTATCAGGAACAGGGTGAGCACGAGTTCAAATATATCATCAAGCCGTATGCGGGTTCGTTTGCCGACGCCGGAGTTGTTCGGCGGGCATGGGAATTCAACAGTCCTGCGGTGCATGTCATGGAGACCTACCACAAGGGCACGCTGCCGCAGACACTCGGCGGCGTCGAAATTGACAATGAAAATGTGATTTTGTCGTCGCTGAAACAGGCGGAAGAGGAAGACGGCGTGATCGTGCGGCTGTATGAGTGCAACGGAAAAGGCGGCGATGCCTGCGTGAAACTGCCGTGGCTCGGTGCCGAAATCAAGGCCTCGTTCAGCCCGTGCGAAATTAAATCGTTTAAGATCAAAACGGACGGAAAAATCGATGAAGTTAATTTAATCGAAGAATAATCAAGACAAAAACCCTGCCGCAGCCATTGGCTGCGGCAGGGTTTTTATAAGTGAATATTTGTATGGCTTTTCGTTGCGGGCGGATGATATCCGCCCCTACATTTCAAAAAATCGCGACGGCGCGGACAAACGAGGCCTCGGCTTCGAGCGGAAGCGGAAAGGCGTTGAATTTGAAGGGCCCGTGCAGTTGTTCCAAACCCGTCAGGTTTTCGACGATGCAGATATCGTGTTCGAGCAAATACAGGTGCACCGTAAACGGAAGAGCATCGGGAGACGGAAAATCCAGACCGATGAGTTTCACGCCGGAGGAAACCAATTTTTCGGCGGCGGTCATATCAAGAGCGGGATGGGCCGTGAAGTATTCGGGTTTGCCGAAGCGTTTATCCCAGCCGGTGAAAAACAGCGGAATATATCCGGGTTTCAGTTCAAAGTCGGATGCGGTAATCACGGATTTTCCGCGCACGTCGAACACCTGCCCGTCGCCGTAAAAGCGGTCGAGTGGGATATCGGCGCAGGTCGTATTGCCGAAAAGCAAATGCATCGGCAGATCGACATGGGTGCCGTTGTGCAGGCATCCGCCGATTTCATAGGAGATATAACCGGTCGTTCCCTCGCGCTTTGTCAGCCGGAAAGGCGGATCGCCGGGATAGGCCGGGGTATGATCCGTGAGTTTATGCGAGAGGTCGATGATCATTTCTCGGGTTTCTTAGCACCAAAGGTGAACCAGACGCCGGCGGGTTCGGGGAACTCGGTCGGGTCGGCCAGCAGTTCTTTGTAATTGGCGGCGACCTTTTTGATGGCGGCAGCGAACTGATAGATGAGTGCTTTGTCATATTTCTTCATCCACGGGACGGAATAGATTTGGCTGTTGATGGCGGCGGCGACCGGAAGGGAAGCGGTTGCTTCACGCACGTCGGTCTTTGTGAAGGCAATGCGGGTGGGTTTGCCGTCGTGATAGAGGTCGGCGGTCTGCATCATCGGATGTGTGTGCAGCGGGCGGTTGGCGCCCGGGTTGAGATCGGGTACGCCTTCGGCGCGGACAGCCGCGCAGAATTTAGCGATCGGGAGTCCGCCGAGTTCTTCGGCTTTGTATAATCCGTGGGCGTAATACCATCCGGCCATGGTTGAACCGGTTTTTTCATCGACGCGGTGGGCGCGGACACCGGGAACGCCCTTAAGCTGATCCCAAAATTCATTCATCGTCTTGCGAATTTCTTTGCAGCGTTCGTCGTAATATTTTAATTGTACAAGCCCGATGGCGGAGGACATCTGGTGTACGCGGCCTTTGAGCCCGCCGAGCGGCAGACCGACCAGCGGAATCAGGTCGGGATCGGTAACGTTTTCGGGGTTGTTGCGCTCGTAGTGGCCGTAGACCAATGCACGCTCGTAATACTTTCGGTCATTGCAGACAAAGATACCCGCTTCGCCGATGGCGAACGACTTGCCGCTCATCAGGCTCATGGCGGCGACGTCGCCGAACGTGCCGAGCATCCTGCCCTTATACATACCGCCCTGGGCGTGTGAGACGTCTTCGATGACCTTGACGTTATGTTTCTTGGCGATGGCCATGATTGCATCCATTTCCGCCGGATGGCCGAGATAATGCACGACCATGACCGCCTTGGTATTCGGGGTGATGCGGCGTTCAAAATCGGCCGGGTCGAGGCAGAGGGTGTCGGGGTCGATATCGCAGAAAACCGGCGTTGCACCGAATAAGTACGCCTGAATGCAGGAGGCCCAATAGGTCAGCGACGGGCAGATCAGTTCGTCTCCGCGCCCGAGGCCGATGGAAAACATCGCCGCTGCAAGCGCCATGGTGCCGCTGCTGTAGCCGACGGCGTATTTCATGTCCATCCACTTGGCGAATTCGTTCTCAAATTTGATTGTGATATCCGTGCCGCTCATGGCTGAGCGGTGCAGCACGTCCAAAACCGCTTTTTCTTCTTCTTCGCCGTAGATCGGCCAACGCAGAGCTTCGGTCGGATCAAGCGTGACGGTTTTCGGGCCGCCTAAGAATGCCAGTTTGCTCATAAAAATACCTCCGTTAAGAACTTGAGTCCAGTATAACAGATGGTGCGGAATTTGACAATGCCATTTTACGATTTATACGATGAATGGAAAATCACGCAAAGACGAAAAATGTGCATGCGGAACTTGCCATGATATACACCGGATGATATAATGCTTGTATCGGAACAAGGGGGATTTTTAACATGGCCGATATCGCGCAAAACCGATACGACGAGGACCGCTGGACCAAGGGACTGGCGCGCAACAAGGTGATGCAGGAATTTTTCCGGCACACGCTGGGGATCTATATCAAATGGAAATTCAACTATCGGTTTGAAAAATATACGCCCAAAGAAAAATCGTTTTTGCTGCTGGTCAACCACACCAACGATAACGATCCGTTTTTGGCGTCGCTGATTTTTTCCGGCTATATCCGATTCGTGGCGACCGAGCAGCTGACTGCGGGGCCTGCGGGAAAATTGGTCTCTTTTTTGGTCAACCCCATTCCGCGTAAAAAAGCCGCAAGCGCGGACGATACGGTCGAGTATATCAAAACCAACCTGCGGCTCGGGATCCGCGTGGCGATGTTCCCCGCGGGGGTCGTTTCGATCAACGGGCAGAGCGGCTATTTTTCGCCGCGCACCGGGGAACTGGTGAAAGAGAGCACCGGCGGGCTGATTACCTGCCGCATCACGGGCGGGTATTTGTGCTATCCGGTGTGGGCGAAACACCGCCGAAGAGGCCCCGCCGAGGGCAAAGTCGTGCGCGAATACACCCGCGAAGAACTTGACAAGATGAGCGTCGAAGAGATCAACGCGGCGATTGCGAGAGATTTATACGTCAACGCCTATGAGGAACAGCGGAAAAACCCGAAAGTTTACCGCGGGAAAGCGTTTGCCGAGGGATTGGAAAACGCGCTGTATATCTGCCCGAAATGCCACGGCGTCGGGACGATGCGGAGTGAAAAAAACGACTATTTCTGCTCCTGCGGGTACAAGGTGACGCTCGGAGAGACCGGATTCTTTGCAGGCGAACATGTGGTATTCGACAATGTGCTGGACTGGGATTTATGGCAGCGGGAATATATCAAAGAGCAGGTTCCGATTTGGAAGCAGGACAGCACCGCACGGATTACCGCTGACGACGGGGAATCGCGCAAAGGGATGAAATTGCTCGAGACCTCCGGCAGAAAACGGCGCCATGTTTTGATGGAAAACGCGCAGGTCCAACTTTACTGCGACCGGTTGGAACTGGCCGACGGAGAAAAGACGGAGACCTTTTTGCTGTCGGACATCAGCCGAATGGGCAGCTACCGTTCGAGCGGGTTATTGTTCACCTGCAGCGGGCGGTATTACGAGGCCGCCTCGAAGCACGAATGGCCGGTGTTCAAATATGTGGCGCTGTGGCGGTTTTTGACCGGCAGGCAGTATTTATAAAATAGGCACTCTTGTTATGACCACCCCGTCCGCTTCGCGTCCACCCCTCCATAGAGGGGAATTATTAGGATGCCATTTTAAAAGTAAGTTTCCATCAGCGTTTCCACCCATTTCGGGGTGGAGGCGTCTTTTTTATCGTACTGCGGGTAATAGGGCTTGATGTCGAGCACGGGGGTTCCGTCGATGGCGTCGAGGCCTTTGACCGTAAGGATGTTTCCGCTGACGGCGATGATCTCCACGGCGGTGATGCCGATGGGGTTTGGGCGGTCTTTGGCGCGCTGGGCGAAAATGCCGACCATGGGCATATCTTCGCGTCCCTGCGGCCTGCGGACAAGGTGCTTTTCGGGGATGTATTTGGCCTCGTTCAAATGAAAAACGATGATCGCATGGTTGAATTCGGCTAAGCCGGTCAACCCCTTTTCATATTCGGGGGCAAGGATGATTTCTGAAATGACGGTTCCCCAGTTGTAATCGACTTTTTCAGTCACAGGACATTTGACGGTTCCGATGGGCGTAAACATGTTTCGCTCCTTTGTCATGGATAAATATAATAATGTAGGGGCGGATAATATCCGCCCGCTAAAGCAAAAAGTAAATGAAAATACAGTGCTTTTACATCTCGTTATTCATATTAATATAAGGGCGGGATATTTCCCGCCCCTACAATTTATAATGTGATTTCTTTGCCCGTTTTGATGGATTGGTCGATGGCCCAGAGGACGTTGACGGCTTCTTTCATATGGGCTTCGGAGAGTAATGTCTTTTTTGCCTCGATGGCTTTGGCGAATTCCGAGAAGCCGTAGAAATAGCTGCCGGGGATATCGAAATCGCGGTAATCGGTCTCTTTGCCGAGGTGCATCATCACGCGGTAACGGTAGTTTTCGCTGACAAAATGCAGGACGCAATCCTTATCGGCATATTTCAAAATCGCGGTGGCGTTTTTGCCGTCGGCAGCGCCGAAGACGCTCTTGACGCCGTAGCCGAACACCTCGAGTGCGCACTCGACCAGATGCTGACTATAGAAAAACAGGTTGCCGTAATCGTTTTCCATCGAGACCGCGTAGGTCATCGAGCCGCCCTTGAACTGGTCGCCGGCCGCCTCGACCGTCTTTTTGCAGTCCAGAATTGCAGGGACATATTTGACCGTCGAGCCGCCCGCGACAACCGCGCCGCTCTTTTTGGCTGCGGCAAAGATCGCGTCGGTGTCTTTCGGGTCGATGGTGAACGGTTTGTCGATCCAGGTCGGCATGCCTTTTTCGATGAACGGCAGCGCGTATTTGGCGTGCAGGCCGCCGTGCCGCCAGACCACCATCACGCCGTCGACTTTGTCAAAAAGTTCTTCCGGGGTTTTGGCGATATAGGGGATCTTGCCGACTTCGGCGACTTCTTTATTGCGCTTTTCGTCGGTACCGAAGATCGCCGTGACCTTGTAATTCGGGAACGGGAACACCGCATTGCCCGAGGCCTTGAGATCGGGGCAGAGAAGTTTGGCTTGTTCGTCGTTGGGATCGAATCCGACATTGAGCAGTTTGGAGAATGCGTCGGCATGGGAGTTGTCCGAGCCGACAATACCGATTTTGAACATAGGGTATGACCGTCCTTTCGAGTGCAATGTGCAGAGAGTAAATATTTTTAATTATAAATTCTTGAACCACCCCGGCATGAACATCATAGATGTCCATGCCACCCCTCCATAGAGGGGAATTATTCGTCGGACACGGCCGCTTATATTTTGAGCGCTTCGCGATTGTCCCGGTAGTACGTCCAGCCCGACCAGATGGTCAGAACAATCATAATGATGCCGGTGACCATGATGACGATGTTGAAAATCGGCTGGAACGTGTCGGCGTAAAAAGCGCTTTTTTCCGGAAGCCGAAGATTGTCGGTGAAAAACATCGCGAACAATTCGAAGCCGATATAAATGCACTGGAAGGTGGTTTTGAGTTTGCCCCAGATGTTGGCTCCGATGACTTTTCCCGAGCCGCCCGCCGCGACCAACCGCAGGCCGGTCACGATCAACTCGCGCCACAGCACCACACAGGCCACGACCGTCGGCAAAATGGCGGAGCCGTCGAGTGCGGCGATGCCGATCAGCGCCGTAAGGGTCATCAGCTTGTCGGCCAGCGGGTCCCAGAACTTGCCGAACGCGGTTATGAGATTGTATTTACGGGCGATTCTGCCATCGAGCAGGTCGGTGACCATCGCAATCGCAAAGATAATACCCGCCCAGAGGATATTCAGCGGGATGTCGTTGATCAACAGGAAAAACAGAAAGAACGGGACGCAGAAGATGCGAAACATCGTCAGTTTATTGGGCAGATTCATTTTTTCTTTTTTTGTTTCCATCGCAGTAAAGCCGCCTTTTTCAGAGATTCGCGTTTGAAATCAATTTTCGGAGAGGTCTCCGACCAGATCGAGGTCAATTGCCTCGGTGATTTTGACGTTTACCCGATCGCCGGGTTTTAGATTTTTGCCTTTGAAGAACACTTTGCCGTCGACTTCCGGGGCGTCGGCGTCGCTGCGCCCAAACCAACGTTCCGCCCAGCGGTCATAACCTTCGACCAGTACTTCGACGGTTTGGCCGATTTTCTCGCGGTTTTTTTGCTCCATGATTTCGTTTTGCGTGAGCATAATCAGTTTCATGCGGCTTTTGGCGGTGCGTTCGGCACAGGCATCGGGCAGGGACGCCGCGAGCGTGCCGTCCTGCGGAGAGAAAATGAAGCAACCGAGGCGGTCGAATTTCGCTTTTTTCACGAATGACAGCAACGTATCAAACGCTTTTTTATTCTCTCCCGGGAAACCGACCATTACGGTGGTACGCAGGGTTACGCCGGGAACGCGTTCGCGCAGTTTTTTGATCAATGCCAAAAGGGTTTTGTCGTTTCCGCGCCGATTCATCAGTTTCAGGACTTTTTCGTCGGCGTGCTGCAACGGCAGGTCGATATATTTGACGACCTTGGGATTATTGGCAAAACAATCGATAATTTCGTCACTGATGCGATCGGGGTAGAGATACATGATGCGGATTTTTTTGAGCGCCTCGATTTCGGAGAGTTTTTCAACCAACTCGGGCAGTGCCTGCTTTCCGTAAAGGTCTTCGCCGTAACGGGTCGTGTCCTGTGCGATTAAAATCAGTTCGCTGACGCCGCCGTCGGTGAGCTCTTTGGCCTCGGTGACCAGTTCCGGGATCGGCACAGAACGAAACGCACCGCGGATAAACGGGATCGTGCAATAACTGCAGCGATTGTCGCAGCCGTCGGCGATTTTTAAGTACGCCCAACCGTCCGGCGTTGAGCGGATACGGTCGCCGGTCAGTTCGAGTTTTTCGGGTTCGTTGATTTTGTAAAGTTTTTTACCCGCTGCGGCCGCTTTGATGGCCTCGCAGATATCGCTATTATGTCCGGGCGAAATGATGCAGTCGACTTCGGGCAGTTCGGCCTTGATCTCCTCGGCGTAGCGCTGCGCCATGCAGCCCGTCACGACGATGCCTTTAATACGTCCTTCTTTTTTGAGTGCGGCGTATTCGAGGATCGTGTCGATGCCCTCCTGCTTGGCATCGTCAATAAATGCACAGGTATTGACGATCACCACATCGGCGTTGGTAACATCGGGGAGTATATTAAATTCGTTAATATACAATTTGTATAAGATACGTTCGGCATCCACGAGGTTTTTGGCACACCCGAGGGTTACAAGCGCGGTATTAATCGCCATTTTCAAGTTCTCCGTTCGTGTATTGGGTCAGGGCGCTTTTGATGTCGTCCCAGCGAAAGCCGAGACGTAAAAGCGCCTGAGCGACCTTTTTGGGGCCGTCTTCTTTTTGCAGTTTCAGGCGGTATCGGCCTTCGAGCAAAGCGGTGATCCGCTCTGCGGGATTGCTGTCGAGGTCATCAATCGCATTTCGTGCGGTTTCGGAATCGACACCCTCTGAAATCAAGGTATAAACCGCCGTTCGTTCCGACATCTTTTTGCCGGTGATCAATTGTTGGGCTCTGCGGGCGGCGTAGGCGCTGTCGTCGAGGTAACCGTCGCTTTCGAGACCGTCGACCACGACCTGCGCGATTTCCGCATCGTCGCCGAGTTTTTTGCAGAGTCCCGCCTTGGAATAGTCCTTGAGACCGAGGAAATAATAAGCGCGCCGTAAATAGTCCTCGGTCAGACAGCGGCGGCGGAAGTTGGAAAGCTCGGTGTCGGAGAGTTCGTCGCCGTCGGAATAGTCCTGTTTGCGCACGACCGGTGCGTAAGCGGTGAAAAACGGCTCATCGTCGACGGTGACAATTAAATTATGTTTTTGTTTTTGAAACGAGAGCTTATTCATCGTCGACTGTGATGTCGATATCTACCCGTTTCTTGGGTTTGACCGGTTCGTCAGAATCGTCGTCAGTTTCGGCGGAAACGGCCTTTATGCCGCCTTTCGGTTCTAATTTTGAATCAACCGCGCCTTTTTTGATTTCCTCGCGAACGAGATTATACACTTCGTCAAAGAGTTCTTTGTCGTTGGAAAGCATTTCTTTGACATTATCGCGCCCTTGACCGAGACGGTTTCCTTTAAAGGAAAACCAAGTCCCCGCTTTTTGGATGATTTCGAAATTGATGGCATTATCAAGCACTTCGCCTTCTTTTGAAATGCCCTTGCCGTACATGATATCAAATTCGGCGACGCGGAAAGGCGGTGCGACTTTGTTTTTAACCACTTTGGCCTTGGTGCGGTTGCCGACAACGACGGTGCCGTCTTTGATGGCGTCGCTGCGGCGGACATCAATGCGCACGGAGGCGTAAAACTTCAACGCGCGGCCGCCGGTCGTGGTCTCGGGGTTGCCGTAACCGCCGACTTTTTCACGCAGCTGGTTGATGAAGACGACAATACAATTATTATGGGAGGTGACACCTGCGATCTTGCGCATGGCCTGGCTCATCAGACGGGCGTGCATGCCCATCGTGGCGTCGCCCATGTCGCCCTCGATCTCGTTGCGCGGAACCAAAGCAGCAACCGAGTCGATGACAATGGTATCAACCGCGCCGGAGCGGATCAGCTGTTCGGTGATTTCGAGCGCCTGTTCGCCGTCGTCGGGCTGGGAAATCAGCAAATTGTCCGTATCGACGCCGAGGGCTTTGGCATAGGACGGGTCGAGCGCGTGTTCCGCGTCGATAAAAGCCGCCTGACCGCCGGCCTTTTGGGTCTCGGAGATGACGTGCAGCGCAAGCGTGGTTTTACCCGAAGATTCGGGCCCGTAAATTTCGATGATTCTGCCGCGCGGAATGCCGCCGACACCGAGTGCGATATCAAGGTTCAGGGAACCGCTGGAGATCACGTCGATCTTTTTGTCGCCGCTGTCGCCGAGTTTCATGATGGCGCCTTTACCGAAGCGTTTTTGGATTTTGGCCAGCGCCGTCTGCAATGCGGCTGCTCTTTGATCGTTGTCTGCCATTTTTACGGTCATCCTTTCATATTAGGCATTTCATAATGGTCTCGGTTGATGTTATTTAACCGTTAAAATTATACCATATTGACGTTTTTGTAGCAAGGGATTTTTCGGAAAAGGGCGGATTTTCCGCGCGGCAATGTTGCTATCGGGAACTTATGGTTCCCGCGTCCCAAACGCGTTATAAAATCTGCGTGCCATTAACCACATAGCGCGCGCTTCACACTTTGGTACGATTTTTAAATATGTAAAATGTACGCGTCCGTAGGTTCGAAACGGAATGGATGCGATCCGAGATCGTTCCAGACGGCGTCGGGCTGCCGGAATTGAGCGGAATGAAACAAAACGATTTCGTTGGGCGGCCGAGGTTCTTCATACAAGATTTCTGCCCTCTGCTCTTTCATCTCTGTCTTCTCGCAGGGTTTGGAACGGCCAATGGCCGTTCCCTACAACGGATCACACATTAAAAAGAACGACGTCGCCGCCCTGCATGACGTATTCTTTGCTTTCGCTGTCAGGCGATTGCTGCGGACAAGCTCCTTCTCTGGAAGAGAAAGGAAATCACACATTAAAGCGGAAAAGAACGACGTCGCCGTCTTGCATGACGTACTCTTTGCTTTCGCCGTCAGGCGATTGCTGCGGACAAGCTCCTTCTCTGGAAGAGAAGGGAAATCACACATTAAAGCGGAAAAGAACGATGTCGCCGTCTTGCATGACGTACTCTTTGCCCTCGCTGCGGACTAATCCCTTCTCTTTTGCTGCCGCGATTGAGCCGTGTTTCATCAATTCGTCGTAAGCGATGACCTCGGCGCGGATAAAGCCGCGTTCGAAATCGGAATGGATTTTGCCGGCGGCCTGCGGCGCTTTGGTGCCTTTTGTGATGGTCCACGCACGTACTTCGGGCTGCCCGGCGGTGAGATAGGAGATCAGACCCAGCAGATCGTAGGCCTCGGCTACCAGACGATCGAGCCCCGACTCTTCCATACCGAGGTCGGATAAAAACAACAGCTTTTCGTCCGGGGTGAGTTCGGTGATCTCCTCCTCGAGTTTGGCACAGATGGGCAGCACTTTGCTTCCGGTTTTCGTCGCTAATTCGCGTAAGCGGACGAGGCCCGCGTTTTCGGTCTCGGATTTAAAATCGGCCTCTGCGAGGTTGGCGGCATAGATCATCGGCTTGCTGCTTAAAAGACCGGAGTTGTGCAGCCAAAAATCCTCGTCATCACCCGAGGTCTCAAACGAATAAGCGGGGTTGCCGTCTTCGAGGTGTTTGGAAAGCCGCATGAAAAAGTCGGCTTCGATGTCATATTTCTTGTCACCTTTGGCGTTCTTGCGGGCTTTGTCTTCGCGGCGGGCGGCCAATTCGAGATCGGCAAAGATCAGTTCGAGGTTGATAATGTCGACGTCGCGCATCGGATCAACACTGCCCTCAACATGGACAATTTCGGTGTCGTCGAAACAGCGCACGACCTGCACAATGGCGTCAACTTCACGGATGTTGGCCAGAAACTTGTTGCCCAGTCCCTCGCCCTTTGAAGCACCGCGCACCAGCCCCGCAATATCGAGGAATTCAATGACGGCGGGCGTGATTTTGACAGGATTATAAATTTTCGCGAGTGCGTCGAGACGCTTGTCCGGTACGGCCACGACGCCGACGTTCGGCTCAATGGTGCAGAACGGATAATTGGCCGCTTGAGCGCCCGCGTTGGTGATCGCATTAAACAGCGTGCTTTTTCCGACATTCGGCAGACCGACGATTCCGACTTTCATTTTACATTCTCCAAAGCAAAACATTATTTTTTTATCACATTGACATCACAAAGCAGCGTGATAATTCCATTATACAACGTATGCGGGGCGTTTTCAAGCGCCGGGAAAAGGATACGCGAAGCGCATAAACCCGCGACGGAAGTCAAAAATCTTTTCGGAGGTATGACAGATGGCCTTTTTTGAAGAAAACAACGGCGGGAGCCTTCCGCAGGAACCCAAAAAGCCGGATGAGAATATGACCTCGAATCCTTCGGATTCGGCGGATTCGGTGAATCCGATCAATTCGACTCCGGTGTCTGAACCGGTCCCTGAGCCCGACAGCGCTCCTGCAACGGATTTTTTGGCGGATTCGCAGCCGGAGCCCCAGCAATCACAGCCTCCGGTTCAACAACCTTATTACATTCCGCAGCAGCAGCCGCAGGGTCCCAAAGATCACAAGGATTCGGGCAAGAAACTCTCCAAGGGCAGTAAGATTTTTATTTCGGTGATTGCAGTCATTACCTGTTTGGTAATGATCGGCTCGGCTATCGGTATTGCAGGTGCGCTCAACGGCAATAACGCAGGCAATTCTACCGTTAGCACACCGATCGACAACACCGGAAGCACCGTCAGCTCACCCAACGTCACGCTTGACACCTTAATCACCCGTGAAAGCGAAAATAACCTCTCGGTGGAAGAGGCATATGACAAGGTTGTGCAATCGGTGGTCGGCATTAAGACCTATGTTTTGAGCAGCATTGAAGTATATGCCGAGGGCACGGGGATGATCATTTCGGAAGACGGCTATATTTTGACCTGTTATCACGTGGTTGAAGACTGCAACAGCATTACCGTTACCACCAACGACGGCAGCACTTATGAGGCGACTATCGCCGCTTATGATGCCAATACCGATATCGCGGTTCTTAAAATTAACGCCACCGGTTTGACGCCTGTGGAATTCGGTTCAAGTGATGACACCGGCGTCGGCCAGTTCGTGCTGGCGGTCGGTAACCCGGGTGGTGAACAGCTCTCCAGCTCGCTTACGTTCGGCGTTCTCTCGGGCAAACAGCGTGAGAGCTCGCTGGCAGGATATAATACACTGCTTCAGTTTGACGCAGCCGTCAACCCCGGCAATTCCGGCGGTCCGCTGTGCAACCTGAGCGGACAGGTGATCGGGTTGGTTTCCTCCAAGATTGCCGATATTGATTACGAGGGCATCGGGTTTGCGATCCCGTCCGATGAGGTACTTCCCATTGTTCAAAATCTACTCGAAAACGGTTATGTCACCGGCAGAGTCCGTCTCGGCATCACCGTCAGCCAGTATGAGGATTACATTGTCACGGCCAACAATCTGCCCGGCAGCGTATATGTCGTCGAGGTTGCGGCCGGAACCGATGCCGCTGCACAGGGTATCCGGGAGGGTGATATTATCACTGCCGTCGACGGAGAAGCCATTACATCCACATCGCAGATGGTCTCGATTATCCGTTCACATGAGGCCGGGGATAAGATCAAGATTTCAATTTTCCGCAAGCAGGGCGGTTTGACTGATACATTGACCCTGACCGTCACCCTGTACGAAGATAAAGGTCAATAAATCGTTTGCACAGCAAACGATTCAGAAGAACGTTTCTGACATAGCGTTCTTATCATTCTTAGAATTTACATTACCAACACTTTTCTTCATGAAAATTCTCCTATACAAAAACGGCGGTCGAAAGGCCGCCGTTTTTGTATAAAACCATTGTTTTCTGCAGGGATAATAACGCGTGTTATGAGGTTAACGGGAAGAAAATTCTTTGGACGCGTATGGGAGCGGGCACTACCCGCCGGCCGAAAGGCCGCCGTTTTTGTATAAAACCATTGTTTTCTGCAGGGATAATAACGCGTGTTATGAGGTTAACGGGAAGAAAATTCTTTGGACGCGTATGGGAGCGGGCACTACCCGCCGGCCGAAAGGCCGCCGTTTTTGCATGTCATATGATTGTGTAGGGGCGAACTGCGTTCGCCCGATACATTGATAGTAATGGTTGGCATAAGGAACGAAGAGAACGGGCGAACGCAGTTCGCCCCTACAGTTTGGTGAAGTACCTTGCGCAAGAAAAACAATAATGTTTAGAAAATCTTCTTCAATTTCTCTTGATTGGCGACGATGAACTGCAACATTTTACGATTCTTTTGGGTCAGGCGCTTAAAATCGGGGTCGTCGATGGTATTGAAATAGGAGACGCAGAGCAGTTGAATGGAGCACATGACATAATAGACGGACTGCTTTTCTTCTGTGGTAAGCGGGTTTTCTCGGTCATAACCGCGCAAGATCTGAGCCGCGATCTCAGGCCATTTTTCAAAATGCTCCTCGTTTTCCGCGCCGCAGAGCACGCCCGTTGCGCAATAACAGGGGTCGTAGAGGCGGGTGTTGCGCTGGCTCAGGTCAAAATCGATGAACCCGCTGACGGTATCGTTTGCAAAGAGAATGTTGCTCGGGTTGGGGTCGCGGTGGATGATCTGGCGGGGCAGTTTGGCTTGTAATGCGCCGAAGGTCTCGAGGTAGTCGGAGAAGAAGCTGTCGGGCAATCCCATGGACCACTGCACATTTTGCTTTTGCACATTGGGCAGCGCGTGAATTCCGGCGGACTGGTATAAGTTGCTCTCGGGCGCTGCGACATCCACGCTCAACAGCGCCTTGTGCAGCTTGCCGAGGGCACACCCGCATTCAGCGGCATAGCGCAGTCGATTTTCCCCGAACTGGTCTAAAAATTCATACGGGGTGCCTTTGACGCGTTTGATTAAAATTGTTAAAATTTCGCCGTCGAGGTATTCGGCTCCGGTTTTGGTCAGAACAGGCAATGCAGAGCCGAGACCCTGTGCGGCGATGGCTTTGGCAAGAGCGATATTTCTGAGTTGGCTCTCTTTCCCGTCGCGCATGCGTAAGTAATGGTCCTCGCCGATGCGAAAGACGTCGTCGGCGATTTTTGCACCGTGCATATACCGGACTTCGCCGATCTCGGATTTTTCGTCAATGTCCCAGTTCTTTAAGAGGTCGCGGATTTGTTTGTTTGTCATACTCATGGTGTTTAACTCCTTTAAAACAGGCCTTTTAGTCGGAACGCCGTAAATGGCGATGTATTTTTTAGGAGAGCAGCCGTATTCGCGGACAAAGGCCTTGTAAAAGCCCGCGTAGGTTTCAAAGCCGTATTCCATCACGACATCGATGGCGGTGTAGCCGCTTGCGATCTCATACAGCGCGTTTTTTAAGCGTCGGGTGAGAATATACGCCGCCGGCGGCATGCCCATTTGAACCGAGAACCGCCTGTGAAAGTGCGAGACCGAATAACCGGCGCTTTGCGCCAGTTCTTCGGGGGTCAATTCGGTTTTCAAATTGGCTTCGATGTAGTCCAGAATGGTTTGCATGGTCGGTCTCCTTCCGCACGGTGATTGGAGTATACCATGAAGCACCGCAGGAAACATTTCCTGCGGTGCTTTATTTAATTGTTAAGAGAATGTATTGGGTAGGGGCGATTCGTAATCGCCCGTAAATAAATCATCCTTATATCTTGCGGGTGATTATGAATCGCCCTATAAGGTTATTGTTCCGCAGATATTTCTATAAGTCAGATTGCGGGCGAACGCAGTACGCCCCTACATGATGCAAAAGGAGCGGCGAATGCCGCTCCTTTGTTATGATATAAACTTGGTTTAGCACTCGCCGTTGTAGAGCTTCTGCAGACGCAGCAGGTGGTCGTAACGGTCTTTTGCATCGACAACCGCTTCGTCGAAGAGCTTGTCGGCGCGATCCGGGAATGCGCGTACCAGCGAGCTGTAACGAACTTCGGACAGCAGGAATTCTTTGAGATCGGCGCTGGGTTCTTTGCTGTCGACCGAGAACTTGCCGGTTTCGAGTGACGGATTATAGCGGAACAGGTTCCAATAACCCGCCTGTACGGCGCGTTTTTCCTCGGCCTGCGAGTTGGTCATGCCGCCCTTGATGCCGTGGTTGATACACGGGGCGTAGGCGATGATGATCGACGGGCCTTTGTAATTCTCGGCTTCGACAAACGCCTTGAGGCACTGGTTGTAGTCGGCGCCCATCGCGACCTGCGCGGTGTAGACGTAACCATAGCTCATCGCGATGCCGGCGAGGTCCTTCTTCTTGATGGACTTGCCCGCCGCGGCGAACTGCGCGACCTGACCGATCTGAGAGGCCTTAGAGGCCTGACCGCCGGTGTTGGAGTAGACCTCGGTATCGAACACGAGGATGTTGACGTCTTCACCGGAGGCGATCACGTGATCCAGACCGCCGAAGCCGATGTCATAAGCCCAGCCGTCGCCGCCCAAAATCCAGGTCGATTTCTTGACCAGCATATCGGCACTGTCGATGACCTTAGTGGCCAGTTTGCAGGCGTCGCAGGTGCAGACCTTGCCGTTTTTGACCCATTCGGCTTCCCATTCGGTTCCGGTCATATCAACGCCGTCTTTGCAGGCGGCCAGCAATTTGGCGGAAGACGCTTTGGAGGCCTCGCGGTCGTCCATGGTATCGAGCCATTCCTGACCCGCTGTTTTGATCTCGTCGGTGCAGTATTCGGCGGCGATCAGTTCGCGGACCGTATCGGCCAATGTCTTGCGGCGCTGTTTGGCCGCGAGATAGATACCGAAGCCGTATTCGGCGTTGTCTTCGAACAGGGAGTTGCCCCATGCCGGGCCGTAACCCTCTTTATTGACGGTGTACGGAACTGACGGAGAGGAGGATGCCCAGATCATCGAGCAGCCCGTGGCGTTGGCAATATACATCTGGTCGCCGTAGAGCTGGGTGGCGAGTTTGGCGTACGGGGTCTCACCGCAGCCTGCGCAGGCGCCGGAGAATTCGAGCAGCGGCTGCTTAAACTGGCTGCCTTTAACCGTGGTCGGCTTGAATTTCTCGCTGACTTCAGGTTTGGCCGGAAGTTCGAACATATAATCAAAGTTCTTTTGATCCTGCATATGGTTTTCGAGTGATTCCATGACGAGGGCTTTTTCGCCTTTGCGGCCCGGGCAAACCTGTGCGCAGGAACCGCAGCCGGTGCAGTCGCTGACCGACATCGTGACCGAGAATTTATAGCCGGGCATGCCGACCATATCGACGGTCTTGGCGCCTTCGGGGGCTTTTTCGGCCTCTTCGGGGGTCAGTGCGAAGGTGCGGATAACTGCGTGCGGGCAGACATAGGAGCAGAAGCCGCACTGGATGCAGTTTTCGGGTTTCCATGTCGGGACATCGACCGCGATGCAGCGTTTCTCATAGGCGGAGGAACCCACCGGGAAGGTGCCGTCTTCGAGGCCTTTGTATGCGGAGACCGGGATGCTGTCGCCGGCCTGTGCGTTAACGGGTACTTGGAACTCTTTGATCCATTTGACGAGCGCCGGGTTTTTGCCGGTGATTTCGGGATGTGCAAACTTGCCCTTGCAGTTGGCCCAATCGGCCGGAACATCGACTTTAACGACACTGGCAACACCGCGGTCGATCGCGTCGTAGTTCATCTTGACAACCGCTTCGCCTTTTTTGCCGTAGCTCTTGAGGGCGGCTTCTTTCATGAATTTGACCGCGTCGTCGATCGGGATGACATTGGCGAGTTTGAAGAACGCCGCCTGCAAAATCGTGTTGATTCTGCCGCCGAGGCCGATCTCCTTGCCTATGGAGATCCCGTCGATGGTGTAGAATTTGATATTGTTTTTAGCGATATAGGCCTTCATGTCGCCCGGCAGTTTTTCGGACAGCTCGTCCACGTTCCAGCCGCAGTTGAGCAGGAAAGTGCCGCCCGGTTTGACGTCCTGAACGATGTCGTATTTATCGACAAAGCTCGGGTTGTGGCAGGCGACGAACGCCGCTTTATTGATCAGATAGGTGCTCTTGATCTTCTTTTTGCCGAAGCGCAGGTGAGAGATCGTGATGCCGCCGCTCTTTTTGGAATCATAGAAGAAATAGGCCTGTGCGTACATGTCGGTATGGTCGCCGATGATTTTGACTGAATTTTTATTTGCACCGACCGTGCCGTCGGAACCGAGACCCCAGAATTTGCAGGCCGTCGTGCCTTCCGGCGTGGTATCTTCGATGTCGCCGACTTCGAGTGAAGTGTAGGTGACGTCGTCGTTGATGCCCACGGTGAAGTGGTTCTTGCCGCCGGCTTTCATGTTATCATAGACCGCTTTGACCTGTGCCGGGGTGGTGTCCTTGGAGCTCAGACCGTAACGGCCTCCGGTGATCTTGACGCCTTCGAATTCGGTGTCGTGTAGCGCCGCAACGACATTGAGGTAGAGCGGTTCGCCGACGGTGCCGGGTTCCTTGGTGCGGTCGAGGACGGAAATGTGTTTCACCGTCTTGGGCAGCGCCGCAAGGAAATGTTTGACCGAGAAGGGGTTATACAGGCGGACCTTGATCAGGCCCAGCTTGTCGCCTTTGGCGTTGAGGTAATCGATGGTTTCTTCGATGGTGTCACAGACCGAACCCATGGCGATGATGACTTTTTCGGCATCCTTGGCGCCGTGATAGTTGAATAGGGCGTAATCGGTGCCGATGGCCTTGTTCACCTGGTTCATATAATCTTCTGTGATACCGACGATGTCGTCATAGAACGGGTTGCAGGCCTCGCGTGCCTGGAAGAAGGTGTCGGGATTCTGAGCCGTGCCGCGCAGCACCGGATGTTCCGGATTCAATGCGTTGGCGCGGAAGGCCTTAACGGCGTCGAAATCGACCATGCCGGAAAGGGTGTCGTAGTCCCAGATTTCGATCTTCTGCTGTTCGTGGGAGGTGCGGAAGCCGTCGAAGAAATGCAGGAACGGAATGCGTCCCTTGATTGCGGAAAGATGTGCCACCGCGCCCAGATCCATACACTCCTGAACACTGTTGGAGCAAAGCATTGCGAAGCCGGTCTGACGGCAGGCATTGATGTCGGAGTGATCTCCGAAGATGCTCAGTGCGGAAGTGGCAACCGAGCGGGCCGAGACATGCATGACGCCGGGAAGCAGTTCGCCGGCCATCTTGTACATATTCGGGATCATGAGCAGCAGCCCCTGGGAAGCAGTATAAGTCGTGGTCAGCGCGCCGCCCTGCAGCGAACCGTGCATCGCGCCCGAAGCGCCACCCTCCGACTGCATTTCAACGACGTTGACCTGCTGTCCGAAGACGTTTTTTGCACCGTTTGCCGACATCTTGTCGACTTCATCGGCCATCGGGGAAGACGGTGTGATCGGGTAGATCGCCGCAACTTCCGTAAACGCGTATGATACATACGCGGCTGCGGTGTTGCCGTCCATGGTCTTGAGTTTTCTTGCCATTTATTGAACCTCCTTGAATATTGGAATGACGTAAATAAATAGTAAAAGCGGCATCATTGGGAATGCCACCCCATATGATACCACTTTTTTGGGTTTCTGTAAACAATTATCACAAGATTCCCATAAGAAAAACCTGAGTTTTGAATTATTTTTGCGGTTGTCTCGCTGCCTTTGCCCTGAAACAATGAACAATCACATATTTCATCGCGGGAATGTTCTTTATTGCATGAACGGCAAAGCTGTTAATGATTAAATGTGAGGCAAAGAGCCGGAAGTGCGGCATCTCGCCGCTGGGTTTGTGAGTGGGCGGATAATATCCGCCCCTACAGTGAAACACCGAGGTTGGCGGCGCGGCTACGAAGAACCGCTTGAAAGCGGTTTTCTTGAAAGTTCTGTAGGTTCTGCTTCGTGTATTGACAGCGTTTTGCCTTCGGAACGGTCAAGACCGTTCCCTACAGAGAAACACCGAGGTTGGCAGCGCGGCTACGAAGCGATAAAATTCGCAGATTCATAGACGCGTATGAGAGCGGCGTCTCGCCGCCGCGTTTGTCAGCGGACACTGTCCGCTTGGCCGTAATAGGAGTTTTTGCCGTGCTTGCGGTAATAGTGGCGCTGGCGCAGGGCTGCGCCGAGTTGGGGCAGTTCGGGATCGAGTCCGTCGGAATGATAGGCCAAAGCGGCGATCTCTTCGAGCACTTCGGCATTGAAAACCGCTTCGTGGCAATCCTTGCCCCAGCAGAATGGCCCGTGTCCGGCGACCAGACAGGCGGGAATTTCATACGGAGACAGCTCTTCAAAGGTCTCGGCAATCACAAGGCCGGTGTTTTTTTCGTAGCCGATGGCGATCTCGTCGTCCTCGAGGTCGCGGGTGCAGGGGATTTCGCCGTTAAAATAATCGGCGTGGGTCGTGCCGAGCACCGGAATGTTTAAAACGGCCTGCGCCCAGGCGGTGGCCCAATGCGAATGGGTGTGCACCACGCCGCCGATGCCGGGAAAGGCCTTGTATAATTCGGCGTGGGTCGGGGTGTCGGACGAGGGGTTTTTATCCCCTTCCACGATGTTGCAGTCCAAATCGACGACGACCATATCTTTGGCGGTCAGCGCATCGTAAGACACACCCGACGGCTTGATGACGAACAGTTTGCTTTCGGCGTCATAGCCGCTGGCGTTGCCGAATGTGAATTTGACAAGGCCGCTTTTAACCAGATTTAAATTAGCGATGTAAACTTGTTCTTTCAGCTTTTCGAGCATTTCTTGATCTCCTTCAGGCGTTTCATCACGTCGTTTCCGCCCCTGCCGAAATAGTCGTGCAGCATGCGGTATTCATAGAATAATTTCTGATAGGTGCGGGTGTTTTCGGCAATCGGGGTATAGGTTTTGCTCTCGGCGGCCCCCATTTTTTCAATCGCCGCCTCGATGGTCGGATAGGCCTTTCCGGCAACCGCGCCGAAGATGGCGCTTCCGAGTGCCGGACCTTGGCTGGCCGCCGCGACGACCACCGGGATATTCAGCACGTCGGCGTAAATCTGCATCATGAACGGGTCTTTTTGAGAGATGCCGCCGCTGGCGTACATCACGTCGACTTTCAGTCCGTTTTCGCGGAAATTGTCGACGATGATGCGGGTGCCGTAAGCCGTCGCTTCGATCAGCGCGCGGTAAATTTCCTCGGGTTTGGTTTGCAACGTCATGCCGACGATCATACCGGTCAGGTCGACATCGACTAACACCGAGCGGTTGCCGTTCCACCAGTCGAGGGCTACGAGTCCGCTCTCGCCGACCGAGAGGGCTTGGGCTTTTTCGCGTAAGTACTGATGCACGTTGCCGTGCTTTTTGTATTCTTCGGGTAAACAATTTTGAATGAACCAAGAGAAGTGATCGCCGACGCAGCTCTGACCGGCTTCATAGGCGAACAGACCCGGCAGCACGCCGTCCTCGACGACGCCGCAGATGCCCGGGACTTTGATGTCGCGGTCGCTCATGATGATGTGGCAGGTCGAAGTACCCATGATGGCGAGCAATTTGCCGACCCCGTCGATGCCGACGGCGGGCAGGCAGACATGCGCATCGACGTTGCCAACACTGACAGGCGTGCCTTTTTTCAGACCCGTGAGTTTGGCGGCGGCTTCGCTGATGCCACCCGCGCAGGTACCGAGCGGGGAAACCGTCGGGCAGACCTTTTCGACGGTGAAATTTTCGAGTTTGGGGTCGAGAGAAGCGTAAAATCCGCGTGTCGGATAGCCGACTTTTTTATTATAAAGCCATTTATAGCCCGCTGCGCAGGCGTTTTTGGTCTCGTTTCCGGTCAGCACGCGCACAATCCAGTCGCCGGCTTCTTCAAAGCGCGCCATGGCGTCGTAGATCTCCGGTGCCTGCTGGACGATCTCCATGACTTTCGGAACCGCCCATTCGGACGAGATTTTTCCGCCGTAATTGCGCAGCCAGGCCTGATTGGAGGCCAGTTTGTTGAGGGTGTTGGCCTGCGGCTGGGCGGCGTGATGCTTCCAGAGTTTGACGTAGGCGTGGGGGTTTTCCTCAAACTCGGGGTAAAAACACAGCGGGACGCCGTCGGCGTCGACCGGCAACACGGTGCAGGCGGTGAAGTCGGTGCCGACCCCGACGATGTTCTTGGGGTCGATCTCTTTGATGATCTCGGGGATCGTGTGGGTAAGCACGTCAATATAATCCCGAGGGTGCTGCAGCGCGTAATCGGGCGGCAGCGGCGTGCCGCAGGGCAGATAGGTGTCCATGACCCCGTGCGGGTAATCATAGACCGCCGAGGCGACTTCGCTGCCGTCGGCGATATCAACCAAAACCGCTCTTCCGGAGAGCGTCCCGTAATCGATTCCGATCGCGTACTTTTTCATTGAGCAGACCACCCTTTCGCAGATAAAACATGCATCCCTTGCCATTTTTATGATTTTAACATATTGACTTAAAATTCGCAACAGGTATAATAGTGATAACACCGAAAGGAGCGCAAATTTCATGAGAATGACCATTGACTGCACCAATAAAAAAGGCGTTATCGCGCCCGAAATCTACGGCAGTTTTGCCGAACACCTCGGCAGATGTATCTACGAAGGGCTTTATGTCGGCGAAAACTCGGGCATTCCGAATAAAAACGGCATGCGCACCGATGTGGTGAATGCGCTGAAAGAGTTGAAACTGCCGGTGCTGCGCTGGCCGGGCGGCTGCTTTGCCGACGAATACCACTGGCGCGACGGCATCGGGCCGAAAGCCGACCGTCCGCCGATGATCAACACCCACTGGGGCGGCGTCAGCGACGACAACAGCTTCGGTACGCACGAGTTTTTGGAGCTGTGCGATCAGCTCGGCTGTGAGCCGTATATCACCGGTAACGTCGGCAGCGGCACGGTCGAAGAGATGTCGAAATGGATTGAATATATGACCGCCGAGGGTGATTCCGAGATGACCCGCCTGCGCAAGGCAAACGGGCGCAAACAGCCGTGGAAAATCAAGTATTTCGGCGTCGGCAATGAAAACTGGGGCTGCGGCGGCAATATGACCGCCGAGTTTTACGCCCACCAATACCGCCGGTATGCGACTTACTGCCGCAATTATCCGGGCAATAAACTCTATAAAGTGGCCTGCGGGCCGAACGATGCGGATTACGTCTGGACCGAGACGATTATGCCGCTGGTGAAAGACCGTTGTGATGCGATTTCGATGCATTTTTACACCTGGTGCAAATCCAGAGCGCGTGAGGTCTCTTTGGAACAGTATAACGAACTGATGAAACGCGCACGGCTGATCGGGAAATATATCGACGGGCATTTGAATATCATGAGCCGATACGATCCGGAACACAAGGTCAAACTGATCGTGGACGAATGGGGCACTTGGTATCAAAAAGAACTCGGCAGCGTCGAAGGATTTTTATATCAGCAGAGCACGATGTCCGACGTGCTGGTCGCGGCGGTCTCGTTCGACATCTTCAACGCGCACTGCGACCGCATCAGCATGGCCAACATCGCCCAGACCGCGAATGTCTTGCAGTCGGTGGTGTTGACCGAGGGCGAACGGATGGTCAAGACACCGACCTTCTATGCGTTCAAGATGTACACCGGGCATATGGGCGGAACGCTGCTGGGGTCATTCGCCGAAAATGACAATGAAAATATCTCGCATACCGCGTCAATCAATGAAAACGGCGAAGTATTTTTGACGGTCTCCAACGCGTCTTTGGACAAGAGTTACGAGTTCGACGCGGCGGTGGTCGGGCATGAAGCAAAAGAAGTCAAAGCCGAGATCATTACCGCGGATCGGCTGGCATATAACGACTTCGGTCAGTCCGAACAGGTCAATATTCAGCCGTTCGGCGGTGTGAAAGCCGTACACGGCGGATTGAAAATCACGCTGCCGCCGTGCAGCGTTGTGTCGGTGAAGTTCTGATGCCGTGCCGGTGTCTTTTACAGGATGGGGAACCGCTCTTTGAGACGGTCGCCGCCTATCTTGCTTCGTTGCCCGAGGAATTGAAAGCCGACGAGAAGACGGTACAAGCGCGGTTGGCGATCTGTGCGCGGTGCGACTGCCTGTGGGACGGCATCTGCCGAAAATGCGGGTGTTATGTGCAGGCAAGGGCAGCCAAAAAAGATCAACGGTGCCCGCATGAAAAGCAATATTGGCCGGCATGATGCCGGTTTCAAACGCGACCTATAACCTGCCGGCCGTCAACTGCGAAGCGCGCGCTTCAGACCTTGGTGGTTTAATAAAAACAATAGCGGAACGGTTTTAACCGTTCCGCTATTGGCATTATATTTCAATGTAGGGGCGAACTGCGTTCGCCCGTCAAATTTTACAAAAGGCATGTTATTTTTTTGAATTGAAATCAGCGGGCGAACGCAGTTCGCCCCTACAGTTTTCAAATAAAATTAATTTTAATTGGTATAGGGGACTGTGCCGGTCTCGTCGGTGGGATAGCCCCATTTTTTAACGTACGCCTCGCCGGGCAGGAACTCGTCACCCCGGTCTTTGAGCATCTTTTGAAGAAGTTCGTCCAAGTGCGCTTCCGTAGGTGCATATTCCGGCTTCCCGATCAGATTTTCAAACTGATACGGGTCTTTTTCGTTGTCATACAGCAGCCACGGGCCGTTTAAATCCCGGACATAGGTATAGCGTTTTGTGCGGATGCCCCGATATTCCGTGCCGTTTTTTGCGCGGGGCCACTCGCCGAAGGGTTGGATAGATTCGATGACCGCCGCCTCAATGTTCGGTGCTTTGCCGCCTTTTATGTAATCGGCGAAGCTGACGCCCTCGGCGCTCTCCGGAATCGGAATATCGCAGAAGTCCAGAAGGGTCGGCAAAATATCCTGGGTGCAGAACGGCACGTCGACCGTGCGCGCTTGTTCTCCGAGTTGTGCGGGGAAACGGAGCAGGAATGGGACGAGGATGGATTCGTCCCAGGGTTTTTGTTTTCGGGTATATCCGTGAGACCCGAGCATGTCGCCGTGGTCGGAGGTATAAATAAAAATCGTATTCTCTTCGATGCCGGAGGCCTTGACCGCAGACATTAATTTTCCGAGTTGAAAATCCAGCGCCGAGACGTGGGCGTAATAACCCGCGAGGTCTGTTTTCGCCTGTTCTTTTGCCTCTTCCGGCACATTCGGGCGAAGCGGGATGTCTTCGGGGCGGTAGAGGTCGCAAAATTCCTGCGGCGCGCTCTGATAGGGGTTATGCGGCGGACCCCAGGAAAGGAACAGGATAAAGGGTTTTTCGCTTTTGTTTCTGCTTTTCAGGTAGTCGATCGCGCAGTCGGTTTGTGCCGCGGCGTCGTAGCCCTCCCAAATTTTCTTTTCGGGTTCGTCGCCGTAATAATAGGAGTGGTTATAATCGTGGGTGCACTCCAGAACGCGCCAATAGTCAAAGCCCTGCCGCCGTTCGCGCGGAATAAAAGCCGACCGGCCGTGTCCGTCGATATGCCATTTTCCGATATAGGCGGTGTCGTAACCGGCGTCTTTGTATAACTTCGCAAGGGTCACAGCTTCGGGGTTTAGGGAGACGTCATTCATGAAGATCCCGTGGGTCAGCGGGTTTTGACCGGTCAGAAGACCCGCACGGTAGGGACAGCAGACGGGACAGCCCGAGACCGCTGTTGTGAAATTGACGCTTTCGCGGTACAAAATGTCCATGTTTGGGGTCTTGACGGTTTTATTGCCCGAAAAACCCGTCGCCTGGGCGCGGTGCTGGTCGCTGAAGACAAAGATCAGATTCGGTTTCATTTCACGACTCCTTTCGCGATTTATTTCAGATCAACGGAACGGTTAGGAAAATAAACGGAACAGTTAGGACAAATAAACGGAACGGTCCTCGAACCGCGTTCGATACGTTCCCTACAGGATGAAATGTTTATTCGATGACTTCAACACCGTTCGGAACGGTGTAATTGAAACTTAATTCTTCGCCTTTGCGCTTCCAGTGAACGGAGATTTTACCTTTGATCGTATCGAGTTCGCAGTCGCAATGGTCAAGATTCCCGAGTGCCAGCGGCTTGATGCGGACTTTTGAGAATCCGGGTGCGGCGGGTGTGATTCCGGCGACGCTTGAGATCAGCCATGCCATGAACGAAGAATACATCTGGTGATTTTGGGAGTTGCCCGTCTGCCAGGTCTCGCAAAGCGTCGTCGCGCCGCGTTTGAGCCAATCGGTGTAGGATGGATAGCCCTCGGCAAGCAGAATTTTCAGGCCGTATTCCGACAGACCGCATTTATCGAGCGCGGGATAGAGACGCCGCAGGCCGACCATGCCGCAGTGGTGATGGAAATCGTGCTGTTCGACGGTTTCGGCAAGCTGCTTAGCAAGCGGAGCAAGGTCGTCATAGATATCGTAATAAACCAACATGGAAATGGCGGTTTGCTCGTTGATGGTGCAAAGACCGTCTTTGATGTATCTTTTCTTGATTTGGGTGCGCAGGGCGGCGGCTTTTTCGGCAAAATCGGATTTTTCACCGGCCAGTTTTGCGGCCAATGCGGCGACATCATAAAAGCCGACAAGCAAAGCCGAATCGGTGAGTTCGACCGGCGTCGGGGCTTCGTTGAGGTTTTCCCACGGACCCGCCCAGTCGCACAGGCCGTAACCGATCAGGCCGTCGGCGGTGAACTTGGTTTCGTTATAGGCGAGGTATTTGGCAAACGCGGGCAGGCAATCAATCAGGGGTTGTGCGTCGCCGCGAATTTGATAAATGCGATAGGGGATTTCGAACAGAATCGAGGCGGAAGCCGGGCCGCTGCCCCAGTCGTAGCCCCAACCGCTTGTCGGAATGATGCCGGGCAGGTGTCCGTCGGGGCGCTGGGCGTCGAGGATATCTTGCAGCCACTTTTTGAGCAGCTTTTCGGTCGAAAAATCGAGCAGAAACTGCTCGGTTGAGGAAGCCGCATCATTTGTCCAGCCGAGTTTTTCGCGGGTCGGGCAGTCGGTGGGCATATAAAACAGGTTCGACAGGGTCGCGTTTTGGCCGAGTTTGAACAGGGCGTTCAGCGACGGATCGGAACAGGAGAATTTCGAGGCGAATTTGACGTTTTGATGCACAAAAACGGCGGTCAGCTTGGCGTTTTCGGGGGTTTCAAGGCCCGTGACCGTGACGTACCGGAAGCCGTGATAGGCGAACAAGGGGTTATGGGTCGCGGGCTTTCCGGAGCAGATGAATTCGTCGGTCGCGAAAATGCTGTGCGGATAAAATTCGCGCATGCCGTTCATCACAAGGCCGTTTTCGTCGGCCTGTTCGCCGTAGCGGAGGGTGAGTTTGTCGCCGCTTTTTTGATTGGCCGTCACGCGGACATAACCGGACATGTTTTGCCCGAAGTCATATAAAAAGTCGCCGTTTGCAAGTTTTTGAATGCTTTTCGGGGTGAATTCGGCACATTCGCGGATGGGTTCGCAGGTGCATTCGCGCAAAGTTCCGGTCGGCGGGTTTGGGTCAGGCAGGGCAAACTGCCAATCGGCGTCGTTATAATCGAGGGTGTTCCAAGCGGAATCGTCGAGGCGGGCGTCGAAGTGTTCGCCGCTGCGCAAATGATTAAAAATGATCGGAGAGCGGTCGAAAGAATATTTCCACAAAGCGTCGCTTTTTAATATTGTTTCGCCGTCTATTTCGAGTTTAAATGCGAATTTGGGTTTGTCGCGCCAAGGGGCTTTGTCGTAGTCCCAGGGCGTGGAATAGTTTTCGTCGTAAAAACCGTTGCCGAGGATCGCCGCCGCGACGTTTTCGCCGGGTTTGAGAAATTTGGTCACGTCGTAGCGGTTGTACCACAGGGTTTTGGTATAGTTGCTGACCGGCGCGGTGAACAGATCGGTCGTGACACGCTGTCCGTTGAGCCAATAATAACCGTACCCGAGGCCGCAGACGGTCAGGACTGCTTTTTTAAAGGGCTTGCTCGGTAATGAAAATTTGCGCCGGAACAGCGGCGCAATGTCGGATTCTTGGCTCGTTGTGATGAAATCAAAATTGGTCATGAAGATAGATAACGGCTTTCGGGTGAATTTAAATTCAAGATATAAAATTTATAAAAGCGGAACATTACCGCTGCGGCGGCGACCGTTCCCTACAGTTTTATTGATAACGTCATTGCGAGGGGCTTTAGCCCCGCGGCAATCCAGATTTAGTGGGTAAGCGGAAAATTTGTTCTCTGGATTGCTTCGTCGCTTCGCTTCTCGCAAAGACGAGGAATTTTTGGATTGCTTCGTCCAAACGCGAGGCAGAGCCTCGCGCTTTTCCTCGCAAAGACGGGGTTTGGGATTAGGACTTAAGCCGGGCGAAGTTGGCCATGATGCGCTTGGTGCCGGAGGTGTCGAAGGCGATTTCGAGCAGGGTATCGCCACCCATCGGCGAGACCTTTGTGATCATGCCGGGGCCGAAACTCGGGTGTGTCACGCGTTGGCCGACCGTGAATTTCTGTGAAGAACCGGTTGCCGGTCGGGGCGTCGGGGTGGCATAGGGCGCCGGTCGGGAGGTGTTGGGCTGGCCGGGCGCTTGATAAGAACCGGGACGCTGCGGTCTCTTTGAGAAGTTGACATAACCGCCGGAGGGGATATCAATCTGCGGCTTATAGACGGTTTTGAATTCTTCGGGGATATCCTCGGCGAAGCGGGAGAGTTTGTTGCGCGAGGTGCTGCCGTAGAGCAGTCGGGCGGTGCAGTGGGTCAGGACCAGGCGTTTTTTGGCGCGGGTGAAAGCGACGTAAGCCAAGCGGCGTTCTTCCTCGATCTCGGACTGCTCGAACAAGCTCAGATAGCTCGGGAAGACGTTTTCTTCGCAGGCGGCGACGAACACCGTGTCGAACTCCAAACCCTTGGCGCCGTGCACTGTCATCAAAATAACGGCTTCTGCGGACTCGTCGTAGTTATCAAAATCGGTCATCAGGGCGCAGTCCTCCAAAAACCCGTCGAGCGACGGTTCGGCGGCGGACTGCTCGTATTTTTTGATTTCGGACAGCAGCTCGGTGACGTTTTCGATGCGGCCCTGTTCGGTAAAGCCGCCGGCTTCGAGCATCGTCAGATAGCCGCTCTGCTGCAATAATTCGTAATAGACCTCGGAAATCGGCTTGCCGCTCTCGAGCATGCCGCGCAGATCGGCGATCATATTGCCGAAAGCCGTTAAAAGTTTGGCTTTTGCAGAGAGAGCTGCGTACTGGTCTGCGGCGAAGATGACATCCATCATCGAGAGGTTTTGCTCAAGAGCGATCTTTTTGACATTATCTAAGGTGCCGTCGCCGATGCCGCGTTTGGGTTCGTTGACGATACGGCGCAGGCGCAGTTCGTCGGCACTGTTGTTGATGAGCGCCAGATACGCCAGCATGTCCTTGATCTCTTTGCGATCGTAAAAACGCAGGCCGCCGAAGACCCGATAGGGGATGCCGCGTCCGACCAATGCGCGTTCGAGGGAAGTCGAAATGGCATTGACACGGTACAGAATCGCAAAATCGCTGTAAGAAGAGCCGTTTTTCACGGCGCTTTGGATTTCGGAGACGATGAAATTGGCTTCGTCACGTTCATCAGCGCAGCAGCGCTGCAGCACCTTGTCGCCTTTGCCGCCCGACGTCCACAGGGTTTTGCCTTTTCGGCTGGTGTTTTTGGCGATCACGGCGTTGGCGCTGTCGAGGATATTCGCGGTTGAGCGGTAATTTTGTTCGAGACGGATGACCGTGGCGTTCGGAAAATGATGCTCGAACGAGAGGATATTTTCGATGGTCGCGCCGCGGAATTTATAGATGCTCTGATCGTCGTCGCCGACCACGCAGAGGTTGCCGTGTTTTTGCGCGAGCAGTGAGACGAGTTTGTACTGCACCATATTGGTGTCCTGATACTCGTCGACGAAAATATATTGGAATTTGTTTTGGTAGTGTTCGAGAATGTCGGGGTTTTCTTCAAAGAGTTTGACGGTATGCAGCAGAATATCGTCGAAATCCAAAGCGTTGTTATCCCGCAGGCGTTTTTGGTATTCGACGTAGATTTTATAAACGATTTGTTTGTAATAGTCGTTTCCGGCGGATTCGGCGTAATCGTCGGGTAGAATAAAATCATTTTTAGCCGCGCTGATGGTGTTTTTGACCGTTTTGGGCGCGAAATTGCGGTCGTCGACGGCGAGGTCGCCGATGATCTGTTTGACCATGCGGGTACTGTCGTCGCTGTCGTAAATGGTGAAATTACCCGCCATGCCGATGCGCTCGATGTCGCGGCGCAGAAAACGAACGCAGGCCGAATGGAAGGTCGAGGCCAGGATTGAGTCGGCCTGCGCGCCGACCGAACGCTCCAGACGGTCGCGCAGTTCCTGTGCCGCTTTATTGGTGAAAGTGATGGCCAGAATCGACCAGGGCGGCGGGGCATCGACTGAAACAATACGGGCAAAGCGTTCATCATCGACCGAGGCCACGCCGTTCTTGGCGCAGTGTTCCAAAAAAGCAAAATCGTTTTCCGTAAGATTTTCGGGGATTTTTTCGCTGTAAAATGCGTTGCCGAATTTGAGTAAGTAAGCGATGCGGTTAATCAGCACCGTCGTCTTTCCGCTGCCTGCGCCGGCAAGAATGAGCAGCGGCCCTTTGACACAAAAGACCGCTTCCCGCTGCTGCGGGTTGAGTGATGCAAACCGGGTTTGCAGCGCCTCCCGCTTATATTCGTTGAATCTGCTGATATCCAAAATAAAACCGTTCCTTTTTAGCTCTTTGGCATGATGTTGACCAAAACCGTATAACTGCCGACTGTCCAGATGGTCGTGCCATCGGTGGAGATGATTTTAGCCGGAAGCGAGATCTGGCCCGCGGTGATGCTGTTGGGATCGAGTGTGACGACCGCCCGGAGATTGTCGCTCGAGACGTCGCTGATATCGCTTGAGGAGGCATAAACCGTGACGTTTTCCAATACCGTCGTGGCAAAAGTCACCGAATATCCGCTCAGATCTATATCGCCGATATTGCTGAAGCCGATTTGGCTGACCGAGAAAGTCTTGGATTTGACCTTGGAATAGTCGATATCGACGGTGACAAATCCGACATTATTGACGTCAAGGATGTTTTGGATTTCCGGCAGAGTGATCCTTTCTTCCTGACTATCGGTGATGGTTGAAACATCAATACTGCCGACAGGGAGTTCGGTCATGGCGTCGACGATATTCTCCGGACCGGCGATTTCGATGGTGGAAGGCGTGACGCTGAGGTATTTAGACCAGCCGTCGGGTGCGTTCAGAAGCGTTATAGAGATGTTTACCATCTTACGCTTTAAAATCGGAACCGAAATTTCGGCGGTGTCGGTTGAGAGTTCAATGCTCGAATCTGTGATTTCCTGATCGTCGGCGTCAAGTAAAATGATATCGCTGTTGGTGATAAAACCGTTGGTCAGATCGGACTGCTTTTTGCTGTATTTGACAACCGCCTGTGAGATTTGGGACACATAGGTGCTGGGTGCTTCGATGGTGACCGTTGCCGGACTGACCGTGACCGTGCCGAGTACATATCCGGACGCGACGCTGATATCGCCCTCTTTTTCGGGGAGTATTGTGAGCTCAAAAGAGGTGAATGTGTCGAATTTGGCGTTGACAGGCTCGGTGGATTTGAGCGCGACTTCCGCGTCAATGCCGCTGTCTTGAAATCCGGGGCGTAAATTCATCTGATAATTGCCCGGCGTCGTGACGTCGGTGGTGATCGCCGTGACCTTGATGTCGCTGGAATTGAGCGAACTGATGACATAACGCGGGCCGGTGACCGTGACATCAACGACATCGATATCGCTGTCGACCACTTTGAGTCCGTAGGTCTGAAATAAACTGCCGGTGGCGTCGAATTCGATCGGGACATTTTTGATGGTCTTCGTCTCCTGCACCGCTGCGCCTGTGGAGACCATGGCCCAGATGAAAACGGCGGCAACCACGGATAAAATCTGAAGAATTCGCTTGTTGGAGAGAATGGAAGCCAGCGTCACCGGCTCGCCGTTTTTGCGGGTCAGCGGAAAAAGGGGCTTTTTATTTTTCGGATTGGGAGTGCGGCGTTTGCGCTCAGAGGGTTTATTCATGCGCAAGGCCTCCCTTCATGCAAGGACGGGAGTTGTTCGGTCTGTATCTGTTCTTCATACTTCCTTCCTCCCTCCGAAATATTGTTTGAACGGATTTTCCTTTGCCTTGGCCACGGGTGTTTCGAGTGCCGAAACCAGGCGGGTTTTGAGCTCGTCGGCAGAGAGGCCGCGCAACATTTGCCCGTCTTCGACCATTGAGATTTTCCCCGTCTCTTCCGAGACCACGATGATGACGGCGTCGGAAACTTCGCTCAAACCCAGCGCTGCGCGGTGACGGGTGCCGAGTTCCCGGCTGATTTCGAAATTCTGGGAAAGCGGTAAAAAGCAGCCTGCGGCACAGATACGGTCTTTTTTGATGATCATCGCGCCGTCGTGCAGCGGTGTATTCGGAAAGAAGATGGTACCGATCATCTCAACCGTGACTGTCGAATCGACCAGTGTTCCGGTGGCGATGACCTCACCGAGTTTGGTCTTGCGTTCAAACACGATCAAGGCGCCCGTTTTGGATAACGACAGTTCCGTAACCGCACGGCAGACCTGATCGACGGCATGACCGATTTTGGCGTTTTCGATTTCGACCAGATTAACTCGGTCAAAAATGTGCAGGGTGTTGCCGACCTTGCTTCGGCCGATCTGTTCAAGCGCGCGCCGGATCTCGGGTTGGAACAGGATGACCACCGCCAAAATACCGACCTGAAGCAGCGAACTCATGATGAAACTGAGCGCCACCATGTTCAGCCAGCTGGCAACGGCATAGAGAATTAATACGATCGAGATGCCCTTTAAAAGCTGCTCGGCCCGGGTTTGCACCGCGAGCTGAAGCACTTTGTAAATCAGATAGGCGACAATCGCAATGTCGATGATGTCAATGATTAAGTGGGGGGACGAAAAACGCCCGCCGATTGTATTGAAGAATTCAGCAATCGTATCCCACATAACGTACCTTTCCGGGGTTAATTGAGCAGCCCCGATTTTTTTATGTAATCGTAAGAGACCGTGAGTGCGTCAAACGGATCGCCTTTGCAGATATCCTGTTCGACCATATACCACGGGATGCCCGCCTGTTTGGCTGCACCGATGATGTCGGCAAAGTCGAGGTTGCCGTTTCCGAGTTCGGCCATCTCGCTCTTGTTTTCGAAAGCGGCGGCCATGTCCTTGAGGTGAAGTGCGGCGATGCGGCTGCCGTTTTGGCGAATAAAGGAGGCGGGATTGATGCCCGCTGCCTGCAGCCAATAGATGTCGGCCGTCAGTTTGAACCATGCGGCGTCGGAATTTTGCAGCATGATATCCATCAGCGTGGATTCCCCGCTCTTGACGAAATCAAACGCGTGGTTGTGATAGGCGAATGTAAAGCCGTTTTTCGCGAGTTCCTTTCCGATCGGCGCAAAGTCGCTGATGAATTGTTTTACGCCGTCGGCACCGGTTTTGTATTCCTGCGGCATGGCGCCGAGTCCGACGATATTGCAGCCGAAGGTCTCGTGGTCAGCCATGACCTGCGCAAGATTTTCACGCAGCTTTTGGGGCGGCGTGTGGGACAGGGCGATGACGAGACCGGTTTTTTGCGCGATTTCGGCAAGGTGTTTGGCTTCGATTTCGCCGATAGCCGAGATCTGAACGCTTTTATACCCGATCGCGGCCACCCTTTCAAAAGTTTTTTCGATGTCCGCCGGGGTTTTTGTAAAGTCCCTGACGGTATACAGCTGAGCGCCGAATCCGGTGATCATTTGCATACCTCCAAAAAAAGAAAAATAAACAGCATCAAATCTGCCGAATTCATTATAAATACTTTTTTACGCTTTTGCAAGCATAGCGCGGATTTTTTGAAAAAAATTGCGCACAATTTTCTTATGCGAAGCGATTTGGGTTCAAATAACCCGAATCGCCTGCAAAATTCAACAAGGGGATATGAAATGACAACATCTCTGACAACGAAGGAGCTTTCGGCGCTGGACGAACAGCTGGGCAGTGAGCAGCTGATGGTGAAACGCTGCCGTGCGGCGGCATCCGCCTGTACCGATCCGTCCATCAAGCAGCACTTTACCACTATGGCCGACAGGCATCAAAAACACTATGACACCCTGGTAAAATTTCTGGGATAACACGAATCTCGAATAAACAGAAGATAGAATCTACTGTTTATTTCCGCCTGAGGCGGAGATAAAAACGCTTTGCGTTTTTACGAGATTCGTGTTGTACGGTTTTCCCCGGCGGCGGAGCCGTCGTTACCTGTCGCTTTGCGACAGAATTGAAAACGGTAAAAGAAAGGAAGGTTGTAATGCCCAACACACAAACCCAGACCCTGACCGATCAGGATTATCTTACGGAATTTTTGGATACCCAAAAACAACTGACCGCAAATTATAATTATTATGCGGGTGAATGCGTGAATACCGAACTGCGTTCAAGCATGCTGACGCTGCTGGACGAGGAACATGATATCCAGTCGGATATCTTCAACCAGATGCACGCGCGCGGCTGGTATCAGGTCAAAAGCGCTGATCCCAACGAACTTTCCACGGTGAAAACGAAGTTCCCTTCCTAAAAGGAGCGGAGATAAAATTCAACCCTCAAAACCGGATATTACGGTTTTGAGGGTTGGTTTTTTAACAGGGAAAACAGAAATCGGGTTTGCGGATAAAAGGTCAGAACGGCCTTATGATGTATTGATCCGAGTTTTCGTAACGCGAGCTATGAGGCTATAAGATCTGCAGATTTTATGACGCGCTTGAATGTGGCATCATGCCACCGGCGGGACCGGGTCAACCGCCGAGCTCTTATCGGCACCGAAGATTACGCGGTAATAGTCATAATCGAGAATTCTGGCCGAATAAGTGAATTTTCGGGAGACGATCTTGGACATGGTGCTGATATAGTCCTCATCCACCGTCACGCCCGGACTGGCAGTGAAAGTCTCGGTCTTGGCATTATAAGCGCCTTCGTCGGTCATCCAGCTGTAATTGGAGAAGACCACGAGTCCCGGCGCGTCGGAGAAGATGTCATACCCCATTAGCAGGCGGGAGTCGTATTCCAGACCGAATAGATTGGAAATGGTCGGAATGATGTCCATGCTGCAGCAGAGCTTATCCACCGTGACCGGTTCCTGACCCTGGCAATAAAGCAGGAAAACACCCTTGTAAATTTCAAAATTGTGGTCGATGGTCTTTCCGGCGAGTTCGTCGAACTGTTCGTCGGTCAGGCCGTAGGGGTAATGGTCGGGACTGATGGCGATGACTGTGTCTTCGGCGATGCCGGCCTCGTTGAGCCGTTGCAGCAGATATTCCATCGCAAGGTCGAGTTCGATATTGCAGGCGTGATAAGCCTTGACCTGCAGCGAAACCGAGTCGCCATAATAGGCTTCGACTTCGGCCTTGTGTTTGGTGGCCATATAATTGTCGTAATAGGTATAGTCCATATGGCCGCTGACGGTCATGTAGAACACGTGAAACGGCTGTTGGTTGATGTACTCGTCAATGCTTTTTTCCATCATCTCCAGATCGGACTCCGGCCAGGTGCGTTTGACGTCCAGACCATTGCCCAGGCCTTTGTAGATATAACCCATATTGGGCAGTGACAAATTGCGTTTATAGTAGGTATAGGTGTTGTTGTGATAGGCGTAGGCGCAATAACCTTCTTGGCGGAACTGATAAGCCATGCTGAAAGCCATGAAGTTGTCTGAGGAGCGGTAATAGCTCCAAACGCCCGATTTCGGGACCAGACCGACGTTGGCGACGTATTCGCCGTCCGAGGTGCTGACCGTCCACAGCGGGGTATAGAAGTTGGTGAACTGGAAGCCCTCCTGCTGCATTTTATACAGCGTCGGGGTCAGCACGGGGTCGATGGCGTAGGGTGAGAACGACTCCGCCGTGATCAAAATCAAATTTTTGCCTTCGAATATACCGGTATAATCGTTGGTCTTGGTCGGCGTCAGCGAGGAGAAATACTGATGCATTTTGAGCAGGGTCTCGTCGGTTTCGTTGGCGATCAGCGAATCCCAGTCGATATCCATAACCTGATCTTCGTATTCGGTCGGAGTGGGATCGGCGGTCTCGGAGGACGAGATAGAAGAGGTGTCGATGGGGTCATCATCCGGGATCTGCGCCTCAAAACCGAAGATCGTATGCTTGAGATCGAGACGGGTTGTGGTAAAGAGTCCGAACCGGTTGACTGTTAAATCCGGATTGAAGGAGTCGAAATACATGAATTTGCTGGACATGGCGCTTGAATTCGAGGCTAAAATGATGAGAACGGTGAGGCCGTACAGGATTGCCGAAGCGCCGATATTCAATAACGCAAATCCTTTATTGGTCTTGCGCGGAGCTAAAAATTTCTTACCGAATAAAATCAGCAGCAAAGAAGGGATAAACAAAAGAATAATGACGGGGGAGGTTCTCCAGATGCCGTTGAGCGCGGCTTTCCAGAAGTTTGTGATCGCATCACCGCCGCCTTGAATTGAAAACAGCACCATAAAAGTTCTGAAGATCGAGTGGTAAACGGCCTGTGTCGAATACCAGACCCAGAACAGGATGCTGATGACTTTTGCAAGGGTCAGATTGGTTTTTGGGGAAAACAGCGTGCACAGCATCGTCAGGAAGATTCCCAGCGACAGCGAAAATAACATCATATATATCAAGCCGACATTAAACGGGTTCTGATAATCGGCGATTTTGAGTACCAGTTCCATGTAGATAACGGCCAGCGGGAAAAACAGCCAGAACCACCGCTTGTCCATAAATGCTTTGAATGCGCCATTCTCTTTTTTTAAGGCGCTTTTTCTGTTTTGTATCATAGAGATCTCCCTGCCTTTCATCATGGCTTGCGCGTCCATATTGTAGCACTTGAAGTCGAAAGTTGCAACATTGACAGAGATTCACTTTTGGGGTACAATGGCACAAGAAACTCATGAAAGAGGGCTGTTTTCATGTCAAGAGAAAATCCGAAAATCCTTGTTCCGATTTTTACCCCTTTTAAAAGCGATTACACGGTGGACTATGACGGGTTGAAAAAACTGGTGCGCAGCGTGCTGGACAAAGGCGCTGACGGTTTATACACGACCGGCAGTTCCGCCGAATTCGTCCTGCTGACCGAAGAAGAACGCAAGAAGACGCTCGAAGTCGCCATGAAAGCCGCCGACGGTGCGCATATCATTGCGCACATCGGTTCGCCCGGTGTCGATAATGCCATCATGTTCGCAAAGCATGCCGCTTCTTTGGGAGCGGATGCGGTCGCCTCGGTCCCGCCGTTTTATTATCCCTATCAGGCCGGTGAAGTGAAAAGCTACTATACCGATATCGCCGACGCCTGCGGGCTGAAAATTATGGTCTACAGTTTGTCCACACAGGGCACGATGAGTTTGGAACAGTACTGCGATCTGCTGTCCGACGATCGGGTTTACGCACTCAAATATACACAGACGGATTACTATGTGCTCAATCGCATCAAACAGGCTACAAAAAAACCGATTTTCAGCGGTAAAGACGAGGCTTTCGCTTATGCACTGCCTGCCGGCGCCGATGGCGCCATCGGCACTTCGATGAATTTCCAGGTTGAGAAGTTTATCAAGGTTCAGAAGCTGTTTGAGCAAAACGATATCAAAGCCGCGATGGCCGAACAGATCCGGCTCAACAACGTCGTTCAGGCGACTGTTGAAGCCAGAACGCTGCCGGGCATGAAGTATGCAGCCAAGGTATTGGGTATCTTGGACAACGACACCTGCCGCCGCCCGCTGCGTACGCTGACCGAGGCCGAAAAGGCCAGAATTGAGAAGGCGATCAAGGACAATATGTAATATAACACAGAGTCCGGACCGGATTTGCCCGGAATCTTCAGGATGAGAAAAACCCGCCGCACCGATTTTCGGTGCGGTGGGTTTCGTTTGATATACACGAATTGACGTGCTTAAAAACAACGGTGAATAGTGCGGTAAAACACAGTACTTAATTGTTCTTGCTTCTCATTCGGTCACAACGAAGGGCACGGTGACTGACGCTCCGCCGCCTGCGATTTCGATAGACCAGGTGCCGGGGGTGGTTCGGCTGCTGACTTTCCAGCTCCAGGTGACCATACCGTTCGAACCGGCGGTTTTCGGCTCCAAACCGCTCGCTTCGCTTGCGCCGGATTTGTAGATGACTTGAATGGTGTATTTTACACCCGGTGTGCCTTTTATAGTAATGGTGGCATCTTGCCCGTGCACAATCGGCGATGTCAGGGAAATTATTTGGATATCTTGAACGTTTGTGACCGTAGAGGAAACCGGACTTTCAGAAGAAGCAGTAAAACTCGAAGACGAGAGTACCGAGTTTTCCGCTGCACTTTGTTGAGAAGAAGTCATTTTGGAGGAGGTTACTGTTGAATTCATGGCGGAAGATACGGTTGAAACAAATGAGCTGACTTGGGAGGATGCGGCTTCGGAGAAAACCGCAGAGGATTCCTGCGTGTTAACAGCAGACGAGATTGCGGATGAGGTCTCGGAGACGATTTCGGATTCAACGGCTGAAATGGCAGAAGAGATTTCATCGATGTGGGTTTGGACGGATTGAACGGGGACGGAAGACACGCTTAATCGCGATGAGGAGATGACGGCGGGAGCGTAGGAACGCGCCTGTCCGCAGCCGCTGAATAACAAAGCACAGATAAATAAAAACGGTAAATGCTTTTTCATGTGATACCTCTCACGAAACGATGGTTTGTTGATGAACACGAAAAGATAAATTCATTATAGAAAATGTGGCAGGAAATGTCAAACCGGATTTCGCGAAAAAATTTCGCAAAGGTGTTGCATTTTATCATTTGTTATGTTAAAATAGAGCGGCTTTGGGCGCTTAGCTCAGTTGGTAGAGCATCCGCTTGACGTGCGGATGGTCAGCGGTTCGAGTCCGTTAGCGCCCACCATGAAAAAACCACGCTTCGCGTGGTTTTTTAGTTATGTTCGTCCGTGCCGCAGATTCGGCGGCATTGTGAGCTGATATTATTTGCGAATAGTTGGGAAAGACGAATATAATATCACGATGAACAAAGTGAGTAATATCACTGTTCGCAGGAGCAAACAATATCACTGCTTCGGTGAAGATGACGCTTCATTCTTACGGATAAGTTATATAATAGATACGGGTTCTACGATTGAAAGGGGGCGACGGGCATCTTATATATCACGATGGCGCTGCTCAGCTCGGCGCTGGGTTCGGTCGGCACGATTTTGCAGAAAAAAGGCTGCGGATGGATGACGCGCAAAAACGAACGTCCGAAAAATGCGCGGGCTTTGTTTTTGATTTGGTGCACCGGAATGATTGTCGCCTATGCGTTTTCGGCTGTTCCGATGATTATTGCCTCCGAAAAACTGGCACCGCACATTATCTCGGCGCTGTCGGGATTTAACATCGCATTGACCGTGGTGTTATCGCACTTCTTCCTCAAAGAAAAGCTGTATCGTACGGACATGATATACGGGCTGCTGATTGTCGGCTGCATCGTCTTATTGAGCTTTCATCTGACCGATACCTCGGGAGAGTTGAACCGGACTTACCTCTATCCGCTGCTGGCCCTGCCGATACTTGTGCTAATTCCGCTTTTGTTCAAATTCGATAAAAAGCACAAAGTCGCCCTGCTCGGGGTGTTTTCGGGCTTTATGATGGGGCTCAGCGTGGTGATGTTGAACATTTTGGTCAAACAGACCGGAGCGATCAGCGCACAGATATTCGCCTCGCCTTTTTTATATTTCTATCTGCTGACGGGAGGAGCTTCGGTCGGCGCGGCGCAGGTGGCTTTCCGGATCGGGGACGTGGTTCTTTTTACACCGGTTCAGATGGTGTCTGCCATGTGTTATCCGATGATCTGTTCGTTTTTCCTCTATGAAGCGGCGGTCGAACCGCTGCAGGTTGCGTTGATTCTGACAATGGCGGTTGCCTGTTGGGGGATTGAGCGGAAGAGGTAGGAGAATTTGGAGTTCAGGAGTTTAATATTTATTACATTATTTAACCACCCCGGCGCTTCGCGCCACCCCTCCACAGAGGGGAATTTTTAATGCATGATTCCGGGTATGTTAACTCGGAAAATTGCTATTGACCCGAAGAATTATTGCCTTTATAATAGAGCGGGGGTGTTGAAATGGATGAATTTTTTATCTCCGCAAAGGATAAAGCATATTTGAGGGAACTGGCCGAGAAGCAGGCCGAATACGCCGCGTTGCCGATTATGGCCGAGCGCACCAAGCAATGGTATGCGCACAATGCGGTCAAGGGCGTCAAGCCGCTGATCGTGGTGGAGCAGGGGTCGTTTAACCGTGATTTTCTGCCTGAGCCGAAGTGTGAGGGCAAGTTCGCCATAGAGCTTGAGCGGTATTTATTATCGAAAATTTTACAGCACGAGCGCATTGACGACGATATTGTGGTGCCGGATTTTATAGAAGTTTTTATGGATATCGAGGTGCGCGAATTCGGCATGTCGATTGAGATGCACCACGCCGTTGACACGCAGGGGCGCAATATCGGCTATGAATATAATTATCCGATCAAGTCACTGGAAAAGGATTTTTCGAAGCTAAAGCCGTTCGAGTTCAATTTTGACCGCAAGCGGTTTGCCGATAAACTGGCGGCGGTTAAAGACGCGGTCGGGGATATTCTGCCCTGTGTTCCGACCAACCGCCAGCAGGTTTGGTACTATATGCACACCGCCAAGATCATACAGCTGATGGGTATGGAGCAGTGGATGTATGAGCTCTCCGACAATCCCGACGGCGTACATGAATTGATGCGTTACCTGACCGTCAATATGCAGCGCTATATCGACTGGGCGGAAAAAGAAAAGCTGTTTACGTCCGATACCGGCAACAACTATGCAGGAGCGGGCAGTTTCGGGTTTTCCGATGAACTGAAAGTCCCGGCGGACGGAATCCCCATGGCTAAAAACAAGTGGGGCAACACGAATTCGCAGGAGTCGTTCGCCATTTCACCCGATATGTATACCGAATTCGTCTATCCGTATATTGCGGAAATCGCAGACCGGTTCGGGCTGGTTTATTACGGCTGCTGCGAACCGGTGCATTCGATTTGGCACAAGTGCTTAAAGAATCTGCCCAATATGCGCAAGGTGTCGATCTCGGCCTGGTGCGATGAGGACATCATGGGAGAGGCGCTGCGCGGCACGAAAATCATCTATTCGCGCAAACCGTCGCCGCGGTTTTTGGGCGCTGACCCGGTGTTTGACGAGGACGGCTACCGGAAATATATGAAAGACACCCTTACGAAAGCGCAGGGGTGTGAGATCGAGATCATCTTCCGTGACGTTTACACGCTGATGGGCGACCCAGGCAGACCCGCAAAAGCCGTGAAGATTCTGCGGGAATTGATTGAGGAATATTGGAGACCGTAAAAGGCAAAGTGAGCAGTTAGTTGAATTAAAATTTTAATGATGTTTTGTTTTATAAATTCAATGAATTAAAAAGTGCTTCAAACGCTTCGTATGAGGTCATAAAGCATTTAATAATGCTATCATCAATTTGCCAATCGTCGGGGCTCGTCATATCTTCAGGATCATAATGATCAGCATCAGTTCTACCTGCATTTAGCCATTCCATTAGAACTTCAAATCTGCTTTTGCTCATATTAGCAGATTCGATAGCCTTTCCGAGGGTTGACCAATTATTTGTAATAAGTTTTTTTAATGTAGAAAAATACATAATGTATTGTTTGTGATCAAAATAATCTCTTAATCTACAAAAAGCTGGATCTGGTTGTGGATTAGCTTTTGGATTTGGTTGTAGCTTTGACTTTAATAATGCTATTCCAGCTGCATCACCTCCGTGATATGTATAATAGTTGAAAATATATTTTTTAAGCTTAGTTTCACATATATAAACTTTGCTTTGAACATATTGTCTACGTTCTTCGTTTGTCATATCTTGAGGCGACTTAGTTTCTGTTTTACAAATATAATCTTGTATTGATTTTATATTAAAAGTTATAAAAGACGTAGATTTATCATATTCGATTAAACCGTATTTTTCTAAATGATCAATCAGTGAAATGTCTTTATGTTCAATTTTTTTATATTTATCTGGTGATAAAGCAAACCTTTTTAACATTTCATATTCGCTCTTATAAATAATTATGTGCTGTAAAATCGTATTAAATACTTGTACCCCTTTATCGGAATTGTTAAATTCAGAAATCAATGCAGTAAACGTAGGTTTTGAAATCATGTATAACTGATTGGGAATTCTGAGATCTTTTATACATTCAAATAAATAGGAGCAGAATTGACGAATTACATATGGATGACCGCCGAAAGCCCTGTTAATATCAACATATATATCATCAAAAGCAATATTACTGTAGCTGCCTAATGTATTTATCATTGTTTTTGTTTGTTCATCTGTAAATGCAGGCAAATATGTTTTGGAGAAATCTGCACAATTGTGAATTCGTTCATACATAGGGTTATCGCAGGAATCACCTTGAAATTCTATAATATTTTTTTCGTTAATTGTAGAATTTACGCCGCATAGAATCAATGAACACCCTGAATCGCGGAGGGCACCCCAAAAGCCCTTATATGCATCCAAGCATTTCCATGTCGACGATGAAGCTGTATTGTAAGTGATCAATTCTATTTCATCAATTGCTATTACAAATACAGATTCATTACTTATATAATTCCTTACATCTTCAACAAAACATTGTGATGGACGTTTATTATAGTCCTCCTCGGTGCTCCTTAATTTTAATCGCTCAGTTAACTCGCTTCTTGTCTCATTTTCTACTTGAACGAGGTCTAATGTTATATGTCTAATTTCCTTAGCAATATCAAATAATGCGGTTTTCCATGAATCAAGTCCTTCGAGGAATGATCTGGCTTCGATATTAAGATACTTTATTTTCGCATAATCGAGCCTACGAGTAACTGCCTTTAACACAGAAGATTTTCCGCTTCTACGTAATCCAAATATTCCGGAGTGTTTTTTTTCAATGCATCGATGTACTATTGCATCTGCAATTTTTCCTCGATCACCAAATAACAATTGCTCTTCTTCAATAGGATTTGTCTCACCAAGCATATTATTTTCAAAAATGTATTCTTTGAACCGGTCTAAAAGCAAAGCAGTAAGTGAAGATGAATCATTGCAAGATAATATTTCGGAAAAAGAAAATGGAATAATAGCAGCTTCGGTTCCACCCTTCATCTTATCAATTTCAACTTTCAAATTTCGTGCATTACTTACCAATAAATAGAAATTTACAAGTGGGCGGCGTCCGGCAATTTCTTTGCGCTGTCGAATAAACTTAATTGCCCGTAATGTATTTTGTTGCCAATCACAATTATCAAAATGAGAGAAAACAAGTAGGAATTCATATTTGCCTCGTATAAACTGTTTAAGGCTTTCAGTTGCTCCAATTAAACAAAAGGGGAATACTACATCGTCTCCGCCCATTTCGTGATGACTTACGTGTGAAATATATAGAATATCTTTTAATTTATCTAATACTTCATATTCACCGGAATTGTCTTTTAAATATTCTGTGCGCATATGTTCCCGATTCATATGACGATAATATCCTGGTGTATAGTATTCATTTTATGATTTTTTGTTTTCTATATTTACTGACAATTTATCAGTCGGTGTGATGATTTTCGGCTCAATATAAGTTATACTGTACGCAGATTTTTTCCCGTCTCTTTTTTCTAAAACAGAAAATTCAACAATATCGCCTTCATAATAATCTGTCATCTTTTTATCGTTTGATAAGGATCGACTATCGAAATAATAAGAGGAGTCATCCTCTCCTTTTATAAAGCCGTATTCACGTCCACTTTGAACTGAGGTGCGTATAGAAGCTATTTTTCCTTTCATTGTTGAATTCCACCCTTTCCCTTATAAAACTCGATGCGTTATTAATTTAGGTTAAATAAAATCACCCTTTAATATTAACATTAAAAGGGATTATTTTCAAGAAATATTAAAGTCTTAACTTAGGTTAAGAGTTTAAAAGAACAACCTCTTTTTGATTTGCTCCTTGAAGTTACGGCGGTGTTCCAAAACCGCGGCAGAAAGGCCCAGCAGAACACAGGGGATAAAGGCATACAGCGACCACTGCGGGATGATGGGCTGGCCGAGATAGGCATCGAGGATCAGTTCGACCGAGACCGTCATCATACCGGAGGCGAACAGCAGCGACGCCAATTTAGACAGACCCGCGACGCGGTGTTTTTTATCCGAAAACAGCGCCGTGATGGCGAACGCGAGCAAAACCGCGCTGCCTGAAATCGGCAGTCCGAGCGGCAAAAACCAGTTGCCATTCGAGATAAAGGCGATCCAAAAGACATAACCTATTAAAACGAGCCCGTCGAGCAGCGCGAACCATACGGGGTGGCGTTTTGTGAAAAAGAACGGCAGTGCGCCCCAGACGAACAGCAAAAACAGCGCGCCGATAACATACAGCGACCATGAAAGTCCGCTTCCCGTAATCAGGTCGACGATAACCGTCACCAGCAGCGGGATCATCAGCAGGATGCTGGCCAATGACGCGAAATATTTTCGGTCGATCTTTTTGGAGATCATCTCCATGCGGGTCGGATAGGATTTCGCGACCGGTAGATCGGACGGAGGCGCAGCCGGGTTGATCACCGGCACGCCACACAGGGGGCACTTTTTTTCGGCGGGGGCGAGCTCCACGCCGCAGTTGACGCAGTAGGACATATTGGACGACCGTTCCCTTCGTAAAAATTTATTCGTCGGTCTCCCGGATCTGATTGCTTTCGATGCGGACCGGGATGCCCTGTTTGATCAAAAAGCGGAAAAATTCGCGCTCAATGACGGTCTCTTTGATGATGCGGGTAAAATTGAAATAGACGGTACCCTGATAGGACAGCATCGCCGCGATCACGCGGTTTCTCGACAGCGGGCCGAGGATGAAGTCCATGCGGGTAACATACTGCTCCATCTCGGGCGGCAGTTTGACCGCGCCGAGGTTGGAAATGCTGCTGCTGGTCTGGCGGTCTCCGACGAATTTAAAGGTCATCTTCATGGCGAAGTTTTTGATGAACAGCGGCATCAGGCGGATGACGCGCGCGCTTTCGCTTTTAACGTTGGTCGAAATTTTAGCGTTGAGTTTTTTCTCGGTGACTTCAATGCCCATATGGTGGTGGACGGCCGAAAGAACCTCATCAAAAGTAAACTGGCCGTAGCGCGGGTCGATGCCGGGGTTGGTGTAATTCGAAAAATTGCGCAGCGTATGGGTCGGATAGAATTTGCGCAGGTTGACCGGTACGCAGATCTTGACCGGCTTCAGCATCCGCTGGGGCCTTCCTTCGGCGCGCTGGACTTTGTCGATGGCCAAGATCAATGCGGCGGTCAGATATTCGGTCAAAGTAACCTTTTTCTCTTTGGCCTTGGCAAGTAAAATGTCAACGGGCATCTGACCGTTGGTGATGTGGATGACGTCGGGTTTTTCGAGCGTGCCTTTTAGGTAATAAGCGCTGCTCTCGCCGCGCGGGGCGGTGTGGCCTTTGGCAAATTTGAAAAAAGCGTCCTCGTATTCATCGGGCTTCGGCGGTTCGGAGCAGTCCAAAATTTCGGCGTCCCGTGGGATGACCGTGCCGTATTTGATGCGCAGATATTCGGCGACCAATGTTTTGAGAAAAATAAATCCGCCGGTGCCGTCGGTTAAAACATGAAAAATTTCAACGGCGATGGTGTTTTCATAATAACGGACGCGGAACATGAAGCCCCGGTTTTGGCGGAGATCCATGCGCACGCAGGGGTTTGCCACGTCGCGCTGGATATCGGGCACGCCGTCGATGTGTTCGAGATAAAACCAGAACACACCCCGCCGCAGACGCAGCGTGAAGGTCGGGAATCGTTTTGCGGTCGATTCCAAAGCCGCCCGCAGCGCCACCGGGTCGACCGGCTCGGTCAGCTGTGCGGATAGCCGAAACAGCGCCGTCCAATTGCGGCGTTTTGCCGCCGGATAGATTTTGGCGGCATTATCGAGTTTCATCCACGGTTTAGCGGCCATTTGACATCTCCAAAAAGTCATTGATTTTATTGAGCGCGGCATCGGATTCGGGGCAGTTGAACAACGGATAGACGTGCCACATACCGTCTTCGACAATCAATTCGCACCTTCCGCCGCAGGCGGCGATCCGTTTGGCCAGATTTCGGGCATCGGAAAGCAACAGCTCGTCCCCACCCGCGAAAATCAAAGCGGGAGGAAGACCACACAAGTCGCCGAAGATCGGCGAGATCAACGGGTTGGACAAATCGTCCCCTCCGTACATCACGGCATATTGTCGCAAGAGGTCTTCGGACAGCGACGGATCGACAGTTCGGTTATCTTCATAGGATTTGCCTGAGAAGGTCAGGTCCGCCCACGGGGAGATTGCGACGAGTTTATGCGGCAGCGGAAGCCCGGTTGCCCGCAGTTCCATCGCCACTGAAAAAATTAATCCGCCGCCGGCTGATTCGCCGACAAGGGAGATGTTTTCGGGTTGGTTGCCTTCAGCTAATAGGTATTCGTAACTGGCCACCGCGTCGCGCAGAGCAGCCGGGAAGGGGTGTTCGGGAGCGAGACGGTAGGCGGGGCAGAGAACATCAGCACCGGTTCGGGCGCAGAGAATGCTGCCGAAACCGGAGGCGTATTTGATGTCTCCGGCGGTATAGGCCCCGCCGTGGAGATATAAAATGACTTTATTGTTGGCGTTTTCCCGCCGGGTGATATAACGGGCTTTGAAAATTCCGAATGTAACGGTCGAAAAGATGAGCTTGCGCGCGTTGGCCGACGCACCGAGTGCGCCGAAAGCGTCCTGACCCGCACGAGCGGTTTTAATGTCCATTTTAGATGTGAGCGGTTTTAAAAAGCGAATTTGATTGCGTAATGTAACAGCGCGTAATGAGGGCATCGACAAAACCATCCTTTCGCCGGATTGAGGTTTGAAAAAATCTGGTTCCCCGACGGATTCATCATAGCACAAGCGGAAAAAATCTGCAATCGACCGAATGAAAATGAATATAAACCGCAAATTTAGGCGGGTAAACCGGGAGTAGAATCGGTTTTTCGGGTGGTAGATTTGTAATGAATAGCGGCAGTTAAATGCAAATTAGAAGGACAAGTAAAAACTCTCTCTTCGTGGAGAGGAATTTGCGGGCACAATGCAGGTACGCCACTACAATGAATGAGGTCGTCAAGGATGCTGCCCCTACAGGGAAACGAGCCACCCCGTCACGGCTTCGCCGTGTCACCCCAAAGGTGTCGCTTGCGACGCCATATAGAGGGGAATTTATTGAAGTGCGTTATCGGATTTGCGGTTCGCAGATTTTTTAACGCGTTTATGATGCGGGCGAATGATATCCGCCCCTACAAAAACACCGAGGATGGAAACGCGGCTATGAAGGTACAAAATCGGCAGATTTTAACGCGCGTATTGGGAGCGGGCACTGCCCACCGGCATCATGTTGGCGATATTGTTGACCTGTTGTATAATTCATAAAACGACCGGCGCTTTTCCATCAATTCGTCAAAGCCGCCTTGCTCCACGATGTGCCCGTCCCGGAACACGAAAATGGTTTCGAAAGACCTGATAGAATCTAACCGATGGGCGATTGAGATGACGGTTTTATCCGAAAGAAAAGCCATGGCATTTTTCATGACGGCTTCCTCCGTCAAGTTGTCAATCGCCGACGTCGCTTCGTCAAATATGACGATTTGCGCCTTGGAAAACCAAAGCCGGGCGATCGCAAGCTGCTGACGCTCCCCGCCGGATAAACGCACCCCTTTTTCACCTAACGGAGTTTCTAATCCATGTTCCAATTTGGCGTATAAGCCGCCCAATCCCGCTTTTTCGAGGACCTCTGTCAAGTCGCCATCCGCTGCCGTTTCATCAAAAACGAGATTCTCGCGCAGTGTTCCGTCGAATACGGACGGTTCCTGCGGGAGATAGGCGACGTGTTTGTAATAGTCATTAAGATTGATCCGATTCAAGTCAAAGCCATCTATTGTGATTTGCCCGGTTCGGGGATGCAGAAGCCCGACCAATAACTTGACGGCGGTCGTTTTGCCGGAGCCGCTTTCGCCTACGAAGGCGACTTTCTTTTTACTTTGAATATCCAGATCGAAATCGTTCAATATCTCACGGTTATCATAATCAAAGCCGACCTTCGAGAAGGAGATGTCTCCTTTGATTTCGGGGACAGTTTCCCCTTCTGTGAGCCGTGCTTCCTCTTTTGCATCCAGAAATTCCGTATATCTGGCGAAAGCGACTTTATCGAGCTTGTATTGGACATACGACACATTGATGACGGCGATCGGCTGATATGCGCAATCCACAAGCGCGACCAGCGCGACGATCTGACCGATCGACAGGGTTTTGGAGCTCCAGCCGTATGCGATGACTCCGATCTTGATAAAAGCGATAAGTAAGGCGAAAATGGTAAAAAACGCCTCATGCGTCATTTTCATTTTCACGTTGGAAGAGATGATTTCATCGGAGGCGGACTCCGCTTTTCGGAGTTCCTTTGTGAAACGCCGATAAACGCGAAACACGACCATCTCCATTAAACCGCGCACGAAATAGTGATTGAATTTTTCCTCGCTGTCGAGAATTCGGCCTTTCACCTGATACAGCGCTTTCAACAAAATATTCGTGATGACGAAAACGACGAGATAACCGATCATGATCGCTGCCGTCACCACAGGGCTGATGATGAAAACGAAAATGATGCTGAATACCATCGAGGGAATCAACTCGCTTGCAAGCCGCAGATAAAACCCCAAGAAAATACTTGAGCCCGCCGAAGCGCCGTTTTCGATTCGCTGAATCAATTCGCCTGTGCCCAATTTGATATATGACAGGTAATCGATGACCGATACTTTTCGGAGGGCATTGATTTTTAAGAGTAAAGGGATTCCCGATTCCAGCTTGCGCCACGGATAATTGTTGAGATAACTGATAACGAAAAGCAGTGCCAACGCCATGCCGTAAACGGCGATGTTCATCGGCGTTAAAGTGCCCGCAGTAAAACGATCGACGATTTTTTGAAGATAACGCGCACTGAAACTTTGCAGGAAAGTTCCGGCGAACCCTAAAACAAGACAAAGATAAATAAGCGATTTGTATCGCTTTGCAGATTGGATTAGATATTTCATAACCGTACTCCTATTGTGTTTTTAGTTTAATCAGAGAATGAGTACGGTTGAGTACTGTCCGCAGTTTATTGCGTTTTGCTCAGTACAGTCCGCGGCAGATTTCTCAACCATACTGAGCAGTTATCTCGTTGATGCCTTTTCATGAGTTCACCGCCTTACCTATAATTTTATCATTACACCGAGGTTGGAAGTAGCGTGCAAGAACCGCTTGAAAGCGGTTCTCTTGAAGAATATTCCTCGCGGAACATTCTTCTCGACTCATAAAGCCCGGCAGATTTTATGACGCGTTTGAAACCGCCATCATGGCGGCACGTTTGTGAGCGGTGACTCGCCGCCCCTACATTTTACATTCAGAAATTATAACGTGAGGTGCATGACGGCGGTGGCGATGGAGAAATAGACCAAAACCGTACCCGCGTCGACGATCGTCGTCATCAGCGGTGCCGCCATCAATGCCGGGTCGATTTTCAGCTTCTGCGCCAGCATCGGCAGGCAGCAGCCGAGGGTCTTTGCGATCAAAACCGCACACATCAGCGCCATTCCCGTGACCAGCGCAAGCTGATATTTGATCGGGTCATGCGGATAGGTAATCAGCACTCGTGCCGTATTGACGATCGCGAGTACCGCGCCCACCATCAGCGCGACACTGACTTCTTTGAACAGGACCCGGAAAAAGTCGCGGGGTTTGATCTCCTCGAGCGCGAGGCCGCGGATGATCGTGGTCGAACTCTGGGAGCCGCTGTTGCCGCCGGTGTCCATCAGCATCGGCAAAAAGGCGATCAACAGCGGGATCGAGGTGAAAGCCGCTTCGTATTTGGTGATGATCGCGCCGGTGATCGTGGCCGAGACCATTAAAATCAACAGCCAGACGATGCGGTTTTTGGCGTGCTTGAAAACCGAGGTTTTGAGATAGGTGTCGTCGGTCGGGGTGACTGCCGACATCTTTAAAATATCTTCGGTGTTCTCTTCGCGCAAAACGTCCATCGCGTCGTCGACCGTGATGATGCCGACGAGGCGCTGCTCCTGATCGACGACCGGAACGGCCAGCAAGTCGTATTTATCGAACAGACGCGCGGCGGTCTCTTTGTCTTCGAGCGTGCTGACATAGATGACATTGGTCTCCATGATGTCGTTGATGACGCTCTCCTGCTCCGCCAGCAGCAAATCCTTGACCGTGACGACGCCGACCAATTTGCGGCTGGCATCAGTGACATAGCAGGTATAAATCGTCTCTTTATCGGGGCCGATTTTGCGGATGCGGGCAAACGCGTCGCGCACCGTCATGTCCTTTTTGAGGTAGACGTACTCGGTCGTCATGATGCTGCCCGCGCTGTCGCTCGGGTATTTCAGCAATTCATTGATGGTTCTCCGGTCGGCTGGATTCGAGTTCTTCAAAATGCGCGCGACGACGTTGGACGGCATCTCCTCGATGACGTCGACCGTGTCGTCCATATACATCTCGTCCAGCACCTCGCGCAGTTCCTTATCGGAAAAGGCGGTGATGAGGACCTCCTGCAGATCCGCGTCCATGCACACAAAAGTCTCCGCCGCAAGTTCCTTGGGCAGAATCCGGTATATGATGGGCAGATATTCTTCGGGAAATTCCGCGAACAGCGCCGCGAGGTCCGCGGGGTTCATCTCTTTTAAAATGCGGCACAACTGGGGAAACTTTTTCTCCTCCAGCAGGGCCATGGCTTCCTGATTCATCGGTGTGTTCCTCCTTTTGAAGTTTTTCAGCAAAAGGGAAACAGCACACGAGAGGTCAACACGCGGTCAGTCGGTGATCACGCGATTTCTCTATGACAACGCCGAAAAAGCGCACAACGGTATCGGGGTGCCGTCGCTTGTTTTCGGGCTTGTCCGTGTACTGTGACTGCTTCCGCTCGATGCGTCCACGCTTTTTCAACTCCTTGTAATCCAGATTCAACAAAAGTTCGGCAGGGTTTTATCCCCGCCGAAGTATTCTGTTCGTATTCAGTATATGCAGTTTTTCTCAAAAAGTCAAGTCCATTTCAAAGCGTGTTTTTCGATAAAACCGAAGATAAGCTTATCTACAAAAATGCTGATTAAAACGATTACCAGCATGACTGCGGTGACCTCGTTGATGCCGCCGATCTCGCGCGCCTGCGACAGCATCAGGCCGATGCCTTTGGACGACATCATCATCTCGCCGGTCATCAATGCGCGCCAGGCAAACGACCAACCCTGTTTGAGCGCGCCGACAAGAGACGGAACGCTGGCGGGCAGAATGACCTTGGTATAGAGCGCCGGGCCTTTTGCACCCATCGTTTTGGCGGCGCGGATATAGAGCGGATTGATGCTGCGGATGCCGGTCTCGACCGCGATGCAGATGCTGAACGTCGAACCGATGACCACGATAAAGATGGTCGCGCTTTCGGCCAAGCCGTACCACAAAATTGCGAACGGCACCCAACAGATGGACGGCAGCGTCTGGATGCCCAGCACCAGCGGTTTCATCAGTTCCGAGAGCGCTTTGAAGCGAGCTAAAAGCATTCCGAGGAAAAGGCCGATTAGAATCGAGATGCCGTATCCGATGCCGATACGCCGCAGGGTCTGCCCGATGCCCGCGAACAGGGTGCCGTTATTGACCAGTTTTTCATAGGAATTCAAAACGCCGAGCGGCGACGGGAAAACATACGGTTTCCAGACGGCGGCCTTTTCGACCATGACGAAATAGAGCAGCTGCCAAACGGCGATAAATATCAAAATAAAGCCGAGGGTTTTTAAGACCTTGAGCAGGGTGTTATTTTTCATAGCGTTCCACCTCCACTCTGAGATCGGCCAGAATATCGTGGCGCAGTTTGACGAATGCCGGCGTGTCGATTTGGCGCGGGCGCGGGAAATCGATTTTAAAAATGCTCTTGATCACGCCCGGATCGGCGCTCATCATCACCACGCGGTCGCCGAAAAACAACGCTTCTTCGACGCTGTGGGTGACGTAGACGACGGTGCGTTTTTCCGACAGCCAGAGGCGTTCGAGTTCGTCGCGCAGCAGGTTTTTGGTCTGTTTGTCGAGCGCGGCGAACGGCTCGTCCATCAGCAGGGCTTTGGAGTTGAGCGCAAGCGCCCTTGCGATGGCGACGCGCTGCTTCATGCCGCCCGAGAGCTGGCTGACTTTATAATCGCGGCAGGAGGCCAGATTGACTTTTTGGAGATACATCATCGCCCGCTCCTCGGCCTCTTTGTCGGGGATTTTGGCGATTTTCAGACCGAATTTGACGTTGTCGACGACCGAGAGCCACGGGAACAACGCCGATTCCTGAAAGATCATCACGCGGTCGGGCCCGGGGCCTGTGACCGGTTCTCCGCCGAATTTGACGCTGCCCGAAGTCGGCGTATCGAGACCCGCGATGATATTGAGCAGCGTCGATTTGCCGCAGCCCGACGGACCCAGCAGGCAGACGAACTCGCCCTCGGCGATTTCCAAATTGATGTCTTTTAAGACCTCTTTGTCGGGGTTTTGAAAGGTCTTATAGAGGGACTCGACGGTGATGTTCATTGCGAAATCTCCGAATTGATTGTTGAGATCATATTGAGATTGAACAGGGCGTCGCGGTTGTCGCAGGCTTCGATGAAGCCCTGCTCGATGGAAAGGTCGATAAAGGCCTCGACGGATTCACGGGCGGGATCGGTGGTGAAGACGATGCGCGAGGCGGCCTCGGTCAGGATTGCGGGATCAAGCGCCGCGCCGGTCAGTTCTTCGATGCGGGCATTGGCGATCGCCAACGCCTCGTCGGGGTTTTCGTTGATATATGCCGTGATTTTGACGTGCGCCTGCAAAAATTTCTCGACGAGGTCGGGGTAGTTGGTCAAAAAGTCCTTATTGACGATGACAACCGCCGTGGCATAGTTGCCGTCGAGCCAGATTTGATCGTAGTCCAAAACGAGCTGCGCGCCGATCTCGTTGACCAACCGGGCGCCCCAGGGTTCCGGCACCAGCGCCGCGTCGATTTCGCCGCTCTGCATCAGGGTTTTGATCTCGGAATTGGCGACCGCATAGACGTCGACCGTGCCGCCCGCCGAAGTCGTCGAGAGGCCGTTGGCCGATAATAATTGGAGAAGCGAAAGATGTTGGGTATTGCCCAGCTGCGGGATCGCCACTTTTTTGCCCGAGAGATCGGCGACCGAGGTGATGTTCGCATCGGTGCGCGCCACCAAAACCGCGCCGCCGTTTGCCGCGCCCGAGACGATGACGACATCGCCGCCCGAACGCACAAAGCCGTTGATCGCGGGTACCGGTCCGATATAGCCGATGTCGACTTCGCCGGCAAAAAGCGCCTCGATCTCGGCCGGGCCGGCGTTAAAAACCTGATATTCCACGTCATAACCCGAAAGAGCTTCTTCAAAAGCGCCGTTCGCGGAGCCGATCAGACCCTGCGCATGGGTGATATTCGGGAAAAAGGCGATATTGACCGTGGTTTTTTCTTCGGCGGGTGCGCAGCCGAACAAGGTGAAAAACAGGGCTGCGCAGAAAAAGAGCGCAAGGATTTTTTTCATAATTCAACGACCGTTCTTTCGTTTGGTTTTTGTTATGTATTAAATATGGATTTCAGCAAAGTTTTTTGCCGGCGGATTTTTGACCACCCCGTCAGGGAACATTGCGATGTCCCCTGCCACCTCTCCAAGGGAGGGAAATTTTCGGGCGCACACATAGGTGCGCCCCTACGATTTGTCGGCGAGTTTTTGCGCGTAACCGCTGGCGAGGCGGTCGCAGCGTTCGTTTTCCGGATGGCCGTCGTGGCCGCGCACCCAGATAAATTCGACGTTATGTATCGCGGTCAGTTCGGACAGCCGCTGCCACAGGTCGGCATTTTTGACCTCGGCGTTGCCGGTGCGCTTCCAGCCGCTCATTTTCCATTTTTCCAGCCAGCCGAGTTCAAAAGCGTTGATCAGATACTGCGAATCGCTGTACAGCTTTACCGCGCAGGGCGTTTTGAGCGCCTCGAGCGCGACGATGGCCGCGGTCAATTCCATGCGGTTGTTGGTCGTCTCGGGTTCGCCGCCGGAGAGTTCTTTTTCGGTGCCCTGATATTTCAGGATGACGCCGTAGCCGCCCGGACCCGGATTTCCGAGGCAAGCGCCGTCGGTGAAAATCTCAACCTGCTTCATAGGCGCTCCTTTCGTCTGCTGCAATTTTGCCGTCACTGATGGTCACAATTCGGTTTGCATAAGCTGCGACGGCGGGGTCGTGCGTAATGATTATAACCGTCTTGCCTTTTTTGTTCAAGAGGGTTAAAAGATTCATGATTTCAGCGCCCGACGTGCGGTCGAGATTTCCGGTCGGTTCGTCGGCCAGCAGGATGTCGGGATCGGCGGCGATGGCGCGTGCAATGGCGGTACGCTGCTGCTGTCCGCCCGACATCTTTAAAGGCCGGTGCTCGGAACGCTCCGAAAGGCCGACTCTTTCGAGTGCCTCAAGGGCAATTTTACGGCGCTGTTCATATTCGACACCGCGATACAGCAGCGGGAGTTCGACGTTTTCAACGGCGGAGAGCGAGGGAATGAGATTGTAATTTTGAAATACGAATCCGATTCGGTGGTTGCGGATGCCGGAGAGCTCTTCCTCGTCGAAAGTATCGGATGATTTTCCGAACAGAAAATACCGTCCGCATGTCGGGACGTCAAGGCAGCCCAGAATATTCAGCAGTGTGGACTTTCCGGATCCCGACTGACCCATGACCGCCAGAAATTCCCCCTGCATAACAGAAAGCGAAACGCCGTCAAGCGCCTTGACTTCGTTTCGCCCCTGGTTGTAAATCTTATAAATGTTTTCGGTACAGATGATTTCCATGTCCGGCCTCCGATGTTCGCGTATGCGGTTATTATCTGTCGGAGACGGGAGGAATATGAGCTTTAGGAGAGCTTTTCGATATTTTCCGGGAGATATTTTTTCATCAGCCGGGTGTTCATGACGATTTCATAGGAATCGGTGATCGCCATAATGTTCTCTTGGAATTCGGAATCCTTGAGATCGCGCAGCACGGTGTCGCGGTAGTTGGTGTAATTGGATGCGTCATCGGTGAGCGGATCACCTTTGAGATAGATGAAGAAGTATCCCTGATTGGTGTCTTTTGTATAACCGGTCTGACCGATCTCTAATGCCTCATAGGACGAGATCATATCGGTCGTATAGTCGTTGTCGTTCAGGTCGAACAGCTGGAATGGGATCGGATCAACCACATCGCCTTCGGAGATCACGCTGTTGGCCAACAGGAAGTTGTAATATAAGGAGTCGATGTCGATTGCGCCGCTGTTGAGCCTTTCGATCGCGGTTTGGCAGAAGGCGTCGATGTTATCGATCTGATCATCTGTCAGGACAACGCCGCTGCTTTCGTTGAAATAGGGGATCTTCATGATCTTGGCACTGGCATACAGCTCTTGGAAGTGGGACTGGATGTCCGCTTCGGGAACTGCCAGTGTGCCGTCGGTATCATAGATGCTCTTGAACAGCTTGTTCTCTTTCAGGCTGTTGAGCAGCCAGAGCTGTACGGCTTCCAAATTAATGCCGTTGCGGGTATAGTAGCCGTCATAATAGGCTTCGTAATAATCGTAGATGGCCTTGGCCTGATCATTGGCGTTGGTGATTTCCTCGTCGGTGATGGTGATGCCGGCGTCGGCAAGCGCCTGATCGTAATAGACGACTTTACGCAGTTCTTCAAGGGTGGTTGCACTGATCCAGACATCGACGCGGTTGCCGTCGATGTTGTTGTACAGTTCCATCTGCTCCTTGACCGTCAGATAAGAGCCGTCGTCTTTTTGCTGGTTGAAGGTATAACTCATTTTGCTGGCCATGGTGTTATAGGCGTCCAACTGGAACATTAAATACTGTTCGACACTGAAAGCCTGTCCTTTGATCGTGACGATCGCTTCGGTGTCCGGACCGCAGGCGGTGAACATCGACAAAGACAGTACAAACAACAGCAATATCGAAATAACGCGTTTTGCTCTTGACATTTTTAGACCCCCAAGATTTAATACCCGTATATTCTAATACAAATGTTTGAAATTTGCAAGAGAAGGGGGAAATTTCCCTTCGGAATAAATTGTTCAGGCAAAATTTGTGCATATGATATAAAGCAGTCGCCTGCGGCAAAGCCGCAGGCAACTGCTTGTTTGGCTGAAAACCAAGATTATTTCGCCGAAAATTCGGCGGTGAAGGTCGTACCGTGTTCGGCGCTGCTGTTTACCGTGAGTTTTCCGTTATGGGCATCGACAATGGATTTGGCAATCGAGAGCCCCAACCCGTGGCCTCCGCTCGTCTGCGCCCGCGATTGGTCGCCAGCGCCGACGAACGGCGTGTGTAATACGCTACCGGGTTCATCGTAAACTTGTGAGCGCGATTTGTCGTCAGCGCCGACAGACGGAGTGTGTAATACGCTACCGGGTTCATCGTAAACCTGTGAGCGTGATTTGTCGGCGCGGTAGAAACGGTCGAAAATGTGGGGGAGATCATCTTTGTCGATCGGAGTTCCCGTATTATGAACCGAGAGTTTGGCTTTTCCCTGTTCTTTGGTCAGTGTCAGGGTGACGCTTCCGCTTTTGCCGCTGTATTTGCAGGCGTTGTCGATCAAAATTACGATCAGGCGGTTTAATTGATCCGCATTGCCGGAGACCGTTACGTTCGGTTTGATGTCACTGTTCAATTCAACGCCCTGTTCGAACGCCACCGATTCAAAAGGCAGAAGCGCGTTCCAAGCGGTGTCGCTGAGATTGACCTGCTCGTGTGGCATAGGGTTGGCTTTCACGTGTTCGGCGGCGTCGGACTTGGCCAAAAATAACAGGTTGTCGGCCAGTTTTTTCATTCGCTCGCCCTCGGTCTTGGTGTTTTCAATCCACTTCCGCTGGCTTTGGATTGAGGCGCTTGGATGTGCCAACAGGATATCGGTGTTGGCTAAAATAACGGTCAGCGGCGTTTTGAGTTCATGAGAGGCGTCGGCGACAAATTGCTGCTGCTGCTGCCAAGCGGTTTTGGCGGGTTTGAGCGCCAGTCCCGACAGAAAATAGGCCAGCAGGAAGAAGACAGCCAGCGCCGGAACACCCACTTCCAACGAGATGATGATGAGGTTATTCATGTAAATGCGCTCACTGCTTGTGTCGGCAAAGGCAATTTTGGTGCTGTCGGTGCCGATTTTGACCAGATAGCGCAGATGCAGATCGGAAATGGTACCCGCTCCGTCGGGGTCAGCCAATGCCGTTTCCACCGCCGCATTCAGAATGTCATCGCTGATGTCGATTTCGCCGCTGTATGTAGATGTGGATAGGGTTCCGTCGGTGTAGACCGAAACGGTGAAAGTACGGATAAAAGTATTGTTTTCATTCAACCGCTGAACATCGTTGGGATTGAGCGGATCGGTCCCTGCTTTTTTACCGCCGCCGATCTCCCAAGGCTGTTGATCGTCGTTTCCGTCGCGAGAGAGCGCGAGAACCAGCGCCTCGTTGCTGCTGTCGGTCAGACGTTTGGCCGAAGAATAAAGCAGGACGCCGAAGACTGTCGCCAGTACCAGAAATACCGACAGCATATTGATGAGAATGAATTTGATCCGCAGTTTTCTGATCATTCCAAAACCTCCAGCCGGTAGCCGACTTTCCGGACCGTACCGATATTGACTTTTGAACCGAGATAGAAGAATTTTTTACGCAGGAACGAGATATAGGCCTCTACGTTGTTGTCCTCGGCGTCGGAATCACTGCCCCAGACTTTGACCAAGATCGTCTCTTTTTGTACGACCGTGTTCGGATTGGCCATCAAAAGCCGCAATACCGAAAATTCTTTATAACCCATATGGACGGATTTGCTGTCTTTTTTTAAGGTGTAGGAGGATAGGTCGAGTGTTAGGTCGGCAAAGGTGATTTGGTCGGTGATGACTTCGCCCTGACGCCGTGAGAGCGCCCGGACGCGTGCCATCAATTCATCGGGCGAAAAGGGTTTGGTCATATAGTCGTCTGCACCGCAGTCCAGCCCCTTCACTTTATCGTTGATTTCATCGCGGGCCGTCAACAGCAAAACAGGTGTTGCGATCTTATCGGTGCGCAGCTGCTTGACAACCTCGAATCCGGTCATGCCGGGCAGCATCACATCGAGGATGATGACGTCGTAGGCGGAATTTTTGGCATAGTAAAGACCGTCGGTACCGGTGTATACCGTCTCGGCGTCGAATTTATGTTCGTTTAATATCTGCGCCAGTGCCTCAGCAAGACGTTTTTCGTCTTCCACAATTAATACGCGCAAGAAAAACAGCTCCTTTCATCAGGGACGCTCGCGCTTTATGAAGTTCGCGCGAACATTGTATGTGCATATTTTATCGCTTAAAGCTGAAAAAAAACTGAAATTTATTTTTCAGAGTAATTTCAGCAACCCGTGTAAAATAAAGGCATACCCCGCGGGGAAACCCGACAAGAACCATCCGCTTGATTCTAACATATTTGCGGCTTGGATTCAACTCTCGAGAAAAGAGGCGTTTCGGATGCAGAACATCACAACAGTATTTAAACGATATGAGGAGAAATATCTGCTCGATCGTGAACAGGCCGCAAAACTTTGCCGGCTGATGGAGAACAGGATGCACCCGGATGCATTCGGAAAGAGTACGATCTGTAATATTTATTTCGATACCGACGATTACCGTATCATTCGCGCGTCCATCGAAAAGCCCGTTTATAAGGAAAAGCTGCGGCTGCGCTGCTACGGGGTTCCGAAATCGGACGATACGATCTTTTTGGAACTGAAGAAAAAATACAAAGGCGTCGTATATAAAAGACGTATCGAGATGCCTCTCGATGAAGCCCTCGATTGGATGAGCGGCAGGCCCGGAGTCAGCTGCGACAGTCAGATCGGCCGAGAGATTGAATATTTTATGCAGTTTTACAGACCCGATCCCAAGGTGTTTATCGCCTATGAACGCGAGGCATTCTACGATAACGAAGATCCCAATCTTCGCTTGACCTTCGACAGCGGTATACGGATGCGTACAAACCGGCTGTCTCCCGCACTTGGCTGTGACGGAACGCCGATCATCGGAAACGACCGAAGATTGGTCGAGGTAAAAACCGCCGGTGCGATCCCGCTGTGGATGTGCAGATTCTTTGACGAAAACGGAATTCGACCGGTCTCGTTTTCCAAGTACGGAACCTGCTATACCGATTATATATTCCCAAATATTCAAAATCAAAAGGGAGGCATTATCTGTGCTTGAAACCGTAATTTCCTCAGAGGGGCTTTCAATCGGCCCGCTGCTGCTGTGTACCCTCACTTCGATTGTCCTGGGCGTTTTGCTGGGACTGATTCATACTTATAAAAATACCTATTCCAAGGGTCTTATCGTGACCTTGGCTCTTCTTCCGGTATTGGTTCAGGCCGTCATCATGATGGTAAACGGCAATATCGGCGCCGGTGTCGCCGTGGCCGGAGCGTTCAGCTTGGTGCGTTTTCGTTCTGCACCCGGCAGCGCCCGTGAAATCTCGGCGGTCTTTATGGCCGTGGCCGTGGGCATTGCAACCGGTATGGGCTATATCACCTATGCGATTGTCATCTTTATCGCCGCAGCGCTGCTGACGCTGATTTTATTCACCGTAAAATACGGCGATATTCGCGACAGCGAACGCGAACTTAAAATCACCATCCCCGAATCGCTCGATTATAACGGCGCTTTCGATGACATCTTCGCCGCTTACACCAAAAAGACTGAGCTGGTTCGCGTCAAGTCCACCAATCTCGGCAGCATGTTTGAGCTGCAGTACAAGATCGTTTTAAACGGCGATCAGAATTTAATCGAAAAAAAGTTTCTTGATGCGCTGCGCTGCCGCAACGGCAATCTCAATGTCAGCTGCGGTAAAGCCGGCAACACACTGAAAGAGGAACTGTAATACTAATTTTTATAAAAAGCAGATGGAATCTACTTTTAAAAACGTCAGTTTGTGTTTTGTAAATTAGTATAAGGAAGTGTTTCACTTGAAAAAGATCTATGCAATTCTCTGCACGGCAATGGTGCTTTTGTTTGCGGCGGGCTGTGCGGGTTCAACCTCAACTATTACGTCAAGCGCCTCGAGCACGGCGATATTTTCCACCAATTCTTTTCCCGCATCTTCAACCGCAACTTCGGAAACGGCTTCGGTCGCCGATGTAAGCGAGGAGATTAAAGCCGCCGTCTCTTCGGTCGAGAACAAAGTTAAGTCCGAGGATACGACCGTTGCGGAACCGTCCGACGGGAATGAGATTGTTTTGAACGGCAGTTCGATATCCGCTTCCGGTTCCAATGTGTCCGTGAGCGGCAGCACCGCTACGATCACCGGAGCGGGCACCTATACCATCAGCGGCACGCTCGATGACGGGCAGATCATCGTCAACGCGGGCACGGACGATTTGGTTACACTGATTCTCAACGGCGTCGATATCAGCTGTTCTTACAGCAGCGGAATTTACGGCGAACAGAGCGATAAGATCATCATTACACTGGCGGCGGGGACTCAAAATACGATCTCCGATGGTTCCTCCTATACCCTTGAAGCCGATACTGACGAGCCCAACGCCGCCTTGTTTTCCAAGGATGATCTCACCCTCAACGGCACCGGAACGCTGACCGTAAACGGCAATTATCTCAACGGCATTTTGTCCAAAGACGATCTCGTGATCGCCGGCGGAACCTATGTCATCACCGCGGTCAATGACGCCCTCCGCGGCCGTGATAGCATCACGATCACCGACGGCACCTTTACCATCAACGCAGGTGCCGACGGTCTGCAGGCCAACAACGACGAGGACGCCGAGAAGGGCTATATCAATATCTCAGGCGGTGATTTCGACATCACATCCGGCAACGACGGTATCCAGGCCTATACGACCCTGTTGATCAGCGGCGGTACCTTTGATATTACCACGGGCGGCGGAAGCTCGAATGCTTCGAGCGGAGGCTCCAACGATTACTTTAATCCGCGCGGTACGACCGGCTCGACTTCCACTTCCACTACCGAAAGCATGAAAGGCCTCAAAGGAGGCAGCGCCATCTATATTACCGGCGGAACTTTCACGCTTGATACCAGTGATGATGCGCTCCACTCGAACGGCGATATCAAGATTGCAGGCGGAACTTTCACCATTGCGACCGGAGACGACGGCATGCACGCCGATACCGCGCTTGAAATTGACGCCGGCGAGATCAAAATCACAAAGTCCTATGAGGGCCTTGAGGGCATGACCATTTATATCTGCGGCGGCAATATCAGCGTCACTTCCAGTGACGACGGTCTGAATTCTGCGGGCGGCAGCGATGACACCGGAAATGTCTTCTTCGGTGGCGGTGGGATGGATGGGGCCAATTCCGACAACTGCATTACCATCGGCGGCGGTTACATCTATGTCAATGCCGGCGGTGACGGGCTTGACAGCAACGGCAGCATGGTGCTGACCGGCGGCACAATTCTGGTCGACGGGCCGACCGACAGTGGCAACGGCGCGATGGACTATAACGGAACCTGTACCAACAGCGGTGCGATTCTGATTGCCGCGGGCAGCAGCGGCATGGCGCAGGCACCTGATTCAAATTCCTCGGTAAACTGCATCATGGCAACCGTTTCGACGGTCTCGGGCGGCACTCAGGTCACCGTGACCGATAAGAGCGGAAACGTCATCGTCGAGTACACACCGTCTAAGAGCTTTTCCAGCATCGTTATCTCGGCACCGCAGCTTGTGACCGGTACGACTTACACCCTGAATATCGGCGGAAGTTCGGCCGGCAGTTTTACAGCGGGCGGACTCTCCACGATCGGCAGCGCCGGCGGTATGGGCGGTATGACCGGCGGAGGCAGACGCTGAATATCATCGCATATCAATTTGCTATAATCTCCACCCGTGCCGAGCAAGCACGGTGCGGGCGCGGGGTTTAGAGAGTCGCCATCCCCGGCGGCTCTATATAAAAGGACGAACGGCCGTTCCCTCCGTTCGTCCTTTATTTTGTTATTTTGTAGGGGCGATCCTATGTGATCGCCCGCAAATTGTGGGCGCACACACAGGTACGCCCCTACTTTTTTATAATCATCTCCCAACACAATAAAAAGGTATCTGCCTTTTTGACAGATGTCTTTAAATGTTTTTTGCCTTATTTCTTCTCGTTCACCGCGATCCAGATTTCGCAGGAATAATCCGGGCTTTGGGTATCGGCGGACGGATAGACCTCAAGTTCAATGCCGCTGCCGTATTCATAATTGCTCTGCGGGAAGAACTCGGTACAGATTTTTTGATAAGTGTCCTTGAACGCGTCGGGCATTTTGCCTTTGCACTGAAAAACCGCATAGGTATATGCCGGAATTTCAACGACTTCAAAGTCCTCGTCCTTCACGGGAACGCCGTTATATTCGGCACCGATGCCGTAGGGAAAACCGGAATCCGCCATCTCCCCGGAGAAACAAATGCCGAGAATGCCGTGAAGATTGTCGTATTTGGCATATTTGCAAAGCGCGTCAATGGTGCCGTTGTGAGTGCATTCGCTCCAGAATGCCGAAATGTCGGCTGTGGCGGTATCGCCCTGCGGTTTATTGACCTGTTTTTTCTTGCAGACAATTTTGAATGCCTGCTTTTCTTCGATTCTGTAATCCATGGTGTTGCCTCCCGATCAAATCAATTTTACGGAAAGTCTCGAAAAGGATTTGACGTTGCCGCCGTGTCTTGCGTCGGTCGGGGTAATCCCGTGAAAACGCGAAAAAGCACGCGAAAAACTTTCGGGCGTGTCATATCCGTATTTAAGGGCAATGTCAATCACTTTGCTGTTTGTCCGGATTAACTCATCGGCCGCCAGAGTGAGACGACGCATACGAATATAATCACCGAGCGCATATCCGCAAAGCATAGTGAACATCCGTTGAAAATGAAACGCTGATGAATAGGCCTGTTTCGCAACGGTTTCATAATCAATATCATCGGTCAGGTGTGCTTCGGTATAATCGAGCGCCCGTTGAATTCCCGTGATCCAATCCATTCCGTAACCTCCTTCCGTATGTTTGTCATTTTACCGAGGGTTGTTAAAAATTTCTTGACTTTATGTGCGGCGTGATGTCAAATCGACCGTGGTGATTGCAGGTCTTTTTTATGGGGCGAGATTAACGGGGCGGGCGAACGAAGTTCGCCCCTACTGAAACACGTTGTTTTGGTTTATAGAGACCACCCCGACCTTCGGCCACCCCTCCACAGAGGGGAATGAAGGGTCGGAAACGCGGCTACGATGAGAAAAAATCAGCAGGCTTTAGTGCGCGTATTGTGAGCGGGCACTGCCCGCCGGTAATAATGAAACAAAACCTGCTGGGCGACGCCGGCATAGGGAACAGCGCAGGCGGGCAGGCCGTCGGAAAAGAGATCGGCCATCGCGCGCTTGATCCAGACGTCGGTCGGGAACGCCGTCAGCTTGTAAAATCCGAATAATAGCGCGCAGTCGGCTACTTTCGGGCCGACACCTTTGACGGCCATCAGTTCAGTTCTGGCTTCCTCAAGCGGCAGGGCGGCGATTTTTGCGGGATTGATTTCGCCGGAGGCGAATTTTTTGGCGGCGTCGATGATGTATTTATCCCGGAAGCCGCAGCGCACCGGAGCGAGATCTTCGGGAGAGAGCGCAGCGAGGGTCTCGGGTTTCGGAAAGTCGAATCCGCCGTCGATGGGGTCGCCGAACTGTTCGCACAGCCGAGAGACAAGCCCTTTGATGCGCGGAATGTTGTTGTTTTGGGACAGAATAAAGGAACACAGCGCTTCCCACGGGTCTTGCCGGATAATTCGGATACCGCCGCAGAAATCGCAGGCGGTTTTGAGGGTCGGATCAGCGCAGAGCGCGGCGTGAATGGAAATATAATCGGTGTTGAGATCGAAATAGTCCGCCCAGACGGCTTCGAATTCGGATTGTTCCATATTATAAAAGGTCAGTTTGTTACCGGTTTGGGACACTTCGAGAACACGCCCGTTTGCAATACCCCGCCACCGGTCGGGATTGTCGCCCACCGGGTCAAAACGGAAACACTGGCCGCAGCCGAGTGTCTGAGCCAGTGAAAACTGTTCGATTTGAACCGTCAGATTACTGCCGGAAGCGGATATGGTCACTCTTTTGCGCTCCTTTTGTTGAAATTTTAGCGGGGTTGTTATATAATGTCTCATGAACAAGTGTCTGTTTGAAAAGGCGTTTGTTTGAATAAGTATATTAGATATGTTTTAATATACAACGGAAGGCCCCTTCCGACTGCTGACGGCTTATGATTCAAACAGCCGGGAAATGAGAATGTAATTATGAAACTGACAAAAAACGAAGTTGTCAATGAGATCAAAAGACGGCTCGATACGGAATACGGCGTCAATCCCAAAACCGCGACCGACGACCAGTATTACCGCGCTGCCGCCGCCTATCTCAATGATATTATAGCGCAGAACCGCGCCGAGTTCAATGACAAATGCAGCAAACAGGGCGTCAAGCGGATCAATTATCTGTGCATGGAATTTCTGCTCGGGCGGTCACTGAAGAACTCGCTGTACAACCTCGGGATGACCGAGGTCTTTGATGCGGCGTTATCCGATTTGGGCGTAAAACTCTCGGATATTTATGAGTGCGAACCCGATGCGGGTCTCGGAAACGGCGGTCTGGGCCGCCTTGCCGCCTGCTTTATGGATTCGATGGCATCACTCGGGTATGCCGCGACCGGGTATTCGATTTTATATGAATACGGCATCTTCCGTCAGAAGCTGGTAGACGGCTGGCAGACCGAACTGCCCGACGACTGGCTGCCCGGCGGCGAGGTCTGGCTTTCTGCGCGTCCGGACGAGCAGATTGAGGTGCGCTTTGACGGCACCGTTTCCGACTACTGGGACGAACAGGGTTACCGGCATCAGAATTACACCGGCTACAATTCCGTTATGGCTGTGCCGCACGATCTGATGATGGTCGGCAACGAGGGTAAGGGCGTGGCCGTGCTGCGGCTTTGGAGCGCAGAGGCGAAGGACTTTGATATGAAAGCCTTCAACAACGGCGATTTTATGTCTGCGATGCAGCAGAGCGGCATGGCCGAGGTTATCTCGAAAGTGCTGTATCCGTCGGACAATATGCCCGAGGGTAAGAGTTTAAGATTGCGCCAGCAATATTTTTTGGTGTCGGCTTCGCTGCAGGACATCGTGAAAAAACATATGGCCGAGGGGCATCCGATTGACGCGCTGCCTGAAAAAGTGGCCATTCACATCAACGATACACACCCGGCGCTGTCGATTCCGGAACTGATGCGGATTTTAATGGATGACTGCGGCTATGCCTGGGACACCGCCATGAGCATCACCGAGCGTACCATCGCCTATACCAACCACACGGTGATGAGCGAGGCGCTTGAGACCTGGCCCGAGGATCTGTTCCGCCAGCGGCTGCCGCGGATGTATCAGATCGTGACCGAGATCAACCGCCGCTACTGTGCCAAGCTCTGGGCCGAAAAGCCTGATTTTGACCGGGTTTCGCGTATGTCGATTATCAGTTACGGGCAGGTGCGGATGGCGAATTTGTGCTGTGCGGTCTGTCACAGCGTGAACGGCGTCTCGAAGCTGCACACCGCGATTCTGCGCGACCATCTGTTCAAAGATTTCTACGAGGATCACCCGGAGCAGTTTCGAAACGTCACCAACGGCATCGCCTACCGGCGCTGGCTGTGTCAGGCCAATCCGCGCCTGACGGGGCTGATCTCCGAATTGATCGGAGACAGCTTTAAAACCGACGCGAAACGGCTGACCGATCTGTCGGTTTACACCCGCGACGAAAATATCCTGACCCGGCTTTATGACATCAAGCGTGAGAACAAGCTGGCGTTTTCCAATCTCGTTGCCAAAAGCGGCCTGCGCCCGCTGAACCCCGACTCGATTTTCGACGTACAGGTCAAGCGGCTGCATGAATATAAGCGCCAGCATATGAACGCGCTGCATATTCTTTCGCGCTACATCTGGATCAAGGAACATCCCAACGAGGATGTGGTTCCGCAGACCTTTTTGTTCGGCGCAAAGGCCGCGCCCGGCTATCAGATGGCCAAGGAGATCATCTGCCTGATCTCGGCGATTGCACGGCTGTGCGAACTTGATCCGGCGGTGCGAGACAAGCTGCGTGTTGTTTTCCTGGAAGATTATCGTGTGACGATGGCTGAGGCCTTGATGCCGTCGGCTGATATCAGTGAGCAGATTTCGCTGGCGGGAACCGAAGCCAGCGGCACCGGCAACATGAAGCTGATGATCAACGGCGCGGTGACGCTGGGCACGATGGACGGCGCGAACGTGGAAATCTATCAGGCCGTCGGCGCAGAGAATATACTCATCTTCGGTATGAATGCTGAGGAGGTTGCCGCCAAAAAACCCGACTACAAACCCGCCGAACTGCTGAAAAATGATCCCGAACTGAAGGCGCTGACCGATATTTTGAAAAAGGGTATCTGTGACTGCACCTTTGCCGATATTCACAACAACCTCACCAACTATGACCCGTATATGGTTTTGGCCGATTTTGCCGCCTATAAAGACGCTCAGGCCCGAATGCGCACGATCTATGACGACCGAATGCGCTTTATGCAGATGTCGCTGATGAACATCGCAAAAGCCGGGCGTTTCTCGTCCGACCGCTCGATTGAACGGTATGCGGCGGATATCTGGGGCGCAAAACCGATCAAATAAACTGATGAGGAGCCATTGATTATGAAAAAACCCTATTATATTACAACTGCGATTCCGTACGCCTCGAAAAAGCCGCACATCGGCAACACCTACGAGGCGATCATGGCTGACGCCGTCGCGCGTTATAAACGTGCCTGCGGGTTTGATGTTTACTTTCTGACCGGCACCGACGAACACGGTCAAAAAGTCGAGGACTGCGCCAAGGAAGCAGGTGTCTCACCGAAAGAGTATGCCGATCAAGTCGCCAATCAGATCAAGTCGCTTTGGGATCGCGTGGGCACGACCTATGACCGCTTTATCCGCACCACCGATCCGGACCACATGGACATTGTCAGAAGGATTTTCAACCGTTTTTACGCACAGGACGACGTGTATCTTTCGGAATACGAGGGTTGGTACTGCGAACCCGACGAGGCCTTTTATACCGAGAGTCAGGTTTGCAAAAAAGACGACTGTGTCGTCTGCCCCGACTGTGGGAAACCGTTACAGCGGGTCAAGGAGCAGGCCTACTTTTTCCGTATGAGCAAATACGCCGACCGGCTGATGAAATATATCGAGGAAAACCCCGATTTCATCCAGCCGGAATCACGCAAAAAAGAGATGGTCAACAACTTTTTGAAACCGGGCCTTAAAGACCTGTGCGTCACGCGCACCTCGTTTACTTGGGGCGTGCCGGTGGAATTCGACCCGAAACACGTCGTCTATGTCTGGGTGGACGCGCTTTCAAACTACATCACCGGGCTTGGCTATAATCCCGACGGCGAGAGCGGTGAATTATTTAAAAAATACTGGCCTGCCGACGTGCATATGATCGGCAAGGATATTCTGCGTTTTCACACCATCTACTGGCCGATCTTTTTGATGGCGCTTGACCTGCCGCTGCCCAAACAGGTTCTCGGGCATCCGTGGCTGCTGATGGGTGGCGACAAGATGAGCAAATCGACCGGCAATGTGATCTATGCTGACGACGTGGCTGACTTGTTCGGGGTTGACGCGGTGCGCTATTATGTGCTGGCCGAGATGCCCTATGCCAACGACGGCAACGTCACCTGGGAGAACATTGCCGCGCGTTATAATTCTGATCTGGCGAATACCCTCGGCAACCTCGTCAGCCGCACGGTGGCGATGACGGGTAAATATTTTGACGGCGTTATTCCGGAACCCGCCGGTGAAGAGGGTCCGGACGTCGATCTGAAAGCGGTTGCCGCCAAAACCGTGGCCGATTACCGCAAATTGATGGACGAGACGCGTATTGCAGACGCGGCATTTGCCGTAATGGACTTGGCGCGCAGAAGCAACAAATACATCGACGAGACTATGCCCTGGGCACTGGCGAAAAACGAGGCCGACAAAGCGCGGCTCGGCACGGTGCTCTATAACCTGCTGGAGTGCATCCGCATTCTCGCGGTGCTGTTTGTGCCGTTTATGCCCGAGGCCTGCAAAAACATCTTCGAGCAACTCGGCGGTTGCGACGAAACACTGGAGAGCGTCGAGGCGTTTGGCGGATTGAAAGCGGGTGCGCTGACAAAACCGGCAGCGCCGCTGTTTGCGCGTTTTGACGAGAAGACGCTGGCTGAGAAAGTCGCCGAAAAGACCGCGAAACCGGCTGAAAAAACCGAACCCGAAAAGCCGCAGGTCACGATAGACGAATTTGCCAAGGTCGAGATGACCGTGTGCAAAGTGCTTGCCTGCGAAAAGGTTGAAAAATCCGAAAAACTATTGCAGTTCAAGCTCGACGACGGCTCGGGTGTTCCGAGACAGATTTTGTCGGGCATTGCGAAATATTATCAGCCGGAAGAACTCGTCGGCAAAACCGTGGTGGCCTGCACCAACCTGCCGCCGCGCAAGATGATGGGCACCGAATCCAACGGCATGCTGTTATCGGCCGAAAAGGATGGGAAATTGAATCTTTTGATGCTCAACGACGGCGTTCCCGCAGGCGCAAAATTGTGTTAGAAGGTATTTTCGATACCCACGCGCATTATGACGACACCGCGTTTGACGGGGACAGAGAAGAAGTACTTCATAAAATCTTTACATCGGGTGTAAAATGGGTATTGAACTGCGGTGAGCGGGCTGAGACCAGCCGCAATTCGATGGAATTAGCACACAAATATCCGCAGTTTTATTTCGCGTCGGGCATTCACCCTGAACACGCAAACGAAGCTGAAGAGAATGACCTCGCGAAGATCGAAACATTGGCGGCGGATGAAAAATGCGCGGCCATCGGTGAGATCGGGCTGGACTATCACTATCCCGGATTTGACAAAGCAAAGCAGAAAGAATTATTCTTGCGGCAGTTGGAGTTGGCAGTCCGTTTAAATAAACCCGCTGTGATTCACAGCCGCGACGCGACCGCAGACATGGTCGAGATCTTGGACGCATATAAAGGAGCGGCAGTGCTGCACTGCTTCTCCGAATCGTCCGAGATTGCCAAGATTTTTTTGAAACACGGATTTTATCTCGGATTCGGCGGGGTCGTGACCTTTCAAAACGCTCGCCGTGCCGTCGAGTCCGCCGCCATCTGTCCGTTCGACAGGATGCTGATAGAGACCGACTGTCCGTATATGGCACCGACGCCCTATCGCGGCAGGAGAAATGATTCGTCGCTTTTGCCGCTGGTCGCAGAGAAACTGGCACAGATCAAAGGAGTCACGCCCGAAGAGATCGTGAAGATTACCGCGCAAAACGCAAAGAACCTTTTCAAAATCAACGAATAAGACCCAATCATCCCAAAAAGTACAGAAAGGCAGAACTCTGGAATGGAGAAACAGATTCTCGAAGCCGCCCGCGCATTCGGTATTACGGGCGAGATCGCTGACCATACCCTGATCAAGACGGGCAACATCAACCAGACCAACCTTGTGAAATTTTCGAATGGGAAGGAATACATCATCCAGCGGGTAAATACATACGTCTTCCGCGACCCGGATGGTATGATGCGTAATATCGCGGGCGTAACGGCACATCTGCGCAGAAAATGTGAGGAAAAGGGTCTGGACTGCCGCAGACAGGTGCTGAATTTTTGCGGCGATGCAACCGGGAAACTGTGCCATGAACTTTCGGACGGAAGTGTGTGGCGGGCGTATGATTATATCGGCGGCGCCGTGACCTATGACAGCGTGCCCAACACCGGACTTTTGACCTCGGCGGGAGAGGCGTTCGGGAACTTTTCCGGGATGCTGGCCGATTACGATATGGAGTCACTTGTCGAGACGATTCCGAATTTCCATGACACCGAAAAACGTTATGAGGCCTTTGAAACGGCTTTGAAAGCCGACTGCGCCGGACGCGCAAAGGACATTAAATCGGAAATCGGCTATCTTCAATCGCAGAAAGCGTTTTGCTCCAAACTCGTGCAGATGCGCAAAAACGGTGTTTTGCCGGAAAGAGTTACCCACAATGACACGAAATATAACAACGTTTTAATCGATATTTCCACCCAAAAACCCGCCGCCATTATTGATCTGGATACGGTGATGCCGGGACTGGCGGCTTACGATTTCGGCGATGCGATTCGGTTCGCAGCCAACACTTCGCTCGAGGACGAGCCGGACATCTCAAAAACCGCGCTTTCATTGGAATATTACGAGGCATTTGCCAAGGGCTATGTAGGCGTTCTGAGTGAAAGCTTTGACGAGACCGAGTTGATGTCGCTGCCGACGGGTGCACTGATGATGACCGTAGAGTTGGCTCTCCGGTTCTGCACCGATTATCTGATGGGCGATCCGTATTTTAAGCTCAATTATCCCGAGCACAACCTCGTACGTACCCGCTGCCAGATTGCGCTGGCAAAAGATATGGAGAAAAAGTTTTCACAGATGGAAAAGGTTATTCGCAAATATATGTGAAGGATGCGAGATGAATTATGGGAAACATGGAAAAGCTGTATCAAAAACGCAGACGGGACCGCCGCGACGGTTGGCGGGTAAAGCCTGCCGATCCGGTGATGGACCTGGTGCCGTATGTGCTGCGTACCCGCATTGACTCTCAGGTGCTGTTTGAAGAGGAAATTTCGATTACGAAGATTGAAGAATTCATCAAACAACATGCAAAGGATATCCCCGGTCTCTCGATTATGTATATTCTGATTGCAGCGATGGTGCGGCTGATCTCACAGCGACCCTATCTGAACCGCTTTATCGTTCACAATAAGCTCTATGCGCACAACAGCATCAAGATTTCGGTTGCCATTAAGCGCGGCCTGTCCGACAAGGGCGGCGAGGCGCTGATTAAGCCGGAATTCGAACCGGATGACACGCTGGCTGATATCGTGCGTAAAATCGAGGAAGAGATGAAGGCCACAAAACCCACCGATGCAGAGAATGACACCGATAAAACCGCCAAGATTCTGGGCAAAATTCCTTCGTGGATTAAACGCCCGTTTGTCAATCTGATGTACCGGTTTGACAGTCACGGTATGTTGCCCAAGGCCATCGAAGATGCCAGCCCGTGGCATACCTCGGCGTTTCTGACCAACATCGGTTCACTCGGCATCGATTCGATTTATCATCATCTGTATGAGTTCGGCACCTGTTCGCTGTTCTTGGCGATGGGCAAGAAGAACCGTGAGACCGTCCGGGACGAGGACGGCAAAGAACACAGCGAGAAAACCATGCGGCTGCGTATGGTCACCGACGAGCGTATCTGCGACGGGCATTATTATGCGGTCTCGATGCGGTATTATAAAAAGATTCTGCTCAAGCCGGAACAACTGCTCCATCCCCCGCACGAGGTTTTGTACGACGATGAGATTGAAAGCCCCAGAATTCAATAGGGAAAACAGCACACGAAAAGAAGTGTAAACAATGAAGTATCTGTATTGCAAAAAGAAACCCGACACAACCTTGGATTTTGACGTCGCTGTTGTCGGTATGGGCGTCGCAGGCCTTTACTGCGCGTTGAATGTTGATCCGAAACTACGGGTTGTTATTATCAATAAGTTCGGCGAAGAGGAATCCAATTCGATTCATGCCCAGGGCGGCATTGCCTCGGTTACGCTCAAAGAGGACAGCGTTGAAAACCATGTGCATGACACGCTGATCGCGGGTGCGGGGATGTGCGACGAAAAAGCCGTGATGACACTGGTCTCCGAAGGACCCGAAAATATGGTGCGGCTTTCCGATCTGGGCGTTCCGTTCGACAAGGACGCGCAGGGCAAGCTCTCGATCACCCGGGAAGGCGCGCACTGCTGCAACCGCATTCTGCACTGCGGCGGCGACGCCACCGGAAAGCATATGACCGACACGCTGCTTGCCCGTGTCCATGAACGCGATAATATCACGATTCTGGACCGCGCCATGCTCATCGACATCGTCGAGGGTGCGGACGGCGGGGTCGCCGGTATACTGATTGAAAAAGACGGGGAAAATATTCTCGTCAATACGCCCAACGTTGTCATCGCGTCGGGCGGTATCGGGCGTATCTACCGCAACAGCACCAATGCCATCGCCGCTACCGGAGACGGTATTGCTGCGGCAATGCGGGCCGGTGCGGCGGTTGAAAATATGGAGTTTGTCCAGTTCCATCCGACCGCGATGATTCACCCGGGCGTCGGCGGACGGTATTTTCTGATCTCCGAAGCGCTGCGTGGCGAAGGTGCAGTTTTACGTAACCGCCGTTGGGAGGCGTTTATGAAAGACGTCCACCCGATGGCCGACCTTGCGCCGCGTGACGTGGTCTCTCGCGCCATTATTATGCAGATGCAGAAATACGACCTGCCCAACGTCTATCTCGACATCACCTCAAAGAGCCGTGAGTTTTTGCAAAAGCGTTTTCCGACGATTTATGCCGAGTGCATGAACTATGACATCGACATTGCCGTCAACTGGATTCCGGTCATTCCGGTGCAGCATTATTTTATGGGCGGCATCAAAACCGATCTCGACGGCGCGACCAATGTGCCGGGGCTTTACAGCGTCGGCGAGGCCTCCTGCACCGGCGTGCACGGCGCAAATCGCTTAGCCTCGAATTCGCTGTTGGAGTGTATTGTATTCGGAAGGCGCTGCGCGCTGCACATCAATCAAAACAACAGACCGCAGCATACGCCTGTTCTGCCCGAGCCGCAGGATCTCGTGCCCTGCGACCTGGATCTGCATACGCTGCGCAGTCAGATCCGCGTGGCGATGACCAAGAAGTGCGGCATCATCCGCAACGGCAAGGATATGGGCGAAGCGCTCGGGCTTGTCGTCACGATGAAAGAGCAGCTCGCCGGATACGATCTGTCGTCGGTCAAAGGTACCGAGACGGTGAATATGCTCACGGTAGCCGAGGCGATTTTGTCGGCGGCCATTGCACGCAAGGAGAGCGTGGGCGCACATTTCAGAACAGATAATTAAAAATGCAGGGAATGGTCTTGACCATTCCGCATATATTTTTCCGGTGTTAAAATTCGGCGGCGAATCGCCGCTCGGAACGGTCAAGACCGTTCCCTACAAATTCGATTACATGCTGAAAGGAGTCACATCATGAAACTCGACAGAAATATCGTTGAAAATATCGTGCGGGAGGCGTTGTCTGAGGACATCGGCACCGGCGACATCACCACGCGTGCCACGATTCCGGACGACATGACTGCCGGCGGTAACTTTATCGCCAAACAAGACGGCGTGATCTGCGGGCTCGATGTGGTTCGGGCTGTATTCGCAACGGTGGACAGCCGGACGACCTTTACGCCCGAGGTCCGCGACGGCGACCGGGTACAAAAGGGTGACATCATTGCGACCGTCAGCGGGTTCGCGGCTTCGCTGCTTTCTTCCGAACGGGTGGCACTGAACTTTTTACAGCATCTGTCGGGTATCGCAACTTATACCGCCGAGTGCGTTGCCAAGATCGCCGGAACAAATGCAAAGATCGTGGATACGCGCAAGACCACACCGGGCCTGCGGGTTTTTGAAAAATATGCGGTCAAGGTCGGCGGCGGAAGCAACCATCGTTTTAACTTAGCGGACGGGGTTTTGATTAAGGACAACCACATCAAGGCCGCAGGCGGGATCACCGCGGCGGTGAGCGCCGCCAGAGAGAATGCGCCGCATACGCTGAAAATAGAGGTCGAGGTCGAAAACGAGGAGATGCTGAGGGAAGCGCTCGACGTCAAGGCTGATATCATCATGCTCGACAACATGGATTTGCAGCAGATGTCCGACGCGGTGCGCATCGTCGGCGGACGCGCTTTGACCGAGGCCAGCGGGAATATGGACCAACGGGATTTAGCCCAGGTGGCGGCGACCGGCGTCGATTTGATTTCGATCGGGGCTTTAACGCACAGTGTGAAAGCGATGGATATCTCGCTGCGGTTTTAAGGGATCTTCCGTAGGGGCGAACTGCGTTCGCCCGCCATTCTCTTGGGGCTTTCATACGATGAAAGCGGCTTCATAAGACCGAGATTCTTCGGCTGCGCAATACGACGCAAAAGCGCCGAATTGCTTCGCTCAGAATGACAGTTACAGCACACACAGCGTGAAGGCAATGGATATTTCGCTGCGGTTTTAAGGGATCTTCCGTAGGGGCGAACTGCGTTCGCCCGCCGTTCTCTTGGGGCTTTCATACGATGAAAGCGGCTTCATAAGACCGAGATTCTTCGACTTCGCAATACGACGCAAAAGCGCCGAATTGCTTCGCTCAGAATGACAGTTACAGCACACACAGCGTGAAAGCGATGGATATCTCATTGAAGTTTTAATTTCTCAGTGAACAGTTGGCAGTTAAAAGTGTACAGTGACATTCGGGTAGGGAGCGGCGCAATTTTTACCGGAGGACTATGTAAAAGCACATTGACTCGGCCTACTGCGATATCTTTTATTTTGTCACAGCCGATGTCACGCCGGAAGAGCGGTATGCGATTAAAAAAATATGACACACCGCAGGATTATACCTATTATAAATCCGATGCCGAGATTAGAGAGGGCTGTGTGTATTTGGTGGAACAAAGCCGCCTGATGAGGGAACAGTGTGAAAAATACGGCTTGCCGTATTACGAAACCTCGAAAGACCGGGAACGGTTAATCAATGATTTTATTGAGATGGTCGGGCGGACATGATTAGATTTTCGGATCAATAAAAACCACGGGCGGTAAAAATACCGCCCGTGGTTTTTATTTGCCTCAATTTGAACCACCCCGTCAAGTTTGCGAACTTGCCACCCCTCCACAGAGGGGAATTTTCAGGTGATCATATGAAGTCGCCCCTTCGTTGAAGACGTGAAACCGAGAGTGGAAACGCGGCTACGAGGTTATAAAATCAGCAGATTTAAGGACGCGTTTGAAACCGCCATTATGGCGGCGGAGCGACGGGGGCGTCGCTCCCTACATGATTCTAATAGGTGCCGACGAGTTTGCCCATGACGACCAGTTTGGCACCCTCAAAGTCGTAGACGCAGGTGACCAGCGTGATAATATAATCCGAGCCGGAGACGCTGACACCCGTATCAAACATCGACTTGGACTTCATGACGCTGAGGAAATCTCCCATCTGGGAATCTGTGGCGAAATCGGTGCGCATATAGTTTTCGATATAGCGCTCTTTCGGGATATAGTCCTCGCGCAGCTGCACCGAGAAGATCTGGAATTTATAGTTGCCGTGGAAGGTTTCGAGATAGATGTAGGGATGACTCTTGGTGAAACTTGCGCTGCGGAAATAGGTCAATGTACCAAACATCTTGTAGTTTTGCGAATATTTGCCGCGGTTGTGACCGTAAAGCACCGTGTTGCGGTCGAGGTAATCACGGCTGGTCTGATTGTCGGCAAAAATGGTACCGTAACGGTCGTAAACCTTATAAAAATTATAACGGTAATAGTCGTTTTCGTTCTTAGTCAGAACGACCAGTTCGTTGATATCGGCGCCCGGAACTTTCACTTTGCCGTAAATGTCTTTGTTGATTTTATAAATCTCGTCCAGCGTCATGGTTTTGAGTTTGGAGATGCTGGGCTTGGACGAAGAGGAAGAAGACGAGGAAGAAGCGGCTTTGACCACTTTGGTCGGGGTCGGTTCCAGTTGGAGTGCATGCGCATCGGCGGTCAATTCCTTCGTCAGTGCCAGCGCGTCGGTCTGAGGCGTGCAGTAACTCGGCTCAAGAGCCATGCAGGTAAGGGTATCGGTGGGAGCGAGCTGTTCCAGTTCGGTCGGTACGCAGGCGGGAATAATTTTTTCGCCGCAGCCGAACAGGGCCAAAGCCCCGGTCAACAGCACAAAAATACCGGCTTTGATCAGCGTGTTCCGCATTTCGGCGGACATTATGCCGTGTGTGTGTTTCTCTTTTGACAGCATAAAAACCTCCCATGGATGACTTAGTGCAATTCTACCATATTTTCTGACTATTATCAAGGAATTTTTATCGGGTTTTTATGGGGTGTGATATGAAGATGATGGTATGGAAAGTTTTGTTTATGTAAATGTGCCGCTCAAATTCAGAGCGGCACTCAAAGTTATTGATTACAGTTCATCAAGAGAATTCAAAGAATACCCCTCGGAGACCAGCCAGTCGATATAGCTGCCCAGTATTGCCGTGTTGGTCGATGAGACCGAATGCAGAAGGATAATTGCGCCGTTATGGGTTCGGTTCTTTAAAATCGACAACGCCTTTTGCTCCGGGAGCTGCTTGTCCGGATCCCAATCGGCATAAGCCACACTCCAGAAAACCGTTTTATAACCCAATTCCTTGTCAAAGGACAGGGATAACTCCGAAAAACGGCCGGACGGCGGTCGATAGAAGGGCGAGGTCTTGATACCGACTTGCTGCGCCAATGCCTCCCACTCGAGCAACTGCATTTTATATTGCTCGAAGTCGGTGAATTTGGTCATGTCCGGATGTTTGAGCGTATGGTTGCAGACCAGATGTCCGTCTTCGGCCATTTGTCTGACCAGATCGGGGTTTCGGCGAAGATAGTTTCCGTCCAGAAAAAACGCCGCTTTGACCCCTTTTGCCTTGAGTACACCTAAAATCTTGGCAGTACAGCCGTTTTCATAACCCGAGTCAAAAGTCAGATAAACCTTTTTTTCATCCGGGCTGCCCATAAATACGGCGTTATATTGACTGAAAAATGCGCTTGCTTCGGGCATCACGGCGGGTGTCGCCGTGCCTTTGATTCGGTGCGGGTACCAACTGAGACCCTGACTCGACAGCGCCGAGACCAGCAGCACACCTATGATTAATTTTTTTAACATATTTGTTTTTCACCTCATTGTCAATTCGTTCAAGTGAACGGATTTATTATTTCCGCAACCGCCTGAAACAGGCACATCAATTTTTAACAATAGATTATAAATCGTCCAAAGTTTTTAAAAGGGAATTTGCAAAAAGCTGTGCGGAATACAACGCTTCGTCGAGCGTATTGACCTCGGTTCCGATCTCAACCAACATGGAATTTTTGGTGAGATGCATATTGTAGCGCCTTGCGACAAAATAAATCGGGCGAGCCAACCCCTCGTACAGTTCGTTCATGGACTGCTGCAGGCGCACATCGAACCGGAGGTTATATTCCCAATTTAGAAATTCGAGTGCGCCGTCCTCGTTGCAGCCGGCTACGATCATCACCTGCGCCGCCTTTTTGCCGTCGATAATCACGGTGGGTTTGATGCGGGTGCCGTCGGAATCCGTCAGGCTGTCGCGGTGAATATCAATGACCATCTCGATGGAGGAATATTTTTTGAGCATGGCCTCGACGGCTTCTGCCGAACGGTCATAAGCGCCGTTGAATTCAGGGTCGTCAAAGACCTCGGTGATATGGATGGTATTGATGCCGGCATCGTTGAGCGCATCCGCAATGACATTGCCGACAGCGACGATGTTTTCTTCCTGATCGGTACCGCGGCCAATATAGTCGGAGGGACAGGAGTCGCTCTCCTCATCGAGATAGGCCTCGGTGGTGTGAGTATGGATGATCAGAATCTGAGGGCGTCCGTTTTTGACCATGTCGATGACCGGCTTTTGTGCCAGATAGGTTGCGATATTGATCGTGTGATTTTTGGTGAGATTGGACAAAGTCACGCCGTCGTACTCGATGTCGGTTGCGGTCGGCATCATCAACGTCTCCTCGATCGGGTCAATGCCGTCGTCCTCGGGCTCGGAAGTCTGGGAAAGTTCAGATACTTCCGATAATTCGGATGGCTCGTCCGACACAACCTCTGAGGTGATTGAGACCGCCGGTACCTGCAGCCGGGCCGCCGCAACGGCCAGTTTTTTCGAAAACTCCCAGAGCGGGTTTCGCGCCACGACCGCCACGACAAGGGCGGTGACCACAGCTAAAAATTTTAACAGTCCTTTCAAATTCCGTGCAGTTCGCATAATCGTCCCTCCTGTGGTAAAAGGGATATGCGCGGACAAGCCGGGATATGAATATCAGTGAAAAGTGAAGAGTGAAAAGTGAAGAGGTAAGGTACCGCTGCGGCTGGCATATCAATTTGACCACCCCGACACTGCGTGCCACCCCTCCATGGAGGGGAATTGCTGGCTTTTTACCTTCGAAACCTGCTTCCATCTTCGGTTTAAACCGTAGGGGCGGCCCCATGTGGCCGCCCGAAGATGACCACCCCGTCCGCTTCGCGTCCATCCCTCCACGGAGGGGAATTGCTGGTTTTTTACCTTCGAAACCCGCTTCCATCCTCGGTTTAAACCGTAGGGGCGGCCCCATGTGGCCGCCCGAGGATGACCACCCCGGCACTGCGTACCACCCCTCCACAGAGGGGAATTAAAGGAAGAGTGAAGGTAAAGTGTGCGGTTACGCTTCCTGTCAGTGTAAAGTAACATTAAAATATTCGTATAGGTATTTCACTGTGCACTTTAAACAATCAACTGTTCACTTTTTAAGACATCTCCAGCAGCACTTCGGGGTCCATCGACGGCTGCGCGGCTAAATTGAATGCCAGCGCGATCAAGCGCCCGACAGCTGTGACGATCTTGTCGATTTCCTGAGAGGTCACCATCAGCTGTTCCGCCTTTTCGGGTAATAATTTGCGGGTTTCCTCGCGCTTTTGTTCCTCGATATTAAAAAGATCGCAGGCCAGTGTCGCGCCGTCGACGACCAGCGGTACGCCGATGGCGATCACTTTACAGCCCAGTGTCTTTTCGTCAATGGCGGTGCGGGTGTTGCCGACGCCGCTGCCGGGGGCGATGCCGGTATCGCTGATCTGCACCGTGCGTGAGAGGCGAGAAAGGCGCCGGGCGGCCAATGCGTCCGTCGTCACGACTGCTGCGGGCTTGGTTCTGTCTACGACGCCGCTGAGGAGTTCGGCGGTCTCGATGCCGGTTTGAGACAGCACGCCCGCCGAAAAGACGCTGACAGGCCGGAGCCCCTTGAGCTCAGGCATGTCCTTGGGCAGATGACGGGTCGCAAGCACTTTTTCGGCGGCGATGGGCCCCAACGAATCGGGCGTGATGCTGCGGTTGCCCAATCCGCAAAATAACAGATCCCCCTCTTTGGGGAGCATATCGGACAGATGTTTTGCAACCTCTTTGGACAGGGCCAACAGCGACTCATTGTCACCGGGTTCCTCGTCGAATTCGACAGTGACGTATTTGCCGATGGGTTTCCCCAGTTTTTGCGCCGCCTCTTCGGTCATGACCGTAATCACATGAACCCGGCAGCCCGCACCCTCGCCCTTTTTGACTTCGACACCTTCGGGTGTGCCGCGCACTTCGCTGCATTCGACGGCAAGGTCGATATTTTTCAAAAAAATCCCCCGCTTTCGTTTTCGGTAGTGTTCGCGCGGGGAAAAGATTTATGCAAACGGAATGGATGAGCCCAAGATCCTTCGCTGCGCTCAGGATGACAGAATGAAAATGAATTTATGCGGGATAGAGAGGACAGAATAAAAACGAAAAACCCGAAAGAGCCTTTATATGAAGCTCTTTCGGGCGGAAAGCGAGAGGATATTATGAAGCACACGCCGCAGACCTATGAGAAGTTGGTGGCCGATTCCGCGCCGAAAACCAACAGCGTTAAGAACTGTTTTTTCGCATTTGTGATCGGCGGGTTTATCTGTTGTCTGGGGCAGGGGGCGTTCGATATCGCAATGGCGGGCGGAATGGATAAAAAGGGCGCGTCGGCGATTTCGTCGGTGCTTTTGATTTTCCTCGCCGCGCTGCTGACGGCGTTGAACGTTTTTGATAAAATCGGCAATATCGCAGGGGCAGGGACATTGGTGCCGATTACAGGATTCGCCAACTCGGTGGTCAGCTCGGCGATGGAGTTTAAAAGCGAGGGTTTGATTTTCGGAACCGGTGTGAAAATTTTTAACATTGCGGGACCGGTGATCGTCTACGGGACGCTGTTTTCGGCGGCCTATGGGGTCATCGCTCTGATATTCGGCCTTGTATGAAGTCGAGAATATCCTGGGCGACCCGTTCCCGGTCGAGTTCGTTTAAAAGTTCGTGCCGGTCGCCGTCGTAGCCCTTGATCGAACAGCGGGTACAGCCGGCGCTTTCCAGCAGCGAAATGGTCTGTGCGGGGCCTCTGCCGTATTCGCTGACCGGATCGTCGGTGCCGAAAACGAAGAAGATCGGGAGGTCTTTGGGGATGTTTTCGACGCCTTTCGGCGTGTTGATAAATTCGAGAATTTTGATCAGGTCGTAATAACCGGAGACCGTGACGGTATAATTGCACAGCGGGTCGGCACAGTATTTATCGACGATCATCGCGTCCTTGGTCAGCCAATCGTTTTCGGTGCGATGATTGGGGATGCGGTCCAGATAGCCGTCGCAGGCAAGATTTTTCGCGAATGCGCTGCGGTACCGGTCCCCTTTAAAAAGGGTGTACATGGCGGTGAGAATCTTTCCGATGGCGGATTTCGGGTTTTTCGGGGAGGTTCCGCAGAGGATCGCGCCGGCGAGTTCCCCGCCGTGGGCGTTGAGATAGGCGCGCGCGATATACGAACCCATGCTGTGCCCGAACAGGAAAACGGGCAGATTTGGGTACTGTTCCTTGATGAGCTTTGTCAAGGTGTAGACGTCTTCGGAAAGGAATTTCCAGCCGTCTTTTTTGGCAAAATAGCCGAGGTCTTCGGGCGTTTTTACGCTGTTGCCGTGGCCGAGATGGTCGTTGCCGCAGACGATCAGCCCGTTTTTGCATAAAAAGTCGCAAAACCACTCGTACCGCCCGAAATATTCGCACACGCCGTGCGAAATTTGGACGATGCCGATGGCTTTTTCGGGTTCTTCGGGCAGGCGGATGTAGGCGCGGATGGTGTCGGTGCCGTTTGCGGACGGGTAGGAAATCTCTTTTTTCTGCATGGTTTTGCCTCCTGAGTGAAATAAGATTATTTGGCGGGCGGATGATCTCCGCTCTTACATTTATTTTTCAGACCTCAATCCGGGACTTTGATCTCCCTGCCGAGTTTAAAAGACCAGATGGATTTTTTCAGAACGGGCAGGCCGAAGATGCGGGAGAGGGCTTCGGCGTAGAGGTCGAGTTGGGCTTTATAACGGGTTAAAAACTGCGCGGGATCGGTGAGCGCATCGGTTTTATAATCGACCAGAATCAACCCGTTGCCGCTGCGGACGCCGATGAGGTCGGCGCAGCCCTGTAGGATCACCGGCTCGTCGGCAAATTCGGGCGCGGTGGATTTGACCTTGGACAGCGGGATCGTGGAGATGAAATCGAATTCCCGCTCGACGGTGACATTTTCGGCGGTGAATTCGGCGCACAGGGATGAGGTTAAAAACTTGTTTACGGCGTCGAAATTGAGCATTTCCAATGCGCGTTTGGAGAGTTTGCCCGCGCGATACAGTTTATCGGCTTCGGCTTTGGCGTCCTTGGCTTTCAGGTCGCACATCTGCATGAACGCGTGCATCTCGGTGCCATAACTCGTGCCGCTCTCGCCCGCGACAAAGCGCGGGACGGTCAATTCGTCGTCGTCCCTGCCCTCGGCCAATTCCGTGACGGTGTATTTGGAGGAGAGTTCGGTCAGCGGAGCGTATTTGTAGGTATTGTTCAACCGTTCGGTCAGCTTTTGAACGAGAACGGGATCGGGTTCGGCTTCGGCGGTTTGCGAAAGCGTCTGCGGACGCATCTTTTCGGGCGTGATGAATTCGGCCTGCACGGTTCCGGGGGTATTGATGAGTTCGAAATCAACGCCGGCGGATTCGCGCAGCGCATCGCAGGACGGATGATGCAGAAAAGCCGGGATCAGCCATTCGGCAAAGGACTTCCCGTTGTCGAAAATTTCCCCGCCGTCGGCGCCGTCGACCTTTTCCGCGATTTTTGCGATCATATCGGCGGGATTTTGGGAAGCGGAAGTGATGATCAGCGCGGTTTTGGCACGGGTCATCGCGACGTATAAAAGGCGCAGGTCTTCGGCGAGGGATTTTTGGCGGGATGCGCGCCCGATTACTTTGTAGGCGAGCGGTTTATAGCGGCCCGCGCCATCCGAAGTCGGAATGACAGCGGAAATACCCGCGTCGAGATCGGCGGCAAGGCCGGGCGTTTTGGACTGGAAATTGAATGTTCCCACCGTTCCGGCCAAGAAACAAACCGGAAATTCCAGTCCCTTGCTCTTATGGATGGTGCAGATCGTGACGGCATCGGCGGGGATTGCGCCGCCGCTCTCGACTTTGCGCCCGTTTGCGATTGCGTCGGCGACCAGCGCGTTAAAAGCCGAAAGATCGACGCCGCGTGCGTCCCAGTCGGCGGCGTAACGGATGAGTTGGGCGATGTTTTTGCCGCCTGCGGTACCCATCGCCGCAGCGGTCGCCTCGAATCCGGTGCGTTCGACCGCGCAGGAAATCAGCTCCCCAAGCGGCAGAATCGCGCTGTAGCGGCGCAATAAATCGAGATCGTCGAGCATCTTTTTGCACTTTTCGGCATACGGCGCATCGCTTTGAGAAGCGCGTTCCATCGAGGAAAACAGCGTCTTTTCGCGGTATTCGGCGCGGATGGTCCCGAGTTCGTCGGCGCTGAGGTGCCAGACCGGAGACAGCGCCGCCGAGAGCAACGCCAGATCGTTGAGCGGGTTGTCGGTCGCCCAGAGCACATGCAGGAGCGGTTTGACCTCCGGCAGATCGAAAAAGTCGGGTTCGGTCATGCAGTAATTGGCGAGTCCCTGTCGGGTCAGGCGCTCGGAAATGCGTTTGCAATAATCGTTTTTGGAGGAAAGCACGCAGATATCCGACAATTTCGGAAAAAACAGGCCGTCGGAAGTTTGAATGCCGTTCTCAGCCAAAGTTCTGATCTGCGCCGCAATTGCGTCCGCTTCCGCCGATGCGGGGTCGGTTTCGGCGCCGGTCTGCACCGGACAGAATTTAACCAGCCCCATGTCCGCTTTGTCGTCATAACGGCAGACGAGGCGCTGGTCGCGGTCGTATTCGATTTCGGCGGAGCCGTGCATCAGCTGCGAAAACACGAAATTGACGGCGTCGATGACGGCGCTTTCGGAGCGGTAGTTTTTCGTCAGCGGAATCAAAACGTCTTTTTCACCGGTCTCGGGCGGGCCGCTGCGCTCGCAGACGCGGCCAAACACCTGCGGCGTGGCATTGCGGAAGCGGTAGATGGATTGCTTCATATCGCCGACCATAAAGAGATTGCCGCCGCGCGAAATGGCATTGAAAACGGCGAACTGCAGCTCGTTGATGTCCTGAAACTCGTCGATCATGATCTCGTCGAATTTTTCGGACACCTGTCCGGCGAGTTCGGTGGGTATCGGCAAGCCGCTTTCGTCCGTTTTGAAAAGCAGATCGGCGCAAAACCGCGTGATGTCGGCGTAGCCGAAGACCTCCCGCTCCTTTTTGACCTCGGCGCATTTTTGCAGATAACCCATCGTCAGATCGAACAGCACCGAGAGGTGCGCTCTGACGGCGGCGTTTTCGGCGGCGAGTTTTTCGGGCGGGGTCGTGAGCAAATCGGTTTTTAATTCCGTAACGGCGTCTTTGTATCGACCGAGGACGGAAAACAGCGGTGCGGATGGATTTTCGGGAGATTTGCAGCCGTTCGGGAGTTTTTTGAATTTCAAATCATACAGATCGGCGTAATCGGATGCGGCTTCGGCGCTCTCGGCCAGCTGCACGACGTAATCGCGGTATTTTTCGTTGATAAAAGGTATAAATTCGCGGCATTTTTCGGCCAGCGCACGGGCTTTTTCCCGCACGGCACAGACGGCCTGTTCCGGATAAAAATCATTTTCGGGCGCGCATTTTTCAAGCTGTTTTTGCAGGAAAAACGCGGGGTTCGGCAGGGGCTGCAAAAAGTCGGAAAGGCCTTTGATGACGCCGAACAGCTTGGAGCTGTCTTTTTCGGCGACCGTGCCGGCGAACTTTAAAAAGTCCTCGCCGCCGGACTCGAATTTTTCGGCGATAAAAGCGCTGAGGACGTCGTCCTCCAGCAATCGGACGCGCTCTTCGGGCGAGAGCGAAATGTTGACGGGCAAACCGATGGCCGCCCCGTACTGCCGGATGAGCCACAGCCCGAACGCATCGATGGTGCAGATCTGGGCCATCGGGAGCAGCATTTGCTGACGGGCGGCACGCGGGGTTTTGTTTTCGGACAGCGCCGTCGAAATTTTATTTTTCATATCGGCGGCAGCTGCGCGGGTGAAGGTGACGATCAGCATCCGGTCGATGTCGATCGGGTTGCCGGGGTCGAGGATTTTACGCAGTACACGCGCGGTCAGCGTGCTGGTTTTGCCGCTGCCCGCCGCCGCGGAGACAAGAAGGTTGCCGCCCTCGAAAACGATGGCTTTTTCCTGCTCCGGATTGGGCTGCCGTTCACGCATCGCTTTCGGCCTCCTCTCCGTCTTCGTTCGATTTGCCCCGGAAAGAACAGACCCGGTAATAATCGCAGAATTTGCAGTCGCTCTTGTGGGCGGGCATAGCGGTGAAATCGCCCTCCGCGAGTTTTTGCGCCATGTCGGTGACAAGGTTGTCAACGATGCCGAAGACGCCGTCCATATCGAGCCCGCCGCTGTTGCGGGTGAATTTGCAGTAATCGCTGCCGCCCATCGCCGCAAAGGTGTCCCCGTCGCGGAAAAAGCCCTGCAGTTTGCCGTTGGGGCGGATCCGCGAAGAGGGTTCGTCCGAATTTGAAATTTCGGATTTGACGTTGAGCGGGAAATAGAAGAAGGCGGCGGGAATGCAGCCGCTGTATTTGCTGCCGTCGGCGCACAGGGCTTTGAGATAATAAGCCAACTGAATCTTACTGCCGTCGGCAAGGGATGCCATCGTGAAATTCGTGCTGCCGGTTTTATAATCGACGGCGCTCAGGTAGGTCTTGCCGTCGGGGGCGTCGTAGCGATCCACCCGGTCGATTTTACCGCGCAGCATGACATTCGTGTCGCCGTATGCGTAATCCAGCGGCGGAATCTCTTTATCGGGGCCGATCTCGATCTCGCAGCCGTCGATTTTAAACAAACTTTTGTCGAGGTGCTCCGAGATGCGGCGTGCGTCGCCGACCAATCCGGCTTTGAGTTTTTCGAGAAAAAATTTCGCCTCACCGCTCGGGGAAAAATCGGGCGGCATCAGTAGTTTGACCGCTTCGTCCAACAAAAGGCCGATCTCGGACGTCAGCGTCTCATCGCTTAACGCGGTGACGCCCTGCGGGTATTTTTGGAGCAGATGCTGCATGACGTAATGCACCGCCGTGCCCCACTGAACGGCGTCGAGTTTCTTTTGGCGGATCGGCCTTGCGCCGAGGCCGTAATTGCAGAAATAGGCGAAACGGCACTGGGAAAAGCTCTCGACTTGAGACGGCGAGAGGTGCATATTCCTGCCGAACAGCAATGCGGAGGCGTTTCGGGCGTTTTGGGTTTTGCCGTATTCGGCGCTCTCTTTGAGCGCTTCGGCTAAGTTTGCGTGTCCCGTGTCTTTCAGCGCGGCTTCCAACGAGGCATATTCATCCGGGTCCGATTCGGTCAGCAGCAGCGCCGCCTGTTCGGGATTGAAAACCCGTTCGGCAAAACCGGATTCGGGGATTTTTTCGGCGTCGGGCGCGATTTCAATTAAGCGGTTGACGAACGGCGAGGGCTGGAGTTTTTCGGTGCCGCTGAGGTTGGCGGAATTGTAGCTGACCCACAGATAGTCGCGGGCGCAGAACAGGGCGCTGTAAACGAGGTAATCCTCGTCGGCGATCTGGCGCTCGGGTTCGTCGGCCAGATCGGCGCCGAGTTCGGCCAGTTCGCGGCTTTCGGAAGCGGAAAACGGTTGAAATTCGGACGGATCCGCCGGAAAAACACCGCTGTTGGCGCCGATGACGAACACCGCTTTGGCGTTCGCGGGACGGATCAGGTCGGCGTCGCCGACCTGCAGGCAGTCGATGTGTTCCGGGATTTCGCCGATGGTCATCGCATCGGCCATCAGATTCAAAATATCGCAGTAACGGCGTTTGCTGAGTTTGGGAAGGGCTTCGTTTTCCGAGAGCGCCGCAACGAAACTGTCCAGCAGGGTCATCAGGGTATTGTAAGCGCGCCGGGGATCGGTCATGATCGCCTCGAGACGCGGGATTTTTTCGAGTTCCACGAGTTCGTCAAAGCGTTTGCGCACGCCGCTGGTCTGTAAAAATTCATAGACCGCCCTGGCAAAACCGATGGGGTCGGATTTGTCGATGCCGGCGGAAAGCGCGTCGAGTTTTTGCATGGCGGATGCACGGACTTGATCGATCTCGGGATCGGGCCAGGGGCTGCGGAAATCGGACAGCGTCCGCTTGCCGTTTTCGATTGCGTAATTTTCGAGTTTGCAGACGGATTTTTGATCGAGGTCGAAAAAGCCCGACTTGAGGCAGCCCAGCAGCTTTGCGCCGTCGCCGCAGGCGACTTCGAGCGCGCCGCGCAGAAACCGGAAGACCGGTGAGGCCGACAGCGGTTTGCGGTTGTCCCAGAAAAACGGGATATTATATTTGGCCAACGCGCGGTCGAGAATGCCCTGAAGCGGTTTGCAGTCGCGGGCGATGATCACAGCGTCTTTGTAGCGGATATCGCCTTTGCGCACGAGGTTTTCGACGGCCTGAGAGACGCGTTCGGCCTCTTCGACCGGGCCGGAACAGCGGGTCATGCGCAAACTGCCGTCATAGGGGCCTTCCACATCGGTTGCGCCGGTGCGGAAGGTCTTTTCCGCAGAGGCCAAAAAGGCGCTGTTGAAATAGGTGTTTTCAAGAAATTCGGTCTCGGCGACGGGCTGTCTCGTCTCTTTTGCCGTTTCGATGAGTTTCAGAGCGGTGCGATCCACGGTCGAAAACAGCGCGCCGCTGCCGCATTTCAAAAAGTTTTCGCGGTCGGAGGCAAAGGTGAAAACCGCCTCCTTGGCGTCGCGGACTAAAGGGCGCAGAACGTCGTATTCGACGCCGGTGAAGTCCTTGAAGGCGTCGAAAAAGATGCAGGCGCCTTTGTAGGGGTTGTTGTCTTCGAGAATTTCGGCCAGCCGTTTCATGTCGTCGTCGGGGTCGAAATATTTGTCACCCATGACGGCGTTATAAGCCCCCGAGAGCAATGCGAGATCGGAGAGCTTTTGTTTTAAAAACGGGCTTTTTGCCCGAAGAAAGAGGTCGTGCAGTTTGGTCTCGTCGAGCGCGGCGCGTTTTAAACGGTGGATCGCGGCGAGCGCCATCGGGATGAAGTCGGCACGGGCGGACTGCTTTTTATAAATCGTTAATTCGTCCGAGACCTGTGAGACCGCCAGCGACATCAGCGCCTGTTTGGCGGCGGCGTCGGCCATTTTGCAGCCGTCGGCGCCCTGCGCGTGGGCGAGTTTGGACAGCGACAGCACTTCGGCGGTGCGCATGAACCGTTCGCCGCCCGCTTTTAACAGCATCTGCTCACTGGAAAACACGAACTGCTCGGGCACGACAAACAACACCTTTTCGCCTTTTTCGGCGTATTCGGCGGCTTGTTTTTGTATTTCCCATGTCTTGCCCGACATCGCGGGGCCGACGATGAATCTGAGCATTCGTGTTCCTCCGGATTTGTTGAATTTATTTTACCACATTTTCCGCCTGCGTTTCAAGAGAGGGATTCGGCGGAGGATTTGCTTTGTAGGAAACGGTCTTCAAACTTTGTTCGATAACCGTCTCCGAAGCGGGCAACACCCGTTTGGGTATGTTCTGTCTGCTGTTGAATAATAGACGGTCATTGTCTCTGGCGAATTTTCATTCGGAACGGTCAAGACCGTTCCCTACAGAGAAAAATACCGAGTGTGGAAGCGGCGCGCAGGAAACCGTTTCAGCGGTTTCCCGTTTTATAAAAACCGACAGATTTTTTGACACGTTTGAAACCGGCATCATGCGGTGGGATTCGCCCTAAAATGACAAATTTCTTGCAATGATTTGCGGGTTATGATAAACTGATTTCGTATGTTTCGCCGCCGGTTCTGATTTGGATGTGAGCGGCATATGCCATATTGCAAAAAACACCGCGCGGGGAGTGTGTATGAAATATTACAACAGGGCGCTTTCCGACCTTGAAAAAAGCGATCTGACGTTTCGGGCTATTTTTGAAGTCGTTTTCAGCTTCGGCGGGAACGTCTTTTTGGAATATCAAAAAGACGGCGAAATCGCTAAAATCACCTATGCGCAGTGCAAAGCGTACATCGAGGACGCCGCAGGCGTGCTTTTTGCCGCGCTCGGGGAACAAAAACGCAGCAGGTTTGTCGGGATCAAGCTCGAAAACAGCCCCGAGTGGATCGTCGCGTTCTGGGCGCTGCTGATGGCCGGATACCGTCCGCTGCTTGTCAACACCAGAGCGCCGCAGGACGACATCGGCGCGGTATTGAAATCCGCAGACGCCGCCGCCGTGATTTCCGACGCCCCGTTCGGCGAATATCCTTTTATCGACGCAAATCAGCTGATCCGAAAGCCCGAAAAGCCGATTGAACCCGCATGGGCGGACGAGATTGCGCTGTGCAGTTCCGGCACGACCGGCACCATGAAGCTCTGCCTTTACCGTGGACGGGCGATTTCGGAACAGATTTTCAACAGCCGCTATGTTTTAAAGGCCAACCCGACCATTGAGAGCTATTACAAAGGCGAAGCCAAACTGCTGGCGTTTCTGCCGTTTTACCACATCTTCGGGCTGGTGGCGAATCTGCTGTGGTTCAGCTTTTTCGGGCGCACGTTCGTTTTTTCATCCGGCTATACCCACGAGGCCATCCGCGACGCCTGCCGCCGCCACGGCGTGACCCATATTTTCGCGATTCCGGTGCTGTGGAACACCGTCGCCGCGGGCATCGAAAAAGAGATCGCGGACCGAGGAGAAAAACTCGCCGCGAAATTTGAAAAGGGCGTCGGGTTTTCGCTTTGGCTGCAGTCGGTTTTCCCGCAGTTCGGCAGAAAACTGGTGAGCGCCTCGATTTTCAAAGAGGTGCTGGAACGGGTCTTCGGGCCGTCGGTGCGGTTTTGCATCAGCGGCGGCGGTTATATCTACGAAAATACCCTGCGGCTGATTAACGCGATCGGCTATCCGCTCTACAACGGCTACGGCATGACCGAGATCGGCATCACGTCGGTGCAGCTGGCGCTGCCGGCTGAAAAACGGCTCTCGGGCAGCGTGGGCAAACCGTTCCCGTCGGTGACTTATGAGATTGCGGGCGGTGACAGCGGCGAACTGATTGTGCGGGGAAATTCGCTTGCCCATGCGATTATCGAGAACGGCGTATTACATGAAAGAAAACCGGAGGAACCGTTTTATACCGGCGATCTGGTGCATCGCGGCGATAAGGGCGATTACTGGATCGACGGGCGCAAAGACGATTTGATCATCTGCGAAAACGGTGAAAATCTGAGTCCGGATGCGATTGAGTGTCATTTTCGGATTGAACGCGTCAAGCATTTGTGCGTGCTGGGCGTCAAAGGCGCGAAAAACACCGTCTGTCCGGCGCTGATCGTCCGGCCGGAGGACAACGCCACACCCTATCAGATCGACGGGGTGCTGTCGCAGGTGTTTCAAATCAATTCCGCGCTGCCGATGAACATGCAGGTCCGACGGGTGCTGCTTGCCGAAAAGGATCTTCCGACGGTGCTGGAATGCAAGGTGCAGCGCAGAGCGGTCGCAAAAATGCTCGAAAACGGCGAAACCGGATTTCGGGAAGTCAAACTCTCGGAGATGGCTGTCCTCGAGGGAAAACACGGCGGCTATTACATCAAGACCCTCGGGCGCGTATGCGAACTTTTTACCGAGGTGCTCTCCGCCGAAGAACCCGTCAAGCCCGAAGCGCATTTTTTATACGACCTCAGCGGGAACAGTTTGCAGTATTTTTCGCTGGTCGAGAAAATCTGCGCCGAATTCAATGTGACCATCTCGCTGGGCGCGTCCGAATTTTTTGCAACCCCTGCGGAATTCGCGGGATTTATTATGAAGAATTAGCAGACAGAAAGGATGACTTTTATTATGCATTCGCTGGATAAGCGATGGAAGGAATTTGTCTATGCCGCGTCCGGGTTCGGGCCGAATATCATGATGGTGTTTTTGATGGCCTATTTTACCGACGCCGTCTATCCGGTCGCGCTGTCGGCCGACAAGGCCCAATGGAGCGTCGCCGGCTATACGTTGATTTTTCCGGCGGTATGGGGGTTGTTATGGTCGCTGGGGCGGATTTTCGACGGCGTGGTTGACATCCCGCTGGCCCATCTGACCGACAATCTGCGCACCAAATGGGGTAACCGCAGACCCGCGATCGTGGTTTCGTTTCTGCCGATGATGATCGCCTATCTGCTGATGTGGATCCCGCTCGAATTCGTCGAGAACAGCGTGAAAAACACGATTTGGATTATGATTTGGGGCGTATTGTTCTTCACGACTTATACGATGTGTTTATTGGCGTTTTACGGCAGCTTATCGACGGTGTGCAAAGACGAACCCCAGCGGGTGCGGGTATCGAGCTATAAGGCGTTTTTCGACACGGTCGGGTATTCGCTCGTGTATGCGCTGGTGCCGGTGTTTTTGGGCACGGGCGTCAACATCCGCTCGGTCGCGCTTTATGCGCTGCCGCTGATGCTGACGATTTTGATTCCCGTTTTTATGATCAAAGAGGGCGACAAATACGGCGACACCACCAAAGACACACCGAAAATCCCGTTCTGGGAAAACCTCAGAATCGTATTGAAAAACAAGTCCTTTATCAAGTGGGAACTGGTCAACTGCTGTGTCTTTTTCGGGCTTCAGATCTTTTTGGCCGCGCAAAACGCCCTGATTTCGGGGTGGATGGGCCTCGGCGCGAACTATGCGGCCATCATGAACACGACGGCGTTTGCACCTGTGCCGCTGATGCTGTATTTCTTTTATAAAATCTTCCGCAAAAAGGGCATGCGGTTTGCGGTTCAGACCGCGTTTCTGCTGTTTGCGGTGTCGATTCTGGGCTTTATTGCGGGCGGGAAAATCTTCTGGCCCGACAACGTGACCGCGCAGGTCGTGATCGGCTGCATCGGCGGCGTGATGAGCAGTTTCAGCATCGGCGCGTTCTTTGCGATGCCCTATATCGTGCCGACCCAACTGGCTGCGGTGGAACTCGAACTGACCGGAAAGAACCGCAGCGCGTCGTATTTTGCGATGCAGGCGCTGTTCACTTCGCTGGCGGCGGCGATTTCGACCGGGGTCGTCTACGAATACATCAAAGGGCTGACCGCCGACCAACTGTTCGGCATCACCGCGCCTGCGGGAGAACCGTTTAAGCTGGGGTTGATGTTTGTGCCGATCATCGTCTGCGTGACCTGCCTGCTCGGCTGGGCGCTGGCGTTTAAAATGCACAAGACCTACACCAAAGAGATCGTGGCAAAAGAACTCGGGGTGGAACTACCCCAAAAGGAGCACGGGAATTGAACCGTTTCATGATCTGGTTTATCAAAATCACCTCGTTTTTGCCCGAACTGCTGTATCTCAAACGCAAGACCTATTACGAAAATCGGCAGCGGCAGAGCCGAAGAATCAAAGGGCCGGCGATCATCGCGGCAAACCACACCTCCATGTTCGATTTCGTGGTGTTGTTTTTCACGTTTTTCGGGCGCAGCTGCCGCTTTTTGGCCGCTGAGGTCGTGTATGAGAGCGGCAAACTGATGCCGTGGTTTTTAAAAGCACTCGGCGCCATTCGGGTGGACCGCGGCAGCGGAAACGTCTCGTTTTTGGCCGAGAGCATCGACACGCTCAAAAAAGGCGGCGTGGTGATCGTGTTTCCCGAGAGCCGCCTGATCAGAAACGGCGACAGCGAGGCGTTCAAGCCCAGCGTGGTCTATATGGCGCTCCAGAGCGGCGCGCCGGTGATTCCGGTGTGGTTCGAGGGGAAATACGGGCTGTTCAAACGCGCCAAGCTGATGATCGGCGAGAAGATGTATCTGAGCCAATACTGCGATACGGTCGACCCATCGCCCGAAAAAGCAGAGGAGATCGCGGGGCTGCTGAAAAAGAAGATTTTCGGATTTGAAAAGCAGGTGCGGCTCCGGGAAAAAGTCGGGCAGACGGGCGTTTTGAACCCGCGTTGGTTCGTGATGGATTTTGTCCGCATCACCGCATGGCCGCTGATGCGCCTTGCGTTCGGCACGAAATACCGTTATCTCGACGGCGCGACCCGAAAAATCAAGGGCAGCGCGATTTTGATCGGAAATCACAGGAGTTACTGGGATCCGGTGATGATGTCCCATGCGTTTATGAGGCGGCGGGTGCGGATTGTGGCCGCCGATGAGGTTTTCACAAGCGGTCCTTTGATGGGCTGGTTCATGCGGTCGATGGGCTGCATCAAGATCAACCGCGAATCCATCGATTTGGAGAGTTTCAACTATTCGCTTGACGTGTTGAAAGCGGGCGGCGTTGTGGGATTGTTCCCCGAGGGCCGCCTCAAACTGCCCGGCGAAGAACCCGAAGGCGGCCTTTTGCCGTTCAAGCCGGGCGCTGTTCTTCTGGCGCTCTCTTCGGGCGCACCGATCATTCCGATTTATACGGTAAAACCCTGCCGGATTTTTCGGCGGCAAGAGATTATCGTCGGGCGTCCGATTGACTTTTCCGCGTATAATTCCGGCGGTTTCCCATCGCCGGACATGCTTGAAAAACACACCGAGGAACTGCGCCGCATGATGGCGTCGATGCCGGAACAAGCGCAGCGGCATAAATGAAAAAAAGGAGGCATTTGAAAATGGACAGCAGAACGTATTTTAAAAATTTGTTGGATGAGGGCGAGTTCGAAAAACTCGTCTACATTCCGACCATCTCCGGCTTGCTGTGCGACAGCGTGAAGAGATTCGGCGACCGTGAAGCCGTCGCGTGGGAGGGTCATGTCAAGACCTACCGCGAACTCGACGCGGATGTGGCTGCGGCACGGGGATTTTTATTAAAAAACGGCGTAAAACCGGGCGACCATCTTGCGTTTGCCTTCGTAAACGAGTATAATTTTGTGCGGTTCTTCTTTGCGGCGACAACGCTCGGCTGTGTGGCGGTTTTGGTTCCCGTACAGCTTCCGCCGCCCGCGATGATCGGCTCGCTGAAGAAGTTTCAAGCCAAGATGCTGCTGTTTAATCCCGAGATTGCGGCGTCGGTCGAACCGGTGAAAGCCGCTTGTCCCGATGTGAAATTTTTCAACGCAGCAGATATCGAAGAGGACCTTGCGCAAAGCGAAAAAGCGCCTGCGGCAAGCCGCATCGAAAAGTCCGCGCCGGCGGTTATCATCTTTACCGGCGGCACGACCGGAATGCCGAAAGGTGCGCTGCTCTCCCACGGAGCGCTGATGCGCGGTGCGCAAAACGGCGCTTACGGACTCGGAAAGGCGTTTTTCCACCGCTATTACGCGATGATCCCGTTCATCCATGTGTTCGGGCTGGTGCGCAATCTGCTGACCGCCTGTTATACCGGTTCGCTGTTATATTTATGCGCGAACATGAAGGCGTTTATGAAGGACCTGCCCGCCGCGAAACCCGACACGATGGTGCTGGTTCCGGCATTGGCCGAACTGCTCTATACCATCGCCTCGGCCTACGGCCTCGGTGCTTTGGGCGGAAACTTGAAATGCATCATCTGCGGCGGCGCACCCGTCTCGCCCGATCTGATCGCCAAGTTCGACAAACTCGGCGTGGCGGTATGCCCGGGTTACGGGCTGACCGAAACCGCCAACCTCGTCAGCGGCAGCGGTGACTTTCTGACCCACCCGGATTCGGTCGGAATGCCCTACCCCAATCAGGAACTGAAACTGGTTGACGGCGAACTGTGGCTCAAGGGCGACAATCTGTTCGACGGTTATTACAACGATCCGGAAGCGACTGCGGCGGCGTTCGGCGACGGCTGGTTCAAGACCGGCGATCTGGCGAAATTCGACGAGGACGGCCGACTTTACATCATCGGGCGCACCAAGAATCTGATCATCCTCGACAACGGCGAAAACGTCTCGCCCGAAGAACTGGAAGCGCTGGTCAACGCGATTCCGTTCGTGCGCGACTGTCTGGTGTATGAGGATAAAAACGACTTCGGCGCACAGGTGATCGCGGTCGAGGTTCTGCCGCATGAGAACATCGGCACGGCCGACGGAATTGCCGACATGGAAACGGCGTTTAAGGCGGCTTTGGTTGAAATCAACCGCAATCTGCCGCGCTATATGCAGATCGACAAATTTACGATCCGCACGACCGATTTTCAGCGGTCCGGCAGTATGAAGATCATCAGAAAGGCAAAATAAGCGAACGATGGGTATAACGGGTCTGATTTCCAGTATTCAGCGGATGTCGGTGCACGACGGGCCGGGAATCCGCACGACGGTTTTTTTGAAGGGCTGCAATATGCGCTGCGCGTGGTGCCATAATCCCGAGGCCATCCACACCTATCCCGAATATGTCTTCAATCCGAAGCTCTGCCTGCACTGCGGACACTGCGCGGAAGGGTGTTATTCGGGCGCAAGGATTTTGTGCGGCAAGGAGACGGCCGTTGAAGAGGTGATGGCGGAGGTCTCCGCCGATCAGCCCTATTACGGTGAGACCGGCGGTTTGACCGTCTCGGGCGGCGAGCCGTTTATGCAGACACCGTTTCTGCTCGAATTGCTCAAATCCGCCAAAGCGCGGGGCATTCACTGCGGGGTTGAGACCAACGGCTCCATGCCGTTTGAACGGATGGAACAGGCGCTGCCGTTCGTCGATGTGTGGATGATCGACCTGAAGGCGTTTGACGACGAAATTCACAAAGATTTCACCGGGATTTCGAACGGGACGATTATGAAAAACCTGAGGGAACTCGACCGGCACGGGGCAAAGATCATTCTGCGAACACCGGTGGTTCCGGGCGTCAACGATGCGGCGGACGAACTGGAGAAAATCGTGAAATTCGCCGCGGGTCTGAAAAATCTGGCGTATTACGAGGTTCTGCCCTATCACCCGCTCGGGCTGAGCAAACAGGTGGAGGACACCGATTTTATCAAAAAATTCGAGACGCCCGATAAACCTGCGCTGAAAGCGATGCTGGGGCCGATCGTTGAAAAATATCAGATTCCTTTCCGCTTCGCAAATATCAAAATGAGTTGATTTTATTTAAAATTTCGGAGGCACAAAACATGTTGACGTATCGGGAGAGGGCTGCGCTGCTGCACCAGACCAAAATCCAACAGACGCTCGCCAAAAAAGCACAGAGAGGTTATATCGACTGCGATGACAACGGCGGTATTCCGCTGCCGGAGGGGTTTCATTTTGAACCGGTGACCAAACGCCCGGGCGTTATCTGCGGCGCGGAAGAGTTTTCGATTAATCTGGCAAAATATTATGACGAGTGTCCGCTTTATGTTGACCCCGTCGAAATTTTAGCCGGACGGCATACCTATCTGCTGCAGGACATAGCGGGTATTAAGTGGGAGAAATATTGGCCCGATTTTGTCGCTTCTTTCGACGAGATGAAAGAAGATCAGGAGAAATATCACATCATCACCGGCATCGGCGCCAATCAGCATTTTGCGCCCGACTATCAGATCGGTGCGCAGTTGGGCTTTTCGGGCCTGTTGGAAAAGCTCAAACACTACCGGGAAATGAACGATCCGTCGAAATATGAATTTTATGACGCCGAAATCCGCGTGGTCGAGGCGATCATCCGTTATATCGGACGGCATCTGCCCGTGATCAAACAGCTGATGGAGGATGAAAAAGATCCGAATCTCCGGCAGACGCTGGCGGAGATGTATGAGTGCAACGTCAATTTGATGCAGCGGGAGCCGCGCACCTTTTTGGAGATGTGCCAATGGATGGGGTGGTTTCAAAACGCTTCTTGGACCTATAACCGTGAGGGTGCGGGTATGCAGCTGGATCAGTTTTTGTATCCGTTTTATCTGCGCGACAAGGCCGCCGGTCTTTTGGATGACGACAAAGCGACCTTTATTCTCGCCAATCTGATGCTGCTCAACCCGCATTATTATCAGATCGGCGGACCCGACGCCGAGGGAAAAGACAAGACCAACGAACTCTCGTTTTTGGTGCTTGAGGCCGGACACTGGCTCAACATCACACTCAACGTCACGATTCGGCTGTTTGACGGCATCAATCAGGATTTGTTCCGCAAGGGCGTTGAATACCTGTTTGAGGACGGCAACGGCTGGCCGCGGTTTTCGGGTGACAAGGGTCTGATGAATTTTACGAAAAACCGAAAAATGACCGCTGCGATGGCGCGTGACCGCGTGGCCGTCGGCTGCCACTGGAATTCGCTGCCCGGACTGGAATATACGCTGAACGACACCGTAAAAATCAACGTCGCAAAGGTCTTTGAGGTGGCTTTTAAAGAGATTTCGGCGGAACCCGAACCCACCGTTGAAAAGCTGTGGGAGCGGTTTGAATTCCATCTGAATAAGGCCATTGACGTCACGGCAAAGGGCATTAATTTTCAACTCGAACATATGCATGAATATATGCCCGAACTGGTGCTGAATCTGATTTCGCATAACACCGTCGAACAGGGGCTGGATATGACTCAATGCGCCGAGTATTTTAACCTGTGCATCGACGGTGCGGGCCTTGCGACAGTCGCCGACTCGTTTGCCGCGCTGCAGCAGCGTGTGGAAGACGAAAAAGTGCTGACCTGGCAGCAGGTGACGGAGGCAATGGAACACGACTTCGAGGGTGCGCCGTATGACCGGATTCAGCTGATTTTGAAATCGTCAGACCGGTACTGCCAAGGCAACAGCCGGGGTGATCAATGGGCGAACAAGATCAGCCGGACTTTCTCGGAAGCGGTGCATCATTACCCGATGCCCGATGACCGTATTTTGATCCCGGGGTGGTTTTCCTGGGCCAACACGCTGGAATTCGGCGCAAAGGTCGGCGCGACACCCGACGGCAGAAAATCTCATGCCGCGATCACGCACGGGGCAAACCCCAACACCAATTTCCGCCGCGACGGCGCCGCAACCGCTGTTGCGAACGGCATCGCCGCGATTCAGCCGGGTTACGGCAACACCGCGCCCTGGCAGCTGGAACTCGACCCCGGCCTGAAAGCCGAAGAAGGCGGCGTTGAGAAAGTCATGGCGCTGCTGAAAGGGCATGTCGATCAGGGCGGCACGCTGATCAACGTCAACATCCTGAACAAGGAAAAGATTTTGGATGCGCACAAAAATCCCGAAAAATACCCCGATTTGGTCGTGCGCGTGACCGGCTTTACCGCCTATTTTATGATGTTGTCGCCGGAGTTTCGGCAGCTGGTCGTCGATCGGATTTTGGAGTCTCTGTAGAAAGAAAAGAGAAAAGCGTAAATTTTGAAAGGGAACAACTGAAACTATGGTTTTTGCACGCTTGAAGCAGTTGATCGGAAAGGTGATGAAGGATCACTCGATCGACCTTGACGCCGTTACATACGAGACGACTCTCGGCGGCGATTTGGGATTCTCATCGATTATGATGCTGATTATGGCCATCGCTATGGAACAGGAATTCGACATCGAAATCACACAAATGGAGGGAAATGCATTTGTCACGGTCGGTGACGTGTGCAATTTTATCGAGGAAAAGCTGGCGGAAAAATGAGCGTTTGGAAAGCAAAACAACCCGAAATCGGTGATCAGATTCGGGTGGGGCGACAATATTATTTTCATCACGGGATTTATGTCGGCAACGCTGAGGTTGTACACTTCTGTGCCGAAAACGGTGATGGGGTGAACGACCCAATGTCGGTGAAAGTCCGAAAAACCGGGTTGCCGCAGTTTTTGCTGGGCGGTTTTTTGGAGGTCCGGGAATATTCGCTTGCCGAGAAACGACAGCGCAGAAAACCGGAGGAGATCGTTAAAACGGCGCTTGCGCGTCTCGGAGAAGGCGGATACGACGCGTTGAAAAACAACTGCGAGGATTTTTCAAACGAGTGCGCGTTCGGCAAACGTATGCCGTCACAGGTGGACGAATTCCGAAAAAAGATCGGCGAATTGATAAAGTAGTTTTATAAGTATAGAGAAGACAAAACACGGACGGTGCGCACCGTCCGTGTTTGTTTTGGGAGAGAATATGTCTGACAGATTTTCTTTAACGGCTGACAGAATCAGTCGTTATAACCCCGTCGTTTCACGCCGGGGAAATCGTGTCGGAGCCTACCTGTTGCAGCTGCAGCCGGTCGGGGCTACATTGTTGTTGTTTTCGCTCATGCGCGGGGGGAAGAATTGATCGGTCGGGAACTGGATCTTGTAGAACAGTTCGCAGGGGTCTTCATCGGAGCCGACGCATTCCTTCAGCGGGACGCCGAAGCCGCAGGCCGGAACGACCAGGGAGACTTTACGGGAAATGCTGACGATTGAGAACAAACCGATGGTGGCAAGCACGACTCTGCGTGGGTCGCAGACATTGAAGTTACCTTCAAATCTTTCGGCGATGGGAGCCGGAATATTGGCACCGAAGCGGTTGAGATGATGGGGGCAGTCGCAGATGTCCAGCAAACGCGCTGAGAGCGCGATCGGCTGTACCGTTTCGACCGTGGCCTTGGGCATATTGGTGCTGAAGGTCGTGCAGTCGTTGCAGCAGCCGGAATACTGGGATGTAAAGATCATGGAGTCACCCTCTGAGCCGTAAAGGATGACTTTTTTGTTGTAGATGGCCAGGCCTTCAACACACTGGCCGTGGTCGCCCATGCAGGTGAAGCATTCGAACCAGCAATGGAAGAAGAAGGTGATGTCGACGGCGTAGAATCCGCAGTTATACGGAATCGGCTCGACGTTCACAATGACGTTGACGATCTCGCACTTCTTGAACTTGCAGGCGATGGCATTGTCGATGATATTCTGGCTGCAGTTTGTGAAACAAACCGGAAGATCTTCCAGACAATCCTTGTCATAGCAGGAATCGTATATCCTGTCAACGCTGCAATTCACAACCTCCCGGAAAGAGCCGGTCGACGGATTGCATCCGTTTCGCTCGTTCATAATAATTATGTCCTCCGTTTCAGGTTGCGGCTATACATAGCCGCTCAACCTCATTATATGAGAGGCGGGCATTTGTGTGATGTGTTGACAGGTTTTTTTGCAGGTGGTAAAATGAATTCCGGCTTACATGTGTATTTCTTTTAAGGGAGTGCTTGAATGGATATTCTTGAAAAATGCTATCACGATAAAACAATGGCGAGTCAGGCCAAGGAGATGGGGCTTTACCCGTATTTCCACGAGCTGCAGACCCGGCAGGACGTTGAAGTCGTCATGGAGGGGAAACGCCGGATTATGCTCGGTTCCAACAACTATCTGGGTCTGACGGTGCATCCCGAAGTGATTGAAGCGGGCGTGAAAGCGCTTGAACAATATGGCAGCGGTTGTTCCGGTTCCCGGTTTCTGAACGGGACACTGGCGCTGCATATACAGTTGGAAAAAGAACTGGCTGCGTTTCTGGGCAAAGAGGCCGTGATGACCTTTTCGACCGGTTTCCAGACCAATCTGGGCATTATCAGTGCCATTGCCGGCCGTGAGGACTATATCTTATGCGATCGCGAAAATCATGCCAGCATTTACGACGGGTGCCGGCTTTCGTATGCGCAGATGGTGCGTTACCGCCACAGCGATATGGCCGACCTGGAGAAAAAACTCTCGGAGATCGATGAAAAATACGGAAAACTGATTGTCACCGACGGCGTATTCAGCATGGGCGGCGACATTTGCAAGCTGCCCGAGATCGTGGCGCTGGCCGAAAAATACGGCGCGCGTGTGATGGTCGATGACGCCCACGGACTCGGCGTTTTGGGCGAACGCGGGGGCGGCACCGCCGAACATTTCGGACTGACCGACAAGGTCGACATTATTATGGGCACATTCAGCAAATCGCTGGCATCGCTGGGCGGGTATATGGCCGCCGATGCCGCCGTGATCGAGCATACGCGGCACTGTTCCAGACCGTTTATTTTCTGCGCTTCGATTCCGCCGGCCAACTGTGCCACGGCACTGAAAGCGCTTGAAATTCTGCGTGAGCATCCCGAACGGGTGGCGCGTCTGCGTGAAATTGCGGGATATGTCCGGGCGGGGATGGATAAACGCGGCATCGAATACCGCTGCACCGACCTGACGCCGATTGTTCCGCTGCCGACCGGTGACGCACTCAAGACGCTGACCCGCGCCAAAGATCTGTATGAAGCGGGTGTCTACGTCAATCCGGTGCTGCCGCCGGCGACCGGTCCGACCGATTGCCTGCTGCGCACCAGCTATATGGCCACGCACACCGACGCGCTGCTCGACGAGGCGATGGACATTATGAAAAAGGTTATCGAAACGGAAGAAAAGAATTAAAAATTAAATGCGGGTTTCGGCGGAGCCGAAACCCGCAAACATAAGAGGATGAATATTGTGAAAACAGTTGTTATCAGCGGCGCATCCAACGGGATCGGCCTTGCGTGCGCACTGGAGTTCGTTAAAAACGGATGGCAGGTTTATGATCTGTCGCGGCACGGCAACAACCATGACGGCGTCTTGCATATCACAACGGACGTCACCGATCCGGAAGCGGTTCGAGCAGCTTTGGCACAGATTGAACATATCGACGTTTTAATTGCCAATGCCGGGTTCGGCATCTCAGGCGCAGTTGAATTCACCGGGACGGATGCGGTTGAAAAACAACTTTCGGTCAACTTTATCGGCGCACATAATTGTGTGAAGGCCGCGATTCCGAAACTGCGGGAAAGCGGCGGAACGCTGTTGTTTACAAGTTCGGTTGCCGGAACCTTATCGATTCCGTTCCAGACCATTTATTCGGCCAGCAAGGCGGCCATCAATGCCTATGCCTGTGCGCTGGCCAACGAACTGCGGCCGTTCGGCATTCGGGTGAGTGCGCTGATGCTCGGTGACGCCAAGACCGGCTTCACGGAAAAACGTGAAAAAGCGCCGATTGAGAACACGTTGTACGGTGGTGTTATCGAACGGCAGGTGACTCAGATGGAACATGAAGAGCAGAACGGTATGGATCCGGCGGTCATCGCAAAGGTGTTTTATAAAACCGCACTGCAAAAGCATCCGAAGCCGCTGAAGGCGATCGGTTTTCAATATAAAGTCTTCGTCACTCTCCAGAAACTGCTGCCGGTTCGTCTGCTGAATCGGTTGGTCGGTCAATATTATGCATAATTTGATGTGAAAGGGCGAAAAGAGCAAATGATTTACAAAGGTTTTAAAATGAAACTTTACCCGGGTATGGAGGCCGAATACGAAAAACGACACAACGAACTCTGGCCGGAAATGATCGACATGATTCATGCGCACGGCGGGAAAAATTATTCGATCTATCTCGACCCCGAGACGCTGATTCTGTTCGGCTACATCGAGATCGAGGACGAGACAAAATGGAGCAAAAGCGCTGACACCGCCATCAACCGCAAATGGTGGGATTTTATGGCTGACATCATGGAGACCAATCCCGACAACAGCCCGGTCGCAAAAGATTTAAATTTGTTGTTCCATTTGGATTAGCGAGAGGAAAACATAATGGACTTTACAACGTACCGGCGTGAGAAATACGACGCGTTCATGGGGCTTGCGCCCAAACATCTGCCGCATTGGGAGCACTGGTCCAATCCCGACGCCGAGACCTGGATTACGGGCATTGATGCTTATGCACACCCGAAAAAATGCCGGGAGCGGCTGTTGGAGATGTATCCGCGGCTGGATCTTCCGGTTCCGAAAGACGATGCGCCGATCACGCGTCCGACCGGTGACGACACCTGTCACGGCACGGTGCGCTGGGGAACGGGGCAGACCGGGACGTTTATCCACGGCGAACAAATTTTTAAGACCGCCGAGGACGTGTTCAATTTCAGCCCGCTGGAGCATGCCGACATGACCGACTGGGGTTTTGTGGTCGAGCACAGTGATTTTACGTCGGTTGAGAGCATAGAAAAACACTACGAACAGGCCTTTCCGAAACCTTGGGGCGAACCGGAGCCGTTTTCGACGCGCGGCGTCGGATTTTACAACACCACATTTATGTGGCCGATGCTGACATTCGGGTGGGAACTGTTTTTGGAGTGCTGCCTCGACGAGCGTTTTGAACGCGTGATGGACGAGTTTGCCGAGATCAACCGGCGGGTCTTCTCGGTTTTCGCCAAACTGCCGGTCAAATTCGTCACCTGCCACGACGACATCGTGACCACGCGCGGGCCGGTGTGTTCGCCCGAATGGATGCACAAATACGTTTTCCCACGCTATGAGGAATATTGGGGCATGCTGAAAGCCGCCGGGAAGCGGGTCATCTTTATGGCCGACGGCTGCATGGATCAATACGCCGACGACGTGTTTGCCTGCGGGGCCAGCGGAATCATCTCCGAGCCGTATACGGATTATAAAACCATCGCGAAAAATCATAAGGACTGCTTTTTGGCGGGAGAGGGTGACAACCGGATTTTGAAGCGCAATAACCCCGATGAGATTTCGGACATGGTCGATCGGATGGTCGAGACCTCCAAGCTGACCGGTGGGTATGTGATGTGTATCGGTAACCACATTCCGTGGGACATCCCCGGTGAGGCCATCAAGTTGTATCTTGACCTCGCGGAGGAAAGAGCTGTAAGAACATAAAAAGAAAGGGTCGTTTAGCCGTAGTCCCATAGGGACATTTTCCTAAACTACGGCTAAGCGGTGTGGTATTGGGCAGACAGTGAGTTTTCGCTGTCTGCCCTTTGCTGTTTCTAAGCGACTTCTTGCTGTTCTCTTGTGGCAGGTTGTTCAATGACATCGTCAAGCAGCCCGATGTAGCGGTAATGGATTTGAATTTCTTGCAGTGCTGTTCTCGAATATTTCTCGGTACGCTCGCCCACAACAATCCTGTCAATGAACCTGTGGAGAATGGTTGCCGTTATCTCATTGATTTCGGTGATCTCCTTTGCTTCCTCGATGAATGCAGTGACATTTGCAACCGAATCCTTAAGTTTTTCCAGTTTACTTTCCTTTATGGGAATGGTGGACTTGATTTCTTTTTGCTCTGCAAGGTAGTCATCGCTTAATTTTCGGAACACCTCATTGGGAATTTTACCGAGGACATTGTCCTCATACAGCCTTTTGAACAGCTTGGTCAGTTCCTCATCACGTCGTTTTAAAGTAGCAATTTCTTTGGTCAGCAAGGTAATTTCTTTCCCAGTTTCCTTGCTGTTTTTCTTCGCCACAACCTCTGCAAACATCAATTCGTGCTGTCTTGCATAATGGGTTACTCGCCTTAAATCATCAAGCACAATTTTCGCAAGCTGATCCTCTTTTATAAAATGTGCGGTGCAGACCTCTTTGCCTTTTTTCTTGTAGGTTCGGCAGGCAAAATTGTAATCACTTTTCTTCATTGTTGAGGCACGATGCAGTACCATTTTTGCTCCGCAGTCCTTACAGTAAACCATACCGGAAAACATATCCTGCTCATCCATATTGGTTCGTCTGCGTTTGTGCTGACGAATATCTTGAACGATATCCCATACCTTTTGAGAGATAATAGCAGGGTGCGTATTCTCAAAGCGAAGCTGTTCTTCCTTTGGCACTTCAATTTTCTTCTTGTTTTTAAAGGACTTAGTTGTTGTTTTGAGGTTGATCGTATGGCCCAAATAAACTTCATTTTCAAGAATATGGCGGATCGTTGTCTGTTCCCATCGGTAGGGATTACTCATGTCAGTAGTTGAGGTGTATGACATACCCTTTGTGTACCAATAATAATTCGGCATAAAAATCTTTTCTTCTGAGAGTCTTTTGGCGATTTGGCTGGGACCATTTCCCTCAACACAGAGCTTGAAGATGTACTTGACTACTTCAGCAGATTCGGGATCAACAACGATTTTACGTTTTGGATCATCAGGGTCTTTCATATAACCATAGGGTGCCCTTGTGCCAACCCTTGCACCGGTTTCAGCTTTTGCCCTGTTGGCTGCACGAATTTTACGACTACAATCTTTTGCATAAAGTTCGTTAATTATATTTTTGAACGGGGCAAAATCATCAACTCCATATCGGCTATCAATGTTGTCACCGATTGCAATAAATCTCACATCATAGTTTGGAAATATAATTTCGGTGTATCTGCCTACCTCCAAATACTCTCTGCCAAATCGGCTCATATCTTTCACTATGATTGTTGCTACCTCATCATTTTCTACAAGCTCCATTAGTTCTTTGAATGCAGGTCGATTGAAATTAGTACCTGAGTATCCGTCATCGAATAGAAATTTGAGATTTTCAAAGCCATTGTCCTTTGCGTGCTTCTCCAAGATGAGTCTCTGATTGCTGATACTGTTGGATTCTCCTTGGCTGCCATCGTCTTGACTGAGTCTTGCGTATAAAATTGTATATTTTTCAGTTGTCTGTTTCATATAAGCTCCTTTCCGACAAACTGAATACGGTAACACCAACATACCCTATTCAGTGCCACAAGTCTATTGTTTTTTATTCTTTTTCGCTGTCTACCAAGGCAAGTAGCTCTCTGGTTGGAGTAGATTTTGGCATCATAGGAAAGATAGATTTCACATAAAAGTTCTTTCCATCCACCACCATTTTTCGCTCGGTAAAACACTCTGCATCATTCATAGTAACTGCTGTATCACGATAAACTGTTCGTGCCGTGTTGCCGTCGTTGTAGACAAGCGGCATGGATTCTCCGTAAAATCCTGTGTTCAAATTTTCTGTTTTCTTCATATAGTGCTCTCCCTTACATCATTGTCATAGTGAAGCCCTGCTCCTGTTCTTCCTCATAGTCGATACAATTTTCAGGCTCCTGTTGTAGCTTTTCTATATAATCAGTTACATCTTGGTCATCCAGTTCGTCTTGTGAGTGGCTGTTGGACATTGCTTCAAGCAAAATATATACCCCGGCAAAGGACAAGGCGGTGAGGGTTGCAAGGTGAGCAATGGTTTCCAGTTCATCATCTTCACTGACACCTTTTTCGAGAAATCTTAGATTGTGCAAAATCTCATTGGTTAGCTTTTTGCTTGTATTTCTCGGCTTGTAAATCTCCTGTTGTACCTGTCTGTGGTGTTGATTATCAAATTGCTTACGCTCATACTCCCAACCACTTTCCTCATCAATCTCTTTTTTCTGCTGTCTGTAATCAAACTCAAGCTCCATATTGACCTTGCAAAACTTAGCACCAAAGAGCCTATCGTCACGGCAGGACTTACCGTTGGGACAGGTGTAGGTGATGGTTTTGCGTGCATCTGTCCATTTTACAAAGTAGCCTTGTCGTTCCATATTGAAAATAAAATCTTCCTTATCAGAGCTTCGTGTCATGGCAAACTCAATGGCTTGTTGAAGCTGATTTTTCCAACTATCACCTCGCTGCTGAGCCTTACGCTGAGCACGGCTGGGGGTTTTACTTCTGCCAAAGGTGTAGGTTGGGAGGACTTCAAAGCCATGTGCCATGCAAATTTCATCGGAGGATAATCTCAATTCACGCAAGGTATGCGGTGTCTGATGTAGCTTTTTTCCGTGTTCAAAGCTGACCGAATTGATAATAAAGTGGGAGTGAATGTGCGGTGCATCGATGTGAGTGGCAATTAAAACTTCATAGTCGGGATAGTTTTTGTGTGCAAACTCAAGTGCAATTTCGTGAGCTTTCTGCGGAGTTATATCCAAACCAACTTTGAAGCTTTGCGTGTAGTGATAGAATTGCACTTGGTTGTTCTTTTTGTAGCGTACTTTTGTGGCAGTAAATTCAGAAAATGCAGTTTCGGCACAGCAGTTTTGCCCTGTGATTAACTGATAGCCTTGGTCTTGTAAGAACGTTTTTTCTTTGAGACAGACATACATCATCACACCACGCAGGGTGAATGCCGACTGTTTTTTGTAAGGAATGTAGTTGACTGTTGCCATCAAAATCTCCTGTTCAAGAACGATAAAAACCCATTGCGTTCTTTTTCAAGTTGTTTTTTGAGTGGTAAATCTCCTGTATCAGTTTCAATTTGTAATTCAGTAACGGAGGGTTCTTCAGTAGCAACAGCGGTTTCTGTGGCTGTTTCACCCTTGCAAAGGCTTGTTAATAAATCGTATATTTTTCCTAACTGCTCCTTGGTTTCTGCTAAATTGACTGCTTCAAAATGCCCCATATTAGCACGAGTGGTCAGCTGATTTAAGTTGTTTCCGATGGCTTTCAGCTGTTTAGCAAAATCATCTAAGCCATCAATAACAGTTATTTCCTTATTAAAAACACAGTGGCGAATGTAATCAGATTTGCTCATATTGGCTTTCTTCGCCATGCGTTTTAGCTCCTGTTGCTCCTTTTCGGAGGCTCTAAAGGTTTCAAATTTGTCTTTCATTGATTATTGCATCTCCTTACTATTTTGGGATTTTAACTCTCGTAAAGTGGGTACGGGCTTCTGCCCGAAAGGTGGCGAGTTGCGGGCGTATACACGCCTGCTCTGCTCGCCCCCACCCGAGGTGGGAAAAAGCGTAGCCGAAACTTCTACGCTCAATCTGAAATCGGTGTAAATCCAAGGTCTTGGCAACGGTGGCTCAATTTGCGGTTTTCCGCAGATGGGGTAGCGTTATGCGACGCCATCGTCAATCTCGGCACACAGGGGCGGACAGGGGGCAATGCTGGCTAAATTACTCTCCGCTGACGATGCTGACGGCAAAGACGGCAAATTTAAGGGGCTTAGATTTACCGTCATATCGTCATTGCCGTCATAACAGAGAGAAAATTCTCTGCGGTCAAAGGTGCGGTTTTCAGAATAGCGAATACCGTTTTTATTGAGATGTTCCATGTGCTTGATGATTTTTTTCTTCAGCACTGCCGGTCGCAATTCCAATTTCAGAACCTCTGCCAATTCTGTTGCCGTGCCTGTGAAGCCGCCAACTGATTTCACAAAATCACAGAGAAGAATAATTTCATCGGGGATAATCAGAGCATCGATGATGATGGGGGAAACCAGTTCCCAAACAAAGGTGCAGCGATTAAACTCCAAGAACAATTCTCGCCCCTCAATATCTCTGCCTGTGCAGATGAGGGATGCTGTGTTTTCTGTTCTCTTATCTTTCTGTAAGATAAAATTGGTGTCCGCACCGCCTGCAATTCCACTGGTGCCCGAAATCATATTCAGCGGATCGCTGTCACCGGTTTTTCTAAGGTGATGCACCAGCACAATTGCGATTTTGTATTTGTCTGCGATTTGCTTGAGGGCATTGATATCGTCGTAGTCGGCGGCATAGGGGTTCACATTTGCGGAGACGGTTTTGCGAATCTTTTGCAGAGTGTCAATGACAATCAGTCCTGTGTCGGGGTGTTCGCTAATAAAGTTTTCAATCTGTTTTTCCAGTCCGCTGCCGATGGCATTGCTCATAATTGCGAAGTGCAGTGTGGGTGGTGCTTCATCGGTAATTTCAAATAGCCTGCTTTGGATGCGAGCAAAGCTATCTTCTAAGCAGAGATACAGCACCTCGCTTTGGGTGGTTTCAAAATCCCAAACCTTTTCACCCTTTGACACCTGCAAACAAATCCACAGGGCAAGCCAGCTCTTGCCGATTTTCGGTGATCCGGCAAGAACATGAAGTCCTTGCGGTATCAGCCCCTGCACAATAAATTTTAGCGGCTGCATGGGTGTGGTCATTAAGGTTTCGGCATCCATGGTTTCTAATTTCTTTGGCATTTTTCTTCCTCCTCAAATTTTTTGCGTTACTGTCGGTACATCGAAAGCCGTTCCTGACCGGGACTCTCACCCCATCGTATTGCTCGCTCGCTTTTCCAAGGTCGTGGCAGGTATATCCTCTTTCGCCGACTATTCAATTTTGCAATGAATGAAATATTGTATTTTTCAGTTCCTTATGTTACCATTGTCCTATAAATAAAACTAAAAATACACAGTGAATAGCAAATAAGCTATTCTGTGATAAATCGATTATTTGCAAAAGGAGTTGCGATGGAACAATATCCGTGCATCAAAATTTTCGAGGGCAGCGATAAGCTGATTTACTCCATGGCCTACGCTTACCCCAACAAGGTCACGCAGTACGCACAGAAATTTATCGGCAATGGGCTGATTGAATTTGTTGAGATGGATTTTGAAGAATACAGAAACTTGCTCATCGAAACAAAATCCATTCCGCTGACGATGGAAAACTACCAGACCATCAGAAACAAAATATTTGATGTTGCACAGACAATTTCCGGCAACCACCGCTATGTCTATTTTTTCTTGGTGGGTCTGCTGAACAATATTTTGAAAGAGCCTATCCATGCACAAAATGAGTTTGAAAACGCTTTGCTTCACCCGTTTGCAACCTGTCTTGAAGAACTGGATCACATCTTGGATTTGCAAGAGGTATGCACAAAGGCTGTCACCACCTGTTTGGACAAAGAAAATCGCTCGGACACAATCATGTCCCAGCGACTTTGCGAGTTTGTATCGGAGTATCCTGGATTTGCAGAAGCTACGGTAAAAATAAAATATGAGCTGCTGCCAAAGAAAAACGGCAAGGTGGATATGGAAACCATGAAAGACATTCACGATTGGGATTTGTGTGAAACGGATGAGCTACTGGAGATTATGCACCAGGACGGCGAGGGTGTCAGCCTAATGCCCTACTATCTCATTGAGTATTTGGATGAGATGCTCTATTTTGAATTTACCGATATGCTGAAAAACGGACGATTTGTGAAGCGTTGCAAGCTATGCAACCGCTATTTCGTGCTGACCGATAAGCGCAAGCGTGATTTTTGTGATCGCCCTTATAACGGCGGTCGCACCTGCAAGCAGGTTGGGGCGAAGCTGTTTTATGATAAGGGTGTCGCAGGCAGCACCACACTGCTTGCTTTTCTGACGGAATACAACAAGGTGTATTCTCGCCGTTATCGTGCTGTCGATAAAAATGAAACAGAGCTCAGCGGCAAGGATATGTCGGCGGAGGAATATGCAAGCTGGGCAAAGCTGGCACGGCAAGCGAGGAGTGATTATCTTGATGGGAAAATTACCGGAGAGGAAATGCTGGCTAAAATTAAGTTGGAATAATAATTCGCTAAAGTTTGCAGGGCAATTATTAGAAAGCATATTCGTTAAACAACTAAATACTACATAAAACTACAATATAGATTGCTTATTTGCCTTGCTTGGAGTATCATATAATTAGTCATGTCCTTTGAAAGCGAGGTGTTTGCCATGCCAGAAAACAACATTCAGGATAGATGGATTTCCCTGCAGGAAGTCTGCGATTACCTCGGTGTAAAACGACACACAATTATGCGCTGGATTGAACAGCGTGGTATGCCGGCATCAAAGGTTGGCAAGCTATGGCGCTTCAAAACTGCCGAGATTGATGAGTGGGTCAGAAGTGGCGGAGCCTCCGATGAACAGGGGGTGCCAAAGTGAAAAATATCAGAAATCATAGAGTGATGTCTGTGGCAGCTTTCTCCTGCCTCTTTGCCTATCTGCTCTCCTTCGTATTTGAGGGGCAGGTGCTTTACAGTACGATAGATGCCTTTGGCACACAGACCAACACATTCATACTTGCAGCCATTGTTGCCCATTTTGTTGGATTGTTTTCCTGCGGTTTCTTTATCAAAACGCCGAACAAAGCAAAATCAACCATGGTAATCGGAATGGTAATCTGCCTAATTGCGACAGTTCCGTTTTTCTTTGCCCCCTCCACTCTCTGGCTTGTGGGTCTGGTGGTGGCAGGCTATGCCGGTGGTTGTGCCGTGGCAGCGTGGGGATTTTTCCTCAAAAAGTTCACGCCCAAGGACGAACGGATAAAATCCTGTGCTGATGTATTGATTTTCTCCAACATCATTATGATTGCAATTAACGTGATTGCCGTCAACCTATCACACGTTATTGGACTGCTTCTTTCTATGCTGTGCCTGATACTCGGCGGGGTATTTACCACAATGCTCCCTGTTGGTGATGTTACAATCACAACAGCAGCACCGACAGGGGATCAAAAATCTCTCGGTGATATTAAAAAGCCCATGCTGGTGCTGTTTCTGTTCGTTGCTGTTATTACTGTAACTTCGGGACTGATGTATCAGGTTATCAATCCGGCGTTTGAACATTTGACCGGTCTTGTGAGCTGGTATTGGGCTGTGCCGTACATTGTTGCTCTTGTTTTCATGCGAAACCTCTCGCCCAAGAATAAAGCACAGCGTTCACAGTTTCTCTATATTGGCATGGGTATGATTGCCGCTGCCTTTATCACCTTTATGCTTCTTTCAAGAGGCACAGTGGACTATCTGATTGTTGACACGCTGATGCTGGGCGCCTGCGGTATTTTCGATTTGTTCTGGTGGAGCATCATTGGAGAAACACTGGATTATTCCGAGAACCCCGCCAAAATGTTTGGCATCGGTCTTTCTGCCAACGTGTTAGGCGTACTCTGTGGCGATGTGCTGGGAGTGATGATAACCTCCATACAACTTCCCGAGGCGGAGATAGCCGTGATTGCACTAACGGTAGTATGTATTACGCTCGTTATTCTGCCGCCGCTGAACAGGCAGCTCACCCTGCTGCTGAAAAGCCACGCCTACCTCTCTGCCTATGCAAAAATGACTGAGAACCAGCAGTCGGCGGTTGTTTGTCAGCTAAAGCTGATTGACCCTTTGACAGAACGAGAAAATGAAGTACTTGCACTGATCCTTGATGGAAAAACGAACAAGGAAATTGCTGCCGCCATGTGTGTTGGTGAGAGTACAGTCAAGTATCATGTAGGAAATATTCTCTCCAAGTACGGTGTGAGCAGCCGGGCGGAACTCATCAGCACCTTACTCAAGGCTCAGATTAAGGAATAGTCCAAAAGCCTGTAAATAAGCGGTTTTCAAGGCCACCTATACTAAAGTATAGGTGGTTTTTTGCGTTAAATTATACTTTTGGCGGGGGACTTTTTCCCCCACTATCTCTATGATTAGGGTATCACAAGGAGGTGAATCCAAGGGTGAAAGCGATAAAAGACAGGCGAAACATCTATGTAGTGATTTCTGTGACTGCCATACTTTTGACCGTGCTGTTCATTGTGATACAAAAGCTTGCAATGGTCATTGCCTGCGGTAGCGTGAGCGCTGTGGTACTGCTCCTGCTGTATCGGCAAAGTCGGTTGCTTAATGCAGCGATGGTGATCTGCGATAGCCGGATTCTAACCGTACCTTCGTGCATTGTCACTTCCGAAACTCGACCGAACCAAACACAGGCAGAGGAAACCATCGTGTCCACCTTCGGACTGCTGCTTGGAAACCGTGTCTATCAATGGGGCTGTGAAGGTGTGTACGGTGTCCGGCTGCGAGAGGTACAAATCAATAAAGAGCATATCTGCTTGTCCTTTGGGGACGATGGCAAAATGTTGCGAGTTAAGTTACTGCACGGTCTAAGCGACAGGCAAAGCGTCATGGAGATCGCACAGAAGATATGGCGCGAAACAAGGGTACGGGCAGAAATAAGAAATTGGTAACGAAAGGGAGGAATTCAAAATGAAAAAGATATTATCCATTTTACTTGCGATGGCGCTACTTTTAAGCAGTCTCACCGGATGCGGTGGGGGCGGTGGCAAAAGCTATGCGGCGACACTTTCGCCAGAGACCACCGGCACCAAACTGGAAAATGGCGTCAGTGTGGAACTGGGCGGTTATGTGCTGGACAGGGAAGAAGAATTGACCGTCACTAAGGAGCCTGTGGAAGAAAACAAGGAGGAAGGCTATAAGATAGAAGCCTATGACTTCAGGCTGGGCGAAATGACCGAGCTTTCGGACTTCATTACCTTGCGTATCCCCTATGATACGGCATATTGCGAGGATGGGCAGGACCCTGCAAAATGCGTGGGTGCAAAGTACAGAAACGAAACCACTGGTGAGTGGGAAGATGTGCTGTTCGAGGTGGACACGGCTACTAATGAGCTTGTCATCTACACCGACCATCTCTCCACCTTTGGCGCATTCCATGTCAAAAACGAGGGGCAACGCAGCGCCAAAATCATCAGCATTTATGCGGACTTTGCGGGTCTTGAACAGCAGGAAGCCATGGAAACGCTCCGCGAATACGTAGCGGGCGGCGGCGCGGACGGAGAGGAAGCGGCAGGTCTCGCAGCGCGGCTTCTCACAGGCTATAACGGATTTTTGGGCGGTGTGGCCGGAGCAGCCGGTGAAATGGGCTTCGCCACTGACCTCACAGGTACGATTTTGAACATGGCCTCCGTCGGCAGCCCGACCTTTGACACTGCGCTGGCTGATTCCGCCTACAAAAAGATGAACAAGCTTGGCAAAGTAGCGGCGGCGGTAAAGATTGGCGCGGTGATGTTGAGTACGGAAAAGACAGACGCCGATACCCTCGGCTTATACAAGGACACGGCGATGCTGGCGCTCTCCTATGCCGAATCCGCCGCGTGGGGACTTGCCGCCAGCGGACTGTTCATTTTTGATTACACCATAACCAGTCTGTTTGAGCAGGGCATGGCGATGAAAATGGATAAGATAGATGAGGTCTATGTTTATTTTAACGACGAATACATCAGTAAAGACAGACAGGGCTTTCAATGGACGGCCCGCAGCTTAAAGGATTGGCGGCAGGTGCTGATTGACATAGCCGAAGCCAACCCCAACGAAGCCGACGCCAAGGCTGCCGTCGAAGCGGAGATAGAGCGCTATGCCCGCGTATTCTGGACGCTTAACAGTGCCGATATGGGAGTTGTCGTTTCGGAAATGAAGGAGAAAAACAGTAAAAGCTCTGTCACCATCCCCACCCCCACCGAGGCGGAGATGAAAACCTTAGTGGACGGTTATAAGGCACAGCTTTATGAACGCCTCTACCCGGTAACGCAGTCCGTCGGCGTGTATATGCAGCGCAAGGCCGAAGCCGCGTATCTGGCCGCACTGAACGAGGTCAAAGTGTTCTTTAACCAAAGCATTACCTTTAACATCGTAGAGGATGTCCCCGATGGCGAGAAATCGCAGTATGACGGCTACGCCCTGCGCTTCGCCCCGCTTTCCGAAAATGCGGTGAAGGAGAGCTGGAGCGGAACCCTCAAAGGAACTGGCGGGGCTTCCACCAAGTTTACCCTGCTTGGCTATGTGCAGGCCGGTTGTCCCAAGGAGCTGCAACTGTTCCCGCCAGATGCCGACCCTGATAACGATGAGCCGGAGATAAGCCTCGGCTTTAAGCTCTCTGCGCCGGTAACAGAAGTGAAGATTGGCGGGCTACCCTTAGATGAAATCGTTGGGAATTATCCTCTTGTTATGTCAAATGATGATGGTGATAACAACGACGGTTTAATGAGTCTCATCAAAAACGAAAATGGTCAACTTGCGTTTAGTGAGAAACCAGATTTGCCCCTTGACTATGACCCTGCCACCGGCATGGCAATATATAATTATAGTGATAATGGCATTAGATGCACATATACGGTCGTATTTACCTCTGAGAATGGCGTGATCCATTGTACCGGCACTATGGTTTTAGCAAGTGAAAGCGGCGCAGCCACACTATATATTGAAGGAACCAAAACAGACTGACGGCAACCCACCACGCCGGGAGACAGACAGGAGGAAATATTATGAAAAAAGCATTGACTATTATCTTATCATTGGCGCTGATACTCTCCCTCACCGCCTGCGGCGGCGGGGGCGGTAAAGCACCGTCCGAAAGTGACACATCGGCAACATCCGGCGAGATCGCCGCCGAGGATGCGGATTTGGCGCAGCTGAAAGAGTTATACGACGGAACATGGATAAACGAGAACCCGCATGACGGCCCGTTTGAAATGGAAGTACTCAGCACAACCAGCATCAAGATGACATATGAAGCCTCGGGTGAACTCATCTGCGATTTGTTCTATTCTCCGGGGGAGCTTACCGGAATCAGCGTCAGCATGAGCGGGAACAGCCTTGGCAAATACAGCATTGATACGCAGAGCGGAATATTGACATTCAGACCCAATGACACTGATGCTTTTACCTACACAAAAGAATGACAGATAGTCAGAAATAAAAATGATAAATACGGAGGTTTTCTTATGAAAAAAATATTGATTATTATGTTGTCACTGACGTTAGTATTGTCGCTCGCCGCCTGCGGTGGAGGTGGAGGCGGTGAGGCTCCTTCAGCAAGTCCCGCCCCTGCTGAATCGGGAAGCACCCCTTCCGGTGAAGCGGAAACGAATGAAATCAAGTATTACGGCATCGGTGAAGCGGCCGAGGCAAACGGGCTTTCCATCACCATTGACGGGGCGGAGCCTTTCGATTATACAGGTATGCTTTCAAGACCGAAGGACGGTTTTAAATATGTGAAGGTCTGGTTTACATTTACAAACGCATCCAACGAACCGGTGGAATCCCCCGACAAGAAGGATCTCTACATTGTCTATGAGGAAGGCCCCACTGGGGATGACAGCGACATGACCTCGGAGGAAAATTCACAGGTGTTGCCGGATGTGGCCGACAGGAACCAGCGGTATATGGAGGACGAGATAGAGCTTGCCCCCGGCGAATCCGTCAGCGGCTGGATGGTCTATCAGAGGCAGACCGATAAAAGCGAGATCACCATGCACTATTACTCTGGCTATGTCAACGTAGCACCGGATTTGCGGTTCAGATTTGCGGTTGAATAAGGAGGAATTTCACAATGAAACAAAGATTACTATCACTTGTTTTGACTGCCGTAATGCTGCTGTCGGTTATGATGGGATTTGCAGGCTGCTCGTCTGGCGATGGTTCGATTTCAGGAAAAGTAAAACCTGATTCCGAGGAGATCATTGGAAATACCGAGAAAAACGGCGTCGAGTTGGTAATTCCCACCGGCACATTTGAAAAAGCCGTAAATGTGAGCATCGGTATAGCCGACGAAAAAGAGATAATGACCGAGGACGGTGCGAGTTATATTTTCTCTCCGATAGAGCTTGTCTCTGACGGCGGTGAGCATACGCTCGGTGAAACGGTAACGGTAAAAATAAAACTGCCTAAATCCGTTACCGAAGACGATTATCTTTCGGTTATGGGCGCATATTACAACGGCGAGAGCTGGGAGTACATACTTCCCGATGCCGAGGCACTTCAAAATGGATATTTACAGTTCGGAACGCCACATTTTTCCCGTTATGCTGCATTGAAGCTTGAGAAGGAAAAGGCTCTCGACAAATACGCTGAAACACTTGCAACACAGAATGTTACGGGTTCGAAGCCGAGTCAGGAACTTAACGACTGCTTCACCGAGGCCCTTGATAAAATGGGCTTCACGAACGAGACTGTGCAGGGCATTATTATGCAAAACATTGCAAAGGAGCTGCACAGCTCCTCCGCATTTATTACCAATGCGAAAAACGGAGATGCCAGTGGTATCGCAGGACAGGGCGCGGAGCTTATTGCGGGAGCACTTCTGAAATCAGCACATGATGAAGCATTTGTCAAGAAAATGCAAGCATACGCAGGAAGTGCGGCTTCGGGCGCTGCCGCGGCAGCATTGAGTTTATATGACGGCGGCAGCGGTATGGACGCTTACAAGGAGTTTGTCTATGCTGCAATGGATGTTATTCCTACGGCGAAGTTCGCCAAGGCTGCTGTTGAGGCGACTAAAGCCGGATCGCAAATGTGGCAGGATTATTCCTTTGAGAGCGCATACAATGTATATCTCAAGCAAAATATCGCATCTGATGGCAATATTTCCGCTGATAGCTGGGAGACTATTTTCTTCAATATGGGCAGTGGTCTTGACTATATGCAGCGTGACTACCGCACAGCATACGCTAACGCAAACGGTAAAGCGCTGAAAGAGCTCGACAAGGACACGGAACTTCGTGACAGGCTTAATAATCAGGTAATGAATGAAATCAAAAGCAGCTTCATGAAAAGGTATACAAATACGAGCGAGATTTCCTCGGAAAAAGCTCGCATAAAAGAAATGCTTACAACCTTTGACCAATACGGTCTATTGTCATGGAATAAGCTGCTCAGTTTTCCGTATGAGATGGAGCTTGCAACAAGGATAGATTCGCTGATGAAGATACGCGAGAATATACTTGATATTGTGGGTGACGACCGCTTGGTGTTTGGCTCAAGTGATGAAGTGATTGAAGGCAATTTGGCAGAAGCTATTTATAAGTGGCTGGAATGTGGTAAGGACAGGGGTAAGTTTTACGACTGGATGCGCGAAAAAGGATATCTTGAAAGCTTGGGCAAGCCGGCAGAGGGCGGCTACTGGCAGCTTGTGCGCAGCTTTGAGAACGACTATGAAAAAAGCAAAGCCGACGACGCTTACACCGAATCATGGAGCGGCGGTGGCAGCTATACTTACAACTGCAAGACCACCTTCGATCACCATTATACCGGCAGTACACATAATACTTGCAGAGGTGAATTTGTCAACAACACGGGAACGGCAAGCGCTCCGAACAGCCGTTACGCCGGCGGCGAGCAGGTGAAGATAACACTAACCGTAAGTGCTGCCACGTCGAGCAATATCTGCTTCAATCTTGGAGCGCATCTGACCTCCTGCATCACTCCCGTCAACCATAACGACCCCTTCATCAGCTACGGAACGGAAACGTACCTGCAAAACATTGATGATGAGAGCGCGAAAGGCGATGTACGGACTTATAAGAATGACACCAACACAGGCTACATCGGAGAAAGCGTCACATCCGGCGCCACAATGCCCATGGGCTACGAGGACGGCGACAAGGTGTATATCCTGATAATTTTCACCGGCGGAAACAATTTAATCAAGACCGCCTATGAATACGAGTGGCATTCGTAAAGTGGGAGCGCGGCGTATGGCAAAGAAAAAGAACAACAAAATCCCACTTCCCATATTTATCCTCATTTGCGCCGTACTGGTGTTCGTCATGTACATAAGCCTCAGTACGCTGACGCTGGCGATTTGGGGCGAGAGCGTCATGGGTACGGTGGACAGCTATGACAGCCGCCGAGAGGACATGACAGCGCAGGAAAACCGCTCCCGCACCATATCAAAGGGCTATTGGTTCATGGCAAACGGCAAGGAATACCGGGGCTATGTGATGTATTCGAGCGACGAGGCGTGGCCGAATCTGGACGAGAGCGAAACACGTTCCGAGCGCATCAGCTACCTTTCGTTCCTCCCCTATATCAATAAGCCCTCTGCCCTCTGTGAGTTGAGAAGCATGGGAGAGGTTGCCATCATCTATCACATACTATCGCCCGTCGGTTGCCTGCTCCTGCTGCTTTTAGTGATCCGCACACAAAAGAAACAAACGAAGCAGAGGAAAAGGGCGGCGAGGAAACCCGCCGCACCTCAAATAATTGAGACAAGGAGTGATACGGATATGTTTTGTTATAACTGCGGAAACAAGATTACGGAGGGCATGACTTTCTGTTCGAGCTGCGGCACAAAAATACAAGCAAACGCCCCCGGTGTGTGTACGGCTTGCGGCGCAGAGTTGCCGGAGGGAGCTGAATTTTGCATAGGTTGTGGAGCGGCAGTGAATCTGGCAGTGCCGCAGCCGATGGAGCCGAGCCGTGCGGCAGCTCCCGCACGATCACAGGGCGGTACGGGGCTGGTCGGCTTTTCCGACAGGTATAACTGCCCTGAGATACTGGCCGCTGCGCAGAAAAATAAGAAATCCTCCATTGGCTGTATGTGGATATTGGTTTTTGTGCCGCTCATTGGCTTTCCCATCGCCGGTCTGCTAATGGACGATTTCCCCTTTGGAGAATCCCTTCTCATTGGCATAGGCATCGCTCTTGTCATGCTGACCGTTAATCTGCTGGCACTGCGAAGAACCAAGCAGCCCATGTGGGAGGGCGTGGTCGTCAATAAGTACAGTAAGGAAAAAAGTGAGCATCGAGGCGGCGAGGACGATAATTACAGAACTTATACGGAATACACCACGATCATCAACACCGATGCGGGCAAGAAAAAGACCATCGTTGAAAAGGACAGCGGGCGGCATATGTATGATTATCTCTCTATTGGTGACAGGGTGCGGTTTCATCCCAAATTCGGCACATACGAGAAGTACGA
>ERZ795057.18-NODE-18-length-157997-cov-13.321251_pt1 | contig 157997 bp, 136 predicted proteins | sample MGYA00375141_ERZ795057 | MGnify/ENA primary metagenome ERZ795057 (study PRJEB30186, sample SAMN05720163) | activated sludge metagenome | isolation source: Anaerobic digester | place: Hong Kong | collected 2015-01-26 ...
GGACGGGCTTGCGCCCAGGCCACCGGCGTCAAGCGCGTCAGACCGGAAAATATCGTATTCACTTACCAAGGCGACGGGGACTTGGCTTCCATCGGTATCGCCGAAACCATTCACGCCGCCAACCGCGGTGAGAACATTACCGTCATTTTCATCAATAACGCCATTTACGGAATGACCGGCGGCCAAATGGCCCCGACCACTCTGATCGGACAGAAAACGACGACTTCCCAGGACGGAAGAGTTGCGGCCATTCATGGCAATCCGATCAAGATTTCCGAAATCTTCGCTCCGATCGAAGGAGTAGCCTACTTGGAAAGAGTCGCGGCATTCGATCCAAAACATGTAATCAAAGCCAAAGCGGCGATCAAAAAAGCTTTCCAGTATCAGATGGAAAACCGGGGATTCACGATGATCGAAGTGCTGGCAACCTGTCCGGTCAACTGGGGAAAGACCCCGATCGACGCCATGAACTGGGTCAAGACGGAAATGACGAAAGTCTATCCGTTAGGAGTCTTCAAGGACAAAGGTGATAACAATGAATGAGACGAAAAACATCAAAGTCGCCGGTTTCGGCGGCCAAGGAATCATGATGTTCGGCCAGATGATCGCCTACAGCGCCACTCATGACAACGTGAACAGCCTTTGGTTTCCGTCCTACGGACCGGAGACAAGAGGTGGTACCGCCAACTGTTCGGTGATCGTTTCCGACAAAGAAATCAATTCACCAATATTCAAAGATGCCGACCATTTGGTCGCATTCAATGCCCCGTCGCTGGAAAAATTCAAGGACAACGTCAAAAAAGACGGACTCGTGCTTTACAACTCTTCGATGATACCGGGAGATCCCGGTTGTAAGAAGGGCCTCGTGGTCGGCGTGCCGATCAACGATATCGCAACCGATCTCGGAAACATGAAAGTTGCGAACATGGTTATGCTTGGAGCTTACCTTGAACTTACGCACCTGTTTCCCGACGAGACGATCAAACAGATACTGATCAAATTCCTCGGTCAGAAAAAAGCTCATCTTCTCGATATAAACATGATGGCATTGGCTTCCGGCAAAAAGTATGTTGCCGACAAGGGGATCAAGTATGCTTGAAAAAGTCGAAGACCTCGCTAAACTAGCCAAAAAGACCGCTCCGATCAGAATGGGCGTGGTTTTTGCCCATGATCCGTACGTGATCGAGGCCGTGGCTAAAAGCCGTGAGGCCGGCGATATCTTTCCTGTTTTGATCGGGAATCAAGAAAAAATCAAGGAAATACTCCGGGAAGAAGCCTTGAACATGCCATGCGAGATCATTGACGAAAACGATCCCGATCAGGCTTCGAGAATCGCGATGGATCTCGTAAATGATGGCGAAATTCAAGTCATCATGAAAGGTCTGCTTGATACAAAGAACCTTCTGAAAGCCGTCGTGAACAAGGAATCGGGAATCAGGGAAAAGACACTCTTAAGCCATGTCGGCCTAGTGTCCTATCCCGGTTTTAACCGCGTGCTTTTTGTCACGGACGGAGCAATGAACATCGATCCCGGCGTTGAAGAAAAAATCATGATAATCGAAAACGCGGTGGAACTTGCCCATAGTCTGGGTTATGACAATCCGGCCGTAGGCATCGTGTCAGCGGTGGAGAAAGTCAATCCGAAAATTCAGTCGACCGTCGATGCAAGCCAGATTGTCAAGCACTACGAAGAAAATCCTCCCAAAGGTTTCGTTGTGGACGGACCGTTCGCAATCGACAATCTCGTAAGCGAAGAATCGGTCAAACACAAGGGAATCGTAAGCATGGTTGCCGGTCACGCCGACATATTGCTTTTCCCGAATCTGGACGGAGGAAACATTTTTTACAAAACATCGGTTTTTCTGGCCGGCGCGCATTCGGCCGGCATCGTTCTCGGTGCCAAGGTTCCGATTGTTCTGACCAGCAGGGCCGATACGGCCATGGCCAAGTATAATTCAATTCTATTAGCGGTGGTGAATCATTATGGATTACGTGCAACTGATAATTAACACCGGCGGCGTTTCGACCAAGGTCGCCATCTTCATCAATGACAAATTGATTCAGGAACAGGTCTTGAAACACGATGTCGAGAAACTGAAAGAATTTGCGACAGCGATGGATCAGGCCGAATTCCGGAAACAACTGATCCTTGACTTCCTGGCCGAACATCATTACTCGGTGGAGCAGATCGACATCTTTGTGGGAAGAGGCGGGTTGTTACGGCCTCTGAAACAGGGCGGGACATATCTTGTGACCGAAAAAATGGTCGACGATCTCAGAAATTGTCGGTACGGAAGCCATGCGGCCAATTTGGGTGCGATCATCGCCTACGAACTGGCCAAGCCGATCAACCGTCCGGCTTACACCGTCAATCCGGTGTCGGTCGATGAATTCAACGATTTCGCCAGAGTATCGGGACTTAAAGGAATCGAAAGAAGAAGTGTGTTCCATGTTCTGAACCACAAGGCGATTGCCAAAAGACATGCCAAAACAATCGGAAAACCGTATGAAAGCATGAACCTGATTGTCTGCCATCTAGGTAGCGGCATCAGCGTCGGATTGCATGAGAAAGGCCGGGTCGTGGACGTGAACAACGCCCTGGGCGGCGACGGACCGTTTTCAACCGAAAGAACGGGAACAGTTCCCACATATCCGCTCGTGGACCTATGCTTCTCCGGAAAGTACACGATTCAGGAAGTGAAGAAACTTTTAGCCGGCGAAGGCGGGTTGGTTTCATATCTGGGAACTTCGAACGGTATCGAAATCGACAAAAGGATCAAGGAAGGCGACCAGGAAGCCGCATTCTATTTCCAGGCGATGGCCTATACGGTTGTCAAGGAAATCGGCGCCATGTATTTTGTCGCCAAAGGAAAAATCGACGCCGTGCTGATCACTGGCGGGCTCGCCAACAACGAGACCTTCGTGAACCACATCAAGGACTATGTCACGCCGATTGCCCCGGTATTCGTTTATGCCGGAGAAGACGAGATGCGGGCCTTGGCGGAAGGTGCTCTCAGGGTCTTGAACCAGGAAGAAAAATTACAGGCATATTGAAACCAGCGGCTTCCCGACAGGGAAGCCCTTTTCATATAAAAAAAATACAAAAACAGATAATTTGCTGGCACTCAATACTTGACAGTGCCAAGAAAAATGATATAATATGTCTAGCACTTGGAAAATAGGAGTGCTAATAACTGAAACAGGGAGTGAATGATATGCTTAAACCATTGCATGACAACGTAGTACTGAAAAAAGAAAAAGTAGAAAAAAAGACAGCCAGCGGAATTATCCTGACCGGTGATGTCAAAGAACAACCGAGTTTCGCCGATGTCGTAGCTGTCGGAGAAGGGAACCTGGTCGACGGCAAACTGATACCACTGACCGTCAAAACGGGAGACAAGGTTGTATACAAGAAATATTCGACCACGGAATTCAAGTACGATGACGAAGAATATCTGATCATCGCCGAAAAAGACATTCTCGCGGTCCTGGAAGAGGAGTGATTGAGATGAGCAAAGAAGTACGTTATTCAAAAGAAGCCAGAATGGGCATGTTGAAAGGCGTCGACATTTTGGCCGATGCAGTCAAAGTAACCCTTGGCCCAAAAGGAAGAAATGTCGTGCTGGACAAGGGATATGGGTCCCCGATGATCACGAATGACGGTGTAACGATCGCCAAGGAAATCGAACTGAAGGACGCTTTCGAGAACATGGGCGCCAAACTTGTTTATGAAGCCGCCAACAAGACAAACGACGTAGCCGGCGACGGAACCACTACCGCCACCGTGTTGACCCAGTCGATGATCCACAAGGGAATCGAACATGTCGAAAAGGGAACTAATCCGGTCCTGATGCGGGAAGGCATGGAAAAAGCCGCCAAAGAAGTGGCGAAGAAACTGTTGGAAAAATCGCATAAAATCGAAACCGATGAAGATATCGCCCATGTCGCTACTGTTTCATCGGGATCTTCCGAAATCGGCGACATCATTGCCAAAGCAATGGGAAAGGTTGGTCACAACGGCGTCATCAGCGTCGATGAGTCCAAAGGATTCGATACTTATTTGGAAGTAGTCGAAGGCTTGCAATACGAAAAAGGCTATATTTCCCCCTATATGGTCACAGACCGTGAAAAAATGCAAATTGTCATGGAAAATGCCAATGTGCTGGTCACCGATCAGAAGATCACGACTATCAAGGATATTCTTCCTTTGCTAGAAGAAATCGTTCAGGCCAACAAACCGTTGCTCATAATCGCAGACGACATCGAGAACGAAGTTCTTTCCACCCTCATCGTGAACAAACTGCGCGGAACTTTCAATGTGGTCGCCACCAAAGCTCCGGGCTTCGGCGACAACCAGAAGGAAATCCTTACCGATATCGCCACCCTGACCGGGGCACGTTTCGTGGCCAAAGATTTGAATCAGGAAATCAAGGATGTCAAGATAGACGATCTTGGTCTGGCCAAAAAAGTCATCATTGGCAAAGACAATACGACAATCATCGATGGCTCCGGCGAAAAGAAGAAAATTACTGCCAGAGTCGACGAAATCAAGAAACAGATGGACCGGACAACTTCCGATTATGACAAAAAGCGTCTTGGCGAACGTTTGGCCAAACTGACTAGCGGCGTCGCCATCGTCAAAGTCGGCGCAACAACCGAGACCGAACTCAAGGAAAAGAAAATGAAGATCGAAGATGCTCTCAATGCGACCAAGGCCGCCGTCGAGGAAGGTATCGTTATCGGCGGCGGAGCCGCTCTTGTCGAAATTTATAAAGAAATCAAGGCAAATCTCAAGTCAAATGTCAATGATACCCAAAAAGGTATCAATGTGGTTGTTGAAAGCCTGCTAGCACCGATATACCAGATCGCCGAGAATTCCGGCTATGATCCTTTGGAAATCGTCGAATTGCAGAAAAAGGCTGAAAAGAATTACGGATTCGATGCCAAAAACGGCGTTTGGGTCGACATGTTCAAAGAAGGAATCGTCGATCCGACCAAAGTTACCAGAAGCGCGATCATGAATGCTGCTTCGATATCCGCACTCTTCATCACAACGGAAGTCGGCGTAGCGGAGATCAAGGAAGAAAAACCGGTGGCACCGGCACCAGAAATGTACTGAAAAAAGCATAAATATAGTTAGAAAGCGCGGATCTTCCGCGCTTTTTGTTTGTTGTATGTAAATATACTCTAAAACTTATAAGAATGATATATATCAAAATGGTAAACAAGAAACTTGCCAAAGTGCCGACAAGACATTATTCAGAATTTTGTTTAAACTTGATTATTTATTATATTCGGAATCCGATTTGGAAAATTTATGTATAAATAATGAAATATCCATCATAAATGGACACATATTTGTGCAACTATTAAAAGTTGCATATATACTAAAAACCAAATTGCAAAAATATATTATATAAAGATATGCATGCAAAGAAAAACCTGCAAATTAATAAGTATATAACGAAAAAAAGAAACAGGAAAACATTCCTGAAAATATTTTTGCAATAAAAGGCGTTCTGTCTTTGACAAACAAAAATATGTTCAGTATAATGAAGACATATTTGAATTTACTCACGGAGGTCCACATGAGAATAGGAATAATCGGCCCTATAGGCAGCGGCAAATCCACTTTGGCCGGAAAACTTGCAAGATATTACAACGCGGAACTGGTCGAGGAACCGGTGGAAAAAAATGAATTCCTTCCTTTGTTCTACCAAGATAAGGAAACATTCGCCCTTCTGTCGCAAAACGCATTTTACAGCGCACTATTCCTGTTGATGTGGAAATCGAAGGATATTGACAATCTCGTTTGCGATTCAACGCTTTTTTCCAACCTGGTATTTACGGAACTCCTAAGGCTGGAAGGAATCATGTCGGCGATGGAAGTAGCGCTGACTTATGCGATAGCAGACGAACATATGAAAAGGATCCCGGATGTCGATGTCCACATAGTCATCATGAGAAGGACCGAACAACTTTTCGAAAACGTAAGGAGAAGAGGCCGCGTAATCGAAAAGGACCAGCAGGAATATCTGGCTTTCCATTACGCAAATTACTATGATGTTTTGAAAAGAATATTCAAAGCTTACAAAATACCCGAAAAGAAGATCCTTTGGCTTTCGATCGAAGACATGGAAGAAAAGGAAGAATTTGCCTCGATCGTCAAAGCGGTCGAAGACAAATATACGGAATCGAAAAAATAGATCAAAAAAAGTTGTCCATCGGGACAACTTTCTTTTTTATGACTAATTGAATAAGATCCACATTGCATATTTACAAAGCCATCTGAAACAAAACCAGAAGATATTTTTGTCATTACTCGAAAATATGCTCGTTTTCGGAAAACCATTTGACAGTGTCGTCCACCGTTTTTTCGAACGTGAACGGTTCCGGAACCAGATCGCGAAGCATGAGCGAATTGTCATAATTGTAATTGTCGGTCATCGTATCGATCATGAAATCGGAGATGTCCGGAATTAGAAACGAGAATGTTCTGACAAGAAAAACCGGCACTCCAATCAAGAAAACCTTGTGGTTTTGGACTTTGCCGACTTCCTTCAGAAGTTGTTTGACGCTTCGGTTGTTGGCGGCCATGATATAACAGCCGGACTGATTGTTCTTGACACATTCTACGACGGCCTTGGCGCAGTCGCGGACATCAATGAAATTATATCCGCCCCGGAAATAGAAAGATATCCGGCGACGCATCGCTTTGCGGATCTCTTTACCGAGTGCCGACGGCTTGAAATCGTTGATACCGATGATTGCGGAAGGATATAGGATAACGGCAGGCATTTTCTCGTTTTTCATTTTCTCAAGAAGATAAGCAGTAGCTTTACCCTTGGAAACAGTATAATTAGAGCCTTCATTGTCCACATCAAGCGATTCCGGTTCGGATATGAAACCCTGTGATTTTTCCCTCGGTATGCAATCGACGGTACTTATATAGATGAGCCGGACCTTGCTTTTCTGGCAAAAATCGATGATTTGCTCGGTACCAAGATAGTTGGCTGAGTCGCATTCTTTCTTGTGGTGGTTATTAAGGTCTATGAAGCCGGCGGAATGGATCAGCGTGTCGTTTTCCGAAATGTTATTGGAAAGAAAAACCGGATCGAAAATATCTCCGAAAACGTACTTTACATCATTCAAATCAAGTAGAGCCTTCCCGTTTTTTCTCAATAGAATTGTAAATGGAATGCCTTCGTTTTGAAGATATCTGGCGATATTGTTTCCCAGACGTCCGGTGGCGCCTGTAAGATAGATCATGAATGGATTCCTTTCGAATGTTTCGGATGAATATATTATACCAAAAAACACTTGATTGTGATATAATGAATGTTACTGTTTCGGCATATGGAGGTGTACAGAATGGATTTCAAACCATTGGTAGAAAAACAGAGAGAATTTTTCCGGACGGGAGCCACCAAAAACGTGGAATTCCGCTTGGCGGCTTTGGAAAAGCTCAAAGAAGCGATCGTATCGCATGAGGGCGAAATCGAGAAAGCGCTCCGAAACGATCTCGGGAAAGCCCCTTTCGAAACTTATATAACGGAAATCGGGTTGGTATTGAGCGAGATCGACTACTTTATTGTGCATCTGAGAAAATTGGCCAGGCCCAAAAAAGTCAGAACTCCGATCGTTCTTTTCAAAGCCAAAAGCTATATTATGCCGGAACCTTTTGGGACCGTTCTTATCATGAGTCCGTGGAACTATCCTTTGCAACTGGCCTTAACACCGCTTGCCGGAGCCTTGGCGGCGGGGAATACGGCTGTTGTCAAACCGGGCTCATATGCCGTGGAAACCTGCAAAATGATCAAAACAATCATCGAAGAGTCTTTCAAACCGGAATATGTTGCGGTAGTTCTCGGCGGAAGAGAAGAAAACCAACAACTTCTGGAAACCAGGTTCGACTACATCTTTTTTACCGGCAGCACGAATATCGGTAAAATGGTGATGGAAAAAGCAAGCAGGTATCTGACTCCTGTTTCGTTGGAACTAGGCGGAAAAAGTCCATGTCTGATCGATTCAGGCGTCAATATGGATCTGGTTGCCAAGAGACTTGCGTTCGGGAAATTCATCAATGCCGGACAGACCTGCGTTGCACCGGATTATGTTTTGATCCGGAAAGAGGATGAAAATGATCTGGTCGAAGGATTGAAAAAATACATCAGATTGTTTTTCGGTTCTGATCCGCTTCTTTGTGAGGAACTCCCGAAAATAATCAATCAGAAACATTATGAAAGACTGCTTGGCCTCATCAATCCAAAGAAAATCGTTTTGGGAGGAGAGCATGCGAACGAAAAGATCGCGCCGACCGTCATGACAGGCGTTACCTGGGAAGATGACATCATGAAAGAAGAAATTTTCGGGCCAGTCCTTCCGATTATAAATTTTGATAGTCTAGACCAAGCGTACGACATGATCATCGATCACGAAAAGCCTCTCGCGTTCTATTTATTCACAAATGACCGTAAAGTCAGAAAAGAAGCCCTGGACAGGATCAGTTTCGGCGGCGCTACGATCAACGACACTCTTATGCACTTCGGTTCCACGGAACTGGGATTCGGCGGGGTCGGTGCCAGCGGCATGGGAAGATATCACGGGAAATTCAGTTTTGAGACTTTTTCCAACATGAGAAGCGTGCTCGAAAGAAGCAATCTGGTTGACTTGGAAATGCGATATCATCCGTATAGCGAAGCAAAAGGCAATATTGCCAGAAAATTATTGAAATAAAAACTCCGGAAATATCCGGAGTTCTTTTTTTGATTTTATGAATCAGAAAATGGACATTGTCAGGAAGATGACGCTCATCAGACTGGCGACCAGGCTGACGACGGTGATTTGAGTGTTTAGGGAAGGACCGGCGGTATCCTTGAAAGGATCGCCTACGGTATCGCCGACCACTGCGGCTTTATGAGCATCACTGCCTTTGCCTCCGTTGGCTCCGGCTTCGATGTATTTCTTGCCATTATCCCATAAACCGCCGCTGTTGGACATAAAGAGAGCGAGCAGTAATCCGCTCACGATGTTTCCGGCCAAGAAACCGCCGATGGCGTTGACGCCGCCGATGAAACCGACGGCCAAAGTCATTATGATAGCGAAAAGACCGGCGGGAATCAACTCTTTCAAAGCGCCTTTGGTGGCAATGGCGACACATTTGTCCGATTCAGGACTGACGCCTTCTTTACCTTCTTTAAGACCGGGTATTTCTTTAAATTGGCGATGGATTTCAGCTACCATGCGTTCGGCGTTGCGATTTACTCCGAGCATGAGCAAGGCACTGAAAACGGCTGGAACAGCCGCTCCGACAAGCAAACCGAAGAAGACTGCGGGATTCATGATATCAAATCCTGTTATGGTGGCGAGCCCGCGTTCGGTTGCGGCATCGTTAACCTCGCTGATAAAAGCCCCAAGTAATGATATGACCGTAAGGCCGGCGGCGCCGATCGCAAACCCCTTGGTGACGGCTTTGACTGTATTGCCAGCCGAATCAAGGCTATCGGTTCTACGGATGACTTCTTCGCCAAGACCGCCCATCTCTGCCAGACCTCTGGCATTGTCGACAATCGGACCGTAAGCATCGTTCGAAATGATCATTCCGACAACAGATAGCATTCCGACGGCCGACATGGCGATTCCGAACAATGGATAGTCCGGATTAAGAATATAGGCGACAAAAGCTGAAAGTCCGATGCCGACCATGGCTGGCAATACGGACATGAATCCGTAACTGACACCGGAAATGATGGTCAGGGCCGGGCCGCTCTTGCTGGCTTCGGCAACTTTTTTTACCGGACTCTTGCGATCATCCGTGAAGTAATCGGTGGCTAGGCCGACAACAGCTCCGACTGCGAGGCCGACGACGGATGCACCGAAGATTCCCCAGGCAAAACGAAAGATTAAAGTGGCCAGGGCGGTAAGAACCGTGAATATTCCCATTGTGATATATGAACTCAGATTGAGTGCCGTGGTAGGATTGCCTTTTTTCCCCATTCTTGCGAAGATGACGCCAATGATCGAGGATAGGAGTCCGAGTCCGGCATATACGAAGACGACCGAAACCATTTTAGTACTGATGGTCGTTGCGATGACCATGGCAGCCGCTATGGATGCGACATGCGAGTCGAAAAGGTCGGCCCCCATTCCGGCGACGTCTCCGACATTGTCTCCGACATTGTCGGCGATGACAGCGGGATTACGCGGATCGTCTTCCGGGATTCCCAGTTCGACCTTACCGACCAAATCGGCGCTGATATCGGCGGTTTTGGTATAAATGCCTCCGCCTGCTTTGGCGAATAATGCCAGGGAAGAAGCCCCGAAACTAAAACCGAGAAGCATTGTCGCGTCTTGATTAGCGATCAGAAAAACAATCGATATACCAAGAAGACTGGCGCCAACGACAGCCATTCCCATCACGGCGCCGCCACGAAATCCGGTCAAAAAACTTTCTTTGATTCCCTTTTGGGCGGCTTCGGCTGTTTTACGGTTGGCGATCGTCGCCACGAAAATGCCTATCTTGCCAGCGAGCGCGCTGAACATGGTTCCGAAGAGATATGCGAGCGTTATGGTCAGATTCTGCGACCAATCGGCCCAACCGGTCGATTGCCAGATCGGCTTTGGCAGAAAAACAAAAATCAGAATCGCCACGACTCCGGCAAACCGGGCCAATAATTCATATTCTTTTTTTAGAAAAGTGTTTGCTCCGCTTTTGATCAATTTACCGATGGAATCGATCTTTTGGTTGTTGCTTTCCTGCTTTTTGACCCAAACATAGAGCCAAATCGCAAGACCGAAAGCGAGCAGCGAGACAACGATGCAGAAAATAGTGGAAAACAGAATATCATTGCTGGGCATTATTATCTTCTCCAATCTTTTTATGCCTTTGTATGCTATTTTAACATTTTTACCGGGTTTCTTCAAGATGGCAGGGCATTTGGAAAACTGATTTTTGCTTATCTGGTTTTATGGTACCCGCTTGACAATCAGGTGGTGCTATGATACATTTTAGTGTATAAGAAAAGGAAACATGTTAACGGAGGATTCGATTATGAAAAAATGGGTTTGCGAAGTCTGTGGTTATGTCTATGATCCCGAATTCGGCGATCCTGAGGGAGGAGTTGCTCCGGGAACCGCTTTCGAAGACATTCCAGAAGATTGGGTATGCCCCGATTGCGGTGTATCAAAGGACAATTTCAGTCCGTTGGACTAAGAGATTATCGAGACAAACCCCGATTGTAACAAGCAACCGGGGTTTTGTTTATTTGTGACAGATTGCATCGATTTCCACCAGCGCATCTTTTGGCAATCTGGCAACTTCCAAAGCTACCCGAGCCGGACGATGGTTTGAAAAGAATTCCTGGTAAACCTCGTTCATCTGGGAAAAGTCATTCAGATTTTTGAGATAGACCGTGCACTTGACGACATCGCTTTTGAAATATCCGGCTTCGTTTGCAATCGCGATGACATTGTCAAGGGATCTTTTTGTCTGGATTTTGATGTCGTTTTTTTCCATGTTTCCCGTAACGGGATCGACCGGCAGTTGTCCGGAAACGAACAAGAAATCACCACAGTCAATTGCTTGGGAGTATGGACCGATGGCTTTAGGCGCCAGATCGGAAAAAATAGGTTTGTTCATATAGTGTTCCGCCTTCTTTCTTTATATGGATCTCTAAGTATCAATGATAGCATAAAAAAACGAATGAAACGCGTAAGAAGAGGAAAAACAGCATTCATTTCATTTTCAGTCCGCAATCATCAGGTGTTATAATAAATAAAGACTAAATGTATATAAGAGGTGTTCATATGAATATCAAAAAACATATCGTTCTCGACAACGGAATTTCGATTCCTTCTTTAGGATTCGGAACTTGGCAAATCAAAAACGGAAAAGAAGCGTATGATGCGGTTTTCACGGCTTTGGAAGCCGGATATCGCCATATCGATACGGCTGCCGCATACCAGAACGAAGAATCGGTAGGCAGAGCGATTCGTGATTTTGGCCTGAGAAGGGAAGAAATATTTCTCACGACCAAACTGCGGGCGGAGCTGAAAGGTTATGACGTCGCCATGAAGGAATTGGAAATGTCGCTTGAAAAACTGGAAACAGACTATGTCGACCTTTATCTGATCCATGCTCCGAAACCTTGGGGGACAAAGGGAGACGGATCCGAATACACAGAAGCCAATATCGATTCCTGGAAAGCGTTTATTAAACTTTATGAAGAAGGTAAGTGCCGGTCGATCGGCGTTTCCAATTTCCAGCCTTACCATATTACGCCTTTGACGGAAGCGACCGGATTCATACCGCATGTCGACCAAATATTCATCTGTCCGGGTAACATTCCTCAGGAAACCGTAGACTATGCCAAGGAAATGGGCATTCGTCTGGAAGCGTATTCTCCGTTTGCGACCGGAAGAATATTCAAATCGGAAGAATTGGCGGATATGGCGAAAAAATATGGAAGAACGCCGGGCCAAGTAGCATTGCGATGGAGTCTGCAAAAAGGATTCATTCCGCTGCCGAAATCAACTAAATCTTCAAGAATAAGAAGCAATCTTGATGTTTTCAGTTTCGAAATAAGTCCGGAAGACATGAAAGTCTTGGATAATCTGAAATTTCCGAAGGAAGGATAATGTCGTGATCAAAATCGATTTGGATACCTGGCCAAGGAAGAAACACTTCATGCTTTTCAAAGATAGCGATCAGCCCCATTTCGGAATCACTTTTGAAGCAGACGTGACGCCCCTTGTCGATTTTTCAAAAACAAGCAAAACATCATTTTTTGCCGTTATGTTGCATGCAGTGATGACTTCTCTAAACCAAATCCCGGAATTTCGTTATCGGATAAGACCGGACGGAGTTATCCTGCACGATATTGTAAGCCCGTCTTACACCGTATTGTCTGATGACGATCTTTTTTACTTCGTGACAACTGACTATTGTGACAGTCTCGCTCAATTCGTCTTCAAGGTTCAAAAAGATATCGAAGCGGCGAAAATCCGGAAAAGTCTGGATGATGTCGAAGGAAAGGATGATATCGTCTACATTTCCTCTCTGCCCTGGTTCTCATTCACATCCCTTACACATCCCAGCGATACGAAGCATCCTGATTCGTTTCCCCGTATATCATGGGATAAATATCGTATGATTGACGGCAAAGCCATGATACATATTTCCGTATCCGCCCACCACGCTTTATGTGATGGAATTCATATCTACAGATTCATCAGCAATCTGAAAACGTATGCTGAAAAAATATGAAACCTGGTAAACAGGTTTTTTTTATGAATCCATTTGAATGTATATTCGCAAATTTCGCGAAATCTTGTGATTAACTGCCGTAAAAGTGATATAATCATTGATGATGAACAAGGTGTATAACAGGGAACACAAGTGAAAATCTTGGACTGTGCCAGCAACCGTGAAGCTTTTCGGATCCAATGAACCATTGCTTAGGCGAGAAGGATGGATCGGACGGCAAGCGAAGTCGGGAGACCTACCTGTTCGTCAATACAATCTAATAAGGGGTAAGGAAATGAAAAGAAAAGCACTGGGTATCATGCTGGCCTTGATTTTGCTACCGGCGTTTTTGGCTTGCGGCAATGTTACGACTTCAGGTACCGACACTCTAACCGGAACCATCACTTTTGAACTTTACGATGCAAACGATGGACTTATCAGTCAAAAAACCATCGCTTATGAAGAAAGCGACACTCTACTCGGGTTATTACAGGAAAACTACACCGTTTACTGTAATGATGCGGATGGAAATCCCGACGACACATGTTCGTATGAATACACATTTGGCCATTATATAGTGGGAATCGGCGATTTGGATGCTTATACGGACGATACTTACTACATTTCGTTTTATATCAACGGGCAGTATTCCATGACTGGAATAGACGATACGCCGATTACCGATGGGTACTGTTACCAATTCAAGCTTGAATAGTTTACATTATCTTGGAAGGACCAGGCTAAGATATATCATATTGACAGCCATCTTACTCGCCATCTTGGTTGTACAGGAAGAATACCTGGTCCTTCTTCCGAATATTCAGTTCACCGCCGTGTTGTTGCTTGTATATGCTGCAATTTTGCCTTGGTCCTTGCTATGCACGCTGGTGGTTTCCTATGTTTTCATAGATAATCTCATCATGGGATCGTTCAGTTTGCTTTATACGATACCGATGCTGTTTGCCTGGCTTTTTTTTGTTGTTATAGGCAAACTGATCGCCAAAAAATCGTTCTTTGTCATTCTCATTTTCGCTTTTGCTTTCGGATTCATCTATGGTTGGTTTTATTTTCCAACCCAGATGATTTTGCAGGGAGTCGACATTTTATGGCCGTATTTCCTGGCAGATCTAGAATTTGAAATTGTGATGGCGGTATGCAATTATTTCACAGTTCTTTTGCTTTATCGAACGCTCGTTGCCCTGCTAGAAAAGTTATTGTCGGGATGGACGGCAAAAAGCGGTTAATAAAATATAGTCATATCTAATGGAATCGCATGATACAGGCGTTTTCCGGCAATGACACTCGGGATGGTATGCCGATTATGACTTTTACTAACGCTTTCAGATTCATATTTGTGAGCAATAGTCTGTTTATAGCTGCAGGCACTTTTTTTGTATGTTTTGCTGCTTATTTGACTATTGGGAAAAACAAGAGTATAAATGAAAACGGAACAAGAAAAATGCCTAAATTCCGCAAATATTACACTCCGCTTTTTTCTATGAAGGATTTTCGTGATCCCATGATAGCTTATTCGGACGATTTGATTCAATTTGCGAATGACGCGGCCGTCAAATTGTTCCGCTGCGGATCGGAAGAAGCGCTTGTCGGCAGAAAAGTGACCGAATTGATCGCTCCAAAATACGTATCTGTATACCGAGAACAAGTGGACAATGTGAAAAATAATATGCATAGCAAACCACGAACCGGATTCGATTTGATGAGACTAGACGGCACAATATTCTATGCGGAAGTGTTTTCGGCAATCAGTAACGATAAACCCTTGCAAATCTGCAGCTTCATTTTCGAAAGAGAAACAGCGCAGGATTCTGAACGTACCATGATGCTTGAAAAAAACCGATACGACAATATCATCGAGGCTACCAATACCGCAACATGGGAATTGGATGTGAAATCCGGCAAGATATCCGTGAATCAGAAGTGGCTCGATATGCTTGGGTACAGCCGCGAAGAAACCAGCGATTACAATATCAGAAAGTGGGAGAAATTGGTTCACCCGGATGATCTTGTTTCATCCAAGAAGAAAATCGATCTACATCTTTGCGGGAAAGAACCGTTTTACAATTCCGAGCTGAGAATGCGACATAAAGACGGACACTACGTATGGATTTCCGACAAGGGTAAAACAATCATATTCGATGCCGAAGGAAAGCCAGAAACGATGTATGGGATCAATCAGGATATCACCGCCCGTAAAGAAAAAGAAATGGAGATCGAGCATCTGAGCTATTGCGACATTCTGACGGGGATCTACAATAGGAGAAAATTCGAAGAAGTGCTTCGCGAAAAGGATACCGAGGAAAATCTGCCCATTTCCATTGTAATGGCCGATGTCGATGCCCTTAAAACCACCAATGACGCTTTCGGACATCTTCAAGGCGACAACCTTTTGAAAAAAGTCGCCAATGTCATTAAAAGCACTTTTAACTTTACCGATCTGATTTTCAGGGTAGGCGGCGACGAGTTCGTCATACTGATCACAAATTGCGATTGCGAAAAAACCAGAAAAGCGGCGGAAGAGGTCAAAGATGCTTTGATGAAGGATTCGATCGGCGGATTGCCCTGTTCAGTGTCGTTCGGAATCGCTGCCAAAAAGAACCCTCAGGAATCGATTTTCGAAGTATATAAAGATGCCGAGATGCTGATGTATAATCAGAAACTGATCAATTCGAGCGAATATCATATGAATGTTATCGAGCTGATCCGAGAGAATCTGTTCAACGAATATCCTCAGGAAGAAAGTCATGCCAGAATGGTTACGGAATTTGCCACAAAATTGGCGAAGGAATGCGGACTATCCGAAACAGAAGTGGCTGCGATCGGAACATTGGCGGAAGTTCACGATATCGGCAAGATCGCCATCGGGCATGAGCTTCTAAAGAAAAACGGAAAGTTAGAAGAAACGGAGATTATCAGAATCAGACAGCATCCGGAGATCGGATATCGGATTCTTTTCTCGGCCGTAGGATACAACCGGATCGCCCTGGATGTTTTATCGCATCACGAAAGATGGGATGGACACGGGTATCCGAAAGGTTTGAAAGAAGAAGCAATTCCATTCCGGTCGCGGATCATCGCCATATGCGAAGCATATTCGGCCATGATTCAGGACTGGCCTTACCGAAAGGCTTTAGGCAAGGAAGTTGCCAGACGGGAAATCCTGGAAGGCGCCGGAAAACAATTCGATCCCGAACTGGCGAGGATTTTCGTGGAAAAGGTAATTAACCAATGATAAACAAAAAGGCTTTCTCCCTTGGGAAGAAAACCTTTTTTATTTGTTTATTCTTTTTTGATTATTGTGCAGGTTTCAGTTCATATCCGGTATCTTTGTCATATAGCAGTAAATAATTTTTTCCCGGGACAATCAAGTCAGAAATGATCGATTTGGCGATCGCGGTTTCGACATAGCGCTGGATATAACGCTTCAATGGGCGGGCACCGTACTCCGGATCGTAAGCCTGGTCGATTACGCTTTTGTTCACTGAACTGTCGAAACCGACGTAGATATTTTCTTCCTTGAGACGCAAGGATAACTCTTGTAGCATTTTGTCGACGATTTTTACCTGAACATCGTAAGAAAGCGGGTTGAATATGACGATTTCGTCTATCCGGTTGATGAATTCCGGTTTGAAAGAATGTTTCACGAGATCCATGACCTTGTCCTTGCCGGACTGGTCGCCTCGAATCAAATATTCGCTGCCGAGATTGGATGTCATGATAATGATCGTGTTCTTGAAATCAACGGTTCTTCCTTGATTGTCGGTCAAACGGCCGTCGTCCAGAATTTGCAGAAGAATGTTGAAAACTTCAGGATTGGCTTTTTCGAACTCGTCGAACAGCACGATCGAGTACGGTTTGCGTCTGATGGCTTCGGTAAGCTGGCCGCCTTCATCGTAACCGACGTATCCCGGAGGGGCCCCGATTAGGCGGGAGACCGAGAATGATTCCATATATTCGCTCATGTCGATTCTGACAATATGGTTCTCGCTTGAAAATAATTGTTCGGCAAGCGCTTTAGCCACTTCGGTTTTCCCGACTCCGGTCGGGCCGAGGAACATGAATGATCCGATTGGCCGGTTTTCGTTTCTCACACCCGCTCTCTGTCTGATGATTGCATCGGAGATCAGCGATATCGCTTCGTCTTGTCCGATTACCCTTTGCTTCAGGGCTTCGTCGAGATGAAGAAGCTTATCTCGGTCGCCCTGAAGCAATTTGGCTACCGGGATCTTTGTCCAGTTGGCCACGATCGCGGCAATGTCTTCTTCGGTGACGACTTCGCTGATCATTTTGTTTGCATCGGTCGATTTGGCTTCCTCGATTTTTTTCTCCAGTTCGGGAATTTTGCTGTACTGGAGTTCAGCGGCTTTCGAATAATCGCTTTGATTGAGAGCGTTTTGAAGTTCGCTTTTATAGTTTTCCAGTTTGGCTTTCATTTCCTTGACTTTTTGTAATTCGTGTTTTTCCTTTTCCCATTCCTTAGTGATCTCGTCTTCCGAGCGGCGTTCTTTGGCAAGTTCGCTTTCCAGTTTGACAAGTCGGTCCTTACTTAAGGCATCGGATTCTTTTTCAAGCGCTCTTTTTTCGATTTCCAGTTGCATGATTTTTCGCTTGATTGTGTCGAGTTCTTGCGGCATTGAATCGATTTCCATCCGGATCGAGGCGCATGCTTCATCAATCAAATCGATGGCTTTGTCCGGTAAAAACCGGTCGCTGATGTAACGGTTGGAAAGAGTGGCGGCCGCAATAATTGCATTGTCGCTGATATGGACGCCGTGATGGGCTTCAAACCGGTCTTTGAGACCGCGGATAATGCTGATGGTGTCTTCGACCGTCGGTTCGTCGATCAATACTTTCTGAAAACGTCTTTCCAGAGCATTGTCCTTTTCGATGTATTTCCGGTATTCGTTGAGTGTGGTGGCTCCGATGCAATGCAATTCTCCGCGGGCAAGCATCGGTTTTAACATGTTAGAAGCATCCATCGCGCCTTCGGTGCGTCCGGCCCCCACTATCATATGGATCTCGTCGATGAAAAGAATTATCTCGCCGTTGGAATCTTTGATTTTTTTGAGTACGGCTTTCAGTCTTTCTTCGAATTCGCCACGATATTTGGCGCCAGCCAGAAGGCTGGCGAGATCCAACTCATAGATTGATTTGTTCTGTAATCCAAGCGGGACATCCTTGTCGACGATTCGTCTGGCAAGACCTTCGACAATGGCGGTCTTTCCGACGCCGGGTTCCCCGATCAGAACGGGATTGTTCTTTGTCTTGCGACTCAAAATTTTAATGATCCGGCGGATTTCGTCTTCTCTGCCGATGACGGGATCGATCTTTCCGCTTTTGACTTCTTCATTGATGATACGTCCGAATTTATCCAAAACCTTGGGATCGTCAAGGTAGCTTTCCGGTTCTTGATTATTCATGATATCACTTCCTTTTTTAAACCAACAATATTATATTACCATTTGTTAGCACTGTCAAGCATAGAGTGCTAATTATTATGCAAAAGAAAAGCGGAATCACTTCCGCCTTTTATAAATCAGCCAGGACGTTCACTGCGTGTCCAAAAGGGCTCACATTACGGTATTCTTTGATAAGGTCGCCTTCTTTGTTGATGATGAAGGTGCTCCTGACGATGCCTTTGTATTGTCGTCCGAACATTGTTTTATCTTTTAAAACTCCGAATGCTTCCGCAAGGATTCCGTCGGGATCACTCAAAAGCGTGATTCCCAGATTGTGTTTTTCGGTAAAATTACAATGCGATGCGACCGAGTCGCGAGACACGCCGACGAGTTTATACCCTTTTTTGGCGAAATCGTCTTTAAGAGAAGTAAATTGAATCGCTTCGGTTGTACAACCAGGAGTATTGTCCTTGGGATAGAAGTAGAGTACGAGCCCCGTTCCATGGAAATCGTTAAGTGAATACTCGTTGCTATCGCCGGACTTAAATTTAATATCTTTATAGTCCATATACATAGACCTCCTTTGTTTCCTCTATTTAAATATTAGCAAATAAATCTTGATAATTCAATCAAGGTGCTCGGGAAATGGCTATCGAGATTGCGAACAGACGGACAAAGTGGTATAATCTTTAAAAGACGGATAACCGTTCAATAATATATAAAAGGGATGATTGTTTTGGAAACAAGAAAAACTGATCTTTTGATAATCGGAGCCGGACCGGGAGGATATGTTTCGGCGATCTATGCGGCCAAAAAAGGATTGGATGTCACATTGATAGAGAAACGTTTTCTTGGCGGCACCTGCCTGAATGTCGGATGTATCCCGACCAAAAGCCTGGTAAAATCAGCCGATGTTTTTACCGAGGCAAAAGAGGGAGAAAAGTACGGAGTAGTTGCTAAAGAAGTCACGATCGATCTTGAAAACGCCGTGGCAAGAAAAGATTTCGTTGTCAAGAATCTTACAGACGGCATCGGCGTATTGCTTGAAAAAAACGGTGTCAAAGTGATAAACGGGACAGCAAGTTTCTTGGATGACAGCCGTGTCCTTGTGAAAAGCGAAGATACAGAGACCGTATTCTCAGCCAAAGACATCATTATCGCCACCGGATCTAAGACGAAACATCTTCCAATCAATATAGAAACTCCGGAGATATATCTTGATTCCGAAGGATTGCTTAAAAATACAAAACTACCGGAGACCATGACGGTTATCGGCGGCGGCATCATCGGAATGGAATTCGCTTTCGCTTACGGAAGATGCGGGGTGAAAGTGGAAGTAATCGAATTTTTGCCTAGCATTTTACCGATGGTAGACCGCGATTTGTCTATGCGTCTCCTTCGTTATGCCAAGATGTCGAATATTCATATCACCACAAGCGCCAAGGTCACCGAAGTAAAAAAAAGCGAATCGGGAAAAGCCTTAGTTTGTTTTGAAACGAACGGCGAGATGCGTTCGGTCGAAGCCGATCTGGTATTGGAAGCGGTGGGAAGAGGACCGGAAACCAACATGCTAGGTTTGGAAAACACTTCTATTAAAATCGGAAAGCGCGGAGAAATAACGGTGGACGACCGGATGAAAACATCCGTCGAGAGTATTTATGCCATCGGAGACGTAAACAATAAAATGCAACTGGCCCATGTGGCTAGCCACCAGGGAATGATAGCAGTGGAAAACATCCTCGGGAAAGATGCTAAAATGGATTATACCCATGTCCCGAGCGTGATATTCACATCGCCGCAGATTGCGACTATCGGAAAATCCGAAGCTGAATTGCAGGCAGAAGGAACCGAGTATCGAGTTGTTCGGGTACCTTATTCCGCCAATGGAAAAGCCTTGATCAGCGATAGTCAGGCCGGATTTATCAAACTGCTGGCCAAAAGCGAAGGAAACGAACTCTACGGAGCCCAGATTTTCGGTAACGATGCCGAACATCTGATCGCTTCTCTGGATGTGGCGATGACCAACAACCTTTCGGTGGAAGATATCAAGAAAACTATTTTCGCGCATCCGACCATATCCGAAATCATTCATGAAGCATATCTCGGCCTTGCCAAAGAAGCCATTCATTTTTTGAACTGATTAAAACCGAGGTGATTTTTTTTGATATATCTCGATTATTCCGCTACCACTCCGCCTTGTAAAAAGGCGATCGTTTGCTTTGAAAGGGAATCGGAGCGCCGTTATGGCAATCCGAATTCTTTGCATGCTTTCGGAATGGAAGCCAGATTGGAAATAGAGTCATCGACAAAAAAAATCAAAAAGATCCTCGGGAATGAAAACTGTGAAATAATCTATACTTCCGGAGCTACCGAAGCGAACAACATGGCGATCATGGGAACGGCTATAAAAAAACAAAAACAGGGAAAGCACGTCATCACGACCTCGGAGGAACATCCATCGGTCACCGCATGTTTTTCCCGGCTTGTCAAAATGGGTTACGAAGTGGACATTATCGAAGCAAAAAAAGACGGAAGGATCGATCCAGAAGAACTGGAAAGTTTGGTAAGGCCGGATACGATCTTGGTATCGGTAGTGAACGTGAATAGCGAGATCGGTTCCGTCAACGATATCGAAAGGATCGGAAACATACTGAAAAAATACTCTCAAGTCACTTTCCACAGCGATATGACCCAGGCGATCGGGAAAATCAGACTGCCGAAATATTATCCGGACCTTTTCACTTTTTCAGGGCACAAAATTTACGGTCTCAAAGGAATCGGATGTCTGGTAAGAAACGATAAAACGGTGCTGGAGCCGATTCTCTACGGTGGCGCCAGTGTTTCCGCGTACCGGCCGGGAACTCCGCCCGAACCGCTGATTGTTTCGTTTGCGGCGGCATTAGAGGATGCTTACAGCAAATTTTTGCTTAAAGAGAAGAAGATAGCCAAACTGAACCGTATTTTAATCGAAGGACTGGAATCCCTGGATGGCGTTCTTCTTAATAGTCCAGATGACGCTATCGGCCAGATAATCAATTTCAGTTTTCCTTTGCTCAAAGCGCCAGTGCTTCAGAAAAGGTTGTCTGACCGCGGTATTTTCGTTTCCACGCAATCGGCTTGTTGTTTCGAAAAAACGTATTCGAGACTGATTAATCTTTTGTTTGGCGACATGGACAGGGCCGAATCATCGATAAGGGTCTCCATTTCACATCTCACAAGTGACAGGGATATCCGAACATTTCTGGACGTGTTGGCAATGGAGATTGAATCATGCAGATAAAAATGATCGGCGCGATGTGGTGCCCCAGTTGCCTTATTATGAGATCGAGAATCCGAAAACTAATCAAAATCCACCCGGAAATCGCATTGGTGGAATATGATTTCGATATGGACAGGGAGAAAATCCCGGAATTTTCTGATGCGAAAATCTTGCCTATCATAATATTTGAAAAAGACGGTCGTGAGACATTCCGCTTTGTTGGTGAGAAGTCCGTCAGCGAGTTGGGAAAATTCATGGAGGAAAATCCGAAATGAAAAAAATCACGCATGTCCTCGTTTTTTTCTTTCTTATCATTGCTTCATTTGTTTTCTATACTGTGAAGGTATCCGCTTCATCGCCGGTCAATCTTTATTTTTTTTATGATATCACCTGTGGACATTGTCAGGAAGAAGATGCCTATCTTTCGCTTCTTGAAAGCGAATATCCTGATATCGTCGTCAATCGTTACGAGCTTTCCGAATCCGATTACAATCTGGCTCTCTATGATAGCGTCAGGGAAACATTTGGGAAAAGCATGTCTCTGACTCCCTTGCTAGTCATCGGCGGAGTCGCTCTGACCGGTTTCTCGGAACAGACCGAGACGGACATCGTTAGTCTGATTGAAAGGTACACGACATCGACTGATTATGTGGATGTCACAGAAAAGATAATCAATGGCGAAACCGTGGACAGGGATGATATCGAATATCTCCGTTTTTCCTGGGGAGACTATGTCTATATTCCGATTTTTGGAAACGTGTCAGTCGATTCGTTTTCGCTAATCGTTGCCGCGATTGTCATCGGGCTTGTCGATGGATTCAATCCCTGTGCAATGTGGATATTGTTGTTTCTGATTACACTTCTTGTCGAATTACCGGACAAAAAAAGACGCTGGACACTCGGTATCGCTTTTCTTTTGACAAGCGGAATATTCTATTTTTTGATTATGACGACATGGCTAAAGATCGGAATCAGCATCGCCGCCATCAAATGGGTACGGATTGCGATTGCTTCGTTTGCTCTTGCGTTCGGTATCTACAATATTACAAGATTCGTCATATCCTTAAGACATAGAGAAACCGGATGCGACGTGACAAATGTGAAAATGAAGCGAAAATTTCAGGATATGGTGAGAAGTTCCGTTGCCAAAAAGAACATATTGATGGCGATCTTCGGGATAATGCTTGTGGCTATAGCGGTTAACTTTCTCGAACTGGCATGTTCGGCCGGCCTTCCCTTGCTTTTCACCCAGATCCTTGCTTATCGCAGTCTTCCTTACGCGATATATCTGATGTATATCGGCATTTATGTGTTTTTCTTTTTGGTAGACGACATCGCAGTGTTTGTCATCTCGATGATTACTTTGGAAGTCAAGGGAATATCGAATCGTTTTGGGAAAGTGTCGCAACTTGTGGGCGGAGCCATCATGATCGCAATTGGTATCCTTCTTATGTTTTTTCCGACAATAATAATGTTGTCATAAACCGGCTTAGCCGGTTTTTTTTATGTATTGTACACCTTTTTAAACCGGGAATGGCATGTATCATCAATGAAAACGTTTGCAAATCACATTTATTGGCACTCAATGCTTGACAGTGCTAACGAAAGTGATATAATATAATTAGCACTTGGAAATATAGAGTGCTAACAAAAAATATCACAAGGAGGCATTTTCTATGAATAGCATAATCAAGAAAGATAACAACGTTTCGATCCTCGATGATTTCTTCGACGATTTCTTCACTGTGAGACCCCCGATGAGACCAGCAGCCCAATGCATGCGGACGGATATCAAGGAAGTGGAAAACGGTTATGAACTGGTGATTGATGTTCCGGGATTTGGTAAGGACGACATCAAGATAAGCCTGGAAAAGGGATATCTCAACATCGAAGCCAAGATTGAAGAAGACAAAGAAAACAAGGATGCCAAGGGCCATTTCATCCGCAGGGAGAGATTCCTGGGAAGCTCCGCAAGAAGTTTCTATGTCGGTGACGACATTGCTGAAAAAGACATCAGGGCAAGTTACGACAAAGGAATCCTGACAGTATTCATTCCTAAGGAAGGAACCAACGTCAAGGAGAAAAAGTACATCTCGATCGAATAAGGAAAAGGCTTCCTGAGAGAAGCCTTTTTACTTGCCATAAAGGCGCCGACGCAGGCGCTTTTTTTCATTTTATCCCTTTATGTTTTGGGATGTTTCTGATATCATTATGTTATATATACGGATACCGGGAAAGGAAGGGATGAATGATGGATAAGCGAACGCTTACGGATATCGGCTTATCTTGCAAAGACCTCGTCCTGTGCGCTTTTTCTGATCGTGAAAGGATCGTATCCGAAATCAGGGACGAATACGGGCTTTTTCCCGCCCGGATCAAAGACATAGGATATTTCGAGCCAATCTTTTCGAAAGACTGGCTTTTACCTGTAAGCAGACATTTCGGGATCAGTCCGGATTTGGCGGAAGGCCTCAAGGAAGCGATAGCGCATATCGATATCAAAAAGGAATACGTTGGATTAGCTCTGCTTGTATTAGAAATCCGGAAATTCCTCGAAGAAAACAATTTGATATCAAAACGTCTGATTCCATCGGATGACATCAAACGGATAATTGTCGTAAACAAAATAGCTTTGGACTGTTTGCCGTTCAATGTTCCTTTCGAAGTCGTTTATTTGGGCAAAGAATGCCATAACGACATCGATCTATTCGAAAGCGCCGACGATATAGAGAAATGCGAGAACTGCTATCAATGTATAACGAAAATGTTAGCATCCGGAATTGAACCGGGAACTATCAGGGTTTTGGGTGGAAGCAAAGAGGATGTATACAGATTAAAGAGAAAGCTTGAAATGGCGGAAATGCCTTTCTATGATACTCGGGGGAGAACTCTTTCCGGACATCCGATCGCCCAGGAATTCGTCATGCTTTCAAAAACGGTCGGAACATGGTCTGCATTCCAAACAATAAAAGAAAAACCGGGAAATTCCGTCATTAACTGCCTGGCCGATTTGCTAAATGATTACGGATGCGAGAATCTGGATGAAAATCCAGAACTTTTGCATTTTGAAACGGAAAAAAGGAAATACCGGGAAACAAAGATGACCGACGCGATCGTTTTCGCCAATATCGATCATATCGGTTACGATGAAAATACGTTCAATCTCATCTTAAGCGCAGACATGGACGCTTTATTGGCAATTAAAGGAAATCGTTATCTCGATGACAATGTCTTGGAAGCGATCGGGATGAAAACCGCATACAAAAAAACCGAGGAACGGTTTGCCCATTTAGAACAGATCTTTAGACGGGTTCCCAACTTGACTTTGTTCATGTCCAAGTTGACAAGCGGCATTGAAACCAGAAAACCGGAATTTGCTCTTGGAAACCGGAAAATCCGTGAATCGGCGGGACCGATCATCCCGGGAATGTCATTTTCCCGCCGACATGACATTCTGGAATACGCAAAACTCAGAGACAAAGAAACAACTTACGGAAACAAAAGCGCTCTATCGGGCGTTTATGAAAAAGAATTTGTTGGCAAAATCATTGGATACGATCCCAAATTCTCAGGTTTGCGAAAACACACGATCGAAAAGATCAAGGAAAAAACAATCGGAATATCTCCTTCGGGAATGAATGTTTTCTTCGGGTGTCCATACCGATTCCTGATTGGAAATATTCTGAGACTGGAACCGGAAAAAGAAAACATCAAGGCTTTTTTCGGTTCGCTAGCGCACGCCGTGATTGCCAACGGAACAATCGATTTAAAAGACATGGAAAAATTTCCCGATGATTTGTCAGCCAGGAAAGAAATTTTCATGGAATGTTTTCGTAAACAGATAGAAAAAACGTTATCCATGCTTGATATATTCACGAGGCAAAGCGAATTCGAGTTATCCGGAAGAGAAAAAAACGTGTCCCTTGACCTGGAAAATTTATCCGGATATGTCATCCACGGGAAAATCGACCGGGTGATGACGAAAAGCATCGAAGGAAAAGACTATTATGTGATTATCGATTTCAAATCCGGAAACAATTCGTTCAAAGAGGATGACTTCGAAAAAGGCACTGACGTGCAGTTGCCTTTTTATCTGTATCTGGAAAATGATTCTGCCAGCAGCGAGCGAAAAATTCCGTTCGGGTTTTTCTACCAGAAGATACTACCTTCTCTTTATTCAAAATCAGAAGGGAAGGATTCGTACAAAAAAAAGATGGAACTCGACGGAAGGATCATTTCCGACATGGAAATAATTGAAAGCTTTTCCGACATTTCATGGATAAGGGGAGTGAGCCTGAATGCGTCGGGAGGCATCAGAGACGGTAAGCGAACTGTCGGAACCGAATATATGGATAATCTGATGAAGACCATGGAAAAGCACATAAATGCCATGGCCGAAGCGATCGACGAAGGAAAGTTCACAATCATTCCCCAAATGAAGAAAGTCGCTTATGGTCTTTCGGCCGCGTGCCGGTATTGCCAGAACCGGCCGCTTTGCCATCTGGAAGCCGCGGGAAAAGACGAGCTTTTGGAAAGCGAGGGATCTGACGATGACGATTGACCTATACAACCTGACCGCGATGCAGAAGAAAGCCGTCATGCACGAGGGAGAAAACATTCTGGTCGCCGCCGGAGCCGGATCGGGAAAGACAAAAGTCCTGTCGCTTCGCGTTATGAGAAAACTAACAGACGGAATAGATATCGACAAGCTTGTCATTCTGACCTTCACACGCCTGGCCGCCGAGGAAATGAAGGCGAGAATCAGAAAAAGCGTGTCAGCGAGCAAAGACTTAAAACCCATAGAATCAAGAATCGAAAATGCGACGATTTCCACTTTCGACGCTTTTGCACTGTCGATTGTCAGAAAATACCATTATATGCTCAATCTTCCTTCGAAAATCGATATCGCCGACGAGGCGATGCTCGAAGCTTTGCGGGAGAAATGCCTAAACGAAACTCTGGATGAATTCTACATAATGAAGGATCCCGGATTCGTCAGGGTTGTGGAAAGACTGTTTGATCGCGGCGATGACAAGCTGAAAGAAGCGATAAATGTCGCTTCGTTTGGTCTTGAAACCCTGCCCGATTATCATAGATATTTAGATAATTATGAAAACGATCATTTTTCTTCTGAAAGTATCGGGAATATTTTGAAAGAATTCAACGATTATATCGGAAACAGAATGATTGCTTCGACGGCTGCCGGATCAAGTGTCTTTTACGATACTTCAAACCCGGTAATAAACGAATATTTCCTTAGGATGAAGAACTTTTACCATCGCATCAAAGAAGCGAACACGTTGGAAGAAAAAATCGACTTTCTAAGAAATGAATCATTTCCCAGATCTCTGACGAAATCCTCAAAGATCGAGGATGACACATTGGATGAGATCAAGAGCGCGCACAGCCGGGCCAAGACAATCTATGATGGTATTGCAAAGACTGTGAAATCCTTACAAGCATCTTCCAAAGAAACTCTGATTGAAGATATCCAGGAGACAAAGGAAACCGTACTTACCATATTGAGACTGGCAGATGCATTTCTTTTAAAAATGGAAAACGCAATGCGGGAAAAAGAAATGTACCATTATGGTGATATCATGCGTTTTGCGATCAAACTCTTTGAGGACAATCCTGAATTAAGAGATAGGCTGTCAGGTGAAATCAATGAAATAATGGTCGATGAATATCAGGATACTAACGATATTCAGGAATATCTGTTACAACTAATTTCCAGGAACAATCTGTTCATGGTAGGCGACATCAAACAATCGATTTACGGGTTCAGGAATGCCAATCCGGGAATATTTCTGGCTAAATACCATGCCTATGAAAAAGGTTCCGGCGGAATTCTGATCGATCTCAGGGAAAATTTCCGTTCTCGTCCGGAAGTGCTCGAATACATCAACGATTTCTTCATGCCGGTGATGGACGAGGAAATCGGCGGCATCGACTATTTCCACAACCAGTCAATGATCTATGCACAAAAAAATTATGAGAAGCATTCAATTTTGGCCGCAGGGGCAAAAAAGTTGGTCTACATTCCCGAATTGCGTCCGGATGACGAAGACAAGACGAAAACAGAGGCATTGGCCGTAGCTTGCGACATTTTTGGAAAATTGAAAAACAGAGAAACGACATTGGACAGGGAAACCATGACGGAAAGGTCCCTTAAATACGGCGACATAGCCGTGATTGCCGACAGAAAAACCGGATTCGACATTATCGCAAAAACATTTTCCGATATGGGAATTCCTGTCAAAGTGTACACAGAAGAATCATTCATTATGACCGAAGAAATCATGATGGTATGGCAATTCATGCAGGCCGCCTTTTGTCTTCAAAACAATGATTTTCTTGATCATTCTTTGGCTAGATCGGTCGTTTCTCTGGCCAGGTCGTTCGCATACCGGATCAAAGACGATGACATCGTTTGTTTCCTCAAATGCGAGGGATTGGAAAATATTGACGGTTTTATAAAACTGAAAGATAACAAGGCGTTTGCGAAATTGGCTCACGATATCGAGAATGTGGCCAGTGCGATCAATATTATTCCTTTGCCGGAAATCGTATCCATGATTTGCAAAGTCACCGGGGCATACGAGTCGATCATCCGCCTAAAAGATCCTGAAGCGTGTGAAAAAAGACTGGACTATCTTTACATGAAAGCTTTGGAACTCCAAAACATCGGATTCGTCGGATTCTTGGATTACTTGAATTCTGTCGGATTAAAAGAAGAAGCCGACATCGCTTACGAGAACGTGGCGGCCGATACTTCCGACATGGTGAAGGTTTTATCCATGCATAAATCGAAAGGTTTGGAATATCCTGTCTGCTATTATGTCGGCCTCGACAAGAAATTCAATTTTACCGAAAACAAAAACCTGTTTGTTTTCGACCGAAAATACGGACTTTCGACAAAAACATGGTCGGACGGGTTCAAACCCAATATTGTCGGATTACTGCTATTAAGAAGGGCGAGAAAGGAATATGTCTCCGAAAGGATACGCCTTCTATATGTGGCCCTGACGCGTTCCCGGGAGCAACAAATCATTGTGTTGCCGGAAATAAACAAAGAAGAGGCGGAAGCATCCTTCATGGATAACGGATGTCTCGATAGCTACACACGAGAGAGTATAAACAAATACTCCCGATTGTTTTCCCTCCTGCCTCATATCCCTGAAAAAAAAGAGGAAGCTTTGATAAATATTCCGGAAATGGCGGAGAAACCGGTAAAAGTGTTCACCGCAAAACCGGTGATTTATCTGAATTTGACATGGGAGAAAAAAGATCTGATTGGCGAACGGTTTTCCAAGGAAACAGCGGGAATCTTATTGAAAGAAGAAGAAAAAAACGCTTTGGCATACGGAAATTTGCTTCACGAGGCGATGGAATACGTAGACTTTAATCATCCTGAAAATTCGCTTGAAAACATTCCGGATAATGCAAAAGACAGAATAATCAAATTGCTTCAAAAAGAGCCGTTTGACAAGATCCGCAAAATGAGGATTTACCGTGAATATCCCGTGTATGAAGAGATTGACGGCATCGCGAAAAACGGCGTTATCGATTTATTGGCGTTAAGCGATAAAGAAGCGATCGTCGTCGATTACAAATCCGGCGACATCGATAAAAGCGAATACACCGAACAAATCTTTGGATATGCAAACATCATTCGTAAAATGACGAACAAACCAACGAGTGCCTATCTTTGTTCGCTTTGGACGGGTGCCATAAGAAAGGTCGATTGAAAAATGGAAATGATATTACCAAGACCAAAAAGCATTGAAATTATCGAAGGAGAATATGTATTTCCGCAAACAACCGTGATCGCTTGCGACATCTTGACGGAAAGCATCGGAAAAGTCGCCAGCAAATACTTGAATATTGAAAATGCAAGTAAGGAAGCGGATCTTGAATTTGCTTATGAGCCAGGACTAAAAGACGAGGAATACATTCTCACGATCGGCAAAAAGAAAAGCCAAATCCGTTATACGAAATACTCGGGAGCCCTGAGAGGGCTTTCCACCTACATCCAGTTGCAAAGAGAAGGCAAAGTCAGATGTCAGCGAATCGACGATTGGCCGGATCTCGGAATTCGCGGTTTTCTTTTGGACATCAGCCGGGATAAAATCCCGACCATGAAGACGCTTAAAGAAGTCATTGACATGCTTTTCATATCGAAAATGAACCATTTCGAATTGTATGTCGAGGGATTCCCCGTTTACTTGAAATCATTTCCAAATCTTCCTTACGAGGATCCGCTCACGCCAAAAGAAATGGATGAACTGGAATCTTACTGTCTGGCAAGGGGAATCGATTTTGTCAGAAATATCAACACTTTCGGCCATATGACGGCATGGCTGGGCCTTGATTTTTTCCACAATATGGCGGAATGCGAGGAAGGTTATGTCAATTACGGCTATCCCTTTCCGGCTTCGACCTTGAATCCGCTTGATCCTAGAAGCATCGAACTAGTCAAAAAAATGATCGATGACGCCTGTGGAAATTCCCAATCCGCCTTTTTCAATGTCAACGGAGACGAGCCTTTTGAATTAGGTCTTGGAAAAAGCAAGGAAAAATGCGCCGAAAAAGGACGCGGGAAAGTATATTTGACATACATGGAGAAAGTCATGAACAGAGTGAGGGAAAAGGGCAAACGTCCGATAATCTGGGGCGATGTTTTCAATGAGGATCCCTCGCTATACGAACTGGTCGGAAACGATGTTGTCGTTTGCGACTGGGGATATGACAGCGAACACGATTTTGAAACGCCTTCCATAAGAATGGAAAAAGCCGGAAAGGATTTTCTGCTCGCCCCGGGGACCTCCTCTTGGAACAGTTTTTCGGGAAGATACGAGGATATGCGCGATTCAATCAGAAACGCAGCAATGGCCGCCAAATCCCACATGGGACTGGGAATTCTTCTGACTGATTGGGGCGATTATTCTCATCCGCAATCTTTGTCGTTTTCGCTCCCTTCGTTGCTCTTTGCCGCTACGGCATCATGGGGAGAAGCCGAAGATATCGAGAAAACGGAGAAATGGCTTGATCAGAACGTTTTCAACGATAAATCAAATGGCTTTGCAGATAAAATTATTGAATTATCCAAATACCACATGCTGGAGGACTTCAATATTCCGAACGGGACAATGACATTCGCCTCATGGATGTTTGTAGATCCGGATGAAAGTCATCCGCTCGAACTAAAATACGCAATTTGGCAAGACGCGCTTACAAAACAGAAGATCAGTCCGGATAATGCGGAAAAGATATTATCTCTCGCCAAGAGAATCGAAGACTCAGTCTTTTGTAACGAAGAATGTCTTGTGGCAAAGGAGATCGTCCAAACCTGCCGGTTGATCGAAATCGGCGTTTCCATGAATCAAATTGCCAACGGCATCAAAAGTGACAAAAAGCAGACTTTGGCTTTGATAGAATCGGTAATGAAAACATACGGAAATGTCTGGCTCGAAAGGAATCGTGAACCGGGGCTGAAAAAAAGTTTGCTACATTTGGAAATCATTGCGGCTTTTTTGCGAAATAATCTTTTGGTATGATATAATTATTATTTGGGAAAGGAGGCGGTTGACTTGGAAAATTCGGAACTTGAGGCAAGGGCTTTGGCGAAATATGACGCCAAACAATACTCGGAAGCCTTGTCGCTTTATCGCAAATTGTCCAAAATGGGCTCTAAGGTCGCCTGGCATCATTTGGGATTAATGTATTTTTACGGTTACGGAGAAAAACAGAATTACGAACGCGCCTACGAATGTTTTGAAAAGGCAGCCGTTGAACTGTACCCAGAAGCCATATACATGATGGGTTATTGTTATGAAGAGGGTTTGGGAGTCATGAAAAACCTTCAGAAGGCATATGATTATTATGTGACCGCCGCCCATAAGGATGTCGCGGACGCCTTGCTTGCCGAAGCAAGATTCTTTGAAGAAGGCAAAATTGTCCAGAAAAGCAAAGCGAGAGCACTGGAAATATATGTCGAACTTGCCAAAAAAGACAATCCTTTTGCCATGTATAAGATCGGACTCGCCTATTTTGATGGCGACGGAGTTCGGAAAAGCCTGGAATCGGCGTATTCCTGGTTCAACAAAGCTCTCTCGAAAGGTTCGATCGACGCCATGAACCAATTCCGGCTCATCGGTACGAAAAGCGTATCCGATATCAGAGAAACAAAAACCTTGTATACTGCCGCAAAAGAATATTACATGTCGGATAATCCGGAAAAATCCATCATATATTTCGAAATAACCGCCCGTGAAGGAATTACGGAAGGATACAGATATTTGGCCGAAGCTTATGAGAAAGGCAAAGGCGTGGAGAAATCGTCCAAGAAATCGTATGGTTATCTTCTGAAAGCCGCCGATGCCGGTGATGTCACGGCGATGATCATGTTAGGACACCGTAACGAAAACGGAGACGGGGTCCCGTCTTCCTATATCAAAGCCGGAGAATGGTACGAAAAAGCGGCGAAACTCGGATCAGAAGAGGCCAAATCTGAACTTTTCGGCCTCAGGGGGTATTGATATGACAACCAACCTGAGTCCGAAAGAGACTAACGATCTCGGAGACAAATACTTTTACGGAAAAGGTGTTCCGCAGAACATCGAACTGGCATACACATACTACAAACAGACAGCCGACGAGGGAAATCCGGTCGGTCTTTACAATGTCGGCCGTTATTTCATTGAAAAACAGGAATACAAGCAGGCGCTTTCTTATCTTCAAAAATCACTTGCTTCCGGCTATTCCAAGGCGCATCTGGTGCTTGCCGATATGGCTTTGAAGGGCAAAGGAATGCTCAAAAGTAAGAAGAAAGCTTTCCGTTACACCATGGAAGGCGCCAAACTGCAGGACACCGACGCATACAACCAACTGGCTGGCTATTATCTTAAAGGCATCGGATGTGAAAAGGATATTCGCAAGGCCAGGGAATATTACCAGAAATCTGCCGATCTCAAAAACCCAGAAGGAATGTACAGGCTGGCTTTGATGATGCTCGAAACGGGAAAAGGACAGAAAAATCCTGAAGAAGCCATGAAATGGCTGGACGAAGCTGTCGAGGCTAACCATAAAGAAGCGATCGATGCAATCTATTCTTTGTATGAAAAACCACATCCCTATTTTAAAAAACGTTCACAAGCTTTCAGAAAAGAAATGATGTTCTATTATTTAGAGAAGAAAGCCCGTATCGGAGACGAAAAGGCGCTGGAAAAAGTGGCGCAGGATTATCTCGAAGGTACGATGATAACTCCGGAAAATCCGGAAAAGGCCGCCGAATACTTCCGTCTGCTTCAAGCTTATGACAATGTCATCGGTCACTACGGGTTGGGCGTATGTCTGCTCAAAGGGTTGGGAATGGGCAAAAACGTGGAATCAGGGAAAGCTGAGCTTTTGAAAGCGGCTAATCTTGGCAACGTGAAAGCAATGATCGCCCTGGGAGACGCCTGCAGACTGCAAAGCGGCTCGGATATTGACATGGAAGAAGCCAAAAGATGGTATTACGAGGCCGCCAAACAGAACGATCCGGAAGCTCTCGTGAATCTGTCATTGCTTCATTACCGGAAAGATATAACAAATTCCAGCGAGGAACTTGCCTTCAAGTACATGGAAAATGCTTTGAAAAAGGGAACTCCCAAGGCTCACTACTGGCTAGGTATCTATTACGAAAAGGGAGTCGGAACGCCCATAAACATTTCAAAAGCCATCAAGCATTATCAGAAAGCTTTGGATGCCGGAGTAAGCGCTTCGGCTTTCAAGTATGCGACATGTCTGTACGACAATGCAAAGAATAAACAGAAAAAAGATCAGAAGATGTATGCCAAAGCTTTAGATCTTTTTCGCGAATATGTCAAATACCCGCAACATCTTGAAAGCAATGTGGCTATGGCTTGTTCCCAGATAGCCATTATGTACAAAGAAGGTTTGGGAACTCAGAAATCCTTAAGAAGAAGCCGTTACTGGTTCGAACTTGCCGCATCAGGAGCTTCCGGAATCGCGATGCTGGAAATGTATTATCTATTACGGGCTACGGAAATTGTCCCGGCCATGAAGTGGCTGGAAAAAAGCGCAAACGACGCCAAGGAACCGGCTGCCCTGTATGAACTTGGAATTCTTTACTTAAACGGCGCAGAAGGAATAAGAACCGATCTGGCTCGGGCAAGACAATACCTGGAACTCTCGGCTAGATCTAATTACAAGCCGGCTCTCGACCGTTTGAAAATGTTATGAAAGAAGTGATTCAGTAATGCGTATTTTTTTGCATATTTGTTGCGCTCCGTGCAGCGTGATGGTGATCAAAAAACTCAGGGAGCAAAACCATGATGTGACCGGATATTGGTACAACCCCAATATTCATCCCTATATGGAATATAAAGTAAGAAAAGAAGCTTTGGAAGGCTATGCCACCGACATCGGCCTCGATCTGGTCGAAAACGATGTATACGGACTCAGGATGTTCGTCGAGCATGTTGCCAAGGATCTTAACAACCGCTGTATGTTTTGTTATGAAGAGAGAATCAGAAAGACGGCCATCGAAGCAAAGAAAAGAGGATTTGACGCTTTTTCGTCAACATTGTTAATAAGTCCTTATCAGAAGCATGCCCTTTTGGTAGAAATCGCTGATAGGATCGGCAAAGAAGAGGGAATCCCGTTCTACTATGAAGATTTCCGTCCTTTCTTTTACGAAGGAAGGAAGATTGCCAAGGAACTGCCCCTTTATATGCAAAAATACTGCGGATGCGTCTTCAGTGAGGAAGAGCGTTATCTCGGAGAGAAAAAGAAGAAAAATAACTGATCGTATTCGGAGGCGTACTTATGGATTGGTACTGGTATCTTGTTATCGGACTATGTTCGATAGTGACTATCCTTTTGGCGGTAGCCATTATCAGAACTTTCTTAATCAAAGTTGAGCCGGTTGCCAAACCGGATTTTTCCGAATTTACTCCCAAGATGCAAGAATATGCCGAAAACTTGAGCCGGATGCTCCGATATAAAACGATCGCAAGCATATCCGGAACGGAAAATGAGTTTATCGGTATGCAATCGGAAATGGAAAAAATGTTTCCCGAACTGCACGCTTTGGCAAAAAAGAAGGTTTTTCCCAATAATTCTCTGCTTTTCTTATGGAAAGGAACGGGAAAAAAAGATCCGATCGTTCTGATGGCGCACCAGGATGTGGTGCCAGCTGACGAAAATGTCTGGAGTTATCCACCTTTCGAGGGAACGATCGAAAATGGAAAAATCTACGGCAGGGGATCTTTCGATACAAAAGTGACCGTTTTTGCGATAATGCAGGCAATAAACGAACTAATCAAAGAAGGTTTCGTTCCTGAAGGGGATGTCTATCTGGCTTTCGCAAGCGACGAGGAAGTATCCGGACACGGTGCGAAAGACACAGCCGAATATCTGAAACAGATTGGTGTGAAGCCGGCTTTCGTTCTGGATGAAGGCGGTGCGGTTGTCAGAGACTCGCTTCCTTCCATAAAAATTCCCATGGCTTTTGTCGGAGTTGTCGAAAAAGGATATGTGAACATGATGTTTAAAGCAAAATCGGAAGGCGGACATTCTTCCACTCCGCCCCGGAACACTCCGATTGCCAGATTGGCTATGTTTGTGAACGATGTCGAAAGACATTTTCCTCTAAAAACGAAGATGATTCCCTCAGTCAGGGCGATTTTCGCTAATGCCGCTCCGGGAATGTCATTTCCTTACCGGTTCTTGTTCGGCAATTTGTGGCTTTTCAAAGGATTGATGACCGGGCTGCTTCCTAAAATCAGTCCTTTTGGTCGGGCGCTTCTGTCGACTACTATCGCTTTCACGATGTCATCCGGAAGCGATGCTTATAATGTGATTCCTTCGGAAGCCAATGTGATCGCCAACATAAGAATCCATCCGATCCAGAATGTCGATGATACCTATAGGGTATTGTCGAAGATTGCGGCAAAATACGATATCGAGACGATCATACTGGAAAGCGAGGACGCTTCCAAGATAGTCGATACCAGGAGCAAGGCATACCAGTCGATAGAAAGACAAATCAGAAAGAATTTCCCAGAAGCTCTGGTATCTCCCTATATCATCACCGGTGCGACGGACTGTCGCCACTATGCTTTGATTACCGATGACAATCTGAGATTTTCCCCCGTCATCATCAGTGACGAGGATTTGGGAAAGATGCACGGAAAAGATGAAACGCTGGAAATTGAAAGCCTGTATCGGGCGGTGAACTTCTATAAAAGCCTGATCAGAGATTATTCCGTGGACAAATAATAACATGAAGAGGAACAGGGATTTGGCCCTGTTCTTTTAATGATATAATCAGGTGGACATTAACATTCTGATTTGGTATAATGTTAACGAAAGAAAAGCAGTTCGGAGATAATACCATGTTAAAGGAAAAGACATTTGACATAAGCAATTTCCAACAGAAGGGTTCCGGTAACGATAGACGTTCGTTGTCGATCAACCGGGGGCGTTCTGCTTTTTTGCTTGCCATGGTGCCTTTGGGCCTTATATGACTTTGCAAATAGGAAAAACTGCTGATCTGAAGGTCAGCCGGATAACCGACATAGCCTATATTCTCACAAACGAAAAAGAAGAAATCTTTCTCCACAAAAAAGAAACCGGAAGCGAATTGAAGCCCGGGGACATCGTTCATGCCTATATCTATCCGGACAGTTATGGCAGAATATGCGCTTCGGCGTTTTGTCCGTTTGTGGAACTGGGAACGGCTTCATTTCTCAAGGTGAAAGGCGTCAATTACGAATATGGCGTATTTCTAGACAACAACCAGGTCAAGGATCTGTTACTTAGCAAGGACGACTTGCCATTTGACCTTGATCTTTGGCCACAGGCCGGTGATAGCGTATTCGCTGTCATGACGGAAAAAAAAGGGCAGTTATTCGCCCATATTCCGGGAAGAAAACAGATAACCGGATTTTTTAAAGAACATCGGGAACTGGATCTTGAGAAGGTTATAGATGCCTGGGTGATGTTCATCCTTCCGGAAGGCCTTGTCGCTTTCGCTAGCGAAGGGCAGGAAATATTCATCCATAAAAACAATCTCAGGGACAATTTCCGGATCGGAGAGCAAATCGCTCCGAGAATCGTGAAAAAAAACAGCGACAACGAATATGTCGCATCTCTGATCGAAAGAAAAGAATCGATGATCGATCCTGATGCCAGGACGATCCTTGCATATTTGGAAAATCACGACGGATATATGAGATACAGCGATAAAAGTCTTCCGGGAGAGATAGAATCGGCTTTCGGAATGAGCAAATCGGCATTCAAACGTGCGATCGGACATCTTTACCGCGAGGGTAGGATAGTATTGTATCCCGATCATACGGAGATGGCTTGCAAAAGCAAAAAATAAAACAATGGTGGTGAAATTATGGGAAGAGCCCATGAAGTAAGAAAAGCAGCAATGGAAAAAACAAGCATGATGAAAAGCAAATTATACTCGAAATTCGGTAAAGAAATATACATGGCCGCCAAGACCGGCGGAACCGATCCCGACGGCAACCTCGTACTGAAAAGAACAATCGAAAGAGCGAAACAGAACCAGGTTCCCGGAGATGTCATCAAAAGGAATATCGACAAGGCCAAAGGCGGAGCCGGAGAAGATTATACTCCCGCCAGATACGAGGGCTTCGGTCCCGGGGGAGCGACGGTCATCGTCGAGTGTCTGACTGACAATGTCAACCGGACATTCGGTGAAGTTAGAAGTTGCTTCACCAAGACCGGTGGTAAACTCGGAGTTTCTGGAAGCGTTACTTATCTTTACACCTATTCGTCCCTAATCAGTGTGGAAGGCATATCCGAAGAAGAAGCTTTGGAAGCGATACTGGAAGCGGGAATCGATATCGCCGATATCGCCGAAGAAGACGGAATTGTCATGATCACCGGCGCTCCCGCGGATTTAGACGCGATCAAGGACGCTTTGGATGCCAGCAAAAAAGAGCTGAATTATCTGGAAGACACGGTCACTTACATTCCCTTGGAGAGTATCACTCTTACCCCAGAAGACCTAGGTAAATTCCAACGTTTTCTTAATATGACAAATGATCTCGACGATGTTCAGGAGATCTATCACAACGTCAATATCCCCGAAGAGGAATAATACCGGACATAAGCGGTTTAACGACCGCTTTTTTCTTAGGAAAAAATCGTTTTTCGTGGCGTATTCCAGGCCATATATGATATAATTATATATGAGGTGTTCAAAATGAATCTACCGAACCGCTTGACGATTGTAAGGATGATAATGGTGCCGCTCTTGATTGTCGTTTATCTGCTTAAAGGCACACTTGGAAACATGACATACTGGATTATGGGAATACTGTTTGTCCTGGCTTCAATCACAGATTATTTCGACGGAAAAATCGCCAGAAAACGCAATATGGTCACGACATTCGGTAAGTTTATGGATCCGCTTGCCGATAAGCTTTTGGTCTTGTCCGCCCTGATCGTTCTGGCGGACAATTATCGAATTGTTCCGAATATGTGGTTGCCCTTCTGGGTACCTGTCATCGTTCTTGCCCGTGAACTGATAGTCACGTCGATAAGACTCGTAGCCGTCGGAAACGGAAAAATAATCGCCGCATCGCAACTGGGAAAATTCAAAACCGCATCGACCATGGCCGCAATCACCTGGTATCTGTTCATGATGCCATACGATCTTTTATGGGCTAACATCACCGGATGGGTTATCATGGGCATCGCCATTCTAATGACGGTGATTTCCGGAGTGGATTATTTCATCAAAAACCGCAAACTTATTTTCGAGACATTTTAAAGCAAAGCCGGATTGTCCGGCGTATTATTAATGAAGAATATCGCAATCTTGGAAACGGGAGGCTAATATGGCTGACGAAAAAAGAAAGAAGATTCTTGAAGTCGCACTTAAGGAAATCGAAAAAGAATATGGCAAGGGTGCCGTGATGATCTTGGGAGAAAGACAGGACGACATGAGCATAGAAGCGGTTTCTACTGGTTCTTTGGCGCTTGACAGCGCTTTGGGAGTCGGTGGATATCCGCGCGGAAGGATCGTCGAGATCTACGGACCAGAATCTTCGGGAAAAACGACCTTTGCACTTCATGCGATCGCAGAAGTGCAGAAAAACGGCGGCTATGCCGCCTTTATCGACGCCGAACACGCGCTTGATGCCGTTTATGCGAAAAACCTCGGAGTCGATATCGATTCTTTGATTCTTTCCCAGCCGGATACCGGCGAACAGGGATTGGAAATCGCCGAAGCACTAGTCAGAAGCGGAGCTGTCGACATAATGGTCGTCGATTCTGTCGCCGCCTTGGTCCCGGAAGCGGAAATCAGGGGCGAGATGGGCGATTCACATGTCGGATTGCAGGCAAGACTGATGAGCCAAGCCATGCGTAAACTGTCAGGCGTTTTATCTAAATCGCAATGCATTGCGATCTTTATCAACCAGATCAGGGAAAAAGTCGGCGTAATGTTTGGCAATCCGGAAACGACACCGGGAGGAAGAGCCCTTAAATTTTATGCATCGGTACGCTTGGAAATCAGAAGAGGCGAACAGATCAAGGAAGGCAACGAATTCATCGGAAACCAAGCCAAAGTCAAAGTTGTCAAGAACAAGGTCGCTGCGCCTTTCAAAACTTGCATCGTCGACATCATGTTCGGAAAGGGAATCTCCAAGACCGGCGAACTGGTCGATCTCGCCGCCGATAAAGACATCATTCAGAAAAGCGGCGCTTGGTATTCCTATAAGGATCAAAAGATCGGACAGGGAAGAGAAAACGTCAAGAAATATTTGGAAGAAAATCCGGATGTTTACGAAGAAATCCGTCAGTTAGTAAAAAAAGAACTGAATCTTAAATAGGAAAGTCCGAACAACTTTCCTTTTTTTTTGGAAACATTGGAATTCCCGGAAAAAATTTTTGACTATCATATTTTTTTATATTATAATAATATCAAGATATAGGTGCCAGACTCACAATACGAGCCCGGCTATCATATATGACAATTCTAAACTCGGAGGTAATAATCATGCCATGGCCTGAAATTATTTCCAGTTTGCTAGGCTTAATTGTCGGTGGTATCATCGGATTCCTTACTCGGGTATCGGTCGTCGAAAAGGGATTCCAAACAGCGAAAAATAAAGCGCAAAACATCATTGACGAAGCAAATTCTCAAGCGGAAAAAATCAAAAAAGAAAAACTCTTAGAAGCTAAACAAGAAATCTACAATCTGAATTCCGAGAACGATAAATTAATCAAAGAAAAGAAAGCGTTGATTTCCGAGCTGGAAAACAAAGTTAATCAGCGCGAAGAAACAATGGATCGTCGTTCGGCAAATTTGGACAAAAGAGAACTCAACTTGGATCGTAAAGAGGAAATACTTGACGAGAAAAAAGTCGCTCTTGAGGAAAAGAACAGCAAACTGGACGAAATCATCCAGGAAGAAAACAAGAAACTCCTGGATATTGCCAATCTTTCGGAACAACAAGCAAAAGAAATCATCATGGCCCGTGTCGAAAGTGACATGGCTCAGGAAATCGGACGTTATTTGAGAGAAGAGGAAGAAAAAGCAAGACTCGACGCTCAGAAAAACGCCAAGGAAATTTTATCGCAGGCAATCCAAAAATACGCACAGGATGTGACCGCGGAATCGACCGTATCCGTTGTCAATCTGCCAAACGATGAAATGAAAGGCCGGATAATCGGCCGTGAAGGAAGAAACATCAGAACGATCGAAGCCATGACCGGAGTCGATCTGATCATCGACGACACCCCGGAAGCCGTAGTTCTGTCAGGATTCGACCCGGTAAGAAGGGAAATCGCTAAACGCTCGATTGAAACATTGATTTCAGATGGACGTATCCATCCGGCCAGAATCGAAGAAATTGTCGAGAAAACCAGAGTGGAAGTAGATCAATTGATTCGCGACATGGGCGACAAGGCCGTCTTCGAAACCGGTATCGGCAAAGTTCATCCGGATCTCGTAAAACTGATAGGAAGACTGCATTTTCGCACTTCTTATGGACAAAACGCCCTGCAGCATTCGATCGAGACCGCTTATTTGGCCGGTAAAATGGCCGTTGAACTCGGCGAGAACGAAGTGATAGCCAAACGGGCCGGATTGCTTCATGACATCGGGAAAGCCGTTGATCACGAGATCGAAGGATCGCATGTCGACATCGGCGTGATGCTTGCGAACAAATATCACGAGACAAAACCGATCATCGACGCAATCGCCAGCCATCACGGAGACAAACCGGCTGAAACCGTTATCGGCGTGCTAGTAGCCGCCGCCGACGCCCTTTCCGCAGCCAGACCGGGAGCCAGGAGCGAATCGCTTGAAAACTACATCAATCGTCTCACCCAGTTGGAAGAAATATCCACTTCTGTGGAAGGTGTGGACCAGGCATATGCCATTCAGGCGGGCCGTGAGATCCGCGTAATCGTCAAACCGAACGAAATCGACGATGCCAAGACATTTGTCGTCGCCAGAGAAATAAAACAGCAAATTGAAGAGAAACTGAGCTATCCGGGAACAATCAAGATAACCGTCATCCGGGAGACAAGGGCTCAAGACATCGCAAAATGAGATTTGATAGCCTTCCCGAAAGGAAGGCTATCTTGTTAAGAAGAGGGTGGAAACATGCGCGTACTGTTTATCGGAGACGTCTATATGGAAAAAGGTCGCGAGGCATTTGATCGCTTTTTCTCGACTGCCAAGCAACTCTACCGGCCGAATTTCATTGTCGTTAACGGTGAGAACATCGCCAACGGCAACGGACTATCGGAAGAAATATACAAAGACTACATGAAAAGAGGAGTCAATGTGTTCACACTCGGAAACCATGCCTATTCCCGCAAGGATTCTGGTGAGGTTCTTAACCTAGACTATGTGGTGAGGCCAGCCAATTACGGACCAGGCGCCGCTGGGAAGGGATTTGTAACCTGCCGGGTGAACGACAAGACAATCACCGTGGTCAACCTGCTTGGCCGGGTTTTCATGAACGATCCGATCGACAGTCCTTTCATCGTAGCCGATGAAGTTATTCAAAAGTGCGATTCGGATTATATTATCATTGATTTCCATGCGGAAGCCACCAGCGAAAAGTATGCGCTCGCCAATTATCTTGATGGACGGGTAAGCGCTTTGGTGGGAACGCATACCCATGTGACAACCGCCGACGAATGCGTGTTTCCGAAAGGAATGCTCTACATTACCGATATCGGAATGACGGGAGTCAAATATTCGATAATCGGTGGCGACATCGGTCAGGGCCTACGTAAATTTATCACCGGAATTCCCGAAAGGACAAGACCGGAAAAAAACGGACCACTTCAGTTTAGCGCCGTACTTCTCGATCTCGAACAGAAACGGATCGAACGGGTGAACTATGCGGAATGATTTACCGGAAAAGAGATAGTCGAATGATCAAACCAGAATTGAAATCAGCGAGAAAACGTACAAAGGGACCGGTGGAAATCCGGCAATATAAGCCTTCTTCCGGCATCGATTGCATCGGAAAGGACAAAAAGTATTTTATCGAGACATACGGATGCCAGGCCAATGAAGCAGATTCCGAAAGAATGGCCGGTCTTTTGTCCATGGTCGGATATGAAGCCGCCGATTGTATCGAAAGGGCGGACATAGTCATTCTCAATACTTGCGCAATCAGGGAAAACGCCGAGAAGCGGGTGTATGGCGAAATCGGCCGCATCATGAAATACAAAGCAGCCAATCCGGATCTCATCGTCGCTCTTGGCGGCTGTATGCCGCAAGAAGAGACAACGGTCGAGAAGATATTGAAAACCAAGAATCGCGTCGATATCCTGTTTGGAACTCACAACATCGAAAGACTACCGGAAATGATCAAAGAACGGATAGAAAGCGGAAAAATGGTTGTTGAAGTTCTATCCGAAGAAGGAGACATAGTAGAGAAGATTCCTTCCGTCCGCAACCATCCGTTCAAAGCTTGGGTTGACATCACTTACGGATGCGACGAATTCTGCACGTATTGCATCGTTCCTTACACAAGGGGAAAAGAACGATCACGCCAGATCGAAGACATTGTCGAAGAAGTTTCCCAACTGGCAAAAAAGGGTTATCGGGAAGTCACATTGCTAGGGCAAAATGTCAATTCATACGGACTGGATTACGGCGATCCGGAAATCACATTTGCCGCATTGCTCGATAAACTAAACAAATTACCGATCGAACGGATCCGTTTCATGACAAGCCATCCCAAGGATTTCACCGACGAGCTCATAGATATTCTGGCGAAAGGCGGAAACCTGATGCCGTTCATCCATTTGCCGGTGCAATCCGGATCGAATGCCATTCTTTCCAAAATGAATCGCAAATACACGAAAGAGCAATATCTGGAACTTGTAAACAAAATCAAAACAAAGATTCCGGGCATCTCCCTGACTACAGACATCATCGTCGGATTTCCGGGTGAAACCGAGGCCGATTTCCAGGAAACGCTTGATCTCGTCAAAAAAGCCGGCTTCGAGGGAGCCTATACTTTCATTTATTCGAAACGAGCCGGAACTCCGGCAGCTTCTATGCCCGATGATGTTTTGGCGGAAACAAAACGCGACCGCTTGAAAAGACTGAACGAACTGGTCAATCGCGGCTATGCGTCCGGTACCAGGAGATTTCTCGACACGACCACGGAAGTATTGGTCGAAGGAAAGTCCAAAACGGATGCGACGAAATATTGTGGTTATAATCCCAACAACAAACTCGTAAACTTTCCGGGAAACCCCGGAATGGTAGGAAAAACAGTGTCAGTTAATATCACAAAAGCCAACACTTGGTCGCTCTATGGCGAAGTGACGGACAAAGAAGCAAACAAATAAGCGAGACCTCATTGGGGCTCTGAAAAAGAATAGCGAAAAGCGATATGGAAAAAAAACAAGGAAATCGCCAAATTTTCTGTTTTTTCCCTTGAATAAGAAAACAAAATATAGTAATATCAAAGTATATTGTAATGAAAAAGGTGAGACCATGAGTAGATTCAAAGCGAACGAGGACTATTTTGCATTTGCCAAAACATTGTCCGTAATACCCACAGAGGATTTGCTCGAATTGTTGTTGCAGCACAAGATTATGATTCCTACTTACATTCATCGTTTCGTTTTAAGAGAAACGATCTACCCAAAAGTCTTTCAAACCAAACTTTACGAGTCCTACACAGACGAGCTTCGCTACCGGCTGCGCGGGTTTAACGACTATTCGGTTTATTTGCTCGAGAAACTCATTTACGACTACAATCTTGATTTTGATGCCGCCAAGTACAAACAATTGCTCTTCGACATTCTGTTTCTCAACCGTGAGCTTTACGGATTGAAGAACGCTTTTTTCGATGATCTGGAAAAGCTGAAATACAAATACGCCGTCGATCTCGAAAAAATCAATTACGGCGATTTCATCGGCATGATGGAGCGGGTAATCTACGAACCGAACGGCTATCTCGACGGTGTGAGTCTCAAAATCCTCAAGGATGTCTTCGTGCATTCCTGCACCTTAGGCGATCTTCGCGGTCTCGGTGAAAAGTACGGTGTCAAAGTACCACGCCGCATCAACAAGTCCAGCCTGATCGAGATCCTTGCGGCCCGTTTTCGGCTAACCGAACAGGAAGCCACGCTGCTTCAGGACAAATCGGTTCTCGAATTGGAAATCTATGCGAAGGAAAAAGGCTTCCAGATTTCGATCGATCTCAAGAAAAGCGACATGGTGGAATACATCATCTATGCCCTGAATCTTTATCATCAGGAAATCGCAAAGGATGTCCATGATTACAATATTCCTCTCGAGTCAGAATTTGATTCGGTCAAGATCGACGCGATCGAGTTCCAGGCCAACGATCAGGATATTCCCGTAATCGAAGCCGAACCGGCAGAAAAAGAAATCATGCGAAGTATCGAAGTTGACGAAGAACCGGCGGAAACGATTTCGGTTGCAAAAGAAGAAACGATTCTTAAGCCGGAAGAAGAGCCGGTGAAGGAAGAGGAAACAATCGAGTTGCCTGAAGAAGAACAAAAGATGCCGGAAGAGATCAAAAAAACTGAAGAAATCGTAACGAAAAAGCCGGTAATCTCACCGGAACCGGAAATTATTCCTGAAAAGAAAGAAGAGCCGATCGTGGCCCCGGTTTTGGAGAAAACAGCTACCGAAGCTGAAAAACCACAAAGCGAGATCATCGAATTTTCCGACGAGGAAAAGGATCTGCTTGACGAAAAGATCAATCTCATCATCAAAAAATACCATCAGAAAAAGCGGAAAAAACGGTTTTGGACCATCTTCCTCATCACACTCTTCGCCGCCATCATCATTATCGGTGCCTACACTTATGTATATCACTTTACGTTGAACCCCGGCCATTGGCCGTTCGGACTTTTTGAATAACAGCGGGTTTTCAGGGAGAATCTAAATCAATGGATCATAATTCGCTTGACCGGTCAAACTATACTCCGATGATGCAACAATATCTGGAAATCAAAAAAGACTATAGCGACTTTATAGTCTTTTTTCGACTGGGAGATTTTTATGAGATGTTTTTCACCGATGCGATCGTCGCATCGAAAGAACTGGAAATCGTCCTTACCGGACGGGATGCCGGCATGGAGGACAAAGTACCGATGTGCGGGGTTCCCCATCATGCGGCCAATTTCTATATCGAAAAACTGATCGACAAGGGATTCAAGGTGGCTATTGTCGAACAAATCGAAGATCCGCAACTTGCGAAAGGACTTGTCAAAAGGGATGTCATCAAACTGATCACTCCCGGGACGATCGTCGAGGAAGGCGCAGTCGAGGAAAAATCGAACAATTTTATCGCAGCGATATCGGAAACGAAAACACAGTTCCTTTTGGCTTATTCCGATCTAACGACCGGAGAAAATCACATCATCACATTGCCAAACGACATCGACATCCTGATGAATGAAATCTTGAATCTGAATGTCAGGGAATTGGTGCTGGGCAGTGATTTCAACCAAAGCAGGATCAGAGAATATCTGAACAGTTATGCGTTAATCGTATCCATATCGGACAATCTTGAACTTCCCGCCTATTGCAAGAGTCTTGTTCAGGATATCTATGACAAGGAACTGCTACAGACATTCGCCAGACTCATGAATTATCTTTACAGCTCGCAAAGGCGCGAACTGATGCACATGCAGAAAGTGCAGGTGTTCGAGTCCTCGAAATATCTTCATATCGACAACAATTCGAGACGCAACCTCGAATTGACGGAGACATATCGCTCCCTAAGCCGCAAAGGAACGCTTTTCTGGCTACTTGACAAATGCCAGTGCGCAATGGGATCGAGGATGCTCAAAAGCAACATCATGCGTCCTTTGGTCGACAAAGAAAAAATCGAGGAACGCTATCGGCTCGTCGAAGCGATGAGCGACAATTTCATTATCAGGGAAGAAATCAGAAATCTTCTCAAGGAAGTATATGATTTGGAAAGGATTGTCGGAAGGCTTTCTTTCGGCAACGCCAACGGCAAGGACCTCGTCAACCTGGCAAGATCGCTTAAAAGCGTTCCCGGGATCAAATCGAGACTTCTGTCTCTGGAAGACGACCTCGCCAACCGCCTTTTGAAAGGAATGGAAGACTTCACACAACTAGAAGATCTGATCGGACAAGCGATCGTCGAAGATCCGCCATTTTCGGTCAAGGAAGGCGGCATCATCAAAGCTGGTTATTCTTCCGAACTGGACGAGATAAAATACCGGGCCACCCACGGGAAAGAATGGCTCCGTGACTTCGAAGAAAAGGAACGCGAACGGACCGGAATCAAAAAACTGAGAATCGGATACAATCGGGTTTTCGGTTACTATATCGAAGTGACGAAGGGACAGATCGATCAGATCAAACCGGAATTCGGTTACGACCGGAAACAGACGCTTGTCAACTGTGAAAGATATATAACCCCCGAACTTAAGGAAAAGGAATCGATGATCCTCGGTTCGATGGACAAATCAATCCAGATGGAGTATGAACTTTTCTGTTTTGTCAGGGAACAGGCGAAAGGAATGACCGATAATCTGCAAAAACTGGCGAAATCGCTTGCGGAAGTGGACATGCTGACGGCATTCGCCATAATATCGATCGAAAACGGCTATGTACGACCAGTTCTCTCTAATGAAAAAAAGATCATGATCGTCGAAGGAAGGCATCCGGTTGTCGAACGGACAGTCGCCAGAGGATCATTCGTATCCAATGATTTGAATATGGACAGCGATACTTCGATTTTGCTCATAACCGGACCGAACATGTCCGGAAAATCAACCTATATGCGTCAGCTGGCTCTGATCGTCATCATGGCCCAGATCGGCTGTTTTGTGCCTGCAAAATCAGCTTTACTGCCGGTATTCGACCGCATTTTCACGAGAATCGGCGCGAGCGACGACCTATCGACCGGAAAATCGACTTTCATGGTCGAGATGATGGAAGTGAACTATGCCCTGCAAAACGCCACTGAAAACAGTTTGATTTTGTTTGATGAGATCGGCAGGGGAACCGCCACCTACGACGGCATGGCTCTGGCACAGGCGATCATCGAATACACCCATCACAAGATCGCTTGCAAAGTCCTTTTCTCCACCCATTACCATGAACTGACTTACCTGGAGGATACCCTGAAAAGTCTTCATAACATCCATGTGATGGCAAAAGAGGACAAGGGAAACATCGTTTTCTTGCACAAAGTCGCCGACGGACCGACAGACCGCTCATATGGAATCCATGTTGGAAAACTGGCTAAACTGCCAACCCAGCTGGTACGCAGAGCCCAGACGATTCTGGAAGATCTCGAAAAGAATCACGGCTATAATGTCATCAAACCTCAGACGGTCGATCTTTTCAATTTTGAAACCGCTTCTCTGGAAGAAGAAAGAGAAAAAAGCGAATACCGTCCGATCATCGATCAAATAAAGGAAATCGAAATCAACGAACTTACCCCGTTGAAAGCCATGAATATCCTGGCATCGATAATCGAGGAAATCAAAAAGATCAACTGAAAGGGGATGACGAAATGGGACACATCATCCAACTGGACGCTAGACTCCAAAACATGATCGCCGCCGGCGAAGTCGTCGAACGAATCGTCAACGTTGTCAAGGAACTGATCGAGAATTCCTTGGACGCAGGAGCTACCAGAATCCAGATTTCGCTTAAAGACTCCGGCTTCGCCATGGTCCAGGTTTCGGACAACGGATCCGGAATGGATCCGGAGGATTCCCTGCTCGCATTTTCCCGGCATGCGACTTCCAAGATAAAAAACGAATACGATTTATTCCACATAACCTCGCTCGGTTTCCGCGGCGAGGCTTTACCTTCGATCGCATCTGTATCCCGTGTCGAGATGGAGACATCCGACAAAAAAGTGGGAACCAGAATCGTTTATGAAGACGGGAGACTGCTTGTTAATGAAGAAACAGCCACCAGGGACGGAACAACGATTACCGTCACCAGGCTTTTTTTCAATACGCCGGCCCGTTTCAAATACCTGAAGACGGAAACGGTCGAACTGAGACTGATCGTCGACTTTGTCGACAAAATGGCCTTTGCTCATCCGGATGTCGCTTTCCGGCTGGAAAACAACGGAAGAATGCTTTTGCAGACATCGGGAAACAATTCGGAAACCGATATATTTGCTGTTGTCTACGGTCTGGAAGTAGCGAAGTCGGTTAAACGTTTTTCCGGAAAAAACCGCGATTATTCCATCGAAGGTTATTTTGCCAATCCAATTCACAACCGCTCGGGAAGACAATCGGTGATCCTGATCGTGAATGGAAGACCGATCAGGGATTTTATCTTGACAAGAGAAATCGTCGAATGTTTCATCGGATATCTGCCCAAAGACAAATATCCGATAATTCTTTTGAATATCGCAGTCGATCCACAATTGATCGATGTGAACATTCATCCGACCAAAGCGGAGGTCAAGTTTTCCGAACTGGAAACACTTCGCAAACTGATTAGCGAAACCCTGAAAGAAGCCATCGGGAAAACAAAAGTCATCCAGACGGCTTCTGATAAAAGCGATACACAGATAAAAATGGGATTTGGAACATCTTATCCAAACAAAGAACCTGAAGAAGGTCTTTTTGTCAAAGAAGAGGAAGAGATTCCAAAAGAGGATAAGGCAAGTAATGAATTTCCCGATTTCGAATATGTCGGGCAATATGGGGGAACCTATCTCTTGTTCCAGAACGAAGCGGGACTATATCTAGTAGACCAGCACGCTGCGGCTGAACGGATAAGGTACGAGAAGTATCTAAACTTGATGTTGGCTCCAAATAAAGAGACCTACCAGCTTTTGTTGCCGATGGAACTATCGCTTTCGAACACCCTGACGGAAATGATCGGGAAAGATACAATCGATAAAGCGAAGGAAAACGGTCTTGTGATCAGAAAAAAAGATCTTTCGACAATCCTATTGGAAACAGTTCCTTCCTGGTATCCGAAAGGACACGAAGCCGATTTTGCGGAAACTGTCGTTTCATCTTTGATCGAGGAAGGAAAAACCGATAAAAAGACACTGGTCGACGAAACAGCAAAACTTCTTGCCTGCAAACGGTCGTTGAAAGCCAACCACCGTTTATCCAGGGAAGAAGCCGAAAGACTCGTCGGAGATCTTTCTAAATGTAATAGACCATATACATGTCCGCACGGAAGACCGATTATTGTTTTGATCGGTGAGTATGACATCGAGAAATGGTTTTACCGGGTGGCCTCGTGAAACCGATTTTGGCGATCGTCGGACCGACGGCGACCGGAAAAAGCGATCTGGCGGTCAAATTGGCGAAAAAGTATGACGGGGAAGTTATTTCTGCTGATGCGTTCCAGCTATATAAACGCATGGATATCGGGACCGCTAAGATCAAAAAAACGGAAATGCAAGGAGTAAGGCATCATTTGATTGACATATTAGAACCCAATGAATCTTTTTCCGCTTCGGATTATCAGAAAATGGTACGGGAGAAGATCGAATTGGTCAGTAAAGAAGGTAGGATTCCAATTGTTGTCGGCGGATCAGGTTTTTACATCAAGGCCGCTCTTTACGAGTATGAATTTCCTGGGGAAAAAAGAAACGATGAGTTGACTGCCGAATATTCGGATTACGATAATTCGGAACTGTATGGGATTTTAGAAAAACAGGATCCGCAACTCGCCAAAACGATCCATCCCAACAACCGGAGACGGATTCTGAGAAGCCTGGAAATCGTCGGCACCGGGTCGAACGAATTTCGTAAGAAAGGTTCCATTCCCTTTTATGATAACATTCTCCTTATCGGGCTCAGAATGGACAGAAAGGAACTCTACAAACAAATAGACGAACGAGTGGACAGAATGATCGAAAACGGTTTGGTTGAAGAAGCAAAAGCCCTTTTTGAAGCAGGCATAACTGGACAATCGATCAGTGCGATCGGCTACAAGGAACTCTTTATGTTTTTCCGTAATGAAATCCGTAATGAAGAAGCATTCGACTTGATTAAAAGGAATTCTAGAAGATACGCCAAAAGACAATTGACCTGGTTTAAGAACCAGATGGATGTGACTTGGTTCGATGTGACGAATGACAACAGGATCACCCTATATGATGAGATTGTCAATTATATAGAAAAAAAAGGCGAGGAAATCTGATTCCACGCCTTTGGTTTTATTATCGGGTTCAATCGTTTTTCAAAGGGAAACTCCAGACGGTAAGGCCGCCCTTTAATACGTAGACCGGTTGAAAGCCTTTGCGAATGAATTTTTTTGCGGTTTGTCTGACTTTGAACGAATCGGTGTCGGAATACAGAAAAACTGGTTGATCCTTGCGAAGCCTGTTGAGGTTGGAAAAAACCGATCGGCCGGGGAAATTGCGGCTGCCGTTGATGCGTTCTTTCTTGAAAGCTTCCTCGTTGCGGATATCGATCAATTGACCCTTCCGCATGTTCTGTCGGAATTCATCTGCCTCGAGATATACGATATCGTTGTAGTTGTGACGTTTTCTGGCGGATATCAGGATGCCGACCAACAGTCCGATGGAAATAGGCCAAATCCAGTCCGTAACTGATAAAAACTGCATGATTCTCACCTCGCAAAGATACAATCATCATTATAGTAGAGTTGAAATGAGTTGTCAACCAAAGTATTTTATATTATAATATTTAAGGTATATCCGTAATATTATTACCGCGGGAGGATTTATAAATGGTAAGCACCAACGATTTCAAAACAGGACTAACGATCGAATACGAGGGAAATCTCTACCAAGTGATCGAATTTCAGCATGTGAAACCCGGCAAGGGAGGCGCATTCGTCAGGACGAAACTCAGGAACCTACGTTCCGGAACCATTCTCGACAAAACGTTCAATGCCGGGGTTAATGTCAACCAGGCGCTAATCGACAAATCACAGATGCAGTACATCTATGCCAATGGCGACACGCATGTTTTTATGAATAACGAAACTTTCGAACAGATTGAATTGCATAAATCGCAGATCGAGAACGAATTGTATTATCTCACCGAGGGAATGTCGATCAACATTATCAGTTTCGAGCACGAGATTCTAGGCCTCGAACTGCCTGACAAGGTCATTCTCGAAGTAGTTGAAACAGCGGGTGGAGCTAAAGGAAACACTGCCTCCAACGCTACCAAAGAAGCTCTTACCAACACCGGGCTACGGCTTCTGGTTCCCTTATTCATCGAGCCGGGTGAAAAAATCGTGGTATCGACTTCCACTGGAAAATACGATACCAGAGCAAAATAGTTTTTTAATCAACAGGGAGTGATGATTTCTTGGAACCAAGTCACATGTGGCTTGTAACATTGGAAGCCACTTTCCGACCGGGTCTGCTGGCTATAATGCTGGCAATGCTCTTTTTCTCCGCTTTCTTCTCGATGGCGGAAATGGCATACTCGGCGGTCGGTAAAGTAAGAATAAAAACATTGGTCGAAGATAATGCCAGAGGCTCGAAAAAAGCGCTCTGGATAGTTGAAAACTTCGACAAGACGCTCACTACGCTTCTTGTCGGGAACAATCTATCCAATGTTGCCCTGACTTCGGTCAGTGCACTTTTCTTTGCCAAACTCTTCTTGGATTTGACAAATGCCGATACGGTTGTCACCATAATCAATACTGTGGCGATCACCATTATCGTCCTGATATTCGGAGAAATTCTTCCGAAGAGCGTCGCTAAGACGCATCCGGAAAAAATTTGCCTGCTTTTCAGCGGGCTTGTCTATTTTTTGATCAAGATCATGACACCGCTCACATATCCTTTCAGGCTTCTGAACCATCGCGTGATCCAGCAGATCGAAACCGAAAATAAACTGACGGTGACCGAATCGGAACTCGAGACCATCATCGACACGATGGAAGAAGAAGGCTCGATCGATGAAGATGAAGCCGACATGCTTCAGAATGTTCTCGATCTGTCCGAAATAACGGTTGAAGAGATCATGACGCCGCGAGTGGACATGATCGCTCTGGATGTTTCGACCCCGGTGTCGGAAATCCGCGATACTTTCTTCAAAAGCAAATTCTCCCGGGTACCTGTCTATGACGGCAATTCCGACAACATTATCGGCATTCTTTCCGAGAGGGATTTTTATACCAAGCTGATCAAGGGCCATAGCATCAATATCAAAAAACTGTTGAGGAAACCGATCTTCGTACCATCGACGACCAAGGTCGACGCCCTTATAGAACTCATGCAGGCCGAGAACTCTCATTTGACGATTGTCGTTGATGAATACGGCGGCGTCGACGGTCTCGTGACCATGGAAGACGCCTTGGAAGAACTTGTCGGGGAGATTTACGACGAACACGACGATGTCAAGGAAGCAATCGTAAAGAAAGCTCCCAACGAATATGTCGTCAACGCCGACTATGATCTCAAAGACCTTTTCGAAGATTTGGAACTAGGCGAACCGCCCGTCTCCGACGCGACTTCGATCGGGGGATGGTTGTTTGAAAAATTCCAGGACATTCCCGAGGTCGGGGAGAGAATCGAATATGAACTTTCGGTCAACCAGGTTTACGACGATTTGTCCGAACTGGTTTCCGAAGATCACGAACTCCTGACTTTCGAGATTCTTGCGATTTCGAAAAGAAGGATCAAATCCGTCTTGTTGACGATCGAACTTCTGCCAAAGGAAACCGAAGCGGAAGAAAGCTGATATCTTTGATGAGGATAGGCGACTATCCTCATTTTTTGGGAAAAGAAAGGAGGTATGCCGGATATGGAACGTTTACAAAAAGTGTTGCAGGCCGCCGGAGTGGCTTCCAGAAGGAAAGCCGAGGAAATGATTGCGGAAGGAAAAGTTTCGGTTAACGGCGTCATAACGACCCAAATGGGAGTTATGGTCGCAGATAACGACCGGATTTTTGTTGGCGGAAAGGAACTGAAACGGGAAAAGAAAGTATATTACGCCCTGAATAAGCCGACCGGCTACATTTCAACTACCTCCGACGAACACGGAAGGCCGGCAGTCATTGATCTCGTACAGGGAAAAGAAAGGGTTTTTCCGGTGGGACGCCTTGATTACGATGCTTCTGGGATCATCCTTCTGACGAACGACGGTGACTTCATGAACCAACTTATTCATCCGCGATACAAAGTCGAAAAAGAATATCATCTGAAAGTGAAAGGATTGGTTCGCAAGGAAACTTCGGCGAAATTAGCTAGAGGCGTCGATTTGGGCGATTTCGTTAGCCAACCTGCGAAAGTATTTGATGTAAAATACGATGACGCCAAAGAAAACACATATCTGAAAATAATCGTGACGGAAGGCAAATACCATCAAGTGAAAAGAATGCTTGAAGCCGTCGGACATCCAGTAATGAAACTACATCGATATCGGATGGGATGTGTTACGACGGAAGGCATCCCCCTGGGAGGCTATCGTCTTTTAAAATTGCACGAGATAAGAAAACTTTGGAATCTCTCGAACAACGGAAAATGAAAACATTTTTGCGGTTAATTGGGGCTGGAAATATCAATTATATGTGGTATAATGTATTAAGTTGAGGAGCGATTGTATGATATATCATGCTTTGGCAATCGACGGACCGGCGGGTGCCGGAAAGTCGACGGTGGCGAAACTCCTGGCAAAACGTCTGGGCTACACCTATGTGGACACGGGCGCGATGTACCGGGCGACAACGCTGAAAGCACTTGACATGGGAATAGACATCGAAGATGCCGATAAATTCGGTTTCCTCGACGATACCTTGATGGAATTCAAGGGAGACGAACTCTATGTCGACGGCAAGAACGTCACGAGGGAAATCAGGTCAAACCGGGTTTCAAACAACGTTTCGGTCGTTTCAAGTCACATCCCCGTTCGCAACAGACTGGTGAAAATCCAACAGGACATCGCCACCAGGGACAATGTTGTGATGGACGGACGCGACATCGGCACCGTGGTTCTTCCCAATGCCGATCTCAAGATCTATATGACGGCGACAGTCGCCGAAAGGGCGAGGAGAAGGCATGAGGAGAATTTGGCCAACAACATGCCATCGGACTACGAAACCCTGAAAAAAGAGATCGAATGGCGCGATGCCTATGATTCCACAAGGAGCTACAATCCTTTGCGGCAGGCCGAAGACGCCGTGTATCTCGACACATCGGAAAAAGACATCAATCAGGTTGCCAACCTGATTTATGATATGTTCAACGAAGCCATAAACAGACAAGAGGAGCAAAAATAATGGAAAACAATCTCGAAAACGAAGGCAAAATATTCATACCCAAGGTTGGAAACATCCTTACCGGCACAGTGGTGAAAGTGACGGATGACGAAGTTCTGGTCGACGTCGGTTTCATGTGCGAAGGGACAATATACAAAGAATATCTTTCGAAAGAGAAGATCAAAAGTGCCAAGGATCTTTTCAAAGTGGGAGACGAGATAACCGCAAAAGTAACCAAAATCAGCGTGGGAGACGAATCGAGTGTTCTCCTTTTATCGCGTCTCGATCTGGAAAAACAAGCGGCTATGGACAAATACCGTCAGGATTTGGAAATAGGTAAAAATGTCGTCGCCAAAGTCAAGAAAGCGGTCAAAGGCGGGTTGTTGCTGGATTATAATACCATCGAACTGTTCCTGCCGGATTCGTTATTGTCGCTTGAGAATACCAACGAAGAAGCGAAAAAAGCGCTTGTCAAAAGCGAAATAGAGGTTCGCGTTATCGACATCAGAAACGATCGCAATCGGGAAAAATTCATCGTCAACCGCAAACAGGTTCTCTATGATAACCTGAAAAAAAGAGAACGCGACGAAATCGGCGATTTCGAAGTCGGACAAATTGTCAAGGGAAAAGTAACCAGGATTATGGAATACGGCGCCTTTGTCAAAATCGGCGAATACGCCGAAGGCTTGGTCCACATCAGCGAGATTTCGCATTCCCGCACAAAGAAAGTCGAAGATGTTTTAAAAGAAGGCGACGAAGTCGAAGCCAAGATCATCAAGATCTCCGGAAAACGCGTTTCCCTTTCTATCAAAGCCACACAAAAGACGCCATGGGATACTTTTATGGAAAACCATAAGTTAGGCGACAAGGTCACGGGAAAGGTCATCAAGAAGATGCAATACGGAATGCTTCTTGAGATCGACAAAGATACAAAAGGCCTTTTGAACAGGATAGATTATTCCTGGGATCCCAATGACAACCTGGCTGGGCGTCTCGAGGTCGGAGACTCAATCGAAGTCGAAATCACCGGAATCAACGAGGAAAAGCAACAGTTCACATTGTCAAGAAAACACTTGGAATACAATCCGTGGGCTGATCTTAAACTGAAAGTCGGAGAACAGGTTTCGGCCACAGTCAAGACAATTCTGGAAAGAGGCGCCGTCCTCGAAGTATCCGGAGTGGAGGCATTTCTTCCGATTCGTGAAATATCTTCCGACCACATCAACCGCGTAGAAGACGTTCTCAAAGTCGGCGACATACTGACTGTCGAAGTGACTTCCTTCTATCCGAGGGAATGGAAAATGTCCGTTTCGCTTCGCAAATTAAACGAAAAGAACCAAAGAAGCGAATATGAATCGCATCTCAAAGAAAACGTCTCAGCCAACCAGTCGTTGGCGGAATTGTTTGAAAAATACAAAAAGTAAGCCAAAAAAGGAGTGATGGCCATGGCGCACACAGTCGCCATCGTCGGACGCCCTAATGTCGGAAAGTCGACGATCTTCAACCGGATCGTCGGCCAACGCATGGCGATTACCGATGATGCATCCGGGGCCACCCGGGACCGGATTTACGCCAAAGCCAGCTGGTTCGGACACACATTTAGCGTGATCGACACGGGGGGCATCGAGAAAAGCGATGCACCTTTTTTGTCTTTGATAAAATCACAGGCGGAAGTGGCCATCATGGAAGCCGATGTCATAATTTTCGTTGTTGACGGAAAAACCGGTCCAGTTGATGACGACGTGACGGTGATGAAAATCCTTTTCAAGTCCGCTAAACCCATAATAGTGGCCGTCAACAAAGCGGACAACGAAGCGGTCAGAAGCAGTTATTACGATTTTTATTCTTTGGGAGCCACCGATATCATACCGGTGTCCGGAATCCATGGAACCGGCTTTGGCGATCTGATGGAAAAAGTCATCGAGTATTTTCCCGAAAAAACCGAAGAAGATTATCCGGAAGAATATTGCAAGATAGCCGTTATCGGCAGACCGAATGTCGGAAAATCTCAGCTTACGAACGCTATTCTCGGTTATGACCGGGTCATTGTGTCTGATCAGATGGGAACCACCACCGATTCAATCGACACGACTTTCGAAAGAGACGAAAAGAAATATGTGATTATCGATACGGCCGGTTTGCGAAAACGCGGCAAGATATATGAAGGAATCGAGAAATACTCAGCCTTGAGAGCGATGGAAGCGATCGAAAGGGCGGATGTTTGCCTGATAACGATCGATGCTTCTGAAGGCATTCTCGAACAGGATACCCATATCGCTGGATATGCTCTGGAAAACGGGAAAGCCATGGTGATCGTCGTAAACAAGACCGATCTCATGGAGGACAAACAACGATTCATGGCCGAATGGAGACAAAAAATCGCTGTCGCGTTTTCTTTCATGACTTTCGTTCCGACTATTTTCCTATCTGCAAAAACCAAGTCTGGAATCAGTGAGATATTCCCGAAAATCGATACTGTGTATTCAAATTATTCCCGTCGGGTACAGACATCAGTATTGAATGAGGTGTTGTCAGAAGCGATCATTTCCAATCCTCCGAAGGAATACAATCACCGGATCGTGAAGGTCTATTACGCCACTCAGGCCAAGACGAAATGTCCGGCCTTCATCCTTTTCGTAAACAGTACCGATTGTATGCATTTCAGTTACAGAAGATACTTGGAAAACCGGCTCCGCGAACGTTTCGATTTCTCCGGTACACCGATAAAATTGGTTTTGAGAAATCGTGATTGACACGGATTTAGCCCGAAAAAGGGGATATTTTCGGTAAACTGCTTGCAATTTAAAAATAAACCCATTATAATGAAATCAACAAAAATTAGGAGGAATAGAATTATGAACAAATCCGAATTGGTTGCACGAATTGCCGAATTATCCGACCTAACAAAGAAAGATGCAGAAAATGCCTTGAACTCTACAGTGGTTGCCATTCAGGAAGCTTTGGTCAAAGGAGAAAAAGTCATACTCACAGGTTTTGGAACATTTGAAGTTAAAGTCCGCAAAGCCCGTTCCGGTCATGACCCCAGAACCGGCGAACTCATCAACATTCCGCCATTGAAAGCACCGACATTCAAAGCCGGAAAAGTCCTGAAGGATTCCGTAAGATAATCAAATTCAAAAAGAAAGCGTCTCCGAGCGAGACGCTTTTTTTACGTTTATAGTGGATTGTTTTCAGGCAAACAGCGTTACGCCGTAGGCCGCAAAGGCATAGATCAGAAAAGAGATGAAATTGTTGATGAAATGAATGCCGATCGTCACATGGACATTTCGTTTGGAAAGGTAATAGAAAATACCGAGGACGGCTCCCATGGGAACATAAACGATTGCCTGGATGAAATCCCCGTAGGAAGCGACATGCAACAACCCGAATACCAAGCTGCTGGCAATGATCGCCACAACCGGGCCCAAACGACGGTAAAAGAAACCGTAAAGGGCTTTCCGGAAAGTCAGTTCCTCCACTATCGGAGTAAGCACGCAAAGGATCATGAAAAGCAAAAATAACCGGAAAGGATCGGGAGCGAACATCGAGTTTATCGTCATTTCGTTTTCCGAAGTTGTATAGACATTGAAAAAATTAGATAGGATTATCTGCGAAACATACATCATAGTGATGAGAGCGAATATGCCTCCCACTACCAATCCGGAAGAATTCCAGAAATTGGAGAAGAAGCGTTTAAAGTCAGAGACGAAGGCGACTTTGTCGATATAAAGGAACAAAATTGCGGAAAGCGTCAGTTGTAAAAGGAAAATGATGATGTAGAAATATGAACTTTCATCAAAACCGTAAGAATAAGCAAAATATGAAGGTTCGAATTCGCTGGAAATAGTTTCTTCGTAAGTGAAGACACCGCCAGCGGAGACCTTTTCCTGGTTTATGTATTGGGATGCGATCAGATTGTTATCGGTACCATATATGTTATAGATGATAAAAATGCAAGGAAGTTCGAAATCGTTGCCGTTGGCGATGGATCCCGTCAACGTTATGTTGTAAGGATAGATCTCATCTCCCGATTCGGCATAAGTCATGGCCGGAGCCGACGCTATAGAAAGATTGGAATTGATTGTGGCGGCATCCGGATATTTGAAATAGAAAAATGAATATGAGACGATCGACATCAAAATCGCTATGATGAAATAGGAAATGAATATTATCCGGTTGATCTTTTGCTCGGATATGTTTTTTTGCATTTCTTCGTTCGGATCTAAGGAATGAAACGGTTTTTGGCTGGTTTCACGGATTTGTTCCGGCTTTTTGAATAGGTCATCGTATTCGTTCATCGGCTTACTCCTTTGTCAAAAATTAATTATATTCATTATACCGTATTTTCACGATTAAAAAAAGAAAAACATGAGTTATCGCAAGGAAATGTGGTAATTCTCACACAATTGACAAAAAGCCTTTTTTGTGTATAATATACTTATGGCTTCAAAGGAAAGGAAGTCTTACAATGAACAAAAGGACATTTGCGGTGATCGGGGTAGGACGTTTTGGAATGGCTCTGATCGAAGAATTGGCAAGTTTAAAAGCCGATGTTCTGGTAATCGACAAAAACTACGACAAGATCGAAAAAGTCGCCAAGATAGTCACAAACGCCATTTGCCTGGATTCGACCGATATTGAGGCGCTTAAGGAAATCGGAATCGCGAATTACGATACGGTAATCGTCGCAACGGGAGTCAACGTGGACAATTCGATTCTGACGACTCTGATACTGAAGGATCTAGGAATAAGCGACATATACGTGAAAGTTCAAAGCGAATATCACGCCAAAGTCGTCGAAAAACTCGGCGTGGACGAAGACCATTTGATCTGGCCGGAACAGGCCATGGGAAAACGTCTGGCCAAGATTCTCGTCTCCGGCAATTTCCTTGATTTTATGGAACTTGACGACGACTACAGTTTCGTTTCGTTCGAGGCCACCAAAAAGGTCATTGGAAAACATCTTCTCGAATTGGAAATCAGATCACGCTTCGGAGTAAATATCGTGGCGGTGAGAAGGAATGAGAAAATCGTCATTCCCAGTTCGACAACGCCTTTCGAAGAAGGCGACGAAATCCTGATGGTAGGCCAAAACGACAATATCCAGAAATTTTCCGGATGGCTGAACAAGTGAAACGGGGCGGGAAACTATTTCCCGCTTTTTTTCATATTTGCGAAGCGTCTGAGTAGTCGTATGTGATATACTTTTTACAGGTGAAAAAATGAAATCGATCATGATCGCAACCAAAAACAAAGGCAAAGAAAAAGAGTATCGGGAGCTGTTAGCGCCGCTCGGTTATGAAGTAAGGACTCTTTTCGATTTTCCGGATATACCGGATATCGAAGAGACCGGCCAAACTTTTTTGGAAAACGCTATGATCAAGGCGAAACAGGTGGCCAAGATTTGTCAAATCCCGGTTTTGGCCGATGACTCGGGCTTGGAAGTCGAAGCCCTGAATAACCGGCCGGGAGTCTATTCACGCCGTTATGCCGGTACCGGAAATGATCTTGACAACAATCAAAAGCTGTTAAAGGAAATGGAAGGAAAAACAAACCGGAAAGCCCGGTTTGTCTGTCAGATTGTTTATATGGAACCGGATAAACCAATTCGTAGTTACGAAGGTGTGGCGGAAGGAACGCTGGCATACGAACTTCATCCCGGGAACGGATTCGGATACGATCCCTTGTTTTATGTTTTTGAAGCTGGCAAATATATGTCACAGCTTGCGACTGAAGAAAAGAACAAGATCAGCCATCGCGGTAAGGCTTTAGCCAAACTGGTGAAGGATCTGGCGGATAATGACTAAGATTTTGGTGTTTAGCGACAACCATCGCGACAGAAGTGTGCTAAAGGAAGTGTTGAACCGGGAAACGGGATGCGACTTCCTGTTTTCGCTCGGAGATTCGGAAATGCCCGAACACGAACTGTCTTATGCGGGAATTGTCGGAGTCAAAGGTAATTATCCTTTTGAACCGGACTTCCCTTACGATCTGATCCTGGAGTTTTCCGGTGTAAGATTCATGTTCACTCACGGCCACAGATATTATGTAAAGACAGGAACCGGTATCCTATTGGAAAAAGCAATATCGGAAAAGATCGATGTCGTATTTTACGGACATACCCATGAAGCATCCATCGAATACAGAAACAAAGTGCTTCTGGTCAATCCCGGAGCTTTGTCGTTTTCTAAAGGAAAATATGGAAAAACATACTTGATAGCCAACGTTGAAAACAAAAAAGTTTATGTATCCTTAAGAGAAGCCGAAACCGGCGAAGAAGTGGAAAACAGAGAAATCACTTTCAAAAAGGGGGATGAATGATGGACCTTGAAGAAAGATATCTAGAATGTCTTGATATGGAGAACATCGAGGAAAAACTGGACAAATCGAACGAACTCCAGAATGATTCGCTTTTGGCAAAAGACTGGGACCATTATGTCAAAGCCACCCTTGCGGTTTCGGAATGTCAAGAAATGCTTGCGGATCAGGAATCGGCCAATCAGACCCTGGAAGAAGCATTGAAACATAACGAGATGACCGATTACAAGCAAATCGTATCGCTGATCGATTCCTTGGTCCGCGGTTATTTGAAAACCGAAGAATATGAAAAATTGCTTCCCCTTTTAGAGAGAAGGGAAAACTATTTAGAGGCCAAACGTTCTTACAAGACCATGCAAAAGTTTTATCTGGCGGTCTGTTACGAAGGGTTAGGAGATATAAAAAAAGCCATTTTTTCTTTGAACGATGTCGAGGATACTCTGTCCGGGGCGAATCTCGCCAGCAAGTATCTTAAGTTATCGATGCTGTATCTGGCGGACGGAAATGGTGAACTTGCCAGAAACGCCTTGGAAAAAGCGGCCGTGTTCGACCCGAAGGAGGAAAATCCGCTTTTTCATCTTGCCAAGTCCGATCTGAGTCTTTTTGAAGGAGACGACATCAAAGCTTCTGAACATTACCGAAAATTTTTTGTAATCTCCAAAAACAAAAACCGGTATCTTGACAGATTCATCAGAATCGCGATCAGCCAGAATAATTTAGAAGAAGCGGTCCGGTTCGATGAAAAATGGCGGGACAAAATAGATGCTTTTTACAGTAAGCATGCCAAAAAGAATTACTACGAAGCGGTGTTGGAACTTTACAAAAAACTGGGAGATTTCGGTAAAGCCGGAAAATTGCAGGAAGAATTGCAAAAGATGGCGGGGGAAAAGCCGCCGCTTGTTGATATTTATGAAATGCAGAAGCGAATATTCGAAGATATGAAGAACATCATTCTTCCTTCTAGTAACCGGATGATTCTTCTTTCCCTATGCCGTTCGCTATTTTCTTCCGGACTTTACAGTCGCTTGGATTTTGTTTATTTAAAAGATGACGGATACTCTGTCATGCATTATTCCAAAGGATTGCTTCTGGAATCTTTTCTGACAGCTTTAGAAACCGAAAATACGCTGATAGACAAAGTGATGTCGGAAGATGATCTGCATCAGGTCTTTCAGGAAACCGACCTGGGAAACATGAAGGCTTACCGAAAAAGTGAGGATGATGAAATACATGAAGTGGTCATTGCCATGCGAGTGGAAAACGAATCTTACAAAAAGGGATGTTTTCTTGCATATCCGAAATCCTTGGGTATTTACGAAACCGCGAACAACATTCTGAAAACAGCGGTCATGGCTCTTGAAGCCAAGATCAGGTCAAACGACGAATGCCTTGAAGCAAAAACCCAAGAAAAAGTATATATTGAAGCTCTCGAAAGAGCCGGATACGGAATGCTGAGAATCGAAGGTGACACAGTCAAGTTATACGATGAAGCAGTCAAAAGTATTTTAGGACAAACCAAAGACTATCTCTCTTTTGATGAATTCATCGGAAATGCCACCACCGAAAAACGTCTTTTTCCGGATGACTTCATGGTTACGGAAAAAATGACGCTGAAATACAATGTGTCAGGTAATGTAAGAACTTTGCAGTTCATTAACAAGACAAGCAGCTTGGCGATCGAATGTCTCGTAAAGGACATGACGGATAAACTGATACAAGATACCGAGAACAAAGAAGCGTCGTTTTCCGGTGAATATTATATGATGCCCGGTATGTCCGGACTTGCCAAAGCCAACAACGGTCCTTTCAAACAGAAATCTTATCTCGTCGTGAATTTCCAGAATATGGACGAAGTCTATTCTTTGCCCGATGAAACCGTTCCGGCAAGACTGGCTGTAAGATTCAAGGATATGGCAGAAAAGAGCGCAAGAAGCCGCCTTTTAGGGCTTTATGCCCTATCTTCTTCGTCGTTTGTTCTGCTTTTAGAAACAAATGACAAGAGAATGATCGAAAGGATAGCCAGGGAATTAAGAAGTATCGATTACCAGGAAATACTGTATCCCGTCATGCAGATATCGACAAACGCGCTTGTCATAAACCGGCCCACTGATTTCAAGGTAATCAGGCGCCAGCTTCTGGAAATGTCCGTATCGAGAAATGAAGAGGAGAATGTCCTTTATACCTCTAGACAGAGATCGTTTTCAGACGAACTATCCGTAAGCATTCTAGAAGCGACCAACCGGATTCTGGCCGAAGGAGCTTTAAGTCTGGAATACCATCCGATCGGAAGATGGCAGGAAAAGAAAATATTCTGGCTGGAAGCGGCTCTCAACAGCCGTTCGCTTTTCGGTTCAAAGGAACAGTTGGATCTCGCTCTTGTCGGTTTCAACAAGGTCAGGGAATACCAGAATGCTTTCAGCAAGCGTTTTGTGAAGGATGTCAAGTATTTTCTTAAGAAAAATGATTCTGGAACTGTGTTTCTATATCCCATAGAAAAATACCTTCTCATGAGACCGGAAATGATTTCTTACCTGATCAGAGAAACTAACAAAGCGAAAATCGATCCTCAGAGAATCATTTTCATGATAAAAAGCCCGTTTTCAAGCCGAAAAAAACTGGCTGAAGTCAAAAAATCAATCACGGAAGGCGGGTATTCGTTCGCTTTTTCCGAATGGCTTAACGATGCAACAGGAAACGATTTGCCCTTGATGAGAGAAGCGGTGTTCGGCGTCATTTCATCCGAAGAATTCGATAAAACGGTCCCGGAGTGGTACCATGTATGCCAACAGGCTTATAGCCACGGAATCGTGTTCGATCATCAGGCTAGGCCATTAAAAAAATCATTTCTTTCAGAAAACAAAATCGAATATGTTATGGGGGAATACTATCCCGCCATCGATATAAGACAACTGGCGGATTGAATAAAGCGGAGGCAGACAATGCAGGAAAAATGGTGGATGAAGGAAAACATATATCAGATCTATCTTCGCAGTTTTTATGATACAAACGGAGACGGGATTGGAGATTTGGCGGGAGTGGCGGAGAAACTCCCGTATTTGGCAAAACTGGGAATCGGAGTCATTTGGATTTCCCCGCATTACGATTCTCCGATGGACGACAACGGCTATGATGTCCGCGATTTTTATCGTATCAGCGATGATTATGGTGATCTTGACGATTTCCGGATATTGATAGAAAAGGCTCACGGTCTATCGATCAAGGTTATCACCGATCTCGTATTGAATCATACATCGGATGAAAATCCCTGGTTTGTGGCTGCACGCGACCCAAGCAATCCGGAATATGAAAAATATCACGATTACTATATCTGGCAAAAGCCAAAAAAGGGCCCGACAGGAGAAAGAACGCTTCCGACACGTTGGATTTCCTGGTTCGGAGGCCCGGTCTGGGATTATAACGAAGCGACAGACGAATATTATCTGCATATATTCTCAAAAAAAATGCCGGATTTAAACTGGCGCAATCCAGAAGTGCATCTTGAGATGAAAAGAGTCATCCGTTTCTGGATCGGAATGGGAGTGGACGGATTCAGAGTGGATGCTTCAAACCATCTGGAAAAAGATTGGGAATTTAAGGATGATTATCCCGGATATAATCATTTTTCAAGTTTGCCGAAACATCACGAATATCTGAGAGAACTCGGCAGGGAACTTTTTGTCCCGAACAATTTGCTTGTAATCGGCGAATCTGGAGGCGCATCTCAGAAAGAGGCGCTTCAATATGTCGGATTCGGATCAGACGAATTCAATCTTCTGATCCAGTTCGGTCATTGTTGGGCGGATACGGATGAAAATAATCCCAGACTGATGGGAAAATGGTCAGAAGGAAAACTTCAGGTCCACAAAATAAAGGAAAGTTTCGATAGATGGTACGAGATGCTTGATGAGATGGGCTGGAATGTCATTTATTGGCATAACCACGATCAACCACGTATCGTAAGCCATTACGGATCTGATGAACCGAAATGGCGCGTAAAATCCGCTAAAATGTTAGCTATCGCCTTGTATTTCCTACCGGGAACCTCAATCTGTTATCAGGGAGAGGAAATCGGTATGACGAATGTTGATTTCAATGATATCTCCTTGTTCCGTGATGTCGAGGTCTTTACAGAATACCGAAATTTTCTAAACCGGGGGTACTGTGAGGAAGAGGCGCTGGGAATAATAAAAAGAAGATGCCGGGACAATGCCAGAACGCCCATGCAATGGACGGCGGGGAAAAACGCCGGCTTTTCCCAATCCGAACCTTGGATCAAAGTTAATGGAAACCATGAAACCATAAATGTCGAAAACCAGGACGCCGATCCCGATTCCGTTCTTAATTTGTACCGGATGATTCTGAATCAGAGAAAAACTGATTCGGATATTTATGCTGGTAAAGCCTGTTTCATCGATAAAGGCAGCGATGAAAGTTTCGTTTATGAAAACAAGGGAAAAAACAACAGCCTTCTCGTAATATGTAATTTCACAAAGGAAAAAACGGCAATCGGACTTCCAAAAAGTATTTTAAAAGGCTATATGCCCTTTTTAAAAAACACAGACACGTTTCCCGTGCTATCAGGATTAGTAGAACTTGACCCTTATGACGCTGTTGTTTACAGAAAGAAAAATAGATGAATTTCTTCTGGGATCATGAGGCGATTATACTTTATATTTTGATCATTACATGCTAAAATAAATTGACTTAAATACGAAAGGTAAACCGGACTGATGAACAAGGAACAGGCAAGAAAAAAACGCGAAGATATCATAAATTTGATCTACGCCACACATATGGGTGGCGGTTTTGACAAATCGCAATACGACGAAAATGTGATCGCCACGTTTGCCAAGGTGGAGGAAAAAATGCCCGATCTCGATGACATCATTTCCCGCAATCTGACGAACTGGACGATCGACAGGCTGAATTATGTCGATCTCGCCATTATCAGATATGCGGTATACGAGATGAAATATGCCGATCTTCCCTTCGAGATAGCGATCAACGAAGCACTCGAACTAACCAAAAAATATACGAATCTCGACGACAATCTGGCAAAGAGCTTCAACAATCGCCTGTTGGATAACATCAAAACCGATCTGTTCGGAACCAAGAGGTAAGCCATGGAAAAGAAATACATCACCGTATCCGCCCTCAATAGATATCTGAAGTATTTCTTCGACAATGACAAGAATCTCCAGAATATCTTACTTAAAGCGGAAATATCCAATTTCAAGCGACATAGCCGCGGACATCTTTACTTCACGCTGAAAGATGATTCGTCCCAGATACCGGCCGTGATGTTCCAGTCAAACGCCGTCTCGCTTGATTTTGAACCGAAAGACGGATCAAAGGTCGTTGTCGAAGGATACGTAAGCGTGTACGAACCGATCGGCAATTATCAGGTTTATGTCCGAAAAATGTATGAATCCGGCATAGGAGATCTCTACCAAGCTTACGAAAACCTCAAGAAGAAATTGTCGGAAGCGGGAATGTTCGACGAAAGCCATAAAAGGCCGTTACCGCAATATCCCAAAAACATCGGTGTGATAACCTCGCCTACCGGAGCGGCAGTCCGCGATATTATCCATATCGTCAATCGCCGTTATCCTTTGGCAAGAATCATCGTCTATCCCACGCTTGTCCAGGGAGACGAAGCCAAATATTCGATCGTCAGGATGATAGAAAAAGCAAACAAGGACCTTCTATCTGATGTGCTCATCGTCGGAAGGGGCGGAGGATCGATCGAGGATCTGTGGGCTTTTAACGAAGAGATAGTTGCCAAAGCAATCTACGAATCAAAGATTCCGGTGATATCTGCCGTTGGTCACGAGACCGATTTCACCATCGCCGATTTTGTTTCTGACAGAAGAGCTCCAACCCCGAGCGGAGCGGCGGAGATAGTTGTCCCCGATCAAAACACCCTGCTTATGCAAATATCCGGTTATACAAGAAATATGGCGGTCTCCTGGCAAAAATATATCCAGGTTAAAACAGATATGCTGAATACATTGAGAAGATCTCCGGTGATATTAAACGGAGAGAGACTGTTGGAAAAACCGGAATTGAAACTGGCATCTGCCTATGACCGGCTTTTACAAAAAAGACCAGACAGGATTTTAGATTCATACAGGGAAAAAACGAATAATTTGAAAACTAGGATTTCGCTGGTTTTGGAAAATCTGCGGCTTGCATTGGAAACCAGGGTTGAAAACGACATCGACAGGCTGGAGCTTGTGAATCCATTATCTTTGATGAAAAAAGGTTATGCAATGGCGAGAAAAAACGGTACCATAGTCAAAACCGTTTCCTTGCTTGAAAAAGGTGACAACATAGAATTGCAAATGTCCGACGGAATCGTCGGATGCACAGTCGACAAAATCGGAAAGGATTGATTCCATGGAAACCAAAATGACTTTTGAAACGGCCTTGTCAAAACTGGAAGAGATCGTTCGCGAATTGGAAAAAGGAGATCTTCCCCTTGACAAATCTTTGGAGAAATACCAGGAAGGCATGCGCCTTGCCAAGTTTTGTCACGAAGAGATCCAAAATGCCGAAAACGTGATCGTCAAACTGATGAAAGACGACAAGTTGGAGGATTTCGAAGAACCGAAAGAATAATGCTGGTGATAAAATGACTGACCTTTACGAGATAAAAGATCCCGGATTTTTGAAAGAGATGAATACAAAGGAATTGAACGAATTGGCATTTTCGATCCGTTCTTTTCTGATTGACAGCATTTCTCATACAGGCGGACATCTTTCATCGAATCTGGGAGTGGTCGAACTAACGATTGCCATCCACAAGGTATTCGACTCGCCTAGGGACAAGATCATCTTCGATATCGGTCATCAGGGATATACCCACAAAATACTGACCGGACGCGCTTCCGATTTTGCCACATTGCGAAAGCATGGCGGTCTTTCTGGATATCTCAAACATTCCGAATCTGTCCATGATTGCTGGGAAGCCGGGCATTCATCGACGGCAATCGCTGCTCTGGCAGGTTTTGAAATTGCCAGGATGCGCGATAACAAGGATTACAAATGCCTTGCCCTTGTGGGGGACGGATCGTTAAACAGCGGACTCTCTTTCGAGGCTCTGAATTTCATCGGACATCGTCCCGGGCTGCATCCGATCATCATTTTGAATGATAACGAAATGAGCATATCGAAAAATGTCGGTTCGCTTGCCAGATTGCTTAACTCGATGCGTACCAACAAAGCCTATCAAAAGGCGAGGATGATCAAAAATGTTCCCGCTTTTATGATCGATCTGAAAAACCGTGTCGCCAGGATGTTGAGAGGCTTTGCCAAAAACATGACGATTTTCGACGAATTCGGGCTTTCATATTACGGACCGATCGACGGACACGATTTTAAAACATTGACAAAATACCTGAATCTTGTCAAAAACGCCAAAAAGCCCTGCGTGCTTCATGTCGTAACGAAAAAGGGAAAAGGATACCCATTTGCCGAAAACGACATAGCCGGATCCTGGCACGGAGTCGACCCGTTTTATGTGGAAACCGGACTTCCCCGAACGAAAAAAGCGGAAAACCGGACTTCCTGGAGTAATATCGTAGCGGATCATCTTTTCATGAAAGCAAAGAATGGGGATAAATTCGAAATTATTGTTCCCGCCATGGTCAACGGTTCCGGGCTCAAGCGTTTCCAGGAAGCCTTTCCTTCCATGATCACCGATGTAGGGATCTGCGAATCCTTGTCGGTATGTCTGGCAGGAGCCCTATCAATCGGCGGAAGAAATGTATTCGTACCGATTTACTCGTCATTTTTGCAGCGAGCTTATGACCAAGTTATTCACGATGTCGCCAGACAAAACCTGCATGTAATCTTCGGAATCGACCGGGCTGGACTGGTAGAAGCGGACGGCGAAACCCATCAGGGAGTTTACGATATCGCTTATCTGTCGCATATACCGAATATCGAGATAATCCAACCGAAAGACTCAAGCGAAGCGAGAAGCCTGATCGATTACGCCTTCGAAATCGCCAAACACCCGGTAGCTATCCGCTATCCCAAAGCTGATACCGATAAAAGAAACGACGAGATATGCGAACCGATCTTGGAGCCATCGTGGACAGTTTCCAATATTGAGGCGGAAAATGCCATCATTACCTATGGGGATACCGTCACCAGGATCGAGAATATCATCAATCGGAAAGGTTTCGATTATGCGGTCGTTAACGCGAGATTCATCAAACCGATCGACGAGACGACTTTCGTTTCCGTCATGGAAAACAAGAAAAACATCATTGTGATCGAGGAAAACGCCAAAATCGGCGGACTGGGTTCCTTAATTCTTGAAAAAGCAGTCGAATTGAAACTTGACGCTTCAAAGATAAGCATCGTCGCCTTGCCAGATGAGTTCATCGGAATCGGCACTCGCGAGGAACTGGAAAACGATTATTCCCTGGATGATGCATCGATCGTCCAATTGCTCAAATCATCCGAAAAACCCGAAATGTGAAGTGGGGAGGAATCTTGAATGCTTGAATATCTGCTTGTGGAAAATTTTGCCATCATCGACCGGGTAGAAATCGGATTCAAACCGGGAATGACTGTCCTCACCGGAGAAACCGGAGCCGGAAAAAGCATTCTAATCGATGCCATTTCGCTTTTGCTTGGGGACAGGGCAAGCCAGGACATGATTCGCTCCGGCTGCGAAAGCGCCAAAGTCACCGGCCGTTTCAGGATAAAAAACGCCGACACAAAAAGACAAATAATCGCCATGGGGATTTCCATGGAAGATGAAACCATCGAAATATCGAGGGAAATCACCAACAGCAACCGGAACATGTCGCGCATAAACAATGTTTCCGTCACCTTGCAACAATTAAAAGCAGTTTCCATCAGACTGGCCGATATCCATTCGCAATTCGATACTCAAAGACTGATAAATCCCCAGAACTATCTTGCCTTGGTAGATGGCTATCGCAGGGAAGCGATCGGAACTTATTTGGAGAAATACAGACAGGATCTTGCCGGCTTTCAGAAAACTGTCCGCGATTTGTCCCTGCTATTGGAAGAAACAAGAAAATACGAAGAGAAACGCGATTTGTACATTTTCCAACTTAACGAACTTACCGAGGCTGGGCTTGATCCGGAAGAGAAAAGAGAACTTCAGGAAAGCCGTACTTTGATGAAAAACTTCGACAAGGTGTACGAAAGCCTTGCGGAGATAAAACAAAGATTCGATGATGAACCGGTGCTTGAAGGACTTGCCGGTATTTTGGAAAATCTGGACAGGTTGTCGGATTATTCGGAGGAATACAAAAACCTTCGTGAAAGAATGGCTGATCATTATTACGAGATCAAGGACATAGCGGAAGAATGCATATTGAAACTAGATCAGTTGAATTTCGATCCGAACAGTCTCGATAAGATAGAGACGAGACTCTACTTGTTGGATAAACTCGAGGAAAAATACAAAATGACGATTCCGGAACTTTGCGAATATCGCGATAGACTGGAAAAGCTATCCGGCGGTAGTTTCGAGCGTATGGAAGAAATTCGTGATCTCGAGAGAAAAAAAGAAGAAGAGAAAAAGTCGCTTATCCAATCGGCCGGTGATCTTTCCAAACTGAGAAAAGACGCCGCCAAACAGATTACGGCGGAACTTGGAATTCTTTTCGGCGATCTGAGTCTGGCTAACACGAGATTCGAGATAAGATTTGCGGATATTCCGGACAATCCGGATAATTTCGGTCAGGACGGAATTGATTCTATCGATTTCTTCATTTCCACCAATCCCGGCGAACCTCTGAGAGAACTTTCGAAAACCGCCTCCGGTGGCGAAATGAGCCGGGTGATGCTGGCATTCAAGACTATTTTCATTCGCACCGAACACCTGGAAACAATGGTTTTTGACGAGATAGATACCGGTATCAGTGGTGTTGTAGCGAGCCAGATTGCCAGAAAAATCCGGGAAATATCGGAAAACTGTCAGGTTTTGTCGATCACCCACATACCGCAGGTGGTGGCCGTAGCCGCCAATCATTTGAAAGTCGAGAAAAAGATAACGGGCAACCGAACCACCGCTTCCGCCGGATATTTGGATTTCGATAACCGGGTTAAGGAAATCGCCATGATGATCTCCGGTGACAAGGTGACAGAAAACGCCTTGGAAAACGCTCGGGAGCTCTTGTTGGAAAATTAAAAAGAAAAAGGGTTGATTCCAACCCTTTTCTTATGTGTTTTTATGGATGGTAGTTGCTATAATACCTCGATCATGCCGAGAATGGCCGCTATCAACATCGCAAGGAACATTCCGAGAGCCAGGATGACGATAATGATCTTGCCGAAATGGCTTTTCGTCGGATTATATGTCCTGATTTCCTTTTCTTCGGATGAAGTAATATTCGGTTTCTTTTTGTTGTTTGCCACTTGTCTCACCTCGATTGACTTTATCAGAAACAATTATATACGAAAAGGCATGAAAAGAAAAGATTTTTTTAACTTATGAAACAAATCAATCGTGCTGATCATAAGATCGTAAAAAGGCGATGATGGAGTCTGTGACCCGATCGGGAGTGGAAGCTCCGCTAGTGACGCTGATCCGTTTGACGTCTTTGAGAAACGAGGGATCGATCTCGGAAACATCATTTACCATGATGGTCCTAGTGTTTGTGATCTCTTTACTTATTTTAAAGAGGTTTCTTGTGTTGTTGCTGGACGGATCGCCCACAACAACGCAAAGGTCAATTTCCTTGTTTGCCGCGATCAGGGCATCTTGGCGTCTTGCGGTAGCGTTGCAAATCTCATCTTCGAAAATGGCGTTGGGATATTTTTTTGCGATTGTTTCCATGATTGAGGAAACGTCATTTTGGCTACAGGTTGTCTGGGTTGTCACATACAATTTCTGTGTATTTTCTGGAAGCTTATCCACATCCTGTCCATTCTCGATCAGGAAAATATCGTCTGAAAGCGACAATGCGCTCAATGCTTCCGGGTGTCCTTGCTTTCCAATATAAGCGACAACATATCCTTTTGATAGCCATTTGGCAAGGTGATGTTTGGATTTGTGAACGAAAGGACAAGTGGCGTCGATAACATATAAACCTTTATCCTTGGCTTTTTTTATAATCCGTTCGTCGATTCCGTGAGCGGTTATCACTACGGTTCCCGTATTTATGGAATCAAAAAGTTCAGAATAGTTTCCGGATTTCGGATAGAGCGTAATAACGGATAAAAGCGACAGATCATCGACGACGTGGCGATTATGGACAATCATTCCGAGAACATGGATCGGTTTTGGAACCGATCTATCCAAGACAGCCCGTTCTACAATTTCCACAGCTCTGATGACGCCGTGGCAGAAACCCCGGGGATTTATCGTCAATACTTCCATGAAGTCACCGCCTTTGCATTTTACTTTCATTCAGTATTATTATATAATAACATTAATGATTTTTGAAGAAGGAGGCGCATGTTCATGAAATTTTCCAAACCATACTTAAATGATGCGCTCGCAAGTCTCGGATTCGACGAACTGACTACAATTCAGAAATCGGTATTGGAAAAAGCCGCTTCCAAAAAAAGTCTGGTGGTGGAATCAAATACCGGAACTGGAAAAACACATGCTTATCTGTTGTCAATATTCGAAAGGATATGCGAAGATGCGGATTCTGTCCAGGCGGTGATTGTCGTACCGACGGCGGATCTCGCCAAACAGACATATAAATTCGCTGAAAAACTGGCGGAATTTTCAAAGCCAAAAGTCAATGTGATGCTTTTTTCGGGTGGAAGCGACCGTGAACGCGATATAGCCAGTATAAAAAAGAATCATCCGCAGATTGTTGTCGGAACACCAGGAAGGCTTGCGGATTTAATCAGGAACGAAAACGCGCTTGTCATAAACAAAACGTTGTTTTTTATAATTGACGAAGCCGATATGGCTCTTGACGGAGGGTTCTTGGAAGATGTGGATAAAATTGCTTCCTCAGTCGGGAAAGATACTCAATTCATGATTTTTTCCGCTACGATTCCAGAAAACATCAAGCCATTTTTAAAAAAATATATTGGAAACACGGAATTTCTAAAAGATGAAATAAATAAGGAAAATGCCAGTCTGATTCAGCATGTTTTCGTGAAAACGGAAACGGATGAAAGAATGAAGAAGTTAGATGAAGTTACCCTTGCCATCAATCCATATCTTGCCATCGTTTTCTGCAATACGAAGAAAACCGCCGAATCGGTAAACCAACAACTGAAAGACAGCGGGAAATCGACAGTTCTTTTCAGCGGGGATGTCGAATTTAGGAAAAGACGTCAGATCATCGACCGTATCAGAAGACTCGAATTCCAATATGTTGTTTCTACTGATATTCTGAGCCGTGGCATCGACATCGAATCTGTGAGCCATGTCATAAATTATGAATTACCGAAAGAAACCGGTTTTTACATCCATAGAAGCGGCAGAACCGGAAGAATGGGAAGCGATGGTGTCTGTGTTTCTCTATATACCAAGGAAGAAATGCCGCTAATTGAAAAACTCGAAGCCAAAGGTTTGAAATGCGATTTTCGTTATGTAAGCGATCGGGAACTTTTACCCGCAAGAAGACAAAACGAAAGAAACGAAAGAAAGGCAACGGACCAAAAAAAGACGGTCAGGCCAAAAAATCTTAAAGTCAAACCCAACTATAAAGCAAAGTTTAAGCAAAATAGCGGGATAAAACAATCTTCAAAGATTAAAAAATAATTTTCGATTTAAATTTATGACTTAGAACGGAAAGAATCCGACATACAAGAAAACAAGGGGGAAAAGAGATGAAAATCAACATAGTGCTTTATAATCCGGAAATCCCCCAGAATACCGGGAATATCATGCGTACTTCGGTGGGAACGGGAGCAGTTTTGCATCTGATCGAACCGTTTGGATTCAAATTCGATCTGTCTATTTTGAAACGGAGCGGGGTAAACTACCTCGAGCATCTCGAATATCACATTTACAAAGATTGGCAGGATTTCAAGATTAAGAATCCCGGACGGTATTTCTTTCTAACTAGGTATGGCAGAAAAAGTCCCGATCAATGCGACTTCACTAAAGCCGGGGAATCCATCTATCTGATTTTCGGGAAAGAATCCACCGGAATACCGAAAGCAATCCTTCGCGAGCATCTGGATGACTGTTTGCGTCTGCCGATGACCGATAAGGTGAGAAGTCTCAATCTTGCTAATACAGTATCTATAGCAGTTTACGAGGTTTTACGGCAACTTGGATATCCTGGTCTTTTCCGGGAAGAGCCTGAAAGTCTCAAGGGCGCCTGTTGGCTGGAAAAGGAATAATGTCATATTTTCATGGACCAAGTGCGGATTCGCTGGTCCATTTTTCTTTTTTTCTGTTATAATATGATAACGGAGTCTGATTTGTTATGGAATATATCCCTGGTACAAAAATAAAGATCCTCAGTTTCAAACACGACGGAACTCTCCATAGAATCTGGGAAGAATCCGTTGTCGTTAAAAACGAGGACGAATGGATGGTTGTGGCCAACCGAAAAACCAAAGTCATCGAAGGAAACGGCCGCTTTTGGTTCACAAAGGAACCATGCGTATCGTTTTTTTCACCGCTTCACTGGTACAATGTGATCGGCATCATCAGATCATCCGGAATTTCCTTCTATTGCAATTTGTCTTCTCCTTTGTTAACTGACGAAGAAGGAATCAAATACATCGACTACGATTTGGACATCAAGGTGATGCCGGATCTTAGTTATACGATCCTAGATAAAAACGAATATCGACGTCATTCGGAGGAAATGTCATATTCGGAGGAATTGAAAAAGATTTTGGAAACCGAATTTGAAGATCTCGAAAAAAGAATAAAAAATCGCGAATTTCCATTCTCATATTCAATAGTGAAATCGGAATACGCCGCATTCAAAAAGATAGGAGCGAAAAACAAATGCTGAAAGACAAAAGAATCGAAAAACTGGCTCAAATGCTTGTGAACTATTCCATCAGTATGAAGGAAGGGGAAAACGTCCTGATCAAGGCACCTGTCAAAGCTAAGCCTTTGATCCTGGCCTTGGTGAGAGCGATCAGGGAAGGAAAAGGAAATGCGATCGTCGAACTTTCCGATCCGGACATCGGACGCGAGGTTATGCTCGGAATGTCCGACAAATGGCTGGACCGTTCCTACAGATGGATGGATGCCAAACTCGATGATCTTGATTGTATCATATCTATCAGAGCGTCGGAATCCGACTACACGGACGTGGACGTCCCGATGGAAACCAAACTGAAAATTGCGAAGAAACTCAATCCGCTCTCGGAGAAAAACCTTTCAAAAAAATGGGTACTTCTGAATTACCCGACCGAAGGTGCCGCGCACAAAGCAAGAATGAGTTATGACGCTTATTTCGATTATGTGATCGGAGTTTCGGCAATTGACTATTCTGTCATGAACAAGGCTTTCGAACCCCTGAAAAATCTGATGGAAAAGACCGACAGGGTTCGTTTGGTCGCCAAGGGAACCGATCTTTCTTTCTCGATTAAAGGAATGAATGCCATTCCATGCGCGGGAAACAACAACATTCCCGACGGCGAGATTTTTACGGCTCCAGTCAGAAATTCAGTCAATGGGACAATAACTTACAATACGCCTTCGCCGCAAAGAGGAGTTGTCTTCACCGGTGTCAGCTTGACTTTTGAAAACGGAAAGATAATCAAAGCGGTTGCCGATCAGGAAAATGATCTCCTGGAACAAATCTTCAATACCGATGAAGGCGCAAGATATGTCGGCGAATTCGCGATCGGCGTGAATCCGCTGGTAACAAGACCGATGGGGGACATTCTTTTTGACGAAAAGATCGCCGGAAGCATCCATTTCACACCGGGAAGATGCTATACAGAAGCGCCAAACGGAAACGATTCAGCCATCCATTGGGATCTGGTCCAGATCCAGCGGCCGGAATACGGCGGTGGAGAAATATATTTTGACGACATCCTGATCCGCAAGGACGGAATGTTTGTAATACCAGAGCTCTTGGGATTGAATCCAGAAAATCTGAAATGACGTTCCAAACGGTCGGATAATTTTGTCCTTCCGGTCTTTATATGTTATACTATAAGCGAGGAAGTGACTGCCTATGGATCTTATCTACCGGGCAAAAAAGCCGGAAACTATCAAAAGATTTTTACTTGAAAACAATATTCCCCTCAAACTCGTAAAGTCGGAAGAGGGAAAAATGATGCTTTTCGTCAACAACGATCTGAAAACCAAGGACGACACGATGAAAAAGGGAGACACAATAAAGATTCGAATCCAGGACGAAAAGCCTGAATCGGATATTATCCCCGAAGACATTCCTTTAGACATCCTTTTCGAAGACGAATATTTTCTCGTTGTCAACAAGCCTTCCGACATGCAGGTGATGATTTCCAAAACCCATCCGACGGGAACATTGGCGAACGCCCTCGCATTTTATTACAAAAAAAACGGTTTGGGCTCGCAAATCCATTTCATCAACCGTCTGGACAAGGAAACGTCCGGGCTGATGCTGGTGGCCAAAAACCGTTTTCTGAAATTCTTGTTTAGCGACCGTACCGATAACTCCATCACCAATGAGTACTTGGCAGTCGTCCAAGGGTTGATGGATATCAAGCGTTTCTGCATCGAACTTCCGATCAGCCGGAGTGAAGGCTCGATAAAGCGGGAAGTTTCGGAAACGGGAGACGAATGCAAGACATCCTACCAAGTAGAACGTGAATTCGATGGTTTCTCCCTTGTCAGGATCCTTTCCGAAACCGGAAGGACGCATCAGATCCGGGTGCATTTTTCTTATTTCAATTATCCGATCGTCGGAGATCTTCTATATAACAAGAACCGTTATCCGGTCAAGGATATGTTGCTCTATAGCAATCTTATCAGGTTCCGGCATCCCATCAAGGATCAGGACGTGGAAGTAAGATTGCCGGCATCGGAAGAAATCCGGGCTTTCATGAAAATGCACGGAGCACTAATATAAAAAAAACGCAGGTCGGCGACCTGCGCTTTTTTCAAGCTATGAATGTTGTTACGTAACTTCTGATGAGATTTCCGACTGATGGAAAAAAACTCATGATGACGACGAAGGCCAGAATGATGAAATACAGGAACGCGAAGAATTTCTTTCCCGCCACCATTTCGAATCCGGCCAGGCCGCAAACTCCGAAAACGGCATAGACCTTGACTGTTTCAAGAATATTGATGATGTCTGCGCTGACTCCGAAACCGAAAAGTTCGTTTGCAAAGATAAAAGCGAATAACAGAATGGTCAAAAATCCGAAAAGTTGACCCAATACATTGAAAAATTGTTTCATTTGCTTGTTCTCCTCCGTTTTATTTTATATTTTTCACTACATTTTTAGATTATAAAGTATATTGTTTTTTTTGACAATAGGATAAGGGACAAAAATCATGAAATGTAGGAAATCAGCAGTTTCAGGGTGTTTTCTATCCCTTTTCTGTGCGTTCTTTCCATTCCGTGCGACGCATGGACACCCGGACCGATCAGTCCGCCTTTGACATCGTGACCGGCGCGCAGGGCGCTTGAAACATCCGATCCGTAGAAAGGATAGATATCGGTAGCGTAATCGGCTTTTATGACTTTTGCGCTTTCGACAAGTCTTGTCACGACATCATAATCGTACGGCCCGGTGGAATCCTTGCAGCAGATCGATACCATTTCCTCGGTGCAGGAAAGATCGTCGCCAACGCAACCCATATCGACAGCTATGAGCTCGTCTACATGTGGCAGCGACGCGGCGCCGTGTCCGACTTCCTCGTAAGTGGAAATAATTATTTCCAGATTCATTTTGGGTTTAACGCGGTTTTCGCTTATTTCCTTAAGAAGCCCGTAAAGGATGGCAACGGATATCTTATCATCGAGAAAACGGCTTTTGATGTATCCCGAATCGGTGATGGTCGTCTTGGGGTCGATGAAGATAAAATCACCGGGAGCTATCCCCAGTTTTATAACGTCGTCTTTCGAATGGACGGTTTCGTCAATTCTGACCATCATTGAATCCGGCGTTCTTTCTTTCGACATGGCGTCTTTGTACACATGGACAGAAGGAGAAGTCGACAGGAATGTTCCGTCGTATTTTTTCCCGGTTCTGGTTCTGATCATCACGTATTCACCGTCCAGCGTCGGCCAGATCGGCCCGCCGATCGTCGTGAAACGGAGGTATCCGTCGGATGTGATACTTTTAACCATTGCGCCAAGAGTGTCGACATGTGCAGATAGTCCCAGGGTTAAATTTCCCGTTCCTTTGACTTTGATCAGGGCGTTGCCCTTGACTGTTCTTTCAACTTTAAATCCCATTTTATCCGCTTCGTTTGAAACAAAATCAATCACTTCGCGGCAATACCCGGAAGGGGAGGGAATGGAAAGGATCTTTTTTGCCAGATCAAATATGTAATCCAATGTTTCTTTCATTTAGCTCACCTCAAAACAATTATAGCATAACAAAGGCGGGGAAACATGATAAAATCTTTCATTTCCCGCGGTTATATGTTAAAATTAATTGAAATCATCCATTGATGGGAGTTGACTTGATTTGATCGTAATCTTCGGAGGTGCATTCAATCCGCCGACCAAAGCCCACATCGCCATTTACAGGCGAGTCAGGGAAACAATCGACTGCGAAAAATTCATCTTTTTGCCGGTAAGCTCTCTTTATACCAAACGTTCGCTCGCCAGCAATCAGCATCGTTTCGAGATGCTTTCCCTTTTGGTTGGCAGGGACAAGGTTGCGGAAGTTTCCCCGATGGAACTGGAAGATGCCGACTATCTCGGCACATATCAGAGCATGCTCAGATTCCAGGAAAGATATCCCGACCGGGAAATCGTATTTCTGATCGGCGCCGACAATCTCTTAAAGCTCCATAAATGGATCAATGCGAAAAGCCTATTGGCCGAATTCCGGTTCATCGTCATGAACCGCGACAAAAGAGATATCGACAAACTTATTTCCGATGACCCGTTTTTACGTGATTATCTAGATCGTTTCATCATCATTCGCGATTTCCATATGGAAATGTCATCGACCGGTTTCCGTGATTCGTTCGACCGGGAAATGCTGACGGACGAAGTATATGATTATATCGAGACCCAAGGTCTCTACAGAGGTTAGTCAAATGATTGGAAAGGGATTTGTAAAAATCTGTCTGGCGACTCCGAAACTTGCGGTCGGCAATCCCGACTACAACGTATCCGAAATGCTGTCTATCCTGAAAGACAATCCGAGTTCTTTAACCGTTTTTCCGGAACTCGGTATTTCCGGTTACACATGTGGGGACATGTTCTTCCATAAAGCCCTGTTTGACGACGTCGAAAAAGCCCTAGGACGGTTTTTGAAGGAAAATCGGTATCCCGGACTTGTTATATGTGGATTACCGCTGGTCGTTGAAGAAATGGTGCTCAATGTAGCCATAGTGATCCAAAAAGACCGTATTCTCGGAATCGTACCGAAATATTATCTTCCCTCGACGAGGGAGTACTATGAAAAACGTTGGTTTAAATCCGGATTTGATGTTGTCGAACATATCACCAAAACAGATATCATGGGACAAGTCGTTCCGTTCGGAAATCTGATTTTTTCGTTTGGAAATGTCAGGTTCGGCATCGAGATCTGCGAAGACATGTGGGCGACAATTACTCCGGGAAATCTGATGAGCGTCAACGGAGCCAATTTAATCATTAACATCAGTGCCTCAAATGAAACCCTCGGTAAAGAAGAGATTAGAAGAAGTGCCGTCAAGGAACATTCGCGAAAAAACTGCGGAATTTACCTTTATTGTTCGGCCGGAGCTTCGGAATCTTCCAGCGAAATGGTTTTTTCCGGCCACGACATCGTGGCCATGAACGGACATATCGTGGCAGAGACTGAAGAATTTTCCTTGAATACCATTAAACTGTTCGCCGATCTGGATATCGACCGCATAACCAATGACCGTCGCAACAACTCATCTTTCCGTGATTCGATTCTCAAATACCGTTATCAATTTCAGAATGTTCCGGTTACTTTGGCGACTTCGGACGATTTTATTTTCTCACGTCCATTGGAGAAATTCCCATTTGTTCCCAAAGACGACATAGAAGGCGATTTTCGTAAAATTGCGTCGATTCAGGAATATGCGCTTGCCAAACGTCTGGATCATCTCAAGATAAAACATTTGCTTGTGGGAGTATCCGGCGGACTCGATTCGGCTTTGGCTTTGCTTGTCGCCTGCCGGGCTTTCGATACGCTCAAACTTGATCGCAAGGGAATATTGGCATTGACATTGCCGGCTTTGCATACGAGCGGCAGAACAAATAAAAATGCCAAGAAACTGATGGAAAGTCTCGGGGTATCCGTTAAGGAAATCGATCTTTCCGAGAGCGTCAAAAAACATCTGGAGTTGATCAGGAACGATTCGACTACGGAAAATACGACTTATGAGAATGCCCAGGCCAGAGCGAGGACGATGGTTCTCATGGACCTAGCCAACGAAATAGACGGTATTGTTTTGGGAACCGGAGACTTAAGCGAGATCGCACTTGGTTGGTCTACTTATAATGGCGATCAAATGAGCATGTACAATGTCAACGCCGGCATTCCGAAAACAGTCGTGTCTTTCATGATCAAAGAATATGCCGATCTGGTTTTCTCAGAAGATGTGAGTTTGTGCCTCTACGACATCCTCGCGACTCCGATCACTCCGGAGCTGAAAAGCGATCAGACGACAGAAAGCGTCATCGGGAAATATGAAATCAACGACTTCATCCTTTATAGATTCCTTTCCTGCGGAGACGGAGCCGACCGCATCGTATTTCTTCTCGAAAAGACTTTCGACATGAATCAAGCGGAATGCGAGACGTATGTATCGAACTTCTTCAAACGGTTTTTCTCTCAGCAGTTCAAACGTCAGGCGAGCCCGGATTCCCCGAAAGTGCTGGATGTGGCACTGTCTCCCCGCACCGACTTCCGGTTGCCTTCCGATATGGACAGGTAACAAAATATGAAAATCATCATCGGATTGAGCGGTGGCGTCGATTCCAGCGTTGCCGCTTTACTTTTGAAAAGACAGGGATATGAAGTCGAAGGACTGTTCATGCGCAATTGGGACAGTCTTATCAACAGTGAAACAATTGGTGCCCCTACGACCAAAGAAGGCATTTGTCCGCAGGAAAAAGACTATCTGGATGCCTTGACGGTGGCAAAGAAACTCGGAATAAAACTGCACCGTCACGATTTTGTCGACAGATACTGGGACGATGTCTTTCAATACTTTCTTAAGGAACTGGATTACGGGAGAACTCCTAACCCGGATATCCTCTGCAACAAATACATCAAATTTTCGGCTTTTCTGGATGTCGCAAAAGCACTGGGCGCCGATAAAATCGCCATGGGACATTACGCCAGAGTAACAGAAAACGGCGTGCTTTTGCGCGGTGTCGATCCCAATAAGGACCAGAGTTATTTTCTAGCGGAACTCTCACGCGACGAATTGCTTCAAACAATGTTTCCGATCGGAAACCTGACAAAGAAAGAAGTTAGGGAAATCGCCAAAAAAGAGGGCTTTTCCGTTGCTGAAAAAAAAGGATCGACCGGGATTTGTTTCATCGGTGAAAGGAACTTCCCCGCTTTTATCGGTAATTATCTGAAGCCTAGAGAAGGGAGAATCCTGTCTTCGGACAAAAATATTTTAGGTAGGCATCGTGGCATCGCCAATTTCACTATCGGGCAACGCAAGGGCCTGGGAATCGGCGGATGCAACATTTATGAAGGTTCACCTTGGTTTGTCTATGCCAAAGATGTGAAAAACAATGATATTTACGTCTGTCAGGGTTTCTACAATGATCTACTGATGTCAGATCGATGCCTGGTAACGGATTTCAACTGGATTGGCGGCGTCATGCCAGATGACATAAATAATTTGTCTGCCAAGTTTCGTTATCGGCAAAAGGATGTCGCGGTCAATTTATCGAAAGCTCCGGACAATTCCGTTATGGTGATGTATCCGGAAAAAAGCCGGGCAGTCACCCCCGGACAGGAATGCGTGATTTACCGTAACGACGAATGTCTCGGCGGCGGAACGATCGACAAGGTATTCTTGGAAGATAATCCCCGAACAGTGGTGATCTAGATGTCTAAGATCGGATTATGCCTTTCTGGGGGCGGAGCGAGGGGACCATATCAGGTCGGTGCCGTCAAGGCCTTGGAAGAAATGGGTATCATGGACAAAATCACATGTTATGCCGGAACCTCGATCGGATCGGTCAACAGCTGTCTGGTTTCATCCGGAGGGTCTGCATACGCTCTCGAAGCATGGAATTCGGTGAACAGCGAAATTGTCGTCCAAACCGAACATTTCATTTCGCTTTTGATAAAGGAACGATCCAATATTGTCGAAAAAGGATGTTTCCAGATTGACGCTTTCCAAAAAGCTTTGATGAAAGTCCTGCAGCCGGAAAAAATCAGAGGAAAGCATGTATATGCGACCATTTCCGACGGAGGCGCAGTGAGCACCGGATTTTTTGGCCTCATGCGGGCGAATTACGAACATTTCATCAAACTCGACAGCAAAGTAGCCTATGTTCCCCTGGATAACGAGACCGATGAAGAGATCAGAAAAACCGTCATGGCATCATGCTCGATTCCGTTTGTCTTTCCGCCGGTCCGGATCGACGGACACAACTATTACGACGGCGGGTTATACGACAATATTCCGTTAACGCCTTTGGTCGCAAACGGATGTGATAAGGCGATCGTCGTCAATCTTAATCGTTTCGATTACCTTGAAAGAGATAAGTATCCGGAACTCAAAATAATTGAAATCAAGCACAGCAGATTACTCGGAAGCGTTTTGAAATTCGACAGTGAACGCTGTCGACAGTTATATGAACTTGGATACGAAGAAACTAAAAAAACCATCGATCCACTCATTTTGTCAGATTTTTTGGAAGAATAAAAGCCTCTCCCAACGTAAGATATTTGCGAAGGGGAGGTTTTTTTATGAAAAAAGGATTTTACTTTCTGTTGTTAATTTCGTTATTTCTGCCACTATTATCCACAAACGCAAAAGCGGAAGAATATCTCAATTATCAAGAAATTGTGTTTGACGACGACGAAGCAATGCTTCTTAAGGATTTCTCCACGACGAATTATGCCACCTATTACACAAAAATTACGAAGAAATGTTTTTCGGGATGGAAGCTTTATGTCGTGAACGAGAACGAAAATGCGGAGTTCGTCTCGGAAACAAAATTGAAAATCTATAACGACGGATATTCGACGATCAAACACGACATCACCTTAAAAACCAGTGAAGAGACAAAATTCCAAGTGAGCGCCTCTGGATCGATATCGACAAGCGTCGATGGGAACATCAAGAAATTCAAGGGAAGCATCGATGCCGATATTAAAGCATCGGTGACATATACCAAGACGACGACCACATCGGAAACCTATGAGTTCACGATCATCGTTGATCCGAAAACCTATGTTACTATCGTCACGAGAGGCGTCGGTGAGGTTTCCAACGGGGTAGCGAAGAAATACTTTTGTTGGATAGAAACAAAAAAAGGCGGTTGGGAAATATTCACTGTCAAAACCGAATATTATGAAATCGTCAAGGAAAAAATTCGATGAAAAAATGGTTTGCTTTTGTTATAGGGCTATATGTATTGACCATGGCAGCTATCCTGATCATTCCTGGTAAACAGGTTGATACGATATCGATTATCACCGTCATAAACCATGAATCGAGGTTGATTGACGACGACGATTCGGAATCATTCGATATGTATCTGACGAAAACCGATAGTTTTTTGACTGATAACGAATGCATTTCGGAAGCCTACATGGAAAGTAATCAGGACGTTATCCGGGTCAATTTGACCGGAATTGAGGATCTAGAAGAAACTGTCTTATGGAATAATGAAGAATATCACCGCTTTCAAGTCAAATACGGATTTGATTCCGTTGGCCTTGAAGGAGTCATGGCTTTCCCGGATGCATGTTTTCATATTGTATACAAAAACGGTGACGAGATTTCTCTTTCTATCGGAGATCTATCTTTCCTTTTTTGTGATCTGGATACTGAAGGATGCCTTGATTTTTTCAGCGTTTACGGCGTTTATGGTGAATATGAGGAGAAAACATACCTAAGCGGTATTTGTATCGGACTTGAAATCGCATCGCTTTCTGACGTTATTATCGACGATGTTTCGATCGGTTCTTTAAAAACGAAAATTAAAACCGGGGAATATGCATATAGCACAAATCGGTTCGATTATACGCAAGACATGTCAGAATTGCTTTCGATAACGTCATACGATCCTGAAATGTCATACCGGTTAGATACAAAAATCACACTCGAAGAAGATGGTTATTTGTTATTTCCGATTCAATATGAAGAGGGAATTTTTATGCTCCGCCGATTCTACATTTCGATCAAATACGAATACATGGGCGAAGAGTATAATCTATTGATTGACGACATGCCCTACGAATCCATGCCGGCTTTTTCGGATATTGAAGATGAATGCATCGCCAGAACTGATTATAACTATCGATGACTTAAAAAAAGTTTATCGCCATAATACCGGCATATTGGGGATAAGCACGTTTTTCAGCCCCGGATTATTGAATTTGTTAATAGGAGGAAACGGTTCGGGAAAGACAACGCTTTTAAAATGTATTATGGGTCTTGTAAGATATGAGGGAAAGATTCATAAAAGCAAAGGAGTCATCGGATATGCTCCGGAAAAATATGTAATGCCGGAATTCATGACGATTAATGATTTTCTTGTGTCAATCGGAAGAATCAGACGGGATCACGAAAAACGGATTCCCGAATATCTGCAAGAATACTGTGACTTGCTCGACTTGTCTAATGTAATGGATAAACCGATCGGAAAACTGTCCAACGGCATGAAACAGAAAGTGAATCTATTGCAGGCATTCATCGGAAAACCGAGAATATACCTGTTTGACGAACCGCTTTCCTCACTCGACGGCAAAATGAAGAAAGTGATTGTTAAAATCATGTTTCGGCTTTGCCGGGAGAATATCGTTATTGTTTCCACGCATTATCCGGAATGTTTCCGTTCGCACACAAAAAGAATTTACGAAATTGAAAGCGGAGTGCTTTTGCGCGATGGCTCAAATTAAACTGCATCTGAATTTGCTTCTTTCCCGGAAAGTAATCCTGATATTCATAGGATTCCAGGTTTTACTTTTTCTAGGAATTACATACGCTTCGGGTATTATTCAGGGTACTAGCGGCATCGACATGATGAGAGATGAATATTATGTCTCATATCTGTCAGATACGCTTTTGCAAATAAAGTTTCTGTGTGCTTTGTCTGCGGTTCTGATGGCTTCGGAAGCTGCAAGCAAGGAATATTCGCTATATGGATGGTATATCTTAAGAAAACGCCGTGACAAGGCGTTTTTCTGGCTTTATAAATCAATCGCGGTCTGGCTGATAGTTTCGGTTTTCGTCTCTTTGTCCGTATTATTGCTTTCATGCGGAGCTAAGATCTATTTCAAGGAGAATGTATCATTGGAATTCATTAAGGAAAGCATGTTATCTTTATTTGTTTTTTCGGTTTATCTTTCCGTTATATCCGATTTATCGATGATTATTTTCAAACACCGGCTGTCAATCGTTTTTCCTCTCGCCTTTTTCTGGTTTATGGAAGCAAACCTATATCAGATTACCGATAGCATGGCTAGTGGCTTAACGGAAGTATTTGCTTATATATTTCCGTTTGTTATGCTGAAAAATGGGCAAATAGTACTTTACCCGGATGTCGGTGGCGTCCTTTTGATCATGTTTTTGATAAGCGTTTCCGGGTGTTTCCTTTTCTATCATAACGATCTATGATGAACCGGCAACAGACAATTTATTCAGATAAAAAACATCAACATATATTTGTATTCGACACATTATAATGATATAATGCTGTTATCTATTTCAGAGAGAATGGTGAGCCAGATGTGTGGCATTGTCGGATACATCGGCAATGACAAGGCGAGTGATATCATCTTGTCAGGCCTGGAGAAACTCGAATATAGGGGCTATGATTCCTGCGGGATTTTTCTATACGATACTTTAAATGCGAAATATGTGACATATAAGGATAAGGGAAGGATCAGCCATTTAGAAAATGACTTTTCTTATGAGTTCGAAAACCATCTGGGGATCGGACATACCAGATGGGCCACTCATGGAAAGCCCAATCAACAAAATTCCCATCCGCATTTTTCCGCGTCCAAACGGTTCGGCATAGTCCATAACGGCGTGATCGAGAATTACCGCGAGCTGATGGCGAAATATCTGGACGGCGTCGTCTTTTTAAGTGAGACCGATACAGAGGTCATCATCAATATGGTCGAATATTTTGTTTCCCAAATGACTGTCGAGGAAGCGATCAGGAAGACTCTTTCCCTTCTGGAAGGTTCCTATGCGATGCTGATAATCGACAAACTAGAACCGGATACCCTGTATGCGGCCAAAAACAAGTCGCCGTTAATAATTGGACCGGGACATGACGGCATCACTATCGCATCGGATGTGATGGCTTTGGTCGGTTATGCCGACACCTATATGCCGATAGAAGACAAAAATTTTGTCAGGATAGACAAAACTCCATGTTGTTACACATACCAGATAACCGATATCATAGGCAAACCTGTCGAATTGCCGGTTTTCAAAATGGATATTGTTTTGGAAGAGATCGGAAAAGCCGGATATCCGCACTACATGCTGAAAGAAATCTGCGAGGAGCCTTCGGTGATCCGCAAAATCATCGGACGATATCTTAAAGAAGGAAATGTATCGCTTCCCGAAAACGCACTTGCGCTTTTTAAAAAGGCTAAAAGAATCCATATTTTGGCCGCCGGAACGAGCTATCATGCCGGTTTTGTCGGAAAATATTATTTTGAACATATGGCAGGAATTCCAACGGAAGTATTCGTGGCTAGCGAATACGCCTATAACCAGCCTCTTATCGTCGACGATCCCTTGTTTCTTTTCATATCCCAATCGGGTGAAACCGCCGATTTACGGGTTTGTCTTCAGAACATAAAGTCACGAGGATATAAAGCGGTGGTATTGACGAATGTACCGACATCGACTCTGGCACGGGAATCAGATGCCTCGATTGAAATAAACGCCGGTCCGGAAATTGCCGTCGCATCCACCAAGGCATATGTCGGTCAAGTAGCTATTCTTGCCATAATCGCTTATGCGCTGGCAAGCAAAAAGCCATTTGATCTGGTAAATGAAATGTCCCGTGTCGCCATCGCCATGGACGCCGTGATCGATGGACGCGAATATATTCAGAAAATCGTCGGAGAAAAGCTTAACAAGAGAAATTGTTTTTATATCGGAAAAGGACTCGATTACTATACCTGTCTGGAAGCTGCGTTAAAACTGAAGGAGATTTCCTACATTCAGACGGAAGGTTTCGCCGCCGGCGAACTGAAACACGGAACCATAGCTTTGATCGAAGATGGAGTCCCCGTGTTCGCGATAATATCGCAAAAATCGATTCAGAACAACACAAGAGCAAGCGTCCATGAAGTGGAAGCCCGCGGTGCGAACGTCATCACGATTGTGATGAATGACGTTTCCGATAGCAAAGACGATATCATTTTGATGGATGTCGAAGAAATGCTGGCGCCCCTTGTGACAGTCATACCGACCCAATTGATAGCTTATTATTCCGCTCTGAATCTCGGTCGTGATATCGACAAACCGAGGAATCTGGCTAAATCCGTAACTGTCGAATAGGAGGCTATTGAATGCCTAAATACTTTGGAACAGATGGAATCAGAGGGAAATCATATGAATTCCTTGACGAGAATTTAGCCCGTGCCATCGGAAGAAGCCTCCACGTATTGAAAAAAAGCGACGTCATCGTCGCCAGGGATACGCGCGAATCCGGACAAATGTTATCACAAGCCCTGATTGAAGGCGCTTTGGAAGCCGGGTTTGACACGATCGACATCGGAGTCATGCCGACTCCCGCGCTTTGCCATATCAGCCGAACCAGGGAAGCGATTGGCGTGATGATAACCGCCAGTCACAATCCCTATCAAGACAACGGTATCAAAATCTTCGTATCAGGACGCAAATTGACACTAAAAGAAGAAATGGCTATCGAGAATAATATCGACGCCGTCTCACTCGTGTCGGAAATGTTTTTTGGAAAGAAGAAATCACTGGAAGATGATCCCATGGACATATACCTAAATCTTTTTCGTAAGATGATTGTCCGAGTTCCTCTATCCATCGGACTCGATCTGGCGAACGGAGCAACCTGTAAAACGGCACCTGTCGTTTTCCCGCGATTTTCGGATAGGATTTTCTATATCGGAAATAATCCCGACGGAAGAAACATCAACGACAATGTGGGATCGACACATCCGGAATCGCTTTCCCGAACGGTGGAAAAAAACAAACTCGATATCGGGTTCGCCTTCGACGGAGACGGGGACCGTGTCATTATGGTAGGAAACGACGGCTTGATCTATGACGGCGATATGATGATATACATTTTTGCCTGTTATTTGAAAGAAAGAAGCCTGTTGAAGAAGAACACTGTCGTTTTGACAAAGATGAGCAATCTTGGCATTATAAAGGCGCTCGAGTCAAAAGACATCAATGTCGTTCTGACCGATATAGGCGACAAATACGTCATGGAAGAAATGGACAAAGAAGGTTATATTCTCGGAGGAGAAAATTCCGGCCATATCATTAACAGACTATTGCTGGATACCGGGGATGGTGTTTTAAACGCAACCTTCATGTTGAAAATTCTACATGATACCGAAACGACTGTTTCGAATCTCACTAAAGATGTTGTATTATATCCGGATAAGCTAAAAAATCTGAGAAATATCGATCCCCAATTGACGAAGGATCCAGATATCGTCAGATTCATCGAAAAAAGGAAAGAGGAACTTGGCACGGACGGAAGAATTCTTGTAAGGCCTTCTGGGACCGAACCGGTAATAAGAATAGCCGTCTCGGCTAAAACCATGGATGAAGTGGATGAAATCATCGAATCGATTACCAATGTCTTTATGAATAAAACAGCAAGCTAACTTCTATAGATAAGAGGTAAATGGTATGAAAAGATACGCTATTGTTCTCGCTGCCGGCAAAGGCACCAGAATGAAAACCGAATTGCCGAAGTGCGCATATCCGTTGCTTCGCAAACCGATGATCGCCTATATCATCGAAAATATCAGAAATTCGGGATCTGTCGATGAAATCGTCGCCGTGGTCGGATACAAAAGAGAAGTAATCCAGGATATTCTCCAGGATGCGGTAAAGTATGCCTTTCAGGAAGAACAACTGGGAACCGGTGATGCTGTATTATCCGCTAAAAGCCTCATTACCGATCCTGACGGTTTCACCGTCATTCTTCCTGGCGATATGCCTTTAGTCGATGAAGAGACGATCGAAAAGGCTATTTCGGAGCATATCGAAAGGCGTCATGATCTCACTGTTGTGACAACAAGAATCGAAGATCCTTTCGGCTACGGCCGGATCATGCGAAACGATTCCGGATACCTGGAAGCGATTATTGAGGAACACGAGGCTTCATACGCCCAAAAAACGATCAATGAGATCAATACGGGAATTTATGTTGTCAAGAACGATCTGTTGTTTCCATCGCTTGCCAAAATAGGTAACGACAATCTGAAAAAAGAATATTATCTTACCGATATCGTCAAGATATTCAAAGACGAGAACCGGGTGATCGGGACCTATTTTCTCAAAGATTCCGCAAAAGCCATGGGTGTCAACGATCTATACGCTCTTTCGATCGCTGAGGCGAAACTGCGCCTTTCCATCAACAAGCGACTGATGCAAAGTGGCGTTGCCATGATCAACCCGGAAACGATCACCATCGGACAGAATGTGGTCATAGAGGAAAACGTCCTGATCAACCCGAACACTTACATAACCGGGAATTCCGTCATCAAAAAAGGCGCCCAGATCGGACCAAACACAGAAATCCATGAGAGCATCATTGGAGAACGGGTGATTTGCCGTCATTCGCTTGTGTACAATTCGATCGTTCACGAAGACACTTCCGTCGGTCCTTTCGCCCATTTGCGCGACGGCGCCGAAATCGGTCCGAAGAACCGAATCGGCAATTTCGTCGAAGTCAAAAAGTCCACGACAGGAAGAAACACCAAAGCTTCGCATCTCGCATATATCGGGGACGCCTCGATCGGACAGAATGTCAATTTCGGATGCGGCGCAATAACAGTGAACTACGACGGGAAGAACAAATACAAGACATTGATCGGTGATGACGTGTTCATCGGCTGTAACGCCAATCTGATTGCCCCGATAAATATCGAGGATAACTCGTTGATTGCCGCCGGTTCGACGCTTAACAAGAACGTCCCTAAAGGCAGTTTGGCAATCGCCAGAGCATACCAGGTCAACAAAATTAACTATATCAAGGACAAACAAGATAAAAAGGATAAGGAATGATTTTATTTCTTGACAACTAGATTCCCTTGATATATACTATTACAGGATAAAAAGTAGAAAGCAGAAGCCCCACTTCTCACCTGATTGATTGATCAATAGGTAGACGCTACAAAACGTTGAGTCAATTTCAAGTGGGTGCGGTTTCTGCACCCGCTTTTATTTTCAGGAGGTGTTACGTATCATTTACAACATCAATCAAAAACCGGTAAAAAAAGACGAAACTCCGATCAACGAGGAGATCCGTTATCGCGAGGTGCTACTTATCGGCGCCGACGGGACACAGTACGGCATCAAACAGACAAGGGACGCCCTTTCGATCGCCTATGAACAGGGATATGATCTTGTTCTTGTCGCCGCAACTGCAAAGCCACCGGTATGCAAACTGATGGATTACCGCAAATTCAAGTTCGAACAGCAGAAAAAAGCCCGCGAAGCCAAGAAAAACCAGAGGATCGTCGACATCAAGGAAATCCGGCTTACCGCTGTAATCGATACGCACGACTATGAAACAAAATTGAGAAACGGGATCAAGTTTCTCGAAAAAGGCGACAAACTCAAAGTTTCGGTATGGTTGCCATATCGGGCGGGAGACATGCTCATAAGACAAGGCAAGGATGTCTTGGAAAAGTTCCGCCAGCGCTGCGACGAAATCGCATCCACGGAAAAAGAAATCGCCCACGAGGGACGATATCTTACCATGGTTCTTACACCAAAGAAAAAATAATCAAAAGGAGAATAAAAATGCCAAAAATGAAATCTCATGCCGGCACGAAGAAGAGACTGAAAAGAACCGGCACCGGAAAGTTGTTGAGAGCGAGTACTTTCCACAACCATTTAATGAGCCACAAATCGCCGAAGCAGAATCGTCAGGCGAGAAGAAAAGAGACCGTCGGTACATCTGATCTGAAAAGAATCAGACATCAGGTCCCGTATTTGTAAAAGGTTAGGAGGAAGACATCATGCCCAGAGTAAAAGGTGGATACACCACAAGAAGAAGACGGAAAAGTATCTTAAAGCTGGCGAAGGGTTATTACGGAGCCAAGCATCTGTTATACAGGACCGCAAATGAGCAGGTGATGAACTCGCTTGCCTACGCATACCGCGACCGCCGCAGACGGAAACGGGATTTCCGTAAACTGTGGATAACCAGGATCAATGCCGCAGCCCGTTTGAACAATATGTCTTATTCACGTCTGATCAATGGTTTGAATCTTGCGAATGTCGAAATCAACCGCAAGATGCTGGCCGATCTCGCCGTGAATGACGAAAAAGGTTTCAGCGCTGTCTGCGACCAAGCGAAAAAAGCACTTGCCAAAACAGATAAGTAATTATTGTCATGATAAACCCGTATCCGGAAGATGTTCCCACAATACGGGTTTTTTTATTTTTTAAGCCGGCAAATAACGGGTTTTTCATTGATAAATATATATGTTTTTGTTAATATATAATTGTTATTAGATACAAAACGGTCTTTTTTGCAGGGTGGTATTTATGGGCAAAATCAAAACAATCAATATCTTCGGTTCATCCGGTTCGGGATCGACCACTTTGGCTAGAGCCGTCGCAAAAAAATACGGATATATTTTCATTGACACCGATGATGCGATCTGGGAAAAAACCGAATTGCCTTTTTCCAAGCGTAAAAGTGACAAGGACGCCAGAGAATATCTCGAAGCACGGATGAAAACCGGCGACAAAATCGTGATCTCCGGTTCTTTCATCGGCTGGGCCGACGATATCAAGGAAAAGATCGATCTCTTTGTCTATCTTAACCTTCCGTTAGAAATCCGGAAAAGTCGGATTGAAAGCCGTGAGAAGGCGCGTTTTGGTAACCGGGTCCTCCCAGGAGGCGATCTTTACCAAAAACACATTGATTTTCTGGAGTGGATCAGCCTTTATGACGAAACTCCGGAATCCTTGCGGGGTAAAAAACAACATGAAATGTGGTTAGCCGATGTCAAAGTCCCCGTCGTGAGAATCACCGAACCGGCGGATATCGATACGCTGGTAGATGCAGTCGAAAAAAGACTGAATCTTTCTTGACAAGGAAAGGAAACTATTAATGGAAGCCTATTTCGAACTCTTTCTCAAGGGAATATGCACTATCTTCATCCTTTACGTCTCCTTCAACACCATTTTTAGATACCATACCAATTCTTCCGTCACGGATTTCTTTCTCGTATTTTCGTGGATGATCGTCAGTTTCTTTTTTATCGGTCATTACCTGATTGTCGCATATGTGTCAATTATAGGCGGAATCCTGATTATTTACGCTGCAATGCGCATCTATCTCGCATATAGAAAAACGGATATTCGTCTAACATACAGCTTTTCAAAACGCGAAGCCGATAATCTGAAAATCGCGCTCGGAAATGCTTCCGAAACGCTTCCGGAAGGAAAGATATATAATTACCGCAATCTGTCATATATCATAATAACCAAAGATCTCACCAAGGACGAACACAAGGCATTTGTCAAGAAACTTGACAAGGAAATCAGCCAGGTTCCAATCCATTTCGGATATTTCCAATACTTCAATATCATATTTGCTCTCATCCTGATGGCTTCGATCTGGCGCTTTTAGGAGGCCAAAATGTCAGCTTCTAGTTTTCAAAATACAGTATTCCCGTGCAAGAACCCTCAGCGCTACTTCGGTGTTGATTTCTTTGCCTCGATTTTTCAGGGGTCAAATCCGACAAGAAAATTTTACGCATCCCCGGCTGACATCGACCAGACATACCGGCCGGAACTAGAAGATATCAAACACATGGGGATGGAGTCATTTATCTACGAAATGAGAAGGATACCGGAGGGATCGGTAATCGGATTCGATCAGAATCCCGATCCTTACGTCGCCTCCATAAATAAAGTCGGGACGATGAAAAAGGTTCTCGAAGCAATCAAGGAAAGCAACATGGGACTTTATCTGGAAACGAGCTCCGAAAATGTTCTAGAAGATATTCCCATTATTGTCAAAATCAGTGAGAACGCTCCGGTACTGATCGCAATACCGGTCGGTTTTGTCAACGACGAGATGGGAAGAATGTTCGAACCCAGCGAACCATCGTTTGCAGCTAAACTCAGACTGATACGCCGTTTTGCAAGCGAAAATCTCCGGGTAGGAGTCATCTTGAAACCCGTAATTCCCTTTGTGAACGATTCCGAGGAAAATATTCTTCAGATTTTAAACAAAGCCAAGGAAGCTGGAGCATCGTTTATGTATCCATCTTTTGGAATCATCATAAGCGATGAACAACGTCCGAGTTTTTATAGCCTGATCGACAAACACTACCCTGGACTCAAAAACATATACATGGATAATTTCGGAATTCGTAAATCGATCAGTTCCGCAAACGCCGAAAAGTTGAAAAAAGCGTTTGTATTTTCCGCCAAGAAAATGCATGTTGATTTTGGTATGAAGGAAATCATTAGATCGGTCAAGCCCACAAGCGACATGCAAATGAAATTGTTTTAAGAAAGGATAGGGGGAAACAAGATGCTGTTGGATTTCTTTATGGAATACTGGCGTTTCTTTGCCATCGTTTTCGGAACGATAGCATTGATGACGATCATATATCTGTTTTATAACCTTGACAGCCGGAAGAAACTTGCGCGTATGGAAAAACAACTGCCAAAAGAAGCAGACACGCACGAAAGGACTATTTCGCTCAAAGATCTCATCGACCAGGACGTGATCGTTCCAAACGCCAAAGAACCGAGCGCTTTGGAAAAAAAAGATATCTATCCGGAACAAACCATTTTCACGCAAAAAATAATCAGTCCGGAAGTGTCGAAACCGATCATTGTAGAAGAAATAGCCGAAAAAAAGCCGAAAATAATTCCGGAAGTCATTCAAAACGCAGAAGACAAACCGGAGGTTCCTGACGAAAAAGGAATAAAAAAGCCTGAAGAAAAGAAAACTCCAAAAAAGGCCGCAGTCCACAAGGAACTTGGCAGATATCATGTTTACTACCGAAAGGAAGATGGTTCATGGTATGTAAAACGGGAGGGATCGGACCGGATATTGAGAGTTCTGCCTACCCAGCGCGAAGCGATAGCTTTTGCCACCATCAAAGCGATAACCCAAAATTCCAGCTATGTCGTTCATAATATGGATGGCAAGATAAGAAAATAAAGACGAATTCTCGACAGTTCGTCTTTTTTTTGCAACAAATCGCATCCCATGAATGTTTATATATGTGAAAAGCAAAAAAAGCGCCGGATTTGTCTGGAAAGATGATAAAATAGTCTCAAGGAACGAGGTGAGACTATGCCAGACGATCTGGACCAACTGGTCAGGAAATACAATGCAGGCGATACGGAAGCATTTGACCAATTGTATGAATTGACATACCGTCAGGTCTATTTCGCCGTTTTGCCTATCTTAAACGACCGCTCGCTTGCCGAGGACATCGTTCAGGACACATACATGAAACTATGCGCGTGTCTTTCGGGATACCGGGAAAGAAATCTATTAGCCTATGTGATTACCATTGCCAGAAACCTGGCGAAAAACGAATACAACCGAAGAAAACGGGAGATCCGTATAGAATCAGTCGAAGCCGATTATTCCCAAGTCTCACTCGCGGACCATCTGGAAATAAAAGCGGAAAAAGAAGAGCTTGTCAAGGAAATACTCGATTCATTAGATCTTGACGAGAAGAATGTCTTTCTTCTTCACAATCTGGAAAATCTTCCTCACCGCGAGATAGCTGTCATACTCGACAAACCAATCGGGACCGTTACATGGATCCACGCCAAGGCCTTGAAGAAACTGAAGGCCAAATTCAAGGAGCGATGAATCATGAAATATCGCGAACTAAAAGAAATTATCAAGGATAACACCGCATTCAAGCTTCCGGAAAACCGTTCTTTTCTCGAAGAAGCGAAATCACATTACATACCCGTTCTGTCAAACGATAGGAAACAGCCGCTCTGGCATCGCTTGATGGTCGGTTTTTCTCTTGCCTTGTTTGTCGTTCTTTTGGGATCTGGACTTTATCTTGATTTTAAAATCACTGCGACCGTGACTGTCGATATCAACCCGTCGGTTGAATTGGAAATCAATTCCTTCAGACGCGTTCGCAAAGTGATTCCGCTCAACAGCGACGGAGAGATTTTAGTGGAAAATCTCACATATCACAGCGGTTCACTGTCGGTTGTTCTTTCAGACATTTTACAGACAAGCGAAGCTTTGGGATATTCAGACATAGACGATACCGCTTTGTTATTCGGAGTTTCGGGAACTAAACCAGAAATTGAGGATGGAATCAGCGAAATAATCAGCCGATGCGAGAAAGCCGGCACATCTTCATATCTGATTATAAAGACTCACTTGATGACAGGCGATCTTATGGCTTCCGGATATAGTATCACGGTTACGAATTCTTTGACTTCCGATTATGATATCTGGTCGCTTTTCGGGTCTTCTCGTTGCGCTTCCGAGGAACAGGCGACAACCACAACGACTACCGCAGCCATTTCCACGACTACAGGAAACGATACGTCAAGCGACAGCTACAATACTTACACGCCTAACTATGCCTTCTCAGGAACGATAAATTTAGAGACGCTGTCTGCCACATACGGGATTACGGAAGCAAAGATGGAATTGATTCTGATCATATATGCCACTGTTTCGGATTACCAGACTGAAACCGGTTTTCAGGAATTGCTGAACATGGATCTTTCGGAGTTGCTGGCATTGTACTTGTCGGAGTAAATATCGATAATTAAAAATAAAAAGTCCCGGAATTTGTTTGTCCGGGACTTTTATTATATTGCGATTTTTTTATCACGATGTTTTTGATATGCACCAATTGACATATAAACAATGAAAAAACCAAGAAAAACCATTGCCAGAAGCAAGAGAACATGGAGGCCTGAGGGAATATCGCTTAATATGGGAATACCGACGCCGATGAACGGATTTTCCATCAGGTACATATTATTGGCGCCGGGATCGATGACAAGATTTCCAAACATCGCCCAAAGATACATTGCAATGCATCCGATGGGAATTGTTTTCCACCAACTTTTCAGCTTAAGGGTATAATCTCCGGACGCGATCATGAAGCAAGGAGTGAACAAAAGCAGGAAATGAACGACGAGGGTTCGGATCATCGGAAACGTAATGACGAACGGGTCGCCAAATAAAATCCCCACCGGATACAACATGGCGGCCAGCCCGCCGATTATCGAGGTCGTATATATGAAGTCTCGCATCGGTTTTAAATTGAAGATTATCACGAGCGGCAGCAAAACGTTGTTGATGCCGCAAAGCTGGAAGGAAATGAATGTCCTGACATCCCAGAAAGGATGCGAGGAACTGGAAATCGTATCGCCGTAATGGTTCCATTCCCATATATATAAGACTTCACCAGAATATTTCAGCAAAAGCATGATGACGGCGATCACTATTAAAAAAATATGTCTGGTTTTATCGCTTTTATGAACAAATATCTGCATGAGTACGATGAATCCGGTTATGACCAGAAACATGTAAAGAAAGTGTGGCCATTTAAAAAGATAGGCCGTTGGACTTTCATCCATTCCGGTACTCGAGAAAAAAGTCGACAGTAGCATTATATTACCCCTTTCCGGATTTATGTTATTATTATACCACAACAATACGAGCTTTGCATCAAAATTTATTGATTTGACAAAGTGCTTGCATTTCCTTGTAAAAGTAGTAGAATAGTTAATGCTAACGCTTTCATGGGAGTGATTTATTTGTTTACAATCAATATAAAGGGTGAAACCCTGAAATTTGAAAACAAGGTCAGGTTGACCGAACTGGCGTCCAGATACGAAGGGACATATTATGCCGCCAAGGTGAACAATCGCTTGCGCGAACTCACATATGTCATCGGCTTTGATGCCGATGTCGATCTTCTTGACTATACCTATTCCGACACGGCCAGGATATATGCCACAAGCATGCGTTATCTTATCTGCATGGCATTCAGACGTGTTTTTCCAAATCTACAGATAAAATTCTCGAACAGCATCGCCATGGGAATCTACGGAAGAGCCATTAACGGAATCATCACTCCGGATATGATTCAGCTGGTTTTAACTGAAATGCAGAATATCATCAAAGCCAATTATCCGATCACAAGAAAAAAAATATCGATTTCCGAGGCGAAAAAATATTATCGGAGCAAGGGATATATTGATAAAGTAGAAACCTTGAAATACCGCAAGGAAGATGTCAATATTTACGAATGCGACGGATATTGCAACTACATGTACGGCTATATGGTCCCTTCTACGGGATATCTGACGTATTTCGAACTCTTTTACTATAGTCCGGGATTTTTGGTCAGATACCCGCGGATCGAAGAAAAAGGCCAAATTCCAGAGTTTTCCGATTCTCCCAGTTTCTTGCGGGTTCTGAACCGAGCCGAGCAATGGGCAATCAACTGTGATGCCGACATGATCTATAAGCTTAACCGAAAAATCGAAGAGAACCGACAGGTCGAGTTTGTGAACATGTGCGAGACAAAGCATAACAACCAACTGTGCGAGTTAGGCGAAATCATTTCTAAAGATATTGACAATATCCGCCTTATTGCGATTGCCGGTCCATCATCATCCGGCAAAACGACATTTTCAAGACGCTTGGAAATCGAGCTGTTGACGAGAGGGATCAAACCTTTGATGATATCGATCGACAACTACTATCTTCCTGTCGACAAAGCACCGCTTGACGAATTCGGAGAGCCTGATCTTGAACATGTCAAAGCGCTTGATTTGGAACTGTTCAACCGCAATATTACAGACCTAATCAACGGAGATTCCGTCAGTTTACCGTTTTTCGACTTTCGAAAGCATATGCGGAGTTTCACTCCGCCGATTCATATTGAGAGTCATAATCCCATCATTATCGAAGGAATCCATGCTTTGAACGATGTTTTGACAGAGTTCATTCCTGCTAGCCAGAAATTCAAGATTTACATATCTCCTTTAGCCCAGATAAACATTGACTACAACAACCCAATCAACCTGACGGATATCAGATTGTTGCGCAGGATAGTTAGAGATCTACAGTTCAGAAATACATCTCCGGAAAAGACTCTGAGCATGTGGCCGTCAGTCAGACGCGGGGAATACAAATGGATCTATCCGTTTGTGGAGAATGCCAATTACATATACAATTCCGAATTGACCTACGAGTTATGCGTGCTCAAGCGCTACGCTCTCGAAGCATTAAGAAAAATTCCCAATGATTCGGAATATTTCATCCAAGCCAACCGGCTGATCAAATTCTTGAAGTATTTCAAACAGATAGACCAATATCTGGTGCCTTGCAATTCTTTGTTGCGGGAGTTTATCGGAAAAAGCGTTTTCGAACACTGAAAAGTGTTCGTTTTTTTTATGCTATTTTTCAGGAAAGGTTTTTTTGATATAATATATAAAAGAACGTCAATCATTTAGATTGACGGTCCACATTTAAGGCTATGTGGTATAATTGTCAGTATGAGATTACATTGAGGAGGTGTTGGCTGTGAATGTTTTGCATGTCAGTGCTGAATGCTATCCGTTCGTCAAGATCGGCGGGCTGGCCGACGTAGTCGGGTCGCTCCCGGGCGAACTGGGGAAACAGAAGGATATGGATGTCAGGGTTATCTTGCCAAGATACAAGTCGATTCCCGCGAAATACCTTGAAAATGCAAAAACTATCGCCGAATATACGGTAAATCTCGGTGACAAATCGCTGATATATGCCGGAATCATGATGCTTCAAGGCGACAATGTGACTTATTACTTCATCGACAACCTGTTTTATTTCGGTTCGCGAGAAGAAGTGTACAATTACGGAGACGAAGCAGAACGTTACGCCTTCTTTCAGATTGCCGTATTAGAAGGAATGACAAAAATCGGATTTTCGCCCGATATCGTGCATGTGCACGACTGGCATACGGGAATGATTCCTTTGCTTCTCAAAACAAAATACAGCGATAAATTTGATTGCAAGAGTGTACTCACTATCCATAATCTCGCTTATCAGGGGATTTTCCCGCTTACTGATGCCGAACTTTTCGGATTCGGATACGATTACCGTTTTGAATATGAGGGTTTTCTGAATTTTCTGAAATCCGGTATCGTGTGTTCCGATCTCATCACCACGGTTTCTCCGACATACGCCAAGGAGATCATGACCGATTATTACGGTTATGGGATGCAAAGACTTCTAAAAGCCAGAGCCGGCGATGTCAAAGGCATTCTGAACGGAATCGATATGAAGGAGTTCAATCCGGTTACCGATAAACTAATAGCTGAAAAATACGGGATTGATGATTACCGGGAAGGAAAGATAGCCAACCGAAAAGCGCTGGAAGATGCGATTACCGCTCATCTTCCGGCTGGACGACCTTTGGTCGGTATTGTCAGCCGCCTTGTCAGTCAAAAAGGAATTGACTTGATCAAGCGAGTGTTCGACGAGATGCTTGAAACCGATGATTTTTCCTGTGTGGTTTTGGGTAACGGACAAGCTGAGTATGAAGATTACTTCAAAAAACTCGCACTTGATCATCCGGACCGGGTTTTTGTGCGGATCGGATATGATAATAAACTGGCTCATCTAATCTACGCCGCCAGCGACATTTTCTTGATGCCGTCCAAATTCGAACCTTGCGGGCTCGGCCAGATGATTGCTATGCGATATGGCTCTATTCCGGTAGTAAGGGAAACTGGCGGGCTTTCCGATACAATCCAACCATTCAACGAATATGTCCCATCCGGAAACGGATTCAGTTTCACAAACTTCAATGCTCATGACATGATGCATGTGCTTCGCTACGCTTTCCGTCTTTACCGGTTGCAAGGCGTCTGGGACTATCTGGTCAAAGAAGCGATGTCCGTCGATTTCAGTTGGCAGAAGTCGGCGAAAGAATACAAGAAAGTCTATAAACAACTCTTAAAAAACAAGGAGGAAACCATATGAAAGTGCTTGCTTTGATTTTGGCGGGAGGTCGCGGATCACGTCTCGATATCCTATCGGAAAACCGGGTTAAACCATCTGTCCCTTTTGCCGGTAAATACAGGATCATCGACTTCACATTGTCTAACTGTTCCAATTCCGGCATCTACAACATCGCCATTCTCACGCAGTATCTGCCTTTCTCTCTTAACGAACATATCGGTTCGGGAAGGCCTTGGGACCTGGACAGAAGAGATTCGAAAGTGACGTTATTGCAACCGCACAGCCAGTGGTATATGGGTACGGCCGATGCCGTACGTAAAAACCTCCATTACATCGAACAAAGTGATCCGGATTATGTTCTGATTCTTTCTGGTGATCATATCTACAAGATGGATTACCGCGACATGATCAACCAGCATATCATGACCGGCGCCGACTTAACGGTCGGATGCAAGATCATCGATCCGAAGGACGCTTTCCGTTTCGGAATGCTGGAAGCCGATCAATCAGGTAAAATCTACAAATTCCAAGAAAAACCGAAACAGACTACATCCGATCTCGCATCAATGGGAATCTATGTTTTCAATACCAAAACATTGCTTGATCAGCTGAAAAACAACGATACTCCCGATCTGGATTTTGGAAAACATATCATACCCGGAATGATCGAAAAGAACAGAGTATACGCCTTCAGGTTCAATTCTTACTGGAAAGACGTCGGAACTTATGACGCTTATCTGGAAGCAAATCTTGAATTGATCGAGACAGTTGATAAGATTCAACTCGACATGTACGATACCAACTGGAAAATATATACGAAATCGGAAGAGCTTCCCGCTGTCAAAATCGGATCTAAAGCTGTCATCAGACAGACGCTTCTGTCAAACGGAGCCATCGTAGCCGGAAATGTGGAAAGAAGCGTCCTTTCCCCGGGTGTCATCGTCCATCCGCTTGCCAAAGTCACCAACAGCGTTCTTTTGAACTATGTAGAAGTGAAACCAGGTGCCATTGTCGATCACTGTATCATCGATAAGAACACGGTCATCGGCGACAACGCTTTTGTCGGCTTCGGCGACGATCTGACTCCCAACAAGGAAAATCCCGATTTGTTAGCTTCAGGAATAACCGTGCTCGGTAAAAACATCATGGTTCCGAAAAACATGGTGATCGGAAGAAACTGCCGGATCTTCAAAACGGCGGATCTCAAGAATATCGAAGACAACATTGTTCCTTCAGGATCGACACTAAAATAAAAAAGGGCGTTCTGCCCTTTTGATTATCCGTGGTGCTCCTACCTAGAATCGAACTAGAATTTCAGCATTACCATTGCTGTGTTTTGCCATTAAACTATAGGAGCGCTTGCTTTTCATATTATAAACAAGATTTTCCGAAAAAGCAAGAATTTTGTTGGCGAAACGAATCAGTTGCATTATAAACATAAATGACTTTATTCATTGGAGGAAATAACATGCTGGAAATCATTGGCTTATCTAAAAGCTACGACGGTGTCAAACTGGCTTGCGACGACATTACACTGACGATCGAAAACGGTGATATCTACGGATTTATCGGTCATAACGGCGCTGGAAAAACTACGCTGTTGAAATCGATTGCGGGGATCATCGATTTCGAGAAAGGCGATGTGTTGATCGGCGGTAAATCGATCAAGACAAACCCGATTGCGGCAAAAAGGCAAATTGCCTATATTCCCGACAATCCCGATGTCTATGAATCACTTACCGGCATGCAATATATCGATTTCATGGCAGATGTCTTCGAAGTCGCTCCCGACAGGCGCAAGGAACTTGTGGAAAAATATGCGAAGATGTTTGAAATGGATTCGGTGCTCGGAAATCCGATCCAGTCTTATTCGCACGGAATGAAGCAGAAGATCGTCATCATGGGGGCCTTAATCCATGAACCGAAGGTAATGTTATTAGACGAACCGTTTGTCGGTCTCGATCCGAAAGCCAGTTATCTGCTCAAGGAAGTATTTCGCGAGATGTGCGACAAGGGGGCTTTGATCTTCTTTTCAACCCATGTTCTCGAAGTCGCAGAGAAACTCTGCAACAAGGTAGCCATCATCAAACAAGGAAAAATAGTTGAGAACGGCATCACTCAGGAAATTATCAAAAAGGAATCACTAGAGCAGATCTTCCTTGAACTGTTGAACGAAGCATGAAACAGTATCTCATCTTGATGCGGGTTTTCCTCAAGGAAAACTTTTCGCTTAAACGGTTTTTGGGCATCGATGTCAGGAAATCGAAAAAGAAAGCCATTCTGCTCGGCTTTCTGTTCCTTTATGCCATCGGCGCTTGGTGGTTTTTCTTCGGGCTTCTCTTCATGGATCTTGCCGAAGTTTTCGATTCTTTGGGTGTTATCGAGCTTATGCTCATGTATCTGTTTCTCTACACAACCGGAATGACTCTGATCATGGTTTTGTTCCGGGCCAACGGATATCTGTTCAAATACAAAGATTTCGAGATTTTGCAACCGCTCCCCCTAAAACCTAACACGGTTTTCATGGCCAAAATGACGGTCATGCTTATAATTACTTATATCGGTGTCTTCATTTTGGCGGCTCCGATTGCTTTTGCTTATTTCTATTACGATTTTTCCATTATCGGTCTTTTATTGTTCTTGATTGCTTTACCTCTGATGTGTCTGATCCCGATTGTGGTATTTTCCTTTCTATCCATGATCGTTGCCAGACTTGCATCCGGTTTCCGTAACCGCAACATTCTGAACATCATCAGCATGCTTTTGCTTTTCCTTTGCATCATGGCGTTTTCCCTGTGGCTCAACATTTCTACGGCAAATGATGTCAATCCTCTATTAAACCAACAGGGACTCGTCGAAGGAATGAAGGAATACTATCTGCCGATGGGATGGTTTGCGGATGCTATCCATAATCATGACATTTTGTCATTCTTATTGCTTTTCGTCTCCAATACGGTTCCATTCGCCCTGTTCGTTTATTTGGTGGCAAAATGGACGGTCAAGATAAACCAGAAAAATATGTCCGTAAAGACCAGGACAAGCGTAAAAACGGCCGTTTCACAGTCTCAGCCCGTTTTCCAGGCAATCATAAGGAAAGAGTTCAGAAAGTTCCTCAGCGTGCCTATTTACGCGGTTAACGCCGGCTTCGGATTATTGATGCTTATGATTGCCGGTATTCTGTCGGTCGTATACAAAGCCAAGATCGCCGAATTCATGGCTACGATCACTTCGAGTACAATAACTCCTGAAGCGATCGCACTTCTGTTTGTGGGATTTTGCATCACCATGGTATATACGTCTGCTATCAGCCTTTCTTTGGAAGGAAAGAATTTTTGGATCATCAAAAGTCTGCCTTTGGAAGCGAAGAAAGTCATGGAAGCCAAGATGGCCTTCAATGTTTTGCTGGTGATGCCTTTTGCCATCGTTTCTCTCGTATTGATTTATTTCGGGATCGGATCGACCATCATCAACCTTTTGGTGATGTTCCTTTACACCCTGTCGTTATCGCTTGCATCCTCGGCTTTCGGATCATTTATCAATCTGCATTTCCCGAAATTCGAATTTCTGAACGAGACGGAAGTTGTCAAGCAAAGCGTCGGCGCGATGATCGGAGTGTTTTCCGGATTCGGGTTTTTAGTCATATCAGGGCTCGTTTATTACTGGTTAGCCGATACTATCGGATCCATGGGCGCCTTATGCGCCGCAAGTCTTATAAACTATGTGTTTTTCTTTGTTTTCCTGCAGATAGTCGACAGAACATCCGAATCGCTTTTCGCTAAAATGTCGGGATGAAAAATAAAAACGCTTTCGTAGTCAAAGGCCCGGCGCTTTTGTTTGTATTTGGCAATATATATATGATATAATTCTATAGGATATAAAAACTATATGGAAAGGATAATAATATGACAAAGTACGTTTATTTGTTTAAGGAAGGCGACGCTTCCATGCGGAACCTTCTCGGAGGAAAAGGAGCCAACCTTTGCGAGATGACCAAACTCGGAATGCCGGTTCCCCAAGGATTTGCCGTTTCAACCGAAGCTTGCACGCAATACTACAAAGACGGACGCATGATCAACGATGAAATCATGGCCCAGGTCGAAAATGCTCTCGCCGAAACCGAAAAAGTTGTCGGAAAGAAATTCGGAGACATCAACAACCCATTGCTCGTATCCGTGCGTTCGGGAGCCAGGGTTTCCATGCCCGGAATGATGGACACGATTCTGAATCTCGGTCTTAACGACCAAGCGGTCGAAGGACTTGCTAATTTGACCAACAATCCGCGTTTCGCCTATGACTCATACCGGAGATTCATCCAGATGTTCTCCGATGTCGTCATGGAGATTTCCAAGAGCAACTTCGAAGAAATTCTCGATAGCAGGAAAGAAGCCAAAGGCGTGGAGCAGGATACCGAGCTTGACGCCGACGATCTCAAAGAAATCGTCAAGAATTACAAGGAAAAATATCTGAAGCTCAAGGGAGAACCGTTCCCGCAGGATCCTAAAGTTCAATTGGTGGAAGCCATCAAAGCCGTATTCCGTTCCTGGGACAACCCACGCGCCAACACATACAGACGTCTTAACAATATTCCTTACGAATGGGGAACAGCCGTCAACGTCCAACAGATGGTCTTCGGAAACATGGGAGACGATTCCGGAACCGGCGTCGCTTTCACGAGAAATCCGTCGACCGGCGAGAAGAAGTTCTTCGGCGAATATCTGTTCAACGCCCAGGGCGAGGATGTCGTCGCCGGAATCAGGACTCCGAAACCGATTTTCGAACTTGAGAAGGACAACCCTGCCGTTTACGCTCAATTCTTGGATATTTCTTCCAAACTGGAAGCTCATTACAAAGATATGCAGGACATGGAGTTCACCATCGAAAAAGGCAAACTCTACATGTTGCAGACAAGAAACGGAAAACGGACCGCTCAGGCCGCTTTGAAGATCGCCATATCGATGGTCGATGAAGGCCTCATCAGCGAAAAAGAAGCCGTTCTCAGAGTCGAACCGAAACAACTCGACAGCCTGCTTCACCCGCAGTTCGATCAGGAATCTCTGAAAAACGCCACCGTCATCGCCACTGGACTCAACGCTTCTCCGGGCGCTGCTTCCGGCATGGCCGTCTTCACAGCCGAACGTGCCAAGGAACTCGCCAAGAAGGGAAATCCCGTCGTACTGGTTCGTCAGGAAACATCTCCGGAAGATATTGAAGGAATGGTCGTTGCGAAAGGTGTTTTGACCGCCAGAGGCGGAATGACTTCGCACGCCGCCGTCGTCGCAAGAGGCATGGGAACATGCTGCGTGGCCGGAGCCGGATCCATTAAAGTCTACGAAGAAGCGAAATACTTCGAAGTGGGCGGAAAGAAATACAACGAAGGCGATTTCATCTCGCTTGACGGATCCACAGGAAAAATCTACGGTGAAAAGATCAAAACGGTCGACGCCACAGTTTCCGGCGATTTCGCCAAACTGATGGGTTGGGCCGACAAATACCGGGCCCTCAAAGTAAGAACCAACGCCGATAATCCCAGAGACGCCAAGGTTGCATACAACTACGGTGCCGAAGGCATCGGACTATGCCGCACCGAACATATGTTCTTCGATGCTGACCGGATTCCCGCTATGCGCGAGATGATCGTTTCGAAGACACTAGAAGAAAGAAAAGCTGCTTTGGCCAAACTGCTTCCAATGCAGAAAAAGGATTTTATCGGTTTATACGAAGAAATGCACGGATTCCCCGTCACCATCCGTTACCTTGATCCGCCTTTGCATGAATTCCTCCCGACCGCCAAAGAAGACATTGAAGAATTGGCCAAGGATATGGGCATCACCTATGAAGAGCTGAAAGCCACGGTTGACAGTCTTCATGAAACCAATCCGATGTTGGGACACCGCGGAGTCAGACTGACGATCACCTATCCGGAAATCGCTGTCATGCAGACAACAGCGGTCATCGAAGCCGCCATTGACGTGAACAGCCGCGGCGGCAAAGTTGTACCAGAAATCATGATTCCGCTTGTGGGAGACGTAAAAGAACTTAAGTATGTCAAGGATATCGTTGTCAAGACAGCCGACGAAATCATCGCCAAAAACAATGTCGATCTTAAATACCATGTCGGTACGATGATCGAAATCCCACGTGCCGCATTGTTAGCCGACGAGATCGCCAAAGAAGCCGAATTTTTCAGCTTTGGAACCAATGATCTAACACAGATGACTTTCGGATTCAGCAGAGACGACGCCGGCAAATTCCTGGCCGATTACTATGACAAGAAGATCTTCGAAAGCGATCCGTTCGCTCATGTGGATACTAAGGGTGTCGGCAAACTCATGAAGATGGCCGTCGAACTCGGAAGATCCGTCCGTCCTGACATCAAACTGGGAATCTGTGGCGAACACGGCGGCGATCCAGCTTCTGTCGAGTTCTGCCATTCAATCGGACTGACTTATGTTTCCTGCTCGCCTTTCCGGGTGCCGCTTGCCCGTTTAGCCGCAGCGCATGCGAACATCAAGAATCCGCGCTAAATATTTAATCATCCAAAGACGATGCATACAAATGCGTCGTCTTTTTCTTTTATCAATAATACAAAACCATTGAAGCGCTGATTAGTTCATGTTAATATTGCTATATCAGGATCGGGGAGGAATAGATCATGTTCAGGCTGTTGTTTTGCGGTTTGAAAGGAATGGATGAAGTATCTATAAATAAACTCGTTTCCAAGAAAAGAGCTTTCATTACTTCGCTAGTGTTGATGGGGATTGCCCTGATTATAGGGATTTCCATGATCATAACCAGTGGCTTGAAGATTTTGTCTCAAGGTATAACCGGTATGGACGACTATGGTTTCTGGATCGTTTTCGCATTTGTTATAACCGGTCAATTGTTTTTTGTCGTTTCCATATGCATCGCCTTATACGGAAGGACCAAAGCGCTTTTCCCAAAAACAAAGACCTGGGTGTATATTTTGCTTTCTATAGCGGTTTATTATGCCGCAAGTATCTTTTCCTTAGCCTTGATTCTTATAACTATTTTGTTGAAAATTCCCGTTTTTATCGGTCTCTTTATTCTTTGCTGGTTGCTCCTTGGCATTTATATATGGATATTTGTCAATCTGTTTCATATTGTTTTGCGCCTGTCTCAAAACCCGCTTAGCTGAAGTGCAAACGGTTTTCACTGACTTTTTGGAGGGCTTGTTGACAAAGCAACAAGCGTTATATATAATGAATTTGTACATGGACGGTTGGAAATCACTCACCCGCGACCTACAATGAAAGAAAAGGGAGTCGAGGCGTTTCCGGTGTTGAATGCCTAAATCTAATTTTTTAGGAATCCTGAAGGAAAAGCAAGAGACGCCCACCATTGGGTAGATGTTTGTCTGCTCGAGTGATTTCCAACTGTCCATGTATTTTTATTTGCTGAAGGAGGTAAAATATGAGTGAGCTTTTACAAGAATTAACAATGTTGAAAGGCATTCCTGCCAATGAAAGACTGGTCAGGGAATTCATCGAGTTGCACGCTGCCGGCAAGGCGGAAATAAGTCATGATAAATTGGGTTCGGTCATTCTTAAAAAAACCGGAACAGCAGATGGCCCAAGAATCATGGTTGCGGGACACATGGATGAAATTGGCTTCATCGTTTCGGAAATAACCAAAGAGGGTTATATCAAATTCATACCGGCCGGAGGCTGGTGGGGACATGTGCTCTTGAGCCAGCAATTCGTTCTGACCACGATGGAAGGCAAAGAGATCAGAGGAGTCATCGGGTCGAAACCGCCACACATCCTTGATCCCGAAGAGAGAAAGAAAGTCGTCGAACTTAATGACATGTATTTAGACATCGGCGTCGCAAACAAGGAAGAAGCTTTGGCACAAGGAATCAGAGTTGGCGACATGATTACGCCATATATCGAATTCAAGAAACTGGCCAATCCCAAATATCTGCTGGCTAAAGCTTTCGACAACCGGATCGGCATCGGCCTGGTTTTAGAAGTTCTCGACCGCTTGCAGAAGATGCCGCATCCGAACACATATTATGGCGTTGGTTCGGTCCAGGAAGAAGTCGGACTTCGGGGAGCGGGAACTTCCGCCTTCCAGATCGATCCGGATATCGGCATTGCCCTGGATGTGACGATCGCAACCGATTATCCGGGAGGCGCCAACGATGTTTGTCTGGGAAAGGGACCCTGTCTCATGGTATATGACAGTTCCATGGTCGGCCATGTGGGCTTGAGAAGGTTTGTGACCGAACTGGCCGACAAGGAAAATATTCCTTATCAGCTGTCTTATCTCAATCGCGGCGGCACTGATGCCGGCAAAATCCATCTGACCAAAAGTGGATGTCCGTCTATCGCGATCTGCTTGGCGGCAAGATACATTCATTCGCATACGACAATCATCCACGAGGATGATTACGACAACGCGGTCCTTTTGGTGGAAAAGCTCATTTCTGCGCTCGATAATGAAATAGTCAACCAAATCACTTTTGAATGAGGCCGAAAGGCCTTTTTCTCTTGTCGGGAGTTGCTTTATCTGGCTGGCAGTGTTAAAATTCTAGATGGTGATCGAAGTGCTCAGGATCGTATCCGGAAAATGGAAACACTTGTTGATAAATGAAGTCGACAGGAACAACACAAGACCGACTACGGACAGAAACAGGGAAATGCTTTTTAATGTCATCGGACAGTATTTTGATGGCGGAATGGCGCTCGATCTGTTTGCGGGAAGCGGAGCTTTGGGGATCGAGGCTATGAGCCGTGGCATCGAAAGTTGCACATTTGTCGATAACGACATGACCGCCTGCAAGACTATAGATAACAATCTGAAAAAGCTGAACGTTTCTTCTAACAATAAAAAGGTTGTAAAATCAGACGGAATCGAATTCCTTAAGAATACGAATTCTTCGTATGATCTGATCCTGGCGGATCCTCCGTACAGAATGGAAATATGGAATGAGATCGTAGAAATCGTTTTTAAAAGAAATTTGCTTAATCAAGAAGGAATCCTGGTTATTGAATTACCGATCAGCGGCAGTGTCGAAGAAAGACATGGTTCCCTTGAACTCATAAAAACAAAAGATGTTGGCATCAGCAAGTTTGTCTTTTATCGCCACAAGGAGGTATGAAATGAAAGTAGGATATTATCCCGGAAGTTTCGATCCGATAACAAACGGACATCTTGACATCATCGAAAGGGGAGCGAAACTGTTCGATAAATTGTTTGTCGCGGTATCCATCAATCCCAGTAAAAGGACTCTTTTCACATCCGATGAAAGGTTCGAACTGGTAAAAGAAGTTTTGAAAAACTACAAAAACATCGAAGTGGTCAAATCGGATATCCTTACTGTGGAACATTGCCGATTGCTTGGGGCAAGTCACATCCTTCGCGGATTGCGGGCAGTGACCGACTACGATTACGAATTCCAACTCACCAATTTCAATCGCAAACTCGCTCCGGATATCGATACGGCTTTTCTGATGACGGAAGGACAGTATTCCTATCTCTCGTCATCATCCGTAAGGGAACTGGCCGAATTCGGAGGGGATGTTTCCAAATTTGTTCCTCCGATTGTCAAAAAGGCCATTGACAAAAAGATGGCTTCAGTCAGTAAATAGAACTGTTTATCCATATTTGATCTTCATTAAGCAAACGGTAATCGAACTATTTACCAGGATGCTTAAGGAAGATTTTTTTTAACAAATCATTTCTGCAAAACATATGTTTTTTCTTGATAATTCCATTATTTTTTTCTATAAATTCATTCTTTCAACAAGTATCTGACAAAAAGGCACTTCGTATGTTTAAAAACCATTTATTTTTATTGGTTTTTTTTTAGCTAATGCGTAAACCAAAAAAATAATGTATAATGTTTTTCAGGACGGTGATATTCATGGACTATGCGGATTCTATGAGAAACAGCAAATGTTCCAGTGTTTTTCCGGATTTTTTCCGGATCGACTGGATAGGTCATGAATCAGTTCGAGAAAAAATATATTTTCTTGTGGACGGAAATCTCGTTTATCTTTTCGGACTTAGTCCGCGTTTTTCGTTTGACGAAATAAAACTACATATTCTCGAACAGGCTCCTACCGGTCGCATCCAGGCAATTTTCATTCTCGATTTCGATTGCCTGGTTGCGGAAGTGCTCAAGAAGCTCGAACAGAACAAAGAAACGTTCGATGTGATTTTGCCCGTCAGACCGAGAGGCTTCGATGTATCGGTTTTTTCGAATCTTTGTCTTATCTATGCAAATGAAACCGCATATTCTTATGTATCGCCGGACGAAAAGTATTTTCAGATTATTCCGGCTTTTTTCGTAAACCGGATTTACTCTGCCATGGTTTATTCCGCCGAGGACAGACTTTTGTTATCAAATCATCTGTTCGATCTGTATCCCAACACCTCTGAAGCGACCAGAATGCAAACGCTGTTAGACTACCATCGGGAAAACATTCCCTCAAGCAATTTTTTAAGACCGCTTTTGAAAGAAGTGTCGACTTTGACGATTGAGCACTTATTCACATCCATGGGCTGGGAATACGGGGCGAAAGAAATCCGGACGGCATCTGAAAAGCTGGAAACTCTGGATTTTTACAATTATTATCGAAACAACGAAAAAACCGAAGCTGATGATTCTGAGAAAATCATTGTCAATCTATTGGACCAGATCATCGCCAAACTCAGAACTCTGTTCGGCTCGGAAACAGTCAAAGAAACATTTTCTTCAAACGCCGCATTTGATCCGGTCAATTTTTCGTTTTCCGCTTCCGGAAAAGAAGTCTTCAAATTATGGCATCAGGCATTTGAACAGATATATCTGAAAAAAGGGCAGCCTTGGCTTGATGTGCTTTATCCGCTGGTGTCAAAATTTGTGGAGACCTACCATGTCGCTTTTCCCAATATTTATACGGCTCTTTCAGAAAGAGAAGCCGGGAAAATCTCTTTACTGACAAAAGAAAAGGAACTACTCGAAAAGCAGTTGACCGATACTAAAGACAAACTCGAATCCGCGAAACAGAAACTGCTGGTTGACAAGGCGACCGGATTATATAACGAGCTTTTCCTATACGAATATCTTACCCAGGAAATCAAACGGATTCTCGACAAAGAATCAAAACTTGGTGACATCACTCTGATCTATGTCTGTCTCGACAATATCCTGGAAATCAATTCCAAGTATTCAAAAGCCTCGGGCGACGAAGCGCTTGCCAGTTTCGCATACCTGATAAAGCAAGAAATTTCTTCTGAAGACTTAATTTTCAAGCAGAACGGTCCCGGATTCATTATAATGTCTGGAGACATGAAAAAAGAAGACGCCTTTTGTCTCATAAGCCATATTCAGGCTTCTGTCATTGCATCAGAAACCTTTATCGAGCCGGTGACGGCATCGGCCTCTTTGGTAAATCTTTCAGAATTCTATGGATCCGTATCACCCGATGTGATAGCTCGGGGAATGCTTTCGTCAGGAGATCACAGGATAAAGCTTGCAAGACAGAAAGGACCTTCATCGGTAATCGATTCCGTCATGGAAAAAGAAGAGGAATTCGTTTACGGCAGTGTCCTCGTGGTATCGGATGAAGGTATTGCCGGCAAACTCATGAACGCCTTCTTTTCACAGGCCAACTTCGAATGTATCATAGCCACGGACGGACAAAAGGCTTTGGAGATCGCGAAAAATCGAAAATTTGATGCCATTATCGCGGATAAGAATACGCCGAAGATTGACGGGATCTCGCTCAAAGGACAGTTGAACGAGTCTTTCTTTACCGCTCAGGTTCCTTTCATTTTGACAACCTACGACAAATCCGTCGACACAATAAGAAGAGCCAACCGAGCCGGTGTTGACTATGTGATTCAGAAACCGCTCATCTTTGAAGAGATTCTGGGGTTAATCCAAAGGCATTTGAAAAGAAACGGGGATAGGCCATGAGTGTTAAAGACATCCTGATAGTCATGGGGATTTTTCTTGTCTTATCCCTTTTTTTGATAGTCATGCTTTTTTTAAGTCACAAGAGACATATCGCAATTATGAAAAAAACCGGATTGGCCGAGAATTATCTTGTCAGCCACTACCTTGACAATACCCCAGGTAAAATTAGATTCTCCCGAGCAATTCTCCTAAAGGCATACATTTCCATATGTGAGGAAATCGCGCTCACTGACGAGGCAAAAAACGGCATACAGGATGATTTCATAAGACGCGGCATCATTCGGATGCTTATCCGAAGATCAAATAGTATTTTTGTTTCCGTACGAAAAAAGGCGATTGCCAGTCTCTATTATTTCGATACTCCCGAAATCAAGAAAACTTTACTTAAGATCCTGGAAAGGGAGAAAAAAGAGCACGTCAAGATTTATGTCATCAATTCTCTAAAGAACAAAATTGACCAACAGATCCTTCAGGCTTTTGTCGATAGCATCATCGGCAGCCGACGCTTTTACCAACGTCGGCTTATCGGTATTCTCAATCATTATCTTCTCCATGTTGAAGCTCATCTTGCAAATATCTTTCGCCGTCAGGAAATGGAGATAAAAGAAGTATTTGTAGATTTATCCAATATATATTACCGCGAAGAATTCCGCGATATTCTGACCGATGAGCTTAAAGCGATCGAGAAGTATCTGGCTGGCGAATATAATATTACTTACACTCCACTTCGCCGCGAACGGGTCATGCGGCTTTATTATGGCATTCTTTCGGCCCTGGCTTTTGTCTACGGCACGTCGCTAGACGATATCAGATATCTGGATTCTGAGGATTCGGAAGTCGTAAGAATCGCCTCGGATTCTTTTTGTAACCGGGAAAGTATCACCGATATCATGACGCTAATCAATCTTTCAAACGGAACTCTATCGGACGATTACCGTTCCCATGCCATTCTGAAGATAACCGAAAACAATCCGTTGCTTATAAAGGATTTGCTCGAGATGGTGCCAAAGATCGCGAAACCGGAACAAAGGCTCATGCTCGCACATGTGTTTTCGCATCGGGTCGATTATCTACTTTTACGGCTTTTGAGAGAAAACGAGAAGCAACTGTCCGATATTATACAACTAATGGCAGAAAACGGCTATACGGCCGATTTTATCGATTTTCTGAACAAGAATAGGGACAAGTCAATCGACGCGTCCATGAAGAAAATGCTTCAACCAATAATGGCGGAAAACGAGATTTTTGCCAAAGAAATGTCAGAATATCTTTCCGATGACAAAAGGAAGTATTTTGGTCTTGCCAAACCACCACGGCAGCCGCGTGTTAAAAAAATAATTCCCGAAGTCAGAAAAACCAAATGGCTTTTAACACTTCTTATAGTCGCAATCGTTCTATGCCCTGTGATATTTGTCCTGACTCATTTGAATACTGTTTTTAACGAATCATTCAATGATATCATAAAAGATTACGTAAGAAGTTTGAATATATGGTTCATCGGATATTATTTTCTTGCGAACTGCATTTATTTCTTTCTGGCGCTTCTGTCTTATGTCGGAGATACAAGACAGCGGGTTTTATGGAATGCCAAGAACAAATCGATGCTCTTCGAAAAAGATATGTTGCCATCGATATCGATCATCGCTCCCGCCTATAACGAGGAACTCTCGATCATCGAAAGCGTGCATTCGCTTTTAAATCTCGACTATCCTAGTTTCGAGGTTATCGTTGTAAATGACGGTTCTAAAGACAAAACGCTTGAAAAACTGATTGATCATTTTCAACTCGAACGGAAGAATGTGTTGTCTAAACCTTTGATCAACACGAAGCCGGTCCGCTCCATATACGTCAATTCCCAACTTCCGAATTTGGTTGTCGTAGACAAGGAAAACGGGGGTAAAGCCGATGCACTCAATGTCGGTATCAATCTCAGTCATTCGGAATATGTCTGCGGTATCGACGCCGATTCTCTTTTGGAAAGGGACTCGCTTATGAATCTGATGTCGACGATGCTGGATCATGACGAGATCACTTTGGCCCTGGGCGGAGCGATCGTCCCCGTGAACGGATTTATTGTCGACAAGGGCCAGATCGAAGCCAAACTATTGCCAAAGTCGCTTCTTGCCAGACTTCAGGTCATCGAATACCTCCGCGCTTTCAACATTTCTAGAACCGGTTTTGCCGAACTTAGAAGTCTTTTGATCGTATCGGGTGCCTTCGGACTTTTCGAAAAAAGGATTTTGATCGAAGTCGGAGGCTATCTCACGGAAAGTTCCTTGAACAAGGATACCGTGGGAGAGGACATGGAACTCGTGGTCAGGATCACGAGAAGAGCCTGTCTTGACAAACTCAACTACCGAATCGGATACAGCGGTACGGCGCGTTGCTACACGGAGGTCCCCGAGGACGGGAAAACATTTTTCCGTCAAAGAAACCGCTGGCAGCGCGGACTCATCGACATTCTTTCTTATCACCGCAAGATGATCATGAATCCCAAGTACAGATTGGCGGGTTTTGTCGCCATGCCATATTTCTTTATCTTTGAAATGCTCGGACCTTTGTTTGAAATCCAGGCGTATGCCGCTGTTTTGCTCGGGATATTGTTCGGTTTCCTCAGTATAGAAATCATACTGTTATTGTTGCTGGTGACGATCGTGATGGGGATATTCTTATCTCTGCTTTCGCTTTGCATAAGTGAAAAAGTCGAACCTACTTTTAAGCCGAAGGACATTATCCGTCTGCTTGTTATGGCCGTCATCGAAAATTTCGGTTGGCGACAATACATCGCGCTTTACCGGGTCAAGGGATTTTTCTCGTCTTTGAAAGAAAACAATGCCTGGGGAGAGATGAACCGGGTCGGTTTCCGCAAATAGCAATCTAATGTTTCATAGATGATTTGCTCTTTTTGTCCATGTCTTTTTTTTGCTTCCCGGCCGCTAAATTTCTTTACAAACAACCGGTGCCGTATTATAATTATACATGCGTTACGGCTCGGTAGCTCAGCTGGATAGAGCAACGGCCTTCTAAGCCGTCGGTCAGGCGTTCGAATCGCCTCCGAGTCGCCATTTGCGATTTTGCGGCCGGGACGAAATAGTCCCGGCTGTTTGTTTCATTGTTGGAACGATGACAAGACATCATTTTTGTTTCAAAACATTTCATTGATGATATAATGTTATCTGGGCCCGGTAGCTCAGCAGGACAGAGCAGCGGCTTCCTAAGCCGTCGGTCGGGGGTTCGAATCCCTTCCGGGTCGCCACTAGGAAAATACGGACATAATTGCCGGCAAGATATATGTTACATGACTCCGTAGTTCAACGGATAGAGCGTCAGCCTCCGGAGCTGAATGTTGCAGGTTCGAATCCTGTCGGAGTCGCCATATGAATGTAGAAACCACTTCCCTCGATGTGGTTTTTCTTTTGCAAACAGAGTTATTTTTCGCTGATTTTACCATTGATATTTAACAAAAGCGAACAATAATGATATAATAATTTAAGACAAAAAATGTTTATTCGGAGGTCATGACATGGATATAAAGAAAATACTTCAGGAACTGACGATTGAAGAAAAATGTTCTTTGCTTGTCGGTAAAGACGGATGGCACACAGTTCCTTTCGAAAAACTGGGAATTCCTTCGATCATGGTTGCGGACGGCCCTCATGGTTTGAGAAAAGAACAGAATAATCCCGAAACTGGAAAAATGGAAATCGTCAAAGCGGTATGTTTCCCGCCAGCAACGACCGTCGCATGCTCATTTGACCCGGAAATCTCGAAACGGATGGGTTCTGCTATAGGCAAGGAATGTCGGAAGGAAAATGTCCATGTTTTATTGGGACCGGGAGTCAATATCAAAAGGAATCCTCTTTGCGGACGCAACTTCGAATATTATTCAGAGGATCCTGTCGTTTCCGGAAAGATTGCATCTGGCTTCATTCAGGGGCTCAATAAGGAAAAAGTAGGAGCTTGTGTCAAACACTACGCCTTCAATTCGCAAGAATCCTACCGGATGGTTTCCTCGTCCATTCTCGACGAAAGAGCCAAGAACGAAATCTATTATCGTTCGTTTACCGAGGCCATCAAAGCCAAGCCTGCCATGGTCATGTGTTCATACAACCGGGTGGATGACATCTACGCCTCCGAAAACAAGGAATTGCTTGACGACACTCTGAGAAATAAATTCGGATTCGACAAGGTGATCGTATCCGATTGGGGTGCAGTTAAAAATAGAGTGAATGCCTTGAAAGCTACTCTTGATCTAGAAATGCCTGTATTTAAACCAAGCGTCGGAATGCTCATCGAAGCATACGAAAATCAAATCATAACGGAGGCCGAAATAGACAAATCCGTTGAAAGACTTCTGAAACTGATCGACGAGAAAAAGGACAACCTTCCTTTGGAAGTCGATTTCGAGAAGAACCATCTGGAAAGCAAAAAGATTGCCGAAGAGTCGATGGTTTTATTGAAAAACGAAGAGAGCATTTTGCCTTTGAAGACATCCGACAACATCTTGATTGTCGGAGCTCTTGCGAAAAACGTTCGTTATCAGGGCGGCGGTTCGAGCCATATCAATTCCTACAAAGTCGACAATATCACCGACTGTATGCCAAATGAAGTCGTTTGGGAGTATGCAGAAGGCTATGCCATAACGGGAGATGGTCAGAACGACAGTCTGGCAAAAGAAGCAATAGAAAAGGCCAAAGGAAAAGACAAGATCGTCTTTGTATTGGGGCTTCCCGACAATTACGAAACCGAAGGAATGGACCGGATCAATTTAAATATTCCCAAAGGACAGAAACTTCTCTTGGAAAAAATGGCTACGGTTAACGAAAACATTGTCGTAGTATTATTGACCGGCAGCCCGGTGAGAATGCCGTGGCTATCGAAATGCAAGGGCTTATTGCTGGCAGGTCTTGGCGGCGAAGCCGTGGGAATGGCGGTAGCCGATATTCTTTACGGGAAGACAAGTCCCAGCGGAAGGCTGGCGGAAACCTACGCTCTCGAACTGGAAAGCATTCCGAGCCAGAGAAGGTTTGCCAAAGGAAACGGACAGGTATATTATCAGGAATCGATTTATGTCGGATACCGCTATTTCGAAACTGCAGACCGTCCGGTGCTTTTCCCGTTCGGTTACGGAAAGAGCTACACCGAATTCCAGTATGAGAATCTCCATCTTTCATCAGATAAATTGGCTATTGGGGAAAAACTATCCGTTGAAGTCACCGTAAGAAATACGGGTAAGGTAAAAGGCAAGGAAGTCGTCCAACTGTATGTCGGCAATCCGCCTTCGAAAATATTCCGTGCCGTAAGGGAGTTGAAGGACTTTGCCAAGATCGAACTGAAACCGGGAGAAGAAAAAATTGTTTCCTTCACGCTTGATCAGGATGCCTTCAGTTACTACAACACCGATATTCACGATTTTGTCCCTTTGTCGGGAACTTACTCGATCGAAATCAGGAAAAACGCCCATGAAGGAATTCTATCTTCCGAAGTCCTGTTCTCCACCAAGAATGACATTCCGGTACCGGAAGCCTACGCCAAGGCCAAAAGTTATTTCGCGGAAAACGGACTGACAATGACAGACGACGATTTTTCGCTTTTGACCGGCAACCCGCTCGAGAAAGAAAGAATCAGACGTCGCCGTCCGTATAATCTGGACGATTCCATCAACGATCTCGCCCATACCTTGATCGGAAAAATCATCAGGCGGAAAATCATCAAGGAAGCCTTAAAGACGCTTGATAACCCGACGATAAACGAGATGGCCGGCATCGAGAATACGATCTGCGAGAACAGCCTCCGAATCATTTCCGTGTTTTCCGGCGACAAGATAACCTTAAATACGGCGAAAGCTATTCTGGCCCTTTGCAACAACAATTTCCGTAAAGCAGCGAGACTTTTCAAAGGAAGTGCTGGCAAATGAAAAAAGCTTGGTATAAAGAAGGCGTAGTATATCAGATCTATCCTCGTAGCTATCAGGATTCCAACAATGACGGAATCGGAGACCTAAGGGGAATAATCAACCGGGTGCCATATATCAAGCGTCTAGGCGCTGACATCGTTTGGCTAAGTCCGGTATATAAATCGCCCAATGACGATAACGGTTACGACATTTCCGATTATCGGGATATCCAACCGGAGTTTGGCACCATGGATGACATGAAAGAACTGATCGCCAAATTGCACGGTGCTGGAATAAAATTGGTTATGGATTTGGTTGTGAACCATACTTCCGACGAACATGAATGGTTCAAACATTCAGTCAAAAACGATCCAGTTTATAAGGATTATTATCATTGGAAAAAAGAAAAAGGCAACTGGAGCTCTTTTTTCGGCGGAGATGCCTGGACATATAATGAAGAAAGGCAAGAATATTATCTACATCTTTTTTCCAAAAAACAACCCGATCTAAACTGGGACAACCCCGCCGTCAGGGAAGAAGTCAAGAACATTCTTAAATTTTGGCTTGATCTCGGTGTCGACGGTTTCCGCTGTGATGTCATCAACATCATCGCCAAAACCGACGGCGATCCCGACGGAAAGAAAAGAATCGCACTAACGGGAAGGGAACACTACCTTAACATTCCGAAAATACATGAATATCTCGGAGAACTCAGAGACGATGTGCTTTCCAAATACGATTGCTTCACAGTAGGAGAAAGCGTGCTTATCACACCGAAGATTGCTTTGGAATATATCGCTGATGATAAGCGCGAACTGAATATGGTTTTTCAGTTCGACCATATGGGAGCCGACAACCATTTCGTCAAGTGGTTCATGAAACCCTTCCATCCGATCAACCTGAAAAAGCCGCTGTCCAAATGGCAAAACGCCCTAAAAGGCAAAGGCTGGAACACTCTCTATCTGGAAAACCATGACCAACCGCGAAGCATCAGCCGTTTCGGAAACAAACAATTCTACCAGGAATCCGCCAAGCTCCTGGCGACCATGCTGTATTTCCAGCAGGGTACGCCATTCATCTATCAGGGTCAGGAAATCGGAATGGAGAACATCGCATTCGATAATCTGGACGATTACCAGGACATCGAGACGAAGAACATTTACAAGACCGGAAGAAAGATGGGCCTTTCGCACAAACGGATGATGAAGAAGATCAAGATGATGTCGCGGGACAACGCCCGTACACCGATGCAATGGGATGACACCTTATATGCCGGATTTTCGGATGCCATTCCATGGATCAAGGTGAACAGTGACCATAACGCTATCAATGTCGCAACCAACGAGAAAAACAAGGATTCCATCCTATCCTATTACAAAGAAATAATCTCACTGAGAAAAAAATACCCGATAATCGTCTACGGCGATTACGAAGACATTGATTTCAACAACAAAAGAATGTATGCCTACAAAAGAACCATTGATAATGAATCGCTTTACGTCTTTTGCAACTTTTCGGCCAAACCGCTTAAGTACGACCTTACGGGAATGAAAGGTTTCGAATGCCTTCTTTCCAATTACAAAGAATATGGCGACATGTTGCTACTCCGGCCTTACGAATCAAGAGTCTATTACAAAAAAGCCTGATTCATTTTCCTTGGCAAATAAAAAAGCGCCTTTCATCAGGCGCTTTTGTTTTGACTAGTCTTTTCTTTTTTTGCCTTGACATTCTTGTAAGTGGGAAAGAGCATGGCAACGATTTCTGACAGACGTTTTTCCACTCCCGGTCTGTCTATGACGTAAGACTGGGTGTGAAGGGCATTCTCGACCGAATAAAGTTCCTTGAACGGCGATTTAGAACTCTCGAGCAATTCCCCAGCCATTTCATACGGGACCATCTCGTCTGCTTTCCCATGCCAGAGGAAAATCGGAATGCGTCCGTCGGAGACCGCTTTTTTCGGGCTTACCTCGCCCATCAGGAAATGATGTTTTTTCCACACGAAGAAATCGATGCCCGGATAAAAGATCCTGGTTATCTTCGGCTTCGCTACGGCAAAATATAACGCACGCAGATTGGTGTATGACGAATCGGCCACTATCAGTTTGATGTTGTCGGGTAATTCCAGTTTAGATGCCATGAGCACCGTGGCGGCGCCCATCGAAGCTCCGTGCAGGAGAATCGAATCAGTCGAACCGTAATTACGGAGAGCAAATAAAATCCATTTTTTCAGATCGAGTTTTTCATATTGTCCGAAAGTGGTGAAATTGCCTTCGCTGTCACCATGGGCCCGCTGGTTCACCATGAGCACCTTGAAACCCATATCGTTATAAAGTTTTGCAATCACGATCATGTCGGTGGCACGGGAACGGTATCCGTGCATGACGATCGCCGTCAAGAGCGATTTTTCATCAATACTGGGAAGAAACACACCGGTGAGAAGTGTTCCGTCGTATGCCCGGATCGAGACATCTTCCTTGGGAGCTTTGAGATACCATTCGTGGCTCGGACGGAAAAATTCGGAGTCATGATCGACAAACTGGATTTCCGGCAAAGAACGGACCATGAAAAACTTCCGGTATGCAAAATAAGAAAAAGTCAGATAGATTGCAATCAAGGCTAAAAGACCGATGACCACATACACCCAAGGATCCATTTTTCATCACCCATATCATATTATATCACGGATCTTTTCTTTCAGAAATGCGTTTTGTCGCAAACAACCGATGACAGGAAATCTATCGCCTTACGGAAGCGATTTTTATTGACTTCTCATTGCCTTTAAGATATAATACCAACGTATGTCAAGCATACCGCACAGAAACGGTTTTAAGCCATAAGGCACCGTAATGGCGAGGCTCAATTATTCACGAGGAGGTGCTATTCATGTACGCAGTTATCGAAACAGGTGGAAAACAGTTGCGCGTTGAAGTCGGCCAGGAAATTTTTGTAGAAAAGCTGGACGTAAACGCCGAAGAAACCTACACTTTCGACAAGGTGCTAATGGTGGGTGGCGAGAAGACGAAGATCGGGAAACCCTATGTCAAGGGAGCTATTGTGACGGCAAAGGTCGTTAAGAACGGCAAAGGCCCGAAGATCATCGTTTTCAAATACGAACCCAAAAAACATTATCACCGCAAAAACGGTCATCGTCAGCCTTACACGAAGCTGACTGTCACCGACATCGTTTTGAATTAATCAATAACCAATCTGGAGGTGTTATCGATGGTACTGCATCTGAACATACTCGAATGCATGGCTTCCAAAAAAGGAGTCGGTTCCACTAAGAACGGCCGTGACTCGGCCGGTCGTAGACTGGGTGCCAAATTGTCCGACGGACAGTATTGCACCGCCGGTTCAATCATTTACCGGCAAAGAGGAACCAAAATCCACCCGGGAGAAAACGTCGGAATCGGCAAGGATGATACCTTGTTCGCGATGATCGACGGAATCGTCAAGTACGAACGGGTCGGACGGGACCGGAAGCAAGCTTCGGTATATCCGCAAGCATAAAAACAGGCGCTGCCTGTTTTTTTTCTTTCCGGTTCATGTTATTGAAAATATGCGCAGGATAAGATATAATCATTATGAATAGGAGCGGATCGATATGCATGAGGAAATCACGTCTATTTATCGGGATAAATTCGGTACCGGCGATAATCTGCGTTTCTTTTTTTCGCCTGGTCGGGTCAACCTGATCGGCGAACATATCGATTACAACGGGGGGTATGTCCTACCAGTCGCCATCGGGATCGGAAACGTCGGGGCGATCGGATTTCGGGAAGACGATCTCGTTTCTTTTTATTCGGATAATTTCGAAAAAAATGGCATCATTTCGACAAGACTCTCTCTCCTCGAATACCGCCCCAAAGACCGATGGGCGAATTATGCCAAGGGCATCGTCCTTGAATTCAAAAAAAGAGGCTACGATATTAGTCATGGTTTTAATATCGCCATCAAGGGAGATCTTCCCTCCGGAGCCGGTTTGTCTTCCAGCGCTTCCATTGAGTTGCTTGTCGCAATCATGCTTAACGACTGTTTTGATTTTAAACTTGACAGGAAGGAACTCGCCCTACTGAGCCAGAAAGTCGAGAACCAGTACATTGGCGTCAACTGCGGTATCATGGACCAATTCGTCATTGCCAACGGGAAATCGGGTAAGGCGCTGTTTTTGGACACGTCCACGCTTTTTTACGAAGAGCAGGATGTTTCTCTGGGAGAATACGATATCGTCGTCTGCAACACAAAAAAAAGACGGGGGCTGACGGATTCCAAATACAACGAAAGGCGGATGGAATGCGACAAAGCCTTGGCGTTTGTTAACAATTATTACCAAGTTAAAGATTTATGTTCGATTCCTTTCGAACGGTTTTACGAACTGGAAGCGAAATTCGATGATCCGGTATTGCTTAAAAGGGCAAGACATGCAGTGACGGAAAACGCACGGGTTCTCAAGGCTTCCAACTTGCTTACGCAAAAGGACATCGCCGGTTTTGCATCGCTTCTCAACGAGTCTCACAGATCGCTTAAAAACGATTATGAGGTGTCCTGTCCCGAACTTGATTATATGGTCGATCTGGCGATATCGTTCGGATCGATCGGATCCAGGATGACCGGAGCCGGTTTCGGTGGCTCGACGGTCAATATCGTCAAACATCGTGATTTCAATGATTTTTCCGTAAAAGTCAAAGAAAATTATCTGTTCCGTTTCGGTGTGATTCCCGACATTTTGATCGCCAATCCTTCAGACGGAACGAAAGAGATCTGAAATGATCAGGAATTCTTTGAAGACCGATCCGGTGATTCTGGAAAAAATTGCCAGGGTCGTGGCACGCGGTCTCAACAGCGAAGGTATTTCCCAGTGGTCTTTGACTTATCCGTCGTTACAGGATTTCGCAAACGATCATGAAGACGGTTCCCTGCTCATCTATGAAAGCGAAGGAACTATCCTCGGTTCGGTGACGATCAAACCGGAAAACGATCCGGCATATGCAAAGATAATCTGGGAAGGCAAAAACGCCTTTGTCATCCACCGGCTAATGGTTTTGCCGGAAGCGAGGATGAAAGGAATCGGCAAAACGCTTTTCATGGCAGCGATCGAAAAAGCGAAAACATCCAAAGCCGATAGTGTCAAAGTCGATACCCATCCCGACAACCTAAGAATGCAAAGACTGATTCTAAAGATGGGATTCAAAAGAAAAGGATACTTGGAATCGATCAACCGTATCGGATACGAACTGATACTGCACTGATGTTTCCGGAGGATTGATTATGTTTATAGACGAAGTATATTTAGATATCGAATCGGGAAAAGGCGGCGATGGAATCGTCTCTTTCCGACGGGAAAAATACATACCGTTCGGAGGACCATCGGGCGGCGACGGCGGAAAAGGCGGCAGCGTCATTTTCGAAGCGAATGAAGGCCTGTCGACTTTATACGATTTAAAATATCAACATCTGATCCGGGCCAAAGCCGGAGAAAACGGCAAGATAAAAAACATGCATGGCAAGGACTCCGATGACGTGATTGTCAAGGTTCCGGTGGGAACCATGATCTACGAACGGGTTTCTAATAAATTGCTCGCTGACCTCACAAAAGACAAGGAGCAAGCCGTAATCTGCAAAGGCGGGAAAGGCGGGCGGGGAAACGCCCACTTCGCCACTTCGAGAAACCAGGCTCCACGATTTCAGGAAAACGGCGAACCGGGCGAAGTTAAGTCTTTAAGGATCGAACTGAAACTTTTGGCGGATGTCGGAATCATCGGTTTCCCGTCCGTTGGCAAGTCGACCCTGATTTCTGCCGTCACCGGTTCGAAACCGAAAATCGCTGATTATCCCTTCACGACGATCATTCCCAATCTGGGAGTCGTCGACGAACCGGGAATCCCGCCATTCGTCTTGGCCGACATGCCAGGCCTTATCGCCGGAGCTTCAAGCGGAGCCGGACTCGGGATCCAATTTCTGAAGCATATTGAAAGAACAAGAGTGCTGATCCATATGGTCGACATGTCGGACCTTTCCGGCAGAGACCCTTACGAGGATTATCTTGTCATCATGAACGAGCTTGCGAGCTATCGGCATAATTTGTCGAAACGGCCGCAAATCCTTGTGGCAAGCAAGATGGATGCCGATGGAGCTGTAGAGCGTCTGGCCTCGTTCAAGAAATCGCTTGATGACAACATCTATGTCTATCCGATATCGACAATAAAACGCGTTGGTCTCCGCGAAGTATTGTGGAAAGCCCACGAACTGCTGGAAAGCACGCCTTTCTTCCCGGTAGAGGATAATGATGCCGGCAAGGAAGAAGAAGCCGTTTACTACGGCTTCAACCCCGAAGAACCGGAAATCATTGTTAAGAAAGAAAATGAAGATCTCTATGTCGTCAGTGGAAAGGATATCGAACGTTTGTACAACCGGGCCACATTCCAATCAGACGAATCGCTCAGCCGCTTTCTCTCGGCCTTACGTAAAATAGGCATTGATGATTATCTAAGAAAAGCCGGGGCTAAAAACGGCGATACGATTAGAATCGGCGAATTTGAATTCGAATTTTTGGACCAGTGATAATGGAAGACGGTTGGCGCAATTAAATATTTCAAAATTGCATGTGATATGTTTATGTTATTTATATGAGCATATTCTATATGTATGTGATGTTATTGTGTTGTATATTTTTGCCTGTTTTTCTCACTTATCAAATCAAGAAGGAGAAACGCCATGTTTAGTTACCTGAAAGGCACCATCACTGAAATAAGACCGGAATATGTCACTCTGGAAACAGGAGACATAGGGTATCGTCTTTTTGCACCGAATCCCTATCAATACCATATCGGTGATATCGAAACGATTTATGTCTACCAAAAAGTAGCTGAAGACGAAATATCTCTTTACGGGTTCAAAACCGCGGCCATGCGCGACCTGTTTTTAAAATTGATCAGCGTTAACGGAATCGGACCTAAGAGTGCCAAGGCGATCCTAGCGGCCGGGTCGGTCGAAGCGATAACCGCAGCCATCGAATCCGGCAACGCCAAATTCCTTCAGAAATTCCCCGGTATCGGACCAAAAGCCAGCCAACAGATCATTCTCGATTTACAAGGAAAAATCGAGTTGGAAACGAATATCGCCAAGACCGATTCGCTTTCCGAGGTCGAAGAGGCTTTGCAGGCACTCGGTTATAGTCAGAAAGAAATCAGAAAAATATTGCCTAAATTGGATGCAGGAAAGTCAACTTCCGATTTGGTACGAGATGCTCTCAAACTGATGTAAATACAAAAACGTCCGGAAACCGGACGTTTTTTCTTATATAGAGAATGTGTTATCTACCGAATATCTGTTTAAGCTGTGCGATGTCGTTGCATTTTTTCAAAGCTATCATTAAAAGTATTCTGGCTTTTTGACCGTTAAGATTCGGAGCGATGATGCATCCGAGTGTCGTCAGATGTTTTCCGCCGCCTTCATATCCGTAAGTATCGAGGACGCGACCGGAAGGGCAGCGCGAAGTGATGATGACAGGAACATGCTTGGCAATCGCTTTCCTAATCCCCGGCAGCATTGCCGGTGGGACATTACCCCTACCGAGAGCTTCGAGAACGATGCCTTTGGCATCCAAAGTATCGATAAGGTAATCGAGAATCTTGTCATCCATGCCGGAACAAACTTTCACCAGATGAACGTTTTCCTCAATATCCTGCACATGGAGAATCGGACGTTGATAATTCACTGACCGGTAAAAAATAACTCTGTGTGTATCGACGATCCCCAAGGGACCATAGTCCAAAGATTTAAAAGTATCAAGCGATAATGTGTTTGTCTTCGTTACCTCGCTTGCAGCATTGATCTGATCATTAAGGACAACCAATACGCCTTTGCCGACGGCTTCTTTAGAAAGGCATACCAGAATCGACGAGACAAGATTGTTTATTCCGTCGTAGCCAAGGTCGGAACTAGACTTCATCGAACCGGTCACAACGACCGGTTTTTTTGTTTCGAGAACGGTATCTAGAAAAAAGGCTGTCTCTTCCAAAACATCGGTCCCATGAACGACAACAAATCCTGTGACGTCATCTTGTTGAGAAAGTTCGTCAATCAGCTTGGAAATACCCAACATGATATCCGGGGTAATCGAGGGAGACGGGAGTTGGCAATACTCGATCGTTTTCAAATTGCATTCGTTGAACGAGGTAAGCAAAGAAGACATAATGTCGGAAGCCGACAAAGCAGGAACGACGGAATGGTGTTCGTTTTCCATCTTCATAGTAATAGTCCCGCCTGTGAATATCATGTACACAGTGGCCATATATATATCATTATCCTTTCCATTGCAAAACCATTATATCATATAAGAAAGAAAATGATGCCTATCCAAATCAAAATCAGGGTGGTTTGTCCATGACATTTCAGTCATGTTTTTGAAACGGTCGTTTTCGAGGCCCGTATTTTGCAGAAAAAGCAATTGATGCGTTTTAAACACTATCCACAATGTTTTAACGCATCGCCAAAGATAGCGGTTACTTATATGTTAACATAATATATATTATAGGAACTAAAACAGATATTAGAAAAGAGGGATATTTATCCCCCGAATTGCTTGTTTTTTCTCGAATGAAACGATGATTTGAATGATTAGAGCTTGTTCTTCTTGAACAATCATATTCTTTTTTGCGTCATGAGCATAATTGTAAGTAATGATTTTGAAGTTTTTGCTTCTTACAAAAACCTGCTCGAAAATTGCCCGAATTTCGTCCTTTTTTTGGCGCTTGCCATATTATATATACGTCTTATGGCAAAATACGGCCTGATGACGAATTCATAAAAACAAAAAACATCGCCATGATGGCAATGCTTTTTTCATTTCATTATGTCCTCTTCTACTTCTATCCCTAGTTGCCTTGCAAATTCGTATGCCTCGTTCATAGCTTCATCATAGAGGAGCGATGGGTCATGAGCATCGGCGGAAACGATGACTATCGGTTTCATCTCGCTAACAAGTTTCCAGAACTCGAGACGAGGATATCTGTATCTTAATCCTTCTTTGGTTTTTCTCAGTCCCATCCTGATCCCGTTGGCGTTGATTTCTAACGGAGTTTTCGTTTCGATGGCCTTGGCGATAATCTTCTTCGATTCCATAACAATGTCTTCGTCAAAATCCTTAACATGAAATAACATGATGTCCGGATGGCAAATGAATTTGAATAATCCGGTATCCATCGCTTCCGTCAAAGTATAAGTATAACTTCTTATCTGATCTATGTTATCAAGATCGTAAATGCTTCTCAGTCCGTCGGGGCTCTTCGGATCCGGGACATAATGTTGCCCCAGGGCGAGATAATCGAGATCGTTACATAATACTTGTTTGTAATATTCCAGCTTATTCGGAAGATATTCGATTTCAAGCCCTTTGTATATTCTTATCGAATCTTTGTATCTGTCGATGCTTTCCTTCAGTTCCTTAAGATAAAGGGGATATTCGTCCGGACGCATGCGGATGCTTCTGTCAGCCAGTTCGGAGAACGGAGCGTGATCGGAGATGCCGATCGCCTCGAACCCGAGTTCGATGGCTTTCTTGACATAGTCGGACGGATTGCCGTTCGCATGTCGGCAAAGATATGTATGGGTATGATAATTGGTTTTGACTAATCCAGCCGGAAGTGACATCCTATGCTTTCCTTTCTTATAAGCGCCTGTCTCGTGATCGTGATGGCTGTCGTGACCATGTTCAGGGTTTCGTAGTAGTATCTCGTCATGTTTACGGATTTCAACAGGCTTTCCATGATCGATGCGAAAGTCTTCTCCGCGAGTTTCAAACCGTCGCTGGTTCTGACGATTCCCACATGTTCGTCCATGTAGTCGCTGATCTTCTTTCTGATCGGACGGTAATTGTAATCGTATGCCGGCATTTCTTCGCTTTCAAAATAAGATTCAATCTTGATTGAATCGATTGTTTTGTTGATCATATCAGCCGCTGTTTTTCCGAAGACGACACATTCAAGCAGGGAATTGGAAGCCAGGCGGTTCGCACCATGAACTCCGGTCATAGCGGTTTCTCCCACGGCATACAGGTTTTTTATCGTGGTTCTGGCATGAAGATCTGTTTTGATTCCGCCGCAAAGAAAATGCTCGCAAGGAGCCACCGGGATCAGATCTACCCCTAGCGTGTATCCGGCTTCCTTGCAAGTTCTGTAAATAGTGGGAAAACGTTTCTTGAGAAATTCCGGATCCAGATTTCTCGTGTCAAGATAGACATGATCGGTCCATGTATCATACATTTCCCTATAGATAGCCTGGGAGACTATATCCCTCGGGGCTAGTTCCTTTAGTTTGGGACTGTATTTGTTCATGAAGCGTTCCTTACGGATATTGAGAAGAGTGGCTCCTTCTCCGCGTACGGCTTCCGAAATCAGAAAGCGGCGTTTGTTTTCAATGTTCTCCTGATAAAGAGCAGTCGGGTGAAACTGGACAAATTCCATGTTCTTCACTTCGGCTCCGGCTCTTATAGCAATCCCGATGCCATCACCGGTAGCCGAAAGATCGTTGGTAGTGGCTCCGTAGATTGAACCGATTCCACCGGTAGCCAGGATGATGGCTTTGGCAAATATCGGATATGATCCGACGCCTTTTTCCAAAACTTTGACGCCTATCGCTTCTTTTTCTTCGTTAAAAATGATATCGATCGCCATTGTGTGTTCCTTGACGGTGATGTTCGTGTAATCTTTCAAAAGGTCCGAAAGGCCTTTGGTGGTGTAATAGCCAGACATGTCTCCGCCGCTATGGAGAATCCGATTGCGGGAATGACCGCCTTCTCTTGTCAAAAGATAATGATTGTTATCGTCTTTATCAAAATGAATGCCGAAAGCGACCAATGATTCGATGGCTTCCTTGGCATGATTAACGAGATATTCCACCGCTTCTCTGTCATTCAGATATGATCCGGCTTTCAATGTGTCTTCAAAATGGCTATCCAGTCTGATGGGATCGTCTGTCAGTTCGGCAGCTATTCCTCCCTGGGCGAGCATCGAATTTGAACTGTCCAGAGAAGATTTGGCAAGTATCATGATTTTATGATCTCTGTTGATGTTGAGGGCGGTATAGATACCGGCGAGTCCGGTGCCTATGATTAGTACATCGGCTTCTTTTTTGTTCATAAAGAATCAGCTCATTTCCAGCATCTTGTCAAGTGCCTTTTTAGCGGCTTTTCGGATGCTTTCGTCTATCTGGATCTCATGTTTGTTTGTTTTGAGAGCGTTATACACATCATCAATATGAGTCAGCTTCATGTCGCGGCAATACAACCCGTATGGCAACAAGTGGAATTTTTTCTCCGGATTTTCCTTTGTCAAAGGATAGATGATCCCTTCTTCGGTCCCGATGATGAAATCCGTAGCGTCCGATGATTTGGCATAATCGAGGATTCCTTTTGTGCTACCGACATAGTCGGCGAGCTTGAGAACCTCAAGCGGTGCTTCCGGATGAATCAGGACTTTGGCATCAGGCCATCTTTTTTTGGTCTTGATGACATCATCCGTAGAGATTCTGTTATGAGCCGGACAGAAACCGGGCCAGATATCGAGTTCTATCTGGAGTTTATCTTTTAGATAGCCAGCCATGTTTTTATCAGGGACATAAAGGATTTTCTTTCCTTTTAAGGAAGATACTATTTTCTCGGCATTGGAGCTCGTGACGCAAACGTCGGACAAAGCCTTGACTTCGGCTGGAGAATTGACATAACAGACGATGACGGTATCTGGATGTTCGTCTTTGTATTTTTGCAGTTTGTTGGCGTTGATGGTCAATGCAAGTGGGCATCCGGCTTCTTTCACCGGCAACAGAACTGTCTTGTCGGGAGAAAGGATTTTGGCGGTTTCCGCCATGAAATTCACTCCGCAGAAAACAATGATGTCTGCCGTAGTATCAGCCGCTATCCGGGAAAGCGCAAGAGAATCTCCGACATAATCGGCAACATCCTGAATTTCCGGTCGCTCGTAAAAATGGGCAAGGATCACCGCGTTTTTTTCTTTCTTCAAAACCAGGATATCATCTTTTAGCATGTCCCATCGTCCCTTCGTTTTCCATCATGAATATTATATGCTTTTTTGGGCGTTTTAACAAGTTTGTGATATAATTTGTCTATAGACGGAAGGGGGCGAAAACATGTACGAACCGCTGGCCAGCAGATTACGTCCGAAAACATTCGACGAAGTGGTCGGACAGGATAAAATCGTCAGGGTTTTAAAAAAGATGCTGGATGAGGACAAAATGGTTTCAATCATCCTGTATGGTCCAACCGGAGTCGGAAAAACAACGATTGCATTATTGGTTGCTGATCATTATCCGTTGAACCATTTCAAGTTCAACGCATCCTCCGATCCCAAATCGGTTTTAAAACAGATTGTCGAAGCGGGAAAACTATACGCCAACACGCTTCTTGTCGTTGACGAAATCCACCGGATGAACCGGGATGTACAGGACTATCTTTTGCCATATGTCGAATCTGGCAAAATCGTTATGGTCGGTCTGACAACGGAAAATCCCTATATATCCGTCAATCCGGCAATCCGAAGCCGGGTGTCGATATTCAAGCTTGAAAGGCCTTCGGAAACGGAAATATACGATTACATAACCAAGATCGATCTTTCTTCTTTTGGAAAAGAAGTCGTGATAAACGACGATGTGTACCGTTTCATATCCATCTATGCGAACGGCGAGATCAGAGCTGCTATCAATATGTTGGAAATGCTTATGATCCAAGCCGGAAAAAAACAGAATGAAATCAACATCACTTTCGCCAAAGATGTACTCGGAAAAGCGTCTGTATCCGCGGATTACATGGGCGACAACTATTACGATATTCTGAGCGCTTTCCACAAATCAGTCCGGGGAAGCGACGTCGACGCTGCTTTGCATTACCTTTCCAGGCTGATTGTAGCAGGCGATCTGGAATCGCTTCTTCGAAGATTAAGCGCCATAGTATATGAAGATATCGGACTCGCAAATCCCGGAATGGGACCCAAGGTAGCTGCCATGTGCGATATTGCAAGACACATCGGTTTTCCGGAAGCGATCAACGGGCTCGGAGCAATTACGATCGAAATGTGTCTTTCTCCGAAATCCAACAGCGCGCATCTGGCTGTCAACAAAGCGATAAGCGATGTCGAGGAAGGCAAGACCTACAAGGTTCCGAGCCATCTCATCAACAATCCCACCTATGACAAAAAGTCGCCTTATCTATATGCTCACGATTATCCCGGCCACATCGTCAAGCAACAATATCTTCCGTCCGAGATGGAAGGAACCAGATACTATGTTCCCCAGGATCACACCAAGCTGGAAAAAGCTTTCAAGGAACAATACGAGAAACTCAGGAAAGCGATCGACGAAGGCAAATAAAAAAGCGGAGAAATCCGCTTTTATATTTCTTTGCAGGGTCTGTCTTCCGACACATCGATCACCATCGGGATCACAACCGGTTTGCGGCCGGATTCTCCGTACAGATACTTCTGGACTTCGTAACGGAATTGTTCGCGGTACACTTTCCAATCGAAATTGGCTTCCTGGAATGATTTGGTTGTGACATCTTTGTAAATGGCGACGATCTGTTTGTACGTGTCGTCAGCCGGTTTCAGGGGCATGAATCCGCGGCTGACGATTTCCGGTTCGTTTTTCATGACGCGTTCCCGGGAATCGATATTGGCGACGATCATCAGGAATCCGTCGTCGGCGAGAAGTTCTCTTTCTTTCAAGACGGCGTCGTTGATGTCGGTTTCGAAATTGCCGTCTATCAGCAAAGAGCCGTTCATGATCATGTCGTGCTGGTTGATGAGAATCCCGTTTTCGAAAGTGATGGTCTCGCCGTTGTCGACCAGGGCAATCTGTTCGTGGGAATATCCGTATTCGATGGCAAGATCGTGCTGGGCTAACTGATGGCGGAATTCGCCGTTGATCGGCACGATGTATTTCGGCTTCAGCAATGTGTAAAGCAGTTTGATGTCCTCGGCTGATGCATGGAAGAATGGCAGGATCTTCTTGTTCGGCCGGATTAGATTGACTTCCATCCTGAACAGGGTGTCGTAAGTTTTGGCGGCGATTTTTTCGGTTCCCACTATCGGATACGACATCATCAGGACGGTATCGTCCTTTTTCAGATGGATCAACCGGTCGAAACCTTTGGCCATTCTTTGAAGCATGAAGAAAGGTTCGTGTTTCTCGCCGGTCACGAGAAAGACGACGTCGTCGAAGTCGTTCTGGTTCTCGTCGTCTATAAAGCGCAGATTGACAAGTTTGTCCGCGGGGATCTGGATATATCCTAGATTCTCCCCGATGTCGACCAGTCTCTGGGCCTTGCGTCCGATGATCGCCAGTTTCTTTCCCGCCGCCAGAGCTTCGTTGATGACTTTCTGGATGTTCGATAATTCGGTGGAATACATGGCGACTATCACCCGGTGTTTTGCTCTCTGGAAGGTTTCCCTTATCAGCATGGTGAGATTATAATCGGTCGAGGAATGCCCGAGCGACAGGGCGCCCGATGATTCCGAAAGCAGGGCGAGGACGCCATGGGTGTTGAAAGCGGTCAGTTTCTGGAAATCGGTCTGGTAGAAAGAACCGCTGTTTTGGTCAAACGTGAAGTCGGTCGCATAGACAATCGCTCCGTCTTCTGTCAAGATGGCCACTCCGGCCGATTCCGGCACCGAATGAGTGGTGGCGTAGAATTCGACGGAAAAACCGGGAAACTCGATCCTGTCGTTTTCGCCTATGATGTTGAAGATATACTTTGCCGGATCCATCCTATTTTCCGTCAGAAGGTCTTTCGCGACGGCAATGGCGAATCCGGTTCCGTAGACGGGAACATTTATTCTTTTGAGAAGCATCGGCAAGGCGCCGATGTTCTTGTCGTGGGCATGCGACAGCATGACGGCAAGGATATCGTCCGATCGGCTTTCGAGATATGAGATGTCCGGAACAATCGCATCGACACCCAAAAGGTTGCCGGTCGGGTGTTTCAGACCGGCGTCGAGGACGACGATCTTGCCATCCACTTCGACGCAATACATGTTCTTTCCGTTTTCCCCGAGACCGCCCAGGGCATAGAATCTGATCTGACTCATTTGATCATTCCTTCCTTGTTAAATAATATTATACCCGATACGCGCATTTTTTGGGAGTATTTTTGCATATCCCGTCCGGGATGGATTCATTTTGTTTTTTTTCAAACCGTTTTGTCAACGGATTTTCAAAACTGTGGTAGAATAAAAGCGGTGATATGATGAACTATCCGATCAAAAGGCAGTCGGGCGCCCATGTCGCAACATCCACGGCAAACCGGGGGATGGACCTGGAAAAAGCCATCAACGACACCAATCAGTATTATATCGACAACGACATCGCCTATATCTACAAGAAACCGATACCGATCCAGGTTGTCAAAGTCGATTATGAAAAACGAAGCGCCGCCCGGATATCCGAGGCGTATTACAAAGTGCCTTCCACTACCGACTACAACGGGATATACAAGGCGAAATACATCGACTTCGAAGCGAAGGAAACGAGATCGAAAACCTCTTTCCCCCTGAAGAATATCCACATTCACCAGATCACGCATCTGGATAACGTGCAAAGGCACGGGGGAATCAGTTTCATCATCGTCCATTTCTCGCTTCTCGGAAGGTCTTTTCTCCTCGATAGCAAATATGTCAGCGAGTTCTATGAAAGATCGAAAGACGGGCAAAAATCGATTTCGCTCGATGAGTTCGAAATGTATGGGCATGAGCTGAAGGAAGCTTATGTGAAAAGACTCGATTATCTTTCCGTTGTCGATAAAGTATACTTCTAGAAAAAAAGGGACGCTGTCCCTTTTTTGTTTCTATCCGATGATTTCCCTCATGATGTCGGGAAATGCCTGGCCGATGGCTTCTATGTATATTTGAGCCTGGATTTGCGGGTCGATGACTGTGACGATTTTATCGTTTTCGCGGGTATAGAGAAATGCGGTTTTCAGTAGATTGATTTCCTCTTCGGAAAATCCGGGGATATTTTCCATCCGCGTGACGTCGGAAAACGAATAACTGCGTCGGCTTGTCTCCTTGCGGCCATCCCATTCGACTATGTCCATGAACCCGGCCAGATTGTTGGACGCTTGGTCATGGCGGAAACGGAAACAGGCGTTGTTCCTACCGCCGGGAGCAAAGACGGCGATTTTCAAATCTTCGCCATAACGGTCTCCGTCGGTTTTTATTTTGGTCTTGAATCCCCTGAAAGTATTCTTCAGACCTTTTTTCAACTGCCTGAATAGTTTATTCATCTTTTTTGCCCGTGGCCGCGTAAACCATCAGGCGGACCATCTTGTCGGAAAACGACACCGGATCCTTGACGGGAAGCCCTTCGATCAAGAGCGCCTGGTTGTAAAGAACCCAGGCATAATCCTCCAAGAGGTCATTGTTGGCGGCATACACTTTTTCGATCGCCTGGAAAAGTTCATGTTTCGGATTGATTTCCAGGATTTTTTCGGCTTTGACGTCTTTTTCGCCTGGCATCTGGTTGATGACCTTTTCCATCTCGAAAGAGAGGCCTTCGCCGGATACGAGGCATACAGGAGACTCCGAAAGTCTTGTCGACAGTCTGACGTCCTTGACTTCGTTTCCAAGGATGTCTTTTAGGCTTTCCAAGAGATCTTTGTTTTCGCTTTCCAAACTTTTGAGATCCTCTTTTTCCTTGTCGTCTAAGATGTTGAGGTCTCCCTGGTTGATCGATTTGAATTCCAGTTTTTCGTATTCGCGGAGAATCTGGATCATGAATTCGTCGACATCGTCCTTTAGGACCAGCACGTCGTAGTCTTTCTTCTTGAGAATGTCCATTTGTGGAGACACTTTGACGGCCTCGCGGTTTGGCGCCGAAGCGTAGTAAATTTCTTTTTGGTCCTTAGGCATCGCTTCTAAGTATTCTTTCAAGGTCAAAAGCTTATCGCTTTTCACGCTTTCAAACAAGATAAGATCCTTGAGCATGTCTTTCTTTTCGCCAAAGTTGTCATAAATGCCGTATTTGATGTTAACTCCGAATTCCTTCCAGAACTTTTCATATTTCTCCCGGTCGTTTTTCAGGGTCTTTTCCAGTTCGGACAAAACCTTTTTTTCCAGGTTTTGGCTGATCTTGGCAAGCTGGCGGTTATGTTGGAGGATCTCCCTGGAAATGTTCAGGGAAAAATCCGGGCTGACGACGAGTCCTTTGATGAAACGCAGGTAATCGGGGACGAGTTCCTTGCACTTGTCCATCACGAAAACGCCTTTGGCATAGAGTTGAAGGCCTTTTTCGTATTTTTCCGAATAGAGGTTGTAGGGCGCTTTGGAAGGGATGAAGACCATCGCTTTGTAGGTCAGGGCTCCCTCGACGTTTGTCCAGATATTGATAAGATAGTCCGAATAATCGAAATAGGTCGATTTGTAAAATTCCTGGAGTTCCTCATCTTTGACTTCCGATTTGTTCTTGTTCCAGATCGGTGTCATGGAATTAAGAGTCTCGTTTTCAATCACGGTGTCGAACTGACCTTCGATTTCTTCGCCTTTTTCGTCAAGCTTCGGCTTTTTGGTTTCTTTCTCCATCGTTATCGGATAACGGACATAATCGGAATATTTTCTGACAAGGGAACGAAGATTGTAGTCTTCGAGAAATTCATCGTAGTTTTCTCCGTCTTCGTTTTTGCGGATAAATAGTGTTATTTCGGTGCCGCGTTCCGTTTTGTCGCATTCTTCGATCGTATAGTCCTCTTCGCCGCTAGACACCCATTTCCAGGCTTTCTCGTCAAACGGGGATTTGGTTATCACCTGGACCTTTTTCGACACCATGAAAGCTGAATAGAAGCCGACGCCGAACTGGCCGATGAGATCGATACCGCCAACGGTTTGTTTGTCTTTTTCTTCTTTTTCCTTCATTTCCTTCAAAAATTCCAAAGTGCCGCTTTTGGCGATCGTACCCAGATTGTCTTCTAACTCCTGCCTGGTCATACCGACGCCGTTGTCGGTGATGACTAGCCGGCGAAGTTTCTTGTTTATGTCGAGATGGATCTCGTAGTCGTTGGTTTTCTCGAGCTTGTCGTCCGTCAGGCTCAGAAGGTGGTAGCGATCGATAGCGTCGGATGCGTTCGAGATAAGCTCACGCAGGAAAATTTCCTTGTTCGTATAGATTGAATTGATCATCAGGTTCAAGAGTCTCTTCGACTCGGTTTTGAATTCATGGGTTTCTTTCATTGCAATGCCTCCTAATCTTGTCGTATCTATTATACCACAAGAATTAGCACTGTCAAGCATTGAGTGCCAGTATTCTGTCTATCCTTCCAACCGGAACTTGAGAAGGCCGCGTTTTTGGAAGATTACACCGATCAGGGCGCAGATGATGAAAGAGGGAACGAGGTAAAGCATGTTATAGGCAAATGCCCCGAAAAGCACCGCCGCATTGTCGGAAGCGAAAAAGCCGGCGATATCGACGCCGAAAAGCGTGTGCATGAAGTCGAGTTCTTCGGGAATGTAGGCGACCCAGAACAGAAGGCCGGCGATCGAAGCCGATATCAGTCTGAGCACGGTTCCCAAGAGTATTCCCAAAACAAATCTGCCTCCCTTCTCGAGTTGCCCGGGAATTAGCCCCGAGAACCCCAGAACGGTGAATGAGACGATGTAATCCATCAAGAACTGCGGCAAAGACAGAATATAGGGTATGGAGAACATCAGTTGGATGGATCCGTATAGCAATCCTCCCAACAAGCCGTATTTCACGCCTCTTCTCGCCGCTAAGAAAAAGATCGGAAACATGGCAGGCGTTATCGATCCTCCGAATGGGAAGGTGTAAATGGCTCCGAAGATGGCATCGAGGATCACCGCTATCGCCACCATGATCCCGGTTTCCAACAAAGCTAGCAAAGTCTGGTTTCTTTTCATGACAATTCCTCCTTGTATAGTAAAAACAAAAGGTCCCGGAAAAAGGGGACCTTGGGACAATCTATGTTCCTACGCTGGCATTATCCAGATCAGGTAAGGTCTATAACGGTCTAGTTATACTCTCAGCCCGGTTCCCCGAGCTCCCTTTTTTCCAGTTTGATTATAACACGTAGAAGTCCTTTATGCAAGCATTACTCCTTACCGATTATCTCCATAATGACTTTGGGAGAATTCACCGGTTCTTCGCTTATTTGAAATGCCGTGGCAAGTTCTTCCATCACCTCGCCGGATACCGGTTTGTCATAGTATATGTTTGCGAGAACGTCGCCTTTTTCCACCTTTTCCCCGATTTTCTTTTTTAGCACTATTCCGACCATCGGGTCGATCGAATCTTCTTTCTTCGCGCGGCCGCCGCCCAGCATCATCGAAGCCAGTCCGATGTTGTGGGCCAGGATTTTTTGCACGTAGCCGGATTTTCTAGAGACATAAGGCATGATGCCCTCGGGTTTGACGAAGGTTTCCAAATCATCGATATGCCCGCCCTGGGCGTTGATGAATTCGTAGAATTTGGCCAAAGCCTTTCCGTTGTATAGATTTTCATGTGCCAGTATTTTGCCTTCTTCCACCGTCTTTGCCGCTTTGGCGCTATACGCCATGTAGGACGCGATGGCTACGCATAATTCCTCGAGATCGGCCGGGCCTTTTCCCGACAACGTGTCGATGGCTTCCCTGACTTCCAGACGGTTCCCTATGGCCAGGCCTAACGGTTCCTCCATGCCGGTCAGAAAAGCATAGACTTTCTTACCGAAGGATTTGCCGATTTCAACCATGAGCCGGGAAAGTGTCCTGGCATCCTCCGTCGTTTTCATGAAGGCGCCGTCACCCACTTTGACATCGAGGCAGATGACATCGGCTCCGCTTGCCAGTTTTTTGGACATGATGGATGAGGCGATGAGAGGGATCGACGGCACCGTTCCGGTGACGTCCCTCAGGGCGTAAAGCAATTTATCGGCCGGAACCAGGGTGGCGGTTTGTCCCGCGACTGCGATTCCGATTCTGTTGACCTGGTCGATGAAGGCAGTTTCTGATAGATCGATGCGGCAGCCGTCGATCGACTCGAGTTTGTCGAGCGTACCGCCGGTGTGTCCCAATCCTCTTCCGGACAGTTTGGCGATTTTCGCACCCATGGATGCGACCAGGGGAGCGAGCACCAGCGTCGTCTTGTCGCCGACGCCGCCGGTCGAATGTTTGTCGACCTTGATCCCTTTAATCCCGGTTAGATCGATCACATCGCCGCTATAGAGCATCGCCTTGGTGAGATAGCTCGATTCCCTGTCGGTCATATTTTTAAAATAGATCGCCATCAGCCAGGGACTGATCTGGTAATCCGGAATCGTTCCCTTGACATAGCCCGATATGACGAAGTCGATCTCTTCTTCGGTGAGTTCGAATCCGTCGCGTTTTTTTTCAATTATGTCAACCATTCTCATGAACGGCATCACCTCGCAAAAAAATTATACCACATTTCAAGCATAATATAGTATAATTGTTAAAGGTGATTTTGAATGAATGAATTGATTTTGATTAGACACGGCGAAACGGACGCCAATCGAAATTATGTCGTCCAAGGCCGTTTCGACAATCCCCTTAACGAATACGGCATGAAACAGGCTCTGGAAACGGGAAAATTTCTAAGACAGAGAAAAGAAAAGATCGATCTGGTGTTTTCCTCTCCCCTGAAGCGGGCTTTCATGACGGCAAGGCTGATACTTGAAGGCATGCAGACAAAGAAATCGATCATCGTGCATCAGAATTTGATCGAAAGGAATTTTGGCGATTACGACGGCCAGAAGATTACCGACGAATACGCCGACCTCATCAAACACGGCACAATCCCGAATATGGAAAAAAACGAGGATCTGGAGCTCAGGGTGTTCGAGACTTTGCAGGAAATCTGCGAAAAGTATCCCGGCAAAAAGATCATGGTCGTAACGCATTCGCATGTGATCAAGGCGATTCTCGTAAGGCTTGTCCCCGGTTTCACCTATGCTTCTTATCTTTCCAATTGCAGCATCAATTATCTTCGTTATTCCAACGGCGAATTCTTCGTCAGAAAATACAACATCAGTCCCATAACCGTTTGAGTAAATTAAAAGCCGGCACAAAGCCGGCTTTTTTCATTCCTTCTTCTCTAGATAGGGATTCACATGGACGTTACAGTGCTTGACGTCCGGGAAGGTCTCTTCGATCCTGTCATGGACGCATTCCGCGATCGCATGCGATTTCATCAAAGGTATCGTGCCGTCGCACCCGATTTCAACGTCCAAATAAATCCGGTTGCCGAAGATTCTGGTTTTCAGAATGTCGATTGATTTGACACCGTTAACGGCGCTGATCGTTTCCTTCATTTTGGACTGGGTCGCTTCGTCGCACGAGCGGTCGACCATCCGGTTGGTGGCGTCTCTTGCGACATCGAATGCGGCTTTCAGGATGAAAAGGCAGATCACCAAACTGGCGATCGGATCCATGATGGGAAGCCCGAGCATCGCTCCTCCGATACCGATAAAACTGCCAACCGAAGACAAAGCGTCGCTCCGGTGATGCCAGGCGTCGGCCATCAGGGCCGTGGATTTGGTCTTTTTGGCCGCATTTCTCGTTATCCAGAACATGGCTTCTTTGATAACTATCGACACGATGGCCGCAACCAAAGCCAACACTCCCGGAACAGCGAGGGTTCCTTCGATTCCGGATATCACTTTCATGATTCCGGAATAGCCGATCCCGATGCCGGTCAAGGCGAGGAAGATCGCCAGGATCATGCCGGCAACGCTTTCCAGGCGTTCGTGTCCGTAAGGATGTTCGGCGTCCGCTTCTTTTTTGGACAGTTTGACGCCGATCAAAACGACGAATGTCGTCAGAACATCGGATGCCGAATGCACGGCGTCAGTCACCATGGCGCTGCTTCTTGCCAATATTCCCGCAATCATCTTGAAAGCGGATAGAAACAGGTTGACGGCAATCGACCACCATGAGACTTTCTTAATCAGTTCATAGCCGGTTTTTTTCATAAATCGCGGACCTCCAAAAAAAGGAAAATAAAAAAGGGCTCCCGGGGGCTTTTCTGTCCCACAGAATCCCTTGGAATTCCGCTGCCTAACGGCCCGGCCACGTGCCTTTGCCGGCACTGCCTGTTCAGACTGTACTGTAGATAGCTTTATCGGAGCTTTTGCAGATGCAAATCTTCTAGACATATTCTATCATGTCAGGATATTTTTTGGCAAGATATTTCAAAACAAATCTCAAGGGAATAAACTATAAAAAAGGATTCCAACAATAACGTTGAAATCCGTTTTTCAATTGGGTTAGCATTTCCTATTCCGATAAAATTATGCAAATATAATTTTAACGGTAAGAATTACTGGATTAATAATATCATTTCGTTTTGACTTACCAGGAGAGTTTAACTATATGAAGAAATATTATGTCAACTCAACTCATCAACACAGAACATCGATTTTCAATCAATTCATACAATGATGTTTTCAGATGTTCAGGCAGATATGATTCCATACACATTGACTGAAGCATATCTTTTTTAGCAACCAACTGAGCTATCATTTTTTGAGTTATTTCTTTATTAATCCCTATATTCTCGGCAAACAAAAAGAAGTCTTTCTTTCGGATATTCGTTTTTTTGCCATTCATGGCCAATGCAAAATCTTCTCTATCCTCCGGCATGTTTACTTTTACAGGCAAGAGGTCGTATGCCGCAGATAGCACATATTTCATGCTTCTTACTTCCGTTTCAATCAATGAGAAATTCTTCAAATGCATATCTGAGTTTCCAGTGATATAGAAAAAGACAATGCGAATAAATAACTCGGATAAATCAAGTTTGCTTCTTTCGGAAAATCTTTTGATGATTTTTCCACACTGTTCATATGATCCGTGATATTTGTCCTGTGTTAATCTTAAATCAAGTTGGCAGAAATCCTCCATAGCTAGTTTTTCTACAAAGTCTTTATATAAGACACGGTCAATTCTTTTTGTGATATATGCATAATTGCTTCCATTTCGAATCAGAGCATGAGGAACAGTTGCAATACCGACAGCATCCGCCATGCACATCACAAGGTGTTCCGATTCCGGTAGTGCCTCAAATTGCTCAACTTGAGGTTTTAAAATGTATCCGGCAGGGTAATCTACAAGAGTAAGTCTTGGCGTACCACCTTGCGACAGCAAATGTAATGAAAGCTTCTTTTGAACACCGGGAACTGTGTAGCCCTTGTCAACACTCATAGTGGCAAGCGTCTCCAATGTGTTGTCGTCAACATCTATTTGGGGTATCTGCGTAGTTCCAAAGAATTTGCGAATACAGCTCTTGTGCCAACCGGATTCGTTTTCAGTTTTTAAGGTCTTTCCGCAGCATAAACATTTCATACGCACACCTCCTTGATACTGACATTGCCTATTGGATCCTTGCATGCGACAAGTAATAATGCAAAGCGATCGTTTTCAGGAATTTTCCAGTTTCGAGTGACAACACTCAAAAGCCATCCCTCTGGAATTAATCCGTCAAAAAATGAAAACAGTGTCCTTGAAATGAAACTTTCGTTTTGAATCGGCAAAGTCAGGGATACCGGTACCGCGTTTTCGCTTTCTATGTATTTCGGATCATAAGAAAAAGAGTATCCTTCATCGGTTTCCTCTAGAACACCGGCAAAGCAGTCCCGAACATATGCATACGCTTTTCTGAAAGCACCCATTATGATTTCTCCTTCTTACCCGGCACGGCTTCCATATCAAACATGGAAAGTGCGACATTTACTTTGTCCAAGCGCACAGTTTCCTTACCTTGTTCCAGTTCCCGTATAAAGCGAAGGCCAAGACCTGATCGAATGGCGAACTGTTCTTGCGTCAACTCTGCTGCTTTGCGTTGTTTTTTTATATATTCAGCTATCTTGTTCATATGATCTCTCCTTTGCTAGTTATTTATAGTTATATATTATACCCTTTCGGGACTAATGTCAATATAATATTATATATATAATCCCTTTAGGGTATAATATACTGTTTTTAATCTGACATTATACCCTTTAGGGTGTAATTATATATAAGCGACCAACAATTACATATATGCTATCAACACTCTGTTATACTTTAAAACAAAAAACAAAAGCAGAATTCAAATCTTATTTGAAGATTCAATAAAGCTCGATCAATGTCGTATCCATCATACATTTCTGACACGTTATTACGTGTTTTTTTCACAACAAGCTTTTCGCGCATTTTCGCTTTCCGCTATAGTGTTAGTTCCAAAATAAAAATAGCTCCCTTCATCAGAGTGGTATTTTCAGTATACCATTTCTCCAACTTTTGGAAGCTATTTCATTTATATATGGTGGAGACGACGGGGTTTGAACCCGCGACCTTTAACATGCGAAGCTAACGCTCTCCCAGCTGAGCTACGCCCCCACGCGAACACTGTTTTACCCCCGAAAGGATAAAACGGCAAGCGTAATCACGCGGTCAACGCGATGAATGCCCTCACGGCAACTTCGATTTCCGTACGCAGGGTGGTAATGGTAAGAGTTGTTTCTGTGTCGCCCTTCTGGAGGCCGTAGTCGCCATACATCGAATGATTGCCGCCGATTAGGGGAATCGTCGTCGAGGAGACGAGATTGGCTTCGTTGGCATCGTATTCATCCATGTCCATGACGGTGTCGAGCGTGCCGTAGATCGATAGAGCGGGAACGCTCACTTCATATTTGCTATAGGAAGCCAAAAGGATCAGACCTTTGACGAGGTCGGGATTCTTCGAAGCATATCTCGCTGCGGCTTCACCGCCTTCGGCGTGTCCCATGATATAGAAATCGACGGAAGGATAGCTGGCTATGATCGAAGCCGCTTTGTTCTTGCCGAACAACGTCAGATGGTAAGGCATGTCCACGACCACGACCAGGATGCCTAATTCAGCGAATCTGGAAAGAAACGGAAGATAGCTTTCGGCCGCGATCTTGTTTCCGGGATAGAAAATGATTCCGATTTCGAAATCTTCTTCCGGTGTCAGGTAATAATTCTCATTAACCTTTTCGACCGTCACGTTCGTGATTTCCGCCACGTTCACTTCGGAACGGTAAAAGACGCTCGCATAAATAAGAAACGCAGTCATCAGGGCTGCCAGAACCGAGACGGAAATCAGGATGATTAGTTTTTTGGTATGCTTATTGATATAGATTGATAATGCCAATTCGATCACACTCCTACTGGCGATGAAATCTTGTTACGGATTATGACAAGGCGCACCTGGCGGGAAAAGAAAATCCGCCCGCCGGGCGGATGTAATTTCGACTGGTGGAACTGAAGGGGCTCGAACCCTCGACCCCCACAATGCCATTGTGGTGCTCTCCCAGCTGAGCTACAGTCCCGTTAGTGCGGAAATTTGGGATTGTTTTCCGCAGCCATATAAGATTATATCACAAACGTTTCTTCTTTGGAAAGATAAAAATTGCGAAAATCATAACAAATCGACCCGAGAGTCATGGCGGTGCCGTCCGAAGGGTTGAATCCGCCGGAATACGGGTGGTTTCTCAAATCGGTTGCCAGGAGATCGCGCATCAGATATGATGTCGTGGTTATTTGGCTTCCGTCGAGAAACACATAGGCGCTTTTGTCAAAAACATAATCGACGGCGCCGACCAGATAAAGATCAGAGGCCTGGACGGCTATCCCGTCCACATACAGCGTTCCGCCGGAATAGGTCACTTTGTCGTCGAAGACCAAATCGATATTGGGGCTTAATGAATCCTCGTAAAGACCAATCAACTGACTGCCGGTGAGATAACATGTTTTGATATAATTATCGAACGGATAGATGGTAATCAGATCGCCCATCGTGACATTACCGTATTCCATGTCAACCCTGAACCCGCCGGCGTTTAAGACACCGACATCTGTCGATACATAATCTCTCAAAACGGATGCTCCCCAAGGAGCGAGATTATACCTGGTATAGTCGGAATCGCTATCGGCCAGGATTTCACTGACAAAAACGACATAATCGGTCCTGGTGGAATAATCGTTCAGGATCTGGTTGATTTCCTGGTTGGTTCCTCCGAGATCATCCAAAGCCAAAGTGTTGGCCACGGCATTTGTGACACTTCCCGTGTTGGGATCGTAGGTCAGAACGATTTGCGCCAATACCGAGTATTCCCCGTTGCTTGCCTGAGCATAGGGAAGACTGACACCTGAGCGGCTGATCAGGTTGGCTTGATCCCAATGGGTGTGGCCGTTGAAAATGGCATCAACCCGGTGGCTGCCGGAAAAACCGGCGATTTCATAGTTTGTGTACGAGTCGTATCCATGAATGGAAACGACCACGATATCGCAGTTTTCTTCTTCTCTCAGGATTTCCGCGTATTCGTATACGGTGTCGGCGGCATCCAGAAATTCGATGCCGGTGACTCTGGAAACGGCAATCGAATCGATGACATCGCCGATGACGCCGATGATGCCGATTCTGACACCGCTTGTCTCGACTATTTCGTAAGGTCGGGTCCAAGGAAGCATATCTCCGGTCGACTGGTAAACGATATTGGCGGCGAGCACCGTATACAAGGCTTCTCCGTTTTCCGGATTTTCGTCGCTGTATTCACCGATCGCTTCGATTCCCCAATCGAATTCATGGTTCCCTAGGGTAAAAGACACGCATCCGGCCACATTGAGAATATCGACCAAGGGACGTCCGTGATAGTAGTTGGAAAGAGCGCTTCCCTGGAATATATCTCCGGTCGCCAGTAAGATTGTATTCGGATTTTCCGCGCGTCTGGATATCACATATTGCCCGATTTCGGAAATTGTCCCGATCTCGGTATATGCACCGCCGTGGAAATCGTTGACGCTATACAGTTCGATCGTCACCGGTTCGCTCGGTTGCGACGTGGTTGTCGTCACGGTCGTAGCAGTGGTAGTCGATTCTGTGGTGGAAGTAATCGCTCCCGTCGTCGAATCTGTGGTTACGGCTGAAGTCTGTGTGTCGGTATACGTAGTCGACGATTCTTCCGTTTCAATTGTCGTTAAGGAATCCGACGATATGGTGGTAAAGGGAAAGACACAGGCGGCCAAGCCGAAAGAGAGTATGGATGCGATCAAAAGCGCCGATATTTTTCTTATCATTTCCTCGTCCTCGTTTTATGCAGTGTGCCATCATTATAACGGAAAATCACGTAAAAATAAAGAGTAATGTTCCAGGAAAAGAAAAAGGCGGGTTTCCCCGCCTATAAAACTTTATTGATTTTTTATTCTCCGAGCAGATGGTTCATGATCCTGACGATGCCGTCGTATGTGAGGAATGTGCCTATGTCGCCGTCTTCATAATCGGAAGCGCTGATTGGCGGATCCAGGGCCGGAATAGCCAAGTTAGCGGCAGTGACTGCATCGGGAGTCAGAACATTTCTGACGATCATCGATGTGACGATGGTCTGACGCTGAGTCTGATTGAGAGTCAACATCACGCTGAAGTTGAAGGTGATATTCGTGAAGTCGCCGGAACCGGAGGCTTCCGCCAGGGTGGAAGCGGCGTTGATGAAGGCGATTATCTCGGTTTTCAGAATGATGTCGGACAAGCCGTAGATATCTGATGTCCTATATGCCTTGTCGGGAATGCTTGACGACACGCTCGAATTGGATTTGATCATGTTGTCGAGCGTGATGTGCATCGATCCGCTCAGCATGAATTCATTAGCCAGAGCCGGATCATTGAAGATTGTCATGATCGCATCCGGATCCGTGGTTGAGTCGAACGTTGAAAGGCCGAGCATTTTCATTGAATTGAGCAAATGCTTGAGTTCATTGGCTTCGATCTGGTATGCATTGACGCTATCAACCGTTATCGACTGCCTCAGGGCCGCAGGAACTACGAAATCCGTAACTGTCGGGCTTTCGGCCATTGTTTTGACATATGGAAGGATATTGGCGGAAATCGTCGCCTGCATGATTTCGGAAGCTATTAAAGTGTCGAGATCGGTGATCGCAAGGAAACTGCCGATATCGAAACTCCAGGAATCGGAAATGTTGCCGAAGGCTGTCGAGTTGAGCGAGAGGGCGGCGACGAGATGCGACAGTTCGACCGAATCGATGTAGACATCGGAACCGTAAGAGATCACGATCGGATTGGCGGTGCCGTAATAATCATCCGGCACGACGAGAACCGTTCCCGTGTTGTTGAGAATGAAATTGGAAATCGTAGAATGAAGAATCGAGGATTCGAGGAAAATATCGATATTGTCGGAAATCGTCGTCATGTTTTCCATGTCTAGCGACGTGAAGGAGTCAAGGCTCAGTACGAACAGGGCGTTGAAGAGCGCCTTCATCTCGGTTGTCGAGAAATAATCGGTGCCAAGGGTTGTCGTGACAAGGTCGTTTCCGTCTGAGTCTTTCACCGGAATGGCGAGGATTGACGAATCGGTGTCATCCAGATCCTGGATCATGTTTGTGGCGCTCGCCAGAATGATTTTCGAATCAAAGAAAGTGTCCATGAGCGACTGGTCCAGGGTTCCCGGAACGGTTTCGCTTTCAAAATTATCTAAAAGACCAGAAGTGAAACTGATCGAATCGAAGTCCGTCAAGTCGAGAAGTGTCATGGCATTAAGCAAAGACTGAAGTTCCGTTTTTGAAATGACGGTGACCTGGGTGGAATGATCGAGCGCGCTAATGTTTTCGGTGACCTCGTCCGGGATTTCCAGCATCGGCACTTCCATGTCGGCCACCAGGTTACCTACGGTGGCGGCGATTATTTTGGAATCGAGCAGGGTCGCAATGTCGGTTTCTGATAACGAAAGCGCCGATTCAAGGCTGAACTCAGTATCTTCTCCGGTAGTGGAAACTATCAGGCGCACCGATTTTATCATGGTCTTAAGCTCTTCTGACTTGATGTATCCCTGACTGTCAATAACAGTGGAGTTGTTGGGAATTATAATCGGATTGTCGCCGAAATCCATGTCGGTGATGATCTTGGAAATGGTAGCTGTTATCACATATGAACCGAAAACATCATCGATCTGGGTATCGGTAAGATCATAAATCGTCTCAAGACCGATGTTTTCAAAATCGATGTCGGTCATTGCCGATATCAAAGAATGTAGGGCGATAAGAATGTTTTCCAGCTCGCCGTGATTGTCGTCATCCTCATCAATCCAAACGATTCCGTCCGGAATCTCGAGAAAATCGGCAGCCTCCAGCCCGGCGTCTCCGGACAGGATGTTGATCAAGGTGTAAGTGACTAGTTTTGAATCGAGAATGTCATCAACCTCGATGGATGCGGCGGCATTAAGCAAAGCGGTTGTATCGCCGCCGGTGATGTCCGCGAACGACAAATCGGCTGTGAAGATATCTGCCATGATGTTGCCGATAGCGATGACTTCATCTTCCCATATGATACCGTCAGGTATCGAGACGATCATCGAGATGTCGCTTTCCGGATCCTCTAGCATCGGGACAAGAACAGTCTCGATCGCCAGCATGATGACCTGGGAATCGGAAATATCTTGGAACAAATCGCGGATTTCCTGGGGAGTCACCGTGATGTCTCCGACATCCCCTTCGCCTGTTATCATGTCGGCTCCGTTCAGAATATCGAATAGCGAAGCTGCCACGCCGCCGACCGCCGGCAATTCTATAGCGAAATCGATATCATACAGTTCGGTGCGTGTAATCGGAAGATCGACATCGAAGTAATCGGCTGCGGTTTCGATCGCAAGCGGCATGATCGTCGTGATCAGGTTGGATTTGCCGAGATCGTCGAAAACGGTGGCGATTTCGTCGCCGGTGATGTCGGCAATATTGTTGGTGGTGGCGAAATCGGAATTCAGGAATACTCCTGCCACATCCGACAGCACACTCAGTTCATAACGGAAAGCAACGGTTTCTCCTTCATACTCGAATGAAAGGACCCGGTCGAACAAATCAAGATGGAGCGGCACTTTTTCTTCGGGATTGGATACCGACGATGTGGTGATCTTATCCGCTATCTTGACAAATATGTTGCTGTTATAGGCATCAACGGTCTCTTGGATGATGACGACCATGTCAGATAACTGTGAACTCGAAGCCGTATCCTCCAAAGCCATGATCGGACTGGAAGCCTCATAGAGAGACTGGCGATCAGGATATGCCAGAGTGGTGTCTTCCGCCGGTTCTTCTGGCGTCATAACGGTCGCGATGCTTCCGAGGACGCTCATCATACCGCCCATGGTTACCAAAATGATAAATATGGAAAGAAGTCCGCTGGCAGCGCCGAACAAGGCACCGAAACCGCGGTTTTTAGATTCGCCTTTTCTCGTGCGGACAAAGATCGCCGCCAAGATCCAGCATATGAATTTCCACAAAATAAGGATAACTGTGAAATAAAGGACCGTATAAACGATCTTGATGACAAACTGACCCAGGCCGTTGATGAGATCAAGCATCTCCTGGCTAGCATTCGTAAAGTCAATGGCGTTGTTGGTGAGATCGGTCAGAATGGCAGGAAAATCATTGGCAAACGAAGTGAATCCGGAAGGCAGCGATACAAAGCCTTCCAAATACTGTCCGAGCCAGGGCATTTCCGCTGTCCAAAGCACTTTGGAAACCGGACCGACGGTCAAAAAGAAGGCGATATAGAAAATCGTCATGACAATCAGATTGAACAAGCTTTTCTTCATTCCCCGGAGAAAACCGAACAGGATGGCAAGGCCCAGCACAACATAAAAGATCAAGTTGATGTACTGGACGAAATCGAGATTCGGAGTTTGTAAAAAATACGACAATGTCATTGGCATTCCCTCCTTAACCAATTTCGGTGGAATAATTTCGTATTTCAATATAATTATACAGTATTTCCATGTGAATACAATGTGAAATGCTTTATTTTGTATATATAAAAAACAGGGGGAAGTTTGGTCCCCCTGTTTAAAGTATCATGAAATTTATTCCGAAATATAGGCGATGACAAGGATGATTGGATCTTTTCTCAGGAACGTCGTCGGATTGTCTTCCATGTAATCAGTGTTGTAGAGAATGTAAGGCGGCGAAGCCACCAAGCACGCTGTTTCGACATCCGGAGTAATCTTGTTGCGGATGATCATCGAATCTAGGACAGTGCTTTGTTGTCCCGGAGACAGATTCTTGATTGTGTCGAAGGAAATGTCGCTGTCTGTGAAGTCGGAAATTCCCATCGTAGTCATTCCGGTAATGAAGTAAGTGATCTCTTCTTTCGTCGTTACGCCGGACATGTTGTAAACCGTGGGAGCGCCGTTGTAATCGCAGGTCGCCATATCCGGTACGGTTATGTAAGAATTCTGTCTCAACATGTGGTCGAGAGTGACATGGATAGATCCGCTCGTCATGAAGACTGCACTTTGCACCGGATCACTAAAGATCGTGGTGACAGTTGTGACGGACACCGGACTGGTAAAACTTGTGAATCCGAGCATCTTGAGCGATGTAAGCAAATCTCCGAGTTCATCCTGTTCAACCTGGACTTTCGATTCCGTTATCTGATTGACCATGGCGCTTATCGATTGTCTGTAATAGTTCGGAACGATGAGTTCGGTCACCAGTATCGGCGTATCGGTTTCGGCTTTGACATTGGCAAGCAGGTTGTCGGATATCGTCGCCTGGATGATTTCAGAAGCGACAACGGTATCGTAATCGTCTACTGTCATCATTTGCGAGAAATCGAAATTCCAAGATGTCGAAATGCTGTTGAGGCCTAAAAGATCGAGCGAATGCATCAACGCTACCAGTTCCGTATATTCGATATAGGTTGTCGGTGTGACGACTCCTGTCAGATCGATCACGATCTCGTTTATAGTTCCGTAATACAAATAAGGAATGACGAGCGACGAACCGGTCTCGGCGATTATTCTTTCCGAGATCATCGCCTGCATGGAGGCGGACAGGAAGACGATTTCCGGATTGGTGAAGATATCCGAGGGTTCGAATTCGGTGGTGACGTCATTGAGGTCGTTTAAGCCCACGATGTTCAAAGCATTGATCAACGCCTTGATCTCGCCCTTGATGACAAAATCGGTTGTCGGTTCCATCGGTAGCCCCGTAGCGATAACCAGAGACGTTCCGTTCTGGTTCTTTTCCGGTACTCTCAGGTAATTATCGTCGATACCGAAGAGTTTATTGGATATCGTCGCATGCATCGATGCGGATAATAACAAGGTATCCTGATCTTCAGAAGCACTTAGATTTCCCAGATTGAAAGCACCGTTGATCGAATCGATCGAGGTGCCGACATCCAGCACATCAACGGCATCAATGATGAATTTGAGTTCGAACACATAGATGAAATCGGTTCCGTTGACATTTTCAAAGATTTGGATCCCGTCGATGTCGGTATCGGGAACATACAGGTAATCGTCGTTAAGATCAAGCAACTGTTTGGTTATCGTCGCCTGCATGATGGCCGAAGCCAGCAGGATGTTTTGGTTATCGCCGTAAGTACCGGGATTTTCACTCTTGAAATAGGTTCCCAGGTTGATGTCGCATTCGAAATTAAGAATGTCCAGACTATCGTTGGAAATGCCTAAGGTTTCCACCGATTCGAAGAATAGGTCAAGTTCGTCTTCAACAATGTACATATTGCCGTCGACATCCTTTTTGACGCTGTCGACGGTATAGTTGACATCGGTTTGCGGCACTACTATCTCGCCGGTTAAGTCGATATGCAACAACTGATCGGATATCGTCGCATGCATTGTGGCCGATTTAAAGATCTCGGTGCGGTTTGCGGCTTCATAAAGCACGGAAAGTTTCAAAGAACCGCCGAAATCGGTGATGTCATTGATGGTTTCGTCTTCCCCGGCCATGATTTCCAAGGCTTCCATGAAGTTGTTGATTTCTCCCTGGGTTATGAACAAATCGTCGACGAGGTCGTCAGGATTCGCCCTTGTGAACTGGACCGATATTCCGTCCACGTCTTTCGAAGGAACGGTGAGTTTATCTTGGACATTGTCGAGATTGAACATCTCGGTCGATATTTTCAGTTGTACGGACGCGGAGGACAAAAGGATTCCGCGGGTCGTTTCGTCATAGAGATCGCTCATCGTCAGAGTCATGTCTTCCGATGTCAGAGTCAGGCTGGTCACACCGAAGACTTCGAGCACTTCGAACAAGGCGTCGATCTCGGTTTCCGATACGTATTCGCAGTCGGTGCCTGCCAAGGTATCGCCCAAGATCTTTCTGATATCATCGCCGGTTTCGTTTTTGAACGGTACGTCCAGAATCGAGTCTTCGACTTCCAGGATCTGTTTGGATATCTCTAATTGTACCGAAGCCGATGCCAGCAAGATGCCTCGGGGTGACGGATCGTAGTAATCCGAAATATTGATTGTGATATCGACATCGTCCAAAGTCAAGATACCGAGTTGTTCCATGACTTCGAACATGGCGTCGATTTCCGATGTCGCCACATATTCGGTGTTGGTGCCATCCAATACGACGCCTCTTGTGATTCTGATGGCATTTCCATCCTCATCGAAATACGGAATCTCCAGAGTGTCTTCTCCCATTTCCACAAGTTGTTTGGAAACAGCTTGATGGGCGATGCAGGAAGCGAGCAGGATGTCTCTGTTTGGCTGATCGTAGAAAGTCGTCAGATTGATCGAGACATCGGGACTCGACAAATCGTTTATCCCGAGAATATCCAGGGCCAGGAAAGTCTTGCGCAGTTCCTCGTCGTCAAGATATTCGTCCGTGTCCAAGCCCGTCGTCCAGGTAGTGCGGATCGAGACTCCGGCATAGTTATAATAAGGCACCTCGATATCGGTGGTTTCAAGCGTCAGGAATTGGTGGGATATGGTCGCATGAAGAATCGCCGAAGCGATCATGGTAGTGAAATTCTCATTGATGGTTGTAAGTGAAATAGACTCGACATCATCGAAATTAGTTGTAACATCAAGAACATACATCGCATTCATGCAGGCTTTCAATTCGGTTTTGGTGATATAGTTGACTTCATGGCTTGTGAATTTGATGTCGACTCCCGCATAATCCTTGAAAGGCACGGTAAGGACCGCTTCTTCGGTCGGTGTATCTTCGGTCAGATCGAAAAGCATCTTCGAGATCGACGCATGGATGATCGCCGAATCAAACACGATATCCAGTTTGGCATCGTCTAACGTTTCGGAATAGACACCGGGTTCGATCTCGGTCGCCAGATTGTTGATGATGGTGGCATCGAAAGCGGGGTTGTTGAAATCGATCCCCATTTCATCCAGGGCATCAAAGGTTTTTTCGATCTCGTCAGCGGTGATGAACGTCGTTTCGTCCGCTCCGGATCCGGTCGTGAAGATGACAGCTACGTCATCCGTATTGATCGATGGTATGACGACGGCGTCGCTTTCCATGTTGATGATCTGGTCGGAGATTGTCGCATGGAGGATCGCCGATGTCAACAAGATGTCAAGATTGCTGAAAATATTGTCTACACCCAAGGTGTCGACAACGCTCATGTCCTCGATATCGAGAACGTAATATGCTTTGAAGAGATTTCTTAATTCGAGCGAACTTATGTAATCTGTGCCAGCAACGGTTTTGATGACAAGATCGGATTCGGGGTCTGCCGGGTCAAGAAGTTCCGGGCTGTAAAGAGGCACGACCAATACGGCGCTTGTTTCCCCGTCGTCAACCGAAAAATCAAGGATCATCTTCGACATGGAAGCCTGAATAATAGACGACGAGAACAGAGTGTCGAGTTTTTGGTCGTCAAGTTCACGGGTTTCTGAACCCTCTAGGGCAAGCGAATCGATAAGCGATGAAGTGACCTCCGGATCGTCCATTTGGATTCCGAGGGTTTGGATCGCTTTCAGGGTGTTTTCGATTTCCCCGTCATATATATAGGTTGTCTCTTGTTCGCCAATACCGCGGGTAAATATGATATCCGCATCATCATCGTAATTGCGATCGGGAATAATGATGTCATCGGCGTTCAGATTGATGATTTGGTCGGAGATCGAAGCGTGAAGAACAGCGGATTCCAGAATGATTCCGATATTGTCGGTAATCGAGTCGAGATCCAGAGATTCGATCGACAGACCATTGAAGTCTTCGATATCTAATACCAGAATAGCGCTGATAATGTCTTCCAGTTCGTCTACGGAAATCCATTCGAAACTGTCCGTATCGTTGAAATAGCGGATATCAGGAACCAAAGTGGTGTTATCTGGCGAGAAATAAGGAACGGAGATGACAGGCTCTTCATCACCTTCCGGTTCGGTCAGATCGAGAATAACTTTGGAAATCGTCGCATGGATGATCAATGAATCGAACAACCTGTCGGCTTTATCTTGGTCTATTACGGGAGTGTCTTCCGGATTTTCTTTCGGGGCTTCTAGGTTGTAAAGAAAACTCGGGCCGATATCCATGTTCTCGATATCCTCGATTTCCAAGACGCCGACCGCCTTCAGCAATTTTTCGATTTCTTCCGAGTTAACAATAGTGTATCCGGTTTCGTATTCATAGACGGTCATTTCCACTTCCTGTGGAATGGTCAGGGTGTCTTCGCCCAGATCATATAAAAGATCTCCGACAGTCGCGGACACGATTTTTGATGTTAACAGCGTAGTGATCTTGGCATCGTCAGAAACGATGTCGGTCACGAGAGTTGCGTCGAGACCGTCGATATCGTCGATGCTCTCAATGCCAAGCACCGAAATGGCGTCAAACAGATTTTGCATTTCCAAGCGGGAAATCACGCATACGGTTTCGTCTTCGACATCGATAGTTTCCCTTGATCCGCCGGTATCGGGAATCAAAAGAAATTCGTCCGCATTGTCGATGACCTGTTTTCCGAGGGTAGCCCAGACGATATCCGATTCGAGAATGATTTCCACCGATGATGATGAAAGCGTAAAAGCTTTTCCCAGGTCGAAACCGGTATCTTCGCATTCGGTGTCATCCGGATCGCAGGTGAGATTGTTAACGATTTCCGCCATGGCATCTACCATGTTTATCAGTTCTTCTTTGCGAAGGTAGCCGTTTTCGTAATCGTTATCTTCGAAAGCGGTATTGGGAATAGTCAGGACAAAATCGCCGAATTCCTGCTCGCGCAAGGTTTTGGTCAGACTGGCGACTAGAATAGTGGATTCGAAAATCGCGTCGATCGAAGAAAGATCAAGTTCGGCGATTGTCGAAATGCTCAAGTTTTCAAAATTCACATCGCTTGTTGCGCTGGTAAGAGCGTTCAAGGCATACAGGATATTGTACAGTTCTCCATGTACCAGAGTGTCCCCATCATAGAAATCATACCAAATGATATCAGAAGGAATATCGAGGAAAGACAAAGCGTCTTCGCCAAAAATCTCTTCTGCATGTTCGAACATATTGACGAGTGCCTGGCTGATGATCTGCGATTGCAATAGCACGGTGAAATCCAAGGATGAAAGGGAATTCAGTATCTCCATGGGATTATTTGATGTCAAAGAGGCATAGGTGATGTTTGTATCAAGAACGGCGTCCACGATCGTTCCAAAGGAATAAAATTCGGTTTGCCAATCGAGATCGGTGGGAACTGTAACGATCATTGAAACATTTTCCGGGGCTGCTTCCAAAAGCGGTTGAACGGCCACAAAAGCGGCCATGGTCACCAGTTTACTGTCGCCGAGAGCTTCGAAAATATCCCGGGCATCGTCGCCGTTGAAGGTTACGGTTTCCAAATCGGTGCCTTCGTCGAAAAGGCCGGCAGTATTGACAAAATCGAATATCAAAGCGGCTGCCGTTCCGAGATCGCTGATTTCCTCATCCCACGGAATGTCGTTGAGTTCTTCCAAAGTATATGGCAATGTCACCTCAAATTTCTCAGCTGCGATTTCCAATGCAAGCGGAATCACCGAAGTCAGGAGATTCGACTGCGCAAGTTCGTCAAACGCGGTTTCAATTTCAAGACCGGTAATATCCGAGATATTGTTTGAATCGAAGAAAGGTGAATTCAGAACCGTCTCTGCCACGTTGGCATATACGGCTAGTTCATGGCGGATCGAAATGCTTTCGCCGTTATAGTCAATGGAAAGGACTTTGTCAAATAAGTATATGTCCAGAGGGGTTTCTCCGCTGATCTCTTCTATCTTGATTTTGTCGGCGTTCGAAACAATGATGTTCTGGTTATAAGCGTCGATCATTTCCTGCAACATCGCAATGGCGTCGTCCATGGAATCATTTTCACCGTCGGCCAAGGGAATGACCGAATGATTGGCCTCGTATATCTGCTGGCGGGGCATCTCCATGTCGATATTGGTGGGAAGATTCGGAAGCGCTTCAGTAGCGAAGGTAGAAATACTGCTTGATACGCTGATGATTCCGCTCAGAATCACGAGAACGAGAAACACGTTCAAAGCTCCTGACATCAATCCGAACAGAGCTCCGAATCCCCGGTTCTTGGACTGATATTTTTTTTCTTCTTTGGAAGGATGGATGAAGATCAGTCTGATGATGCCGGTAAAGATTCTGTAAATCAGTTGGATGACTGTGAAGTAAAGCAAGGTATACACGATTTTAAGGGCAAACATACCAATACTGTAGGCAAGCGCAAGTACCTGATCGCTTGTTGCATAGGTTCCCAGAAAATCGCCCAGGTATAGCTGAACCGCTTTGTCCGTCAGTTGGGCGAATGAAGCGGCGCTAGAAAACGAACTGTCGATCATTCCGAAAAGTTGACCCATGGCCGGGATTTCGACGGACCATAGGAAATTCACGACCAAATCGATCGTGAAAAAGAATATGATGACAAAAATCAGTTTTACTATGAATCCGTAAAGTGATTTTTTGAATCCCTTGATGAACCCGAACAGAATGTCAAGCCCGAGGATACTGAAAAACAGAATGTTGAAATAAAGCGTGAAATCCAGATTATCGGGCAAGGCAGGCGGGGTTAAAGCCAGTAAAATGGGCATTGGTGGTACTCCTTCCGGAAACTATATTGTTTGTTTTTCACTTATATTAGTGTTACTTTTTTATTATATTATATATCATCGAATCTTTAAAGACCACAAAAAAAATTTTTTGTTTCCGTAGGCAATATTGAAAAACATGGTGGTATAATAAAATTGATAAATTATGCGGGAGGTAACAGATGAAAAAACGTTTGATCGCACTAATGCTGGTTTTGATCGGTACTGTTCTGGCGGGATGCACATTTGAGTTTCCCATCGCGATCACTTTCCCTTCCGAAACTACAACGACATCATATACTTTGCCAAACACCGCGACCGGAACAATCACTTTCCAAAACGAGGACTACAATTCGTTTCCCACATACCGTTCCCCAAGCTATTCTCTGTCTGTGGACGATTACAACAGTGTGCTGCTGAACACAAGGGATATGATTCGTCACTCGAACATTCAAATCGTATCGACCATCTATCAGGAATCCAGTCTTCCGTGGGGCCATACGACCGAAACCGTCGCCATTTTGGAAGGTTCCGGAGCGATATTCAAGGAAGATGAAAATTATTACTACGCATTGACTAACTACCATGTGGTCGATCCGGAAGAATATTATGGAGCTTATGAGGTCAAAGCATTCGGTGACGAGGTATTCTCCAGCGCGGAACTCGTTCTTTACAATGCAACTTTAGATCTTGCCGTTCTCCGTTTCGCCAAAAACAGCCGGGTGGATATCCATCTTATCAACATCACCACGAGAACATATACGAAATTTACGCCTGGCGAACTGGTTCTTGCCGTTGGGAATCCCCTTGATATCGACAACAACGTCACCTTCGGAGAATTCATCACGCTTCAGGAAATTGCCAATTATGATTATTATGTCATCTACCATTCCGCTTCGATCCATTCCGGTTCCAGCGGCGGCGCTTTGGTCGATGTCGACGGCAACTTGCTAGGCTTGAACACCTGGGGAGTCGAAGACACTGACGAGAGTGCTTTTGCGATTCCCAATTACATTATCTACGTTTTTCTTCTGAATGCAGGAATGATCTGATATAAAAAGACAAGGCTTGGCGGATTGAACCGTCAAGCCTTTTTTTATGCGATAGTGAATTCAATTTTCACCGGTTGTTGCCCTGCGACCCGGAAAATAGTGCAAGCTTTTCCTTTCTTTCCCGTCGTCTTCAAAAAGAAACCGATAGCTCCGTTCATGAGCGCCATTTGCTTGGGACCGATCAGCGCCAATCCTTCCGATGTTTCCACACAGACAACGTCTCTTGCCAAAGGACGGATGTTCCCGTATTCGTCTTCCATTTTTACGATGACTCTCACGACATCATAGGTATCTTTGTGCGTCAATGTCACAGCATCGGGTAAAACTTTGAGAATGGCTTCTTTCGGTTGAGCGATGTCGACGGTTTTCACGAGTTTGTCGTTTACATACCCTTCAAACCGGTATTTTGGCGTCACCGAGCCCCAGTTTCCGACATATTCCTTGTAAAGATCCATGGCTTTGTCCATTTTGATATGGTGGAATGCCAATAGATCGAACATTTTCAGTTTGTATTTCAAAGGCATGGAAAAACCGTGACGGTTGTATGCCAGAAGGACATCCTTGATCCGGTCGGCGATTTTTATTTTATAAGGTTCGTTTTCCCTGATTTTGTCTCCTATGAAATCATCAATTACGATCGGAGCATGAGGAATGTTGGGAAAAACCTTCCATTCCGAATAGAATTTGCCGAGATTATATCCGTTCATGTACGCTACGACGTAATCACAGTTTGTGAATATGAAGGTTGCCGGCAAAATGCTTCTGTCGCCTTCTCCCGGAGTCATTGCCGATGCCACTTCCAGAACGGGATCGTTAGGATTTTTCTGCGACATATAGGTATAAGCGGCATATTTCGGGATTCTGAACATATCGGTGAC